>Ga0247727_10001588_pt1 | contig 53501 bp, 56 predicted proteins | sample WisWelCaveWW1625_FD_202498 | JGI IMG/M metagenome (GOLD analysis project Ga0247727, IMG submission 202498) | Biofilm microbial communities from Wishing Well Cave, Virginia, United States - WW16-25 | ecosystem: Environmental > Aquatic > Deep subsurface > Groundwater > Cave microbial mat | place... | reverse complement strand
TCCACGGCCGAGCGCGGAATGAGCATTGGCGCCTCCCATGGCGCCTTCTACCCGCCCCAACGCCCAACCCGAAAAAGCGGACCGTTCACTTGTCAATTCGAGCGGACAGATGATGTGCTCTCTACACGGGACGGTTCGCGCCTTGACCGGCGCGCGTCCCTGGCCCTAGGCTCTGCCTGCCGCGAAGGAAAGGAGCCGCATGGTTCTCTCTCGTCGCCCTTGGCTCGTCGTCTCCGCGCTGCTCGCCATGGCTGTGGGTCCCGTCTCGGCCCAGGAGGACGACAAGCCCCCCATCGCCAAGGCTCCGCCGCGGGCGGAGGGGGAGGGACCCTGGAAGCGGCTCATCCTGCGCGGCGCCACGCTGATCGACGGCACCGGCGCCCCGCCTGCAGGGCCGGTGGACATCGTCATCGAGAGCAACCGCATCACGAACGTCAAGAGCGTGGGATTCCCCGGCGTCGCAATCGACGAGACGAAGCGGCCCAAGGCCGAGGCCGGCGACAAGGAGATCGACCTCTCCGGCCGCTACGTGCTGCCGGGCTTCGTGGACATGCACGCGCACATCGGCGGCCACGACCAGGGCACGCCCGCGGAGTACGTCTACAAGCTCTGGATGGGCCATGGCGTCACCACGATCCGCGACCCCGGCAGCGGCAACGGCCTGGCCTGGACGGTCGAGGCCAAGCAGCAGAGCGCACGCAACGAAATCACGGCCCCGCGCATCGAGGCTTACATCCGCTTCGGGCGGGGCAGCGAGACTCCTCTGGCCACACCGGAGGCCGCCCGGGCCTGGGTGGCCGAGCAGGCGAAAGGCGGGGCGGACGGGCTGAAGCTCCTCGGCCTTCCGCCAGACATCCTGGCCGCCACCCTGGACGAAGCGAAGAAGCGCGGGCTTCGGACCGCCTGTCACCACGCCCAGCTCAACGTGGCCTGGAACAACGTGCTCCACTCGGCGCGGCTCGGCCTCACCTCCATGGAGCACTGGTACGGGCTGCCGGAGGCCCTGTTCGACGACAAGAGCGTCCAGGACTTCCCGCTCGACTACAACTACAACAACGAGCAGCACCGCTTCGGGCAGGCCGGCCGCCTCTGGAAGCAGGCCGCGGAGCCCGGCAGCGAGAAGTGGAACGCGGTCCTCGACGAGCTGCTGAAGCTCGACTTCACGATAGTGCCCACCCTGACCATCTACGAGGCCAGCCGCGACCTCATGCGGGCCCGCCGGGCCGAGTGGCACGAGGAGTACACGCTGCCCTCGCTCTGGGACTTCTACCGGCCCAGCCGAAAGGCCCACGGGTCGTACTGGTTCTACTGGACGACCGAGGACGAGGTCGCCTGGAAGGAGAACTATAGGCCCTGGATGCGGTTCCTGAACGACTACAAGAACCGCGGGGGGCGGGTCTGCGCGGGCTCCGACTCCGGCTTCATCTACAAGCTCTACGGCTTCGACTACATCCGTGAGTTCGAGCTGCTACGCGAGGCGGGCTTCCATCCCCTGGAGGTCATCCGCGCCGCCACCCTCAAGGGCGCGGAGGCGCTGGGGCGCGCGAAAGACATCGGCACGGTCCAGATCGGCAAGCTGGCCGACCTGGTCGTGGTCGAGGAGAACCCGCTCCAGAACCTGGCATCGCTCTACGGCACGGGCGCGATCCGGCTCAATGAGAACAACGAGCCCGTCCGCGTGGGCGGCGTCAAGTACACGATCAAGGACGGCATCGTCTACGACGCCCCGAAGCTCCTCGCCGACGTCCGGCGCATCGTGCGGGAGGCGAAGGCCCGGGAGAAGAAGGAGATCGTCCAGCCGGGCCTGCCCGCACAGGTCCGCTGAGGATCCATTCCTTGAATCGCAAGGGCGAGTAGCCGAGTGGACCCGGAGCCCACGCTCGAGGCGATCCGCGCGACTCGCGCCCGTCTGGGTGCGCGGGTGCTGACGACCCCCGTACGGCTCTGGCAGGACGGCGCGCTCAGTCGCGTGGTCGGGCCGGAAACGTGCGTCTTTCTGAAGGAGGAGCTGTTCCAGCGCACGGGCAGCTTCAAGCCGCGCGGCGCGCTCGCGGTGATGCAAGACCTGTCCCCCGAAGCGTTGGCGCGTGGCGTTACGGCGGTGAGCGCAGGAAACCACGCGATGGCGGTGGCGTACGCCGCGGGCGTGCTGGGGACCACCGCCAAGGTCGTGATGCCGAAGTCGGCGAACCCGTTCCGGGTACAGGGCTGCCGCCAATTGGCTGCGACGCTGGAGCTGGTCGACGACGTGCACCAGGCCTTCGCGCGCGTGCGGGAGATCGAAGAGACCGAGAGCCGCACGTTGGTCCATCCTTTCGAGGGTCCGAAGACCGCGCTCGGCACGGCGACGCTCGGCCTCGAGCTCGTCGAGCAGGCCGAGGGCCTCGACGCGGTGATCGTTCCCATCGGTGGCGGTGGACTGTGCGCCGGCGTGGCTTCGGCGGTGAAGCTCGCTTCGCCGCGTACGCTGGTCTTCGGTGTCGAACCCGAGGGGGCCGACTCGATGCGCCGCAGCTTCGCGGCCGGATCGCCACAGGCGATCGATGCGGTCCGTACGATCGCCGACAGCCTGGGCGCCCCGCACGCGGCGCCCTACAGCTTCGGCCTGTGCCGGCGCTACGTGGACGAACTGGTGCTGGTGAGCGACGACGAGTTGCGGCGCGCCATGTACCTGCTGTTCGCGTCCGCCAAGCTGGCCGTGGAGCCCGCCGGCGCTGCGGCCACCGCCGCGCTGTGCGGTCCGCTGCTCGAGCGCCTGCGCGGCAAGCGCGTGGGCGTCATCGTGTGCGGCGCGAACATCGACCACGCCACGTTCGCCGCCCAGATCGCCGCGGGCGCAGCTCAGGCAAAGCACCCTTCGGGCCTATGATTGCGGCGTGAAGGATAGGGATCCAGTCGATCGCGACCGGCGCGAGTGGGAGGAGGAGTTCGAGGCGGCCGCGCGCCGTCCGCTGGAGACGCGGCTGCGTTACGCCTTCATCCGGACGTACAAGCCCGTCTTGGACGACGCCGAATACCGCTCGTTCGATTCGCTCGCCGAGTACCGGGCGTGGTGCGCCGCGGAGCTGCCGACCTGGCTGGGCTATGGCCCCGCGGTTTGAGTACGCCCAGGCCGAGGAGCTGCGGGACGCGCTTCGCGACCTCGTGGGCGCGGGTGGCATGGGCGAGGTGTGGCGGGCGAAGGACACGCGCCTCGAGCGGGAGGTGGCGGTCAAGCTGCTGCCCGTGGGGCTCGCGGAGAACGAGCAGTTCCGGGCGCGCTTCAAGGTGGACCGGAGCGAAACGCGCGAGCTGGGGCCGGGGGCGGGGCCGATCGCGTTCGTGGGCGACGGGAAGTCGATCCTCTACAACCTTCATGCGAAGGGATTCAACTGGAATCTCTGGAGGAAGCAGCTCGGTGACCGCGGTTCCGGGGATCCCCTGCTCACCGATCCCGGCTGGGAGTTGAACCCCGCGCTCTCCCCGGACGGCCGCTTCCTGGCGTACGACAAGGGTGGGGATGTTCTGGTTCGCACGTTCCCCGGAATGGGTGGCCCCTGGCAGGTCGCCACGGGGGGCGCCTGGAAGCCTCGCTGGAGCCGCGATGGCGGCCGGCTCTTCTTCCTTTCCGGCAACGACATGATGGAGGTCTCGCTCCACACGACGACGGTCCTTCGCATCGGAACGCCGAAGAAGCTCTTCAGCTTCGCCCAGGCCCCGGTGTTCCCTGTCGACTGGCCGAGTTTCGCGCTCGGTCCCGGAGGGGAGACCTTCATCATGGTGCGACCAGTCGAACGCCCGCCCGGGCTCGTCGTCGTTCAGAACTGGCTGGCGCTGGTCGAGTCGTGAGTCTGCACTACCCCCTGTTCGTCCGCCGCGACCTCGACGCCTTCTTCGGACTCGCGATCAACAATCTCGTCGACCTGATCATCATCGCGACGGTCGGTCGCACGCTGCTGCACCTGCCCGACGAGCTGATCCTCGGCCGCATCCTGCCCGGGGCGGGCCTCTCGCTGCTGGTCGGCAACCTCTATTACGCGTGGCAGGCACGGCAGCTCGCGCTCGCGGAAGGGCGCGACGACGTCACCGCGCAGCCCTTCGGGCTCAACACCCCGACCGTCTTCCTCTTCCTGTATCTCGTGATGTACCCGGTGTACGTGCGCACGGAGGACGCGGAGCTCGCCTGGAAGGTCGGGGTCGCGGCGTGCTTCCTGTCGGGGGTGATCGAGGCCGCGGGGGCCTTCGTCGGAGCGGCGCTCCAGCGCGTGACGCCGCGCGCGGCTCTGCTCGCGACGCTTGCGGGGGCGGCGCTCGCGTACATCGCGCTGTTGCCGACGCTCGACCTGTTCGGCCGGCCGGTCGTGGGCCTGGTGCCGCTCGCCATCATCCTGCTCGGCTACTTCGCGCGCGTGCGCCTGCCGCTCAACCTGCCCGCCGGGCTCGTGGCCGTCGCGGTCGGCAGCGGCCTCGCCTGGGCTACGGGCCTGATGCGAGCGGATGCCATCGCCCCGGCGGCGGCGAGCTTCGGGCTCTACCTGCCGCACCCGTCCCTCGGCGCCGTGCTCGAAGGGCTTCCCGACGTCCTGCCGTTCCTGTCGGCCGTGGCGCCGCTCGCGGTCATGAACTTCATGGGCACGCTGCAGTGCGTCGAGAGCGCCGCCGCGGCAGGCGACCGCTTCAAGCCGTTTCCGACGATGATCGTGAACGGCGTCGCCACGATGCTGGGGGCGCTGCTTGGCTCGTGCTTCCCGACGACGGTCTACATCGGCCATCCCGCCTGGAAGGCGCTCGGGGCGCGCCAGGGCTACTCGATCCTGAACGGCGTCGTGATCACGCTCGTGTGCACGACCGGCCTCATGGGCCTCGTGCTCGCGATCGTGCCGAAAGAGTCGGCGTCGGCGATTCTGCTTTTCGTGGGTCTCGTGATCACCGCCCAGGCCTTCGAGGTGACGCCGCCGAGGCACTTTCCGGCGGTGGCCTTCGGTCTGGTGCCGCACCTCGCCGCGTGGGGGACGGGGATCCTCGACACGCTGGCGACCGCCGCGGGCACCTCGGTGCAGGCGATCGGCCCCGAGGCGATCCAGAAGGCCGGCCTCGGCTACACCGGTCTGCGCACGTTGGGCGCGGGCTCGCTCGTGACGTCGATGATGCTGTGCGCGATGACGATCGCGCTCATCGATCGCCGGCTCGCGGCCGCCGCCTCTTGGGCCCTGGCCGCCGCCGCGCTCTCGTGGATCGGCCTGATGCACGCCGACCGCGTGGGCTGGGGCGCCGCACAAGGCGCGGCCCTCGGCTATGCGCTGATGGCCGTCGTCTTCCTGGTGGTCGCGCGCGTGAGTCCACCCACGGTGGAGCAGTGAGCCTCAACACCAACCGCTGGAACCGGCTGCGCTACACGTTCTGGGCGCCCTTCTACGACTCGGTGATCCGGGTCTTCGCGCGGAAGCGACAGCATTCGCTGCGGCTTCTCGATCCGCGACCCGGCGAGCGGATCCTGATCGTGGGGGCCGGCACGGGCGCGGACCTTCCGTACATCCCGCCGGGCTGCGTCGTCCTGGCGACGGACCTGACGCCCGCGATGCTCGAGACCGCACGCTCCCGGGCGCGCGCGGGGATCCACTTGGCGCTGATGGACGGGCAACAGCTCGCCATTCCTGCGGCTTCGTTCGACGCGATCATCCTGCACCTGATCCTGGCCGTCATCCCCGATCCGGTCCGCTGCCTGCAGGAAGCGGCGCGCGCGCTGCGCCCGCGCGGCCGCATGGTCGTCTTCGACAAGTTCGTGCGCGTCGGACGCGTGCCGCTCGCGGTCCGCATCGTGAATCCCGTTGCGCGCCTGCTCTTCACCGAGATGACCCGCAACTTCGAGCAGATCCTCGAGCGCTCGTGCGTACCTCTCGTCGTCACGTACGACGCGCCGGCCCTGCTCGGCGGGCTCTTCCGGCACCTGCTGCTGAGGTGGGACGAGCGCGCTGCACCGCCCGCTGCCCAACCCGACTCGACAGGCGCCGTCGCTGAGCACCCGCCGCACCGGGTAGGTCAGTAGGGCGTGTCGCCGCCGTCGACGTTGATCGACTGGCCGCGGATGATCGACGCGGCGTCCGAGAGCAGGAAGGCGACGACGCGCCCGACCTCGATCGGCTGGATCTGGCGCGCCAGCTGCTGCGGCTTCATCTGCGCGTGGAGCGCGTCGGGCGCCTGGCCGAGCCGCGGTGCGAGCCATTCCGCCACCTCGCGCAGCATCCCCGTGTCGACTCCGCCCGGGCAGACCGCGTTGACGTTGATGCGGTGCTCGGCCCACTCGAGCGCGAGCGAGCGGGTCAGGCTGATCACCGCGGCCTTGCTCGCGTTATAGCCGGCCATGTTTCGATAGCCCACCTTGCCGGCGTTGCTCGCGACGTTGACGATCGCTCCGCCGCCGCCCTGCGCGATCATCCGCCGCGCCGCCGCCTGGCAGCCCACGAGCACCGCTTCGGCATTGACGCGCATCTGGGCCTCGAAGTCGGAGGCGCGGACGTCGAGTGCCGCGTCGAGCCGGAGCACGCCGGCGTTGTTCACCCAGGCGTCCAGGCGCCCGAAGGCGGTGACCATGGCCGAGACTGCCGCCTCGATGCTGGTGGCTTGCGTGACGTTCAGTGCCGTGCCGAGTGCGCGTCGACCCTGGGCCTCGATGAGGCAGGCGGTCTCCCGCGCGTCCTCCGCGCGCAGGTCGCCCACGCCGACGTACGCGCCTGCTTCCGCGAGCGCCTCGGCGATCCCGCGTCCGATGCCGCGCCCTGCGCCGGTGACGAAGACTGCCTTGTCGCGCAGGAACAGAAGGTTCACGTCCACACCTAGAAGGCGGGACCCGCGAGCACACCGCCATCCACGACCAGCGTCGCCCCGGTGATGAAGCGGGCCGCGGGCGAGGCGAGGAAGAGACAAGCGTCGGCCACGTCGTCGGGCTGGCCCAGGCGCCCGAGGGGCGCAGCAGCGAGGTATCGCGCCACACCGTCGGGCCAGGCCGTCTCGAGGCCCTCGCGCCAGATCAGGCCCGGCGCCACCGCGTTGACGCGCACGCCGGCGGGCCCGAGCTCGAGAGCCGCGGAGCGCGTCAGCATCTCGAGCCCCGCCTTGGCCGCGCTGTAGTGGGCGAGCGCGGGCGCCGGCCGGAACGCCTGGATCGAGCTGATGTTCACGATCGCACCGCCGCCTCCGGCGGACATGCGCCGCCCCGCGGCCTGCAGGCACGAGAGCGCGCTGCGCAGGTTCGCCGCGAGCACCTCGTCCCACTGTGTGGAAGTCACTTCCAGCAGTCCCGCGAGGGGATAGCTGCCGGCGTTGTTCACGAGAACGTCGAGCCGTCCGAAAGCCCCGGCCACGTCCTCGACGAGCCGCGCCGGCTCGCCCTCGCGGACGAGGTCGGCGGCAAAGGCGCGCGCCTCGCCGCCCGCGGAGCAGATCTCGCGGACCGTGGCTTCGGCGCCGTCGCGGCTGCCGCGATAATGCACCGCGACGCGTGCCCCCGCTTCGGCGAAGCGCCGAGCGATGACGCGGCCGACGCCGCTGCCGGCGCCGGTCACCAGCACGGCGCGACCCGCGAAGTCGAGCAGCTCGCGCACCGCCGGCACGGACCGTCTTGGGTCGGCCTGGGAGTTCATCGCGCGGGCAGCTTCGCGGCGATGCGCTCGCGGTACTCCCGCGCACGGGCCGCGATTTCCGCGGTGTCGAGCGTCAGCATCCGGCCGTCCTCCATCAGCACGCGGCCGTTGACGATGCTCGTCACCACGTCCGAGCCCTTGAGCGCATAGGCGAGGTGCGAGTAGACGTCGTAGCGCGGCTGCGCCCAGGGCGAGTCGTTGGCGAGCACGATCAGGTCGGCGCGCTTGCCCGCTTCCAGCGATCCGATCTCCCGCTCCAGGTGGAGGGCGCGTGCGCCGCCGATCGTCGCCATCTCCACCCCGTCGCGGGCGCGGAGCACTGCGGGGTCGCCGCTCGTGATCTTGTGGAGCTTCAGAGCGAGGTCGATTTCCTCGAATAGGTTCAGGTCGTTGTTGCTCGCGGGACCGTCCGTCCCGAGGCCCGCCCGCACACCGGCCTTGCGGAGCTTCGGCACCGGCGAGACGCCGCTCGCGAGCTTGGTGTTGCTCGACGGGCAGTGAGCGGTCCCGACGCCGCGCGCGGCGATCGTGGCGATCTCGCCGTCGCTGAGCCAGATCGCGTGGGCGAGCGTGACGTTCGGCCCGAGGAAGCCGATCTTGTCCAGGTGCGCGACGGTCGTGGTGCCGTACTTCTCACGGACCATCGCCATCTCGCTCGGACTCTCGGCGGCATGGATCGTGAGCGGCGCGCGGTAGCGGTCGGCCAGCGCCTTGGCCCGCAGCAGCGTCTCGGGACCGACCGTGTAGACGGCGTGCGGTCCGACGGCCGGCACGATCAGCGGGTCGCCCGACCACTTCTTCAGGAAGGCCTCCGCGGCCCGCAGGCCCTCCTCGGCGTCCTTCAGCCCTGGAACTGGCCGGTCCATCACAGTCGCCGCCAGGAAGCCGCGGAGCCCGGCCTGCTTCGTGGCCTCCGCCACCTGGTCCTCGTAGAAGTACATGTTGGCGAAGGTGGTGGTGCCGGTGCGGATCATCTCCCACGCCGCGAGACGCGTGCCCCAGGTCACGAAGTCGGGCGTCACGTGCTCGGCTTCGGCCGGCCAGATGTACTTCGTGAGCCAGACCATCAGCTCCACGTCGTCGGCGACGCCGCGCAGCAGCGTCATCGGTGCGTGGGTGTGCGTGTTCACGAGGCCCGGCATCACGACCCGGCCGGTGGTGTCGATCGTCCTCGCGGGGCTGAAGCGGGCCCTTAGCTCGCGCGCGGGACCCACGGCGACGATCCGCTCGCCGCGCACGGCCACGGCCCCGTCCTCGAACACTCGGAAGGCCGGGTCCATCGTCACGACCGACCCGCCCGAGAGCAGCAGGTCGACGACCTCGCCGGCGGCCGCCCCGGAAGCGGCCAGGTGCAGGATCGCGACAGAAGAGAGGAGGAAGAGGCGCGTGCGTTGGCTCATGACGGCCAATACTACCCGGCTCCTGCCCAAGCCCCGTGTCCCAAAGCGAGTGCTAGAGTTCAGAGCGGGGGATCAGCCGATGCCGGGCGACCGGGCGGGCGGCAGCCTACGGACGACTCGGGTTCCCGAACGTCTCTTCTACGATGGGTCCTGCGCGCTGTGCCACTGGGCCGTGCGCTTCGTCCTGGCCCGCGACCCCAAGGGGATCGCTTTCCGCTTCGCCCCGCTCGACAGCGACGCGTTCCGCCGCGTGGCCACGCCCGCCGCGCGGGCAGCGCTTCCCGACAGCCTCGTGGTGGAGACGGCCGGGGGCCTGCTCACGCGCAGCGCGGCCGTGATCCACGTCCTCCGGCGCCTCGGGGGAACTTGGTCGGTGGTCGGCGGCCTGGCGCGTGCCCTGCCGCGGCCACTGCTCGACGCGCTCTACGATCTCGTCGCCCGCATCCGCTACCGGGTCTTCGGGCGCGCCGAGAACGCTTGTCCCGTGATCCCCGGAGAGCTGCGTTCCCGCTTCGAGCTTTAGTCGGCCCGCCGCGAAGGCTCAGGCCGGGTGGGGCACGGCCGCGCGCACCGCGCCGGGTCGCGCGGGCACCGTCACCGTGAACGTCGCGCCCTTGCCGGGCTCGCTCTCGACCGTCACCACGGCGCCGATGCTCTCCGCCAGGTGCTTCACGATCGACAGCCCCAGCCCGGTCCCGCCGAGCTCGCGGCTTCTGGCCTTGTCGACCCGGTAGAAGCGCTCGAAGATCCGCTCGCGATGCTCGGCCCCGATACCCGGGCCGTCGTCCTTGACCGCGACCCGCGCCGAGCCGTCGGGGCCCGCCTGGGTGGTGACGACGACGAGGCCCCCGGCGGGCGTGTACTTCACGGCGTTGTCGACCAGGTTCTCGATGATCTGGCGCAGCCGCTCGCGATCCGTGACGACCGTGACCGCGCCGCGCTCTTCGTGGCGCAGCGCGAGGGGCTTGCGTGCCGCCTGCTCCGCGAAGGACGCCACCGCGTCCGCGGCCAGCTCGCCCGGCCGCGTCTCGTCGGGCTCCGGCGCACGCGCGCCCGACTCGAGCCGGGACAGCTCGAGCAGATCCTCGACGAGCGCCGCCATGCGGTCGGCATGGGTGCGGATCTTGCCCAGGAAGCGCTCGGCGGTCTTCGGCTCGTCCTTGGCGCCATCCTCGAGCGCCTCGACGAAGCCGCGGATCGAGGTGAGCGGCGTGCGCAGCTCGTGCGAGGCGTTGGCTACGAAGTCGCGCCGCATCTCGTCGAGCCGCTGCCGGTCGGTCGTGTCGTTGAAAGTGAGGACGGCGCCGTGAGCGGCGCCTTCCACTCCCGGGAACGGGACCCCGGTGATGCTGAAGCTCCGTCGCGGCAGCAGGATTTCGACCGCGGCCTCGCGCCGTTCGCCCGTGCGCAGCACGTCCTCGACCAGTGCGCTCACCTCGGGCTGGCGGATCGTCTCCAGGTAGTGCCGCCCGAGCGGCGACGCGAGCTCCAGCGCGCCCGCGAGGCTCGGGTTGGCGAGGGTGACCCTGCCCCCGTGGTCGACGGCGAGGACGCCGTCGTCCATAGCGGAAAGGATCGCGTCGGTGCGGCCGCGGTCGCGCGCGATCTCGGACAGGCGCTGCTGCAGCTCGTCGGCCGACTGGTTGATGATGCGGGTGAGCTCGCCGAGCTCGTCCTCGCGCCTCGCCCGGATGCGCGCCGCGAGGTTGCCGCTCGCGAGCTGGCGAGCGGTGTCCATGATCTCGGCGAGCGAGCGGCCGAGCGGGGCGGAGAGCAGCAGCGACACGAGCGCGGTCGCGGCGAGCGCGAGCAGGCCCGCGAGCGCCGCCGTCCGCCACAGTTCTCGGCCCTGGGCCTGGATGCGGTCGATCCCGCGGCTGAGGCGCGCGACGCCGACGGTCCGCCCGCCGTGGCGGATCGGCACCGCTGCGTAGAGGAGCCGCCTGCCCACGGTAGCGCTCGTGCGCTCCGCGCGCGACACCTGGCCCGCGAGCGCGCCCTGCACTTCCGGGCGGCTGGCGTGGTTCTCGATCGCCCGGAGCTCCGCGCCCGAGGCCGCGGAGTCGGCGAGCACGCGTCCGTCGGGGGCGACGATCGTGACCCGCGCGTCGACCTCGCGTGCCGCGTCGTCCACCTGGCGGTCGAGCTCGCCGCCCTCGACCTCGCGCGCGAGGAGCTCCTCGGCCACGCGAGCCATGAGTCGCGCCTCGGCGGTCAGGCTGGCGAAGGCGTCGTCGCGGGCGCGCCGATCGAGCGTCGGGCCCGCCCAGACGAGCAGCACCGCCAGCACGACGGCGGTCGCCACCACGGCCGTCAGCACCATGCGTCCCCGCAGCGACAGCCGCCGCTTCATTCACCCGCCTCCCGGGCGGTACGGTAGCCGAGCGATTTGACGGTGATGAGGCGCTCCGTCAGGCTCGGAATCTTCTCGCGCAGGCGGCGGACGTGGACGTCCACGGTCCGCGTCCCCTCGGCGTACGAGTAGCCCCAGACGCTCTCGAGCAACGCCTGGCGCGAGAGCACGCGCCCGTTCGCCTCGACCAGCGCGACGAGCAACGCGAATTCCTTGGCGGTGAGGTGCACGCCCTCGCCGCGCACGCGCGTGGTGTGCCGGGCGCGGTCGATCTCGATCTCGTCGAAGACGATCGGTGCCTCCTCCGTTTCGCGCCGTTCCGCCCGCCGCAACAGCGCCCGCACGCGCGCCACCAGCTCCTTCGGGCTGAAGGGCTTGACGATGTAGTCGTCGGCGCCCACCTCGAGGCCGACGACGCGGTCGGCCTCGTCCCCGCGGGCGGTCAGCATCACGATCGGGAGCGCGTTCGTGCGCTTGTCGCGGCGCAGCTCGGCGCACACGCTGAGGCCGTCCAGGCCCGGCAGCTGCAGGTCCAGGATCAGCAGCTCGAAGCTCGCGGCGCGCACCCGCTCGAGCGCGCGGCGGCCGTCGGCCAAGGACTCCACCTCGAACCCCTCCGCCCCGAGGTAGTGCTCGATCAGCTCCACGATGTCGGGATCGTCCTCGACCACCAGCGCCCGCTTCATGGCTCGCAAGCATACCGCCCGCCCAGTGGGTTATCCTGTTGGTCTGGGTATCCCGGCATGAGCGGCAGCGAGCAGACCTACTTCCAGAAGGGCTTCAACCTGAAGGCCGTGGTGCGCCCGGTGCTGGCGCAGAGCTACCACTCGCAGGTGGTCGACCGCATGAAGCAGCTCGGCTACGTGGCGCGTGCCGGGGACGTCAAGATCAAGCTGGCACGCGAGTTCGGCTTCTGCTACGGGGTAGACCGCGCCGTCGAGTACGCCTATGAGGCGCGCGAGCAGTTTCCCGACCGGCGCATCTTCCTTTCCGGCGAGATCATCCACAACCCCGAGGTCAACGGCCGCATCGAGGCGCTCGGGATCCGGATCCTGGCCGACCACAAGAGCCCCGAGGCGCGCTACGCGGGCGTCGAGAAGGCCGACGTGGTGATCCTGCCCGCTTTCGGCGTGTCGGTGGCCGAGCTTGCGCACCTGCGCGGCAAGGGCTGCGTGCTGGTCGACACGACCTGCGGCAGCGTGCTGAACGTGTGGAAGAACGTCCACCGCTACGCGCGCGACGGCTTCACCTCGGTGATCCACGGCAAGCACTACCACGAGGAAACGAAGGCTACCGCGTCGCAGGCGCTGACGCACCCGGGCGGCCACTTCCTGTGTGTGAAGGACCGCGCCGAGGCCGAGCTCGTCTGCTGCTTCGTTCGGGGTGAGCTTCCCGGGGCCGCGCTGGTCGAGCGCTTCCTGGAGGCGGTCAGTCCCGGCTTCGACCCCGAGCGCGACCTGCAGAAGCTCGGGCTCGCCAACCAGACGACGATGCTGATGACCGAGAGCCTGGAGATCCAGGAGATGCTGCGGGCCGCGATGCGCGAGCGCTGGGGCGAGGCCGAGCTCGACATGCGCTTCCGGGCCTTCGACACGATCTGCTCGGCCACCCAGGACCGCCAGGACGCCGTGCTCAAGATGCTGAGCGAGGGCGGGCTCGACCTGATGGTGGTGATCGGCGGCTACAACAGCAGCAACACGCAGGCGCTCACCCGCATCTGCGCGGAGCGGCTGCCCACCTACCACATCAGCGCCGCCGACCGCATCGGGGGCGGCGCGATCCGCCACCGGCCCGTCGGAGCGCACGACGAGACGACCCGCGCGGCCTGGCTCCCCGAGGGGCCGGTGAGCGTCGGCCTCACCGCCGGCGCCTCGACGCCCAACAACGTGGTGGGCGAGGTCCTGGAGCGCATCCTGGCGCTGCGCGGGCGGACTACCGACGAGCTCGTCGAGGCCTGATCTCGCCCCTCACGAAGCGCGACTCCGTGCGTTACCGGGCCCACGCGACCCTGGTGCTATAGTCCCCTTCGGCTTCCTGGAGGTTCCATGTTGCTGGAGGGCAAGCGCGGCCTCGTGCTGGGGATCGCGAACAAGCGGTCGATCGCGTGGGGCATCGCGCAGGCGGCGCACCGTGAAGGCGCGCGCCTGGCCGTGACCTACCAGGGCGAGCGCCTGCTCGAGAACGTCCAGGAGCTCGCACGGCAGCTCCGTGACCCGCTGATCCTGCCCTGCGACGTGTCGAAGGACGAGGACCTGAAGACGCTCGCCGAGGCGGTGCGGGCCGATTTCGGCACGATCGACTTCGTGGTGCACGCGGTCGCGTTCGCGCTGCGCGAGGAGCTCGACGGCGAGTTCCTGAACACCTCGCGTGAGGGCTACCGCATCGCGCAGGACATCTCCTCTTATTCGCTCACGGCGCTCGCGCGCGAGACGGCGCCGCTGATGCCGGCCGGCGGCAGCATCGTGACGCTCAGCTACCTCGGCGGCGAGCGCGTCGTGCCGCACTACAACGTGATGGGCGTCGCCAAGGCCGCGCTCGAGATGTCGGTCCGCTACCTCGCCTCCGACCTCGGCCCGAAGGGCATCCGCATCAACGCGATCTCGGCGGGCCCGATCAAGACGCTGGCCGCCTCGGGCGTCCACGGACTTTCCAAAATGCTCGAGTACCACCGCACCCACGCGCCGCTGCGCCGGACCACCGACCAGGACGAAGTGGGCGACGCGGCGCTGTTCCTGCTCTCACCGCTCTCGCGAGGCATCACGGGGGAAGTCATCCACGTGGACGGCGGCTTCCACGTGATGGGAATGGCCGCCCTCTAGGGCGCACCGCTTCCAGGGAGCGCGGGTGCCCCGGACGCTTTCGCTCGTGATCCTGGCCGGCCTGGCCCTGGCCGGCGCTCCCGCTCGGGGGCAAGCCCCGTCGGCTCCGGACCCCGGCGAGCTGCGCACTCGCGCCGAGTCGTTCGAGCAGGTGGCGAAGGGCCACATCGAGGCGCGCGGGCTCGTCGACGTCGACCTCGCGGGCATGCGGATCCTGGCGGACAAGGCCGACATCTACGAGGTGACCCAGCCCGACGGGAAGCTCGGCCACCGCATCGTGGCCGAGGGCAACGTCGTCTTCATCCGCGGCGAGGAGCGCCTCTCCGGCGAGCGGCTCGAGATGGACGACTCGGGGCGCGGCTTCTTCCTGAACGCCGTCGGCTACGTCGAGCCGGGGGTCTGGGTCGAAGCAAAGCGAGTGGAGCGGGTCGACGACCGGACCTACAAGGTGGAGGGCGGCCGCTTCACCTCGTGCAGCCAGCCGAACCCGCGCTGGGGCTTCCAAGCGAGCTCGGCCGAGATCGAAGTCGACGACAAGGTCAAGGCGAAGAACGCGGTCTTCAAGGTGAAGGGCGTCCCGGTCTTCTACCTGCCGTACATGGTCTATCCGATCGGCCAGGACGGCCGCTCGACGGGCCTGCTGTTCCCGCACTTCGGCTACTCGAATAACCGCGGCTTCAACGTCGGCTCCGGTTTCTATTGGGTGATGGGCAGGAGCGCCGACCAGACCTTCTACGCCGACTACTGGTCGAAGATCGGCTACGGCTTCGGGCACGAGCTGCGCTACGTCCGGCCGTCCCCCTCGCGCGGTACCTTCCGCAGCTACGTCTTCGCCGTGGAGGGCGCCCGTGACCTCGACTACGACCTCGACTGGAACGCGCTCCAGATGCTGCCCGGGAAGGTGAAGGCGAGCGTCAACGTCCGCCAGTACAGCGACCTGCTCTTCCAGCAGCGCTATCAGGACGACTTCAACGCGGCCTCGAGCCGGACCCAGCGCTGGTCGGGGATGCTCGAGAAGGACCTGAAGCTCGCCGTGCTGAACGCCTACGCCGACACCACCAGCACCCATTTCGGCACCGACTACACGCGCGTCAACGGGCGGCTGCCCGGCCTGAGCCTGCGGCGCTTTCCGCGTCAGATCGGCTGGGGCAAGGTCGTAGCGGGGCTCGAGGCGACGGCCGAGCGGATTCAGTACGGCGACGAAACGCGCGTCGACAACTGGGCGCGGATCGACGTCGCACCCTACGTGTCGCGCCCCTTCTCGCTGAGCTTCCTCGAGTTCACCCCCTCGGTCGGCTACCGCTACACGCGCTACGGGGCGAGCTACGCCACGAACGAGGAGGACGAGAACGCGATCGTCGGCCCGCCGCTCGACCGCTCGTTCTTCGAGAGCCAGGTCGAGATGCGCGGGCCGACCTTCGCCAAGGTGTGGGACACGCCGGGCTTCGGCTATTCCGAGCGCTTCAAGCACGTGATCGGCCCCGAGATCTCCTGGACTTACAGGACACGCGTCGAAGACTTCTACTCGATCCCCAAGTTCGACGGCGACGACTACTTCCTGGGCACCAACCAGGTCGCGTACTCGCTGGTGCAGCGCTTCTTCGCCAAGCGAAGGGGTCCGAGCGGCAAGCCGCAAGCGTACGAGTTCCTGACCTGGCGGCTGATGCAGACCTACTACGTGCAGATCGCCGACGGCCAGAACAACTTCGACCCGAACTACTCCTCCTCCGCCTTCGGCCCCGGCTTCAAGGCCGAGCACCTCTCGCCGCTCATGTCGCGCGTGCGGCTGCGGCCGACGCCCGGCTTCTCCGCGGACTTCCACTTGGAGTACGACGTCAACTTCAAGCAGGTGCGCCGCACGAGTGTCTTCGCCAACCTGGCCCTGCCGCGGGCCGCGATCACGGGGGGCTGGTCGCGCTCGGTCAGACTCTCCGAAGACCCGGACGAGCGCACGGTCGGCGCGCACTCGCTACGCGGCAACGCGGCCTTCGAGGTGTGGCGGAAGCGCCTCTTCCTCGAGGGCTCGGCCGACTACGACGTCAGGAACGACATCCTGTGGCAGCTGCGCGGCCAGTTGCGCTACGCGGTGCAGTGCTGTGGCTTCCGGGTCGAGCACATCCGCTACAACTGGAACGGCCGCGACGAGACGCAGTGGCGCTTCAACCTCGAGCTCGCCAACATCGGCTCGATGGGCAACTTCCTGGGAGCCGGTACGGGCGGCACCGGAGGGGCCTACCGGTGAGGCTGCTGGTCACCGGCGCCGGGGGCTTCGTCGGCGGCCACCTCGTCGAGCTCCTGCGGCGCGAGGAGCCCAAGACACACGTCCACGGCATCGTCTCGCCCCACGGCAGCCTGGCCCGCGGCCCGGCGCCGGGCGCGCGGCTGGTCGAAGCCGACCTCGACGATCCCGCGGCCGCGGCCGCCGTCGTCGAAGAGGTCCGGCCGGACGGCATCGTCCACCTGGCCGGTCAGTCGAGCGTCCACCAGTCGTGGCTCGACCCCGGGGGCACGTTGCGCACGAACGTGCTTGGCATCGTGCACCTGCTGGACGCGGCGCGGCGGGCCGGGCTTCGCCCCTCCGTTCTCGTGGTCGGGAGCGCCGAAGAGTACGGTGCCGTTCCCGGAGCGGAGATGCCGATCCGCGAGACGGCGCCGCTGCGGCCCGCCTCGCCCTATGCGGTGAGCAAGGTCGCGCAGGGCGCGCTCGCGCTGCTCTACGGCCCCGCGGGCGGCATGCGCGTGGTGCTGACGCGGACCTTCCACCACACCGGGCCCGGGCGCGGCGAGGCGTTCGCCGAGAGCTCGTTCGCGCGACAGATCGCCGAGATCGAGCACGGGCTGCGCCCGGCGGTGATCGAGGTCGGCAACCTGGACGCGGTCCGCGATTTCACCGACGTGCGGGACGTGGTGCGCGCTTATCTCCTGCTGCTCGAGAAGGGCGAGGCGGGGCACGCCTACAACGTGTGCAGCGGCCGCGGCCGCCGGATCCGCGAGATCCTCGACCTCCTCCTGGGGCGCTCGACCGCCCGTGTCGAGGTCCGCGTCGCGGACGACCGCCTGCGCCCCTCGGACGTGCCCGTCCAGGTGGGCGACCCCGCGCGCTTGCGCGCCGCGACGGGCTGGGAGCCGCGCATCCCGCTCGAGGACACGCTCCAGGACCTACTCAGCGATTGGCGGGCGCGTGTCGCGGATACCGCCGCCCGCACGTCATGAAGGTCCTGCTCACGGGCGCGACCGGCTTCCTGGGCAAGGCCGTCGCACGCCGCCTCGCGGCGCGCGGGCACACGCTGCGGGTGCTCGCGCGGCCCACGAGCCGCCTGGCCGGCCTGCCGGACGGCACCGAGACCGCGATCGGCGACGTGACCGACGCATCCTCTTTCGTGCGCGCGGCCGAGGGCTGTTCGGCCTTGATGCACCTCGCGGCGCTCGTCAAAGTGTGGGTGCCCGACCCCGAGCGCTTCGAGGCCACGAACGTGGGCGGGTTCCGGAACGCGCTCGAGGCCGCGCGGTCGGCCGGCGCCCGGCTCGTCTACACGTCGTCGTTCATCGCGCTGGGCCCCTCGGGCCCGGGCCTGCTGGACGCCGAGCGCCCACACCCCGGGCCGCCGTTCCGCAATCCCTACGAGCGGACGAAGGCGACAGCCGACGCGGCGGCGCGCGTGTCGGCTCAGGCCGGCGAGGACGTCGTGATCCTCTACCCCGGCGTCGTCTACGGGCCCGGCGACATGACCGAGGGCAACATCGTCACGCGCATGATCGCGGACCACTTGAACGGCCGCCTGCCGGGACTGATCGGCCCGGGCGATCGGCGCTGGTCCTACGCCTTCGTCGAGGACGTGGCGGAGGGCCACGCACTCGCGCTCGAGAAAGGCCGGGCCGGCGATCGCTTCGTGCTGGGTGGCGAGAACGCGACCCTGACGCGCGTCTTCGACCTCGTGCGCGAGATCGCCGGAAAGGAACCGCCCCGCTTGCGCATCCCGTATCCGCTCGCTTCGGCGGTGGGGCGGGCGCAGTGGCTGTGGGCGGAGCTCACCGGCCATCCACCGCAGCTCACCCACGGCGAGGTGTTCGTGTTCCGTGAGGAGTGGGCCTGCGACAGCGCCAAGGCCACGCACCAGCTCGGCTACGAGTGGCGTCCGCTCGCCGAGGGCCTGCGCGAGACGATCCGCTGGCTCCGCGCGAGCGGGCAGGTCGACGCTCCCGGGAGCGCTTCGTGAGCCTGACGCGGGGCGAGCTGGCGCGGCGCATCGTCCACGTCTCGTGCGTGGCGTTCGCGCTGCTGCTGCGCTTCCTGAGCTGGCCGCAGGCGGCGCTCATGGCGCTGGCGGCGTTCGCCTTCAACTGGCAAGTGCTGCCGCGCGTCTTCGGACGCGGCATGTGGCGCGATGCCGACCTGTCGCGCGGCTACCCCGTCGGGATCCTTGCCTATCCGCTCGCCGTGCTCGGCCTGATCCTTGTGTTCCGCGACCAGCTGTGGCTTGCGGCGGCTGGCTGGGCAATCCTCGCCGTGGGCGACGGCATGGCCGGCCTCGTCGGCCAGGCGGCCTCCGGGCCGCGCCTGCCGTGGAACGAACGCAAGGGCTGGGCGGGGCTCGCGGCGTTCGTGGTCTTCGGCACGGCTGCCGCGGCGTTCCTCGCCGCCTGGGCCGCTCGCCTCCCGCTGGAGCCCGACGCTTTGCATTGGCCGCGCACGATCGGCGTGGCGCTCGCGCTCGCCATCGTGTGTGCGCTCGTCGAGTCGCTGCCGACGACACTCGACGACAACGTCACCGTCCCACTGGCGACCGTGCTCGCGCTGCCGCTGCTCGTGACCGCCGAGCCCAGCTTGCTCGCGAGCGACCCCGGCTTCCCGCGGCGTCTCCTGATCGGCCTCGCCGTCAATGCGGCGCTCGTGCTCGCCGCGTTCCTGGCGCGCTCGATCGACCTCGGCGGCGCGGTCTCGGCGGTCGTCATCGGCACCGCGATCACGGCTGGGCTCGGGCTTTCCGGCCTCGCCCTGATGGTGGCCTTCTTCGTCCTCGGCACGGCCGCGACGAAACTCGGCTACCGCAGGAAGGCCGCCCGCGGCATTGCGCAGGAGAAAGGCGGCGCGCGCGGCTGGCAGAATGCCTGGGCCAACGGCGGCGTCCCGGCGGCGCTCGCGCTTCTCGCCGGCATGGCGCCCGCGGGGCTGCGCGACCTGCTGGGCGTCGCCTACGCCGCGTCGGTCGCGACCGCCGCGGCCGACACCTGCTCGTCCGAGATCGGCAAGGCCTATGGCCGCCGGACGTTCCTGATCACGTCGCTGCGGCCGGTGCCGCCCGGAACCGAGGGGGCGGTGAGTCTCGAAGGCACGCTCGGCGGGTTGATCGGCGCGCTCCTGGTGGCGGCGGTCGGAGTCGTGACCGGCCTCTTCGGCTGGCCGGCGGGGGTCCTCGTCGCGACCGCGGGCCTCGTCGGCAGCCTGGCCGAGAGCGTCCTCGGCACCGTGGCCGAGAAGCGCGGCTGGATGGACAACAACCTGCTGAACGCCGCCAACACGGCGATCGGAGCGCTCGTGGCCGTGGCGATGGTGCGGCTTTTGTGAAGAAGCTCGCGAGCTACATCGACTTCGCGCGGCCGTTCACGCTTTTGCCCCCCGCGCTCGGTGTCGTGAGCGGCGCCGTGACCGCGTGGGGCGCCCACGGCACGCGGAGCGCCACGAGCGCCGAGGTGCTGCTGCCGGTGCTGTGGGGCGCGCTGATGGCCGCGGTGCTCAACTCGGCGAGCAACGCGATCAACCAGATCTACGACCTCGAGATCGACCGCGTGAACAAGCCGAAGCGGCCACTGCCCGCGGGGGCGCTCGGCCTGGGCGAGGCGTGGGGCTTCACGCTCGCGTGCTTCGTCCTCGCCTGGGTGCTCGCCTGGCTCGCGGCGCCGCCGGGACTCGAGTCGCTTCGCGAGTGCTTCTGGATCGTGCTCTTCACGAGCGTCCTGGTGTGGGCCTACTCCGCCCCGCCTTTGCGTACCAAACGCCACGGGATCTGGGCGAACGTCACGATTGCCGTGCCGCGAGGCCTGCTGCTGAAGGTCGCGGGCTGGTCCACGGTCAAGACCATCCTCGACCCGGAACCCTGGTTCATCGGCACGATCTTCGGGCTCTTCGTGCTGGGCGCCTCCACCACGAAGGACTTCGCCGACATCGAGGGCGATCGGGCGGGCGGCTGCCAGACGCTTCCGATCCTCTACGGCGTCGAGCGGGCGGCGTGGATGATCGCGCCCTTCTTCGTGCTGCCGTTCGTTCTGATCCCGGTCGGGGTGCGGACGGGCCTGCTCACCGGCAATCCCGTGCTGCTCGACCTGCTGGCGCTGGGGCTCGTCCTCTACGGGAGCTACACCGTCTACCTGCTGGTGCGGAGGCCGGAGGAGCTCGCGTTCACCGAGAACCATCCCTCGTGGACGCACATGTACCTGATGATGATGGTGGCCCAGGTCGGCTTCGCGTTGGCGTACGTGATGTAGCTACTCGGATTCCGGGTCTTCGCCGGTGCCGAAGAGCTCGCGCATCGTGGCCTCGTCGATCGGCACCGTGTTGGCAAGCGCCTCGGTCGCCGCCGCCGCGGCCTGCGCCTCGTCGACTCCGATCAGCTGGTCGGGTGTCTTGGCCGCCGTCGAGTCGGCCGACGCGTGCTTGCCCACGAAGACTCGGGAAGCGCGGGCGACGCGGCCGTGGAGCCTATAGCCCCGCAGGACCTCGCGCACCACCACGTGGTCGTGCTCGGGGTCGTCGACGGGCTGGGTGCCGACGGCTTCGCTCATCGCGGGATCGTAGGGGAGCCCCAGCACGGGAATGCGCTCGAGGCCCTCCTGCCGGAGGGTCTGCAGGAGCTGCGTGCGGACCAGGATCAGCCCCTCGATCAGCGGATTGCCCGCGTAGGTCTTCTCGGCCGCCTCGAGCGCACGGTCGAGATTGTCCAGGATATCGATGAACTTGAGCAGCAGCTTCTCGTGGCGCCGGTTGAACTGGCGCTCCACGTCGCGGGTCACGCGCTCGCGGAAGCCCTCGTTCTCGGTCTTGACCTGGCGGTAGGCGGTCAGGACCTCGGTCAGCCGGTCCTCGGCGAGCCGGGCCCGCCGCTGGAGCTGCTCCGCCTCCCCAGCTTCCGGAGGGGGTTCGAGGGCCGGCTCTTCGCCCGGCTCCAATCCCAACTTGTCGTTTTCTTGCCCGTCGGGGTCGTCGACGGGATCCTGGCTCAAGGGGCCCCCCGGGGCAAATCCCACGCATTATAGCCTTTGCGGGCACGCGGCGTGGCGAGGAGCGTCACTATATCCGCAACGTTCGTCCCCGTGGCGCCGGTCAGGATGAGTTCCCCCAGCGGCCCCAGGTAGTTGCGGGTGTCGTTCGCCGCCAGGAACGCGGCCGGTGGGGCGAGGCCCAGGCGGTCGCCGCGCGCCACGGTCGTATCGTCGACGATCCCCCCGGCGCCGTCGCTCGCTCCGTCGACGCCGTCCGTAGCCAGACTGGCGACGACCGCCGGCGCCGGAAAGCCGTCGAGCGCCAGAGCAGCGGCCACCACCAGCTCCTGGTTGCGGCCCCCCCGACCGGTGCCCCGCACGGTGACCGTCGTCTCGCCGCCGGCCAGCAGGCAAACCGGGGCGGAGCCCGGGGCGGCCGCCTCGACGCGCTCGCGCAGGATGGCGACGAGCACACGCGCCGCTTCGCGGGCCTCGCCCTCGAGCCGTGTCGTGAGAACGAAGGGCCGCAACCCGCGCCCCCGCGCCTCGCGCGCCGCGGCCGCCACGCTCACGCGGCCGCTGCCCACGATCCGGGTCGAGACCCGACGGAAGAGCGGCAGTCCCGGCTTCGCCGTCTCCGCGATGCCGCCGCCGGCGCCGCTCGTCAGCCGTTCCTTCACGGAGGCCGGCACCTCGCCGAGCACGCCGCGACGCTCGAGAACGGCGAGCGCCTCCGCGAACGTGGTCGGGTCCGGCACGGTGGGACCCGAGCCGATCGTCGAAAGGTCGTCACCGACGACGTCGGACAGCACGAGCGCCACGACGCGCGCGGGCGCCGCTGCGCGGGCGAGGCCGCCGCCCTTGAGCCGCGACAGGTGCTTGCGCACGGCGTTCAGCTCCTGGATCGAGGCGCCCGAGCGTAGCAGCAGCGACGTGGTTCGCGCCTTGTCGTCGAGCGATACGCCGTGGGCCGGGGCCGGCAGCAGCGCGGAAGCGCCGCCGGAGAGCAGCACCAGCAGCAAGTCGTCCCGACCGAGGCCGCTGGCGAGCTCCTCCACCTCGGCCGCTGCGGCGATGCCGCGCACGTCCGGAACCGGGTGGCCAGCGGCACGGACGATCACGCGCTCGAGGGATTCGGACGGCGCCGTGGTGACCGCCAGCCCGCCCGCGATGCGCTCGCCGAGCCTTTCTTCCGCCGCTCGCGCCATCGCTACTGCGGCCTTGCCCACCGCGACGACGACAATCCGCCCCCGGCCGAGGGCGTGGCGCAGGCCTCCTGCTTCCAGTTCGCGGCCGCGGAGCTTCAGGTGTTTTCGTACGAGATGCGCCGGCTCGGCGGCGCGGAGCGCTGCCGCCAGGAGCTGGGCCGCCGTGGCGCGCAGGCGCGCGCGGCCGAACCTCAATGCGGCTGCCGCGGGTCGCGGTCGCTCAGGCGGCTGAGGGCGTCGAAGCTCTGGAGGACGCTCTCGGCGAGTTCGGGAAAGTGCTCGAGACAGCACAGCTCGTCGAGGCGGGCGCAGAACGCCCGGCACCGATCGGCGACCTCGCGGTTGGTCTCGTCGAGGATGCCCGTGGCCTGCAGGCACTCGATGTGTCGCAGGAACTCTTCGCGGTAGAAGCTCGAGAGGGCCGACCGTCTCGCAACGTCCATCCTCGCCTCCGGCGCCCGTGTTGACGTTTTTTCACGTTAGTCCACAGTTTGCGGCAATGTCAAGGAGGCAATCGTCATCCGAGCGGGAGATGGGGATCGGCGTTCAAGGACAGGTCGCCCCGCACGCCGCGACGTAGGCTGACGTGGCCGGCGGCTGCGATCATGGCCGCGTTGTCGGTCGTGAGCTCGAGCGGCGGAATGAAGACCGGCAGGCCGAGCTCACGGCCGGCGCGCTCGGCCTCGCGCCGCAGCAGCGTGTTGGCCGCGACGCCGCCGGTGAGGATCAGGCTGCGCGGGCCGTGGCTTCGGGCGGCTCTCTCCAGGCCGCGCACGAGCGCGTCCACGACCGTGCGCTGAAAAGAAGCCACGAGATCGCGCACGCGCGCCGGCACGTCCGCGGCATCGGTGACGGGCGGGATTCCCTCGCGCTTGACGTGCAGCAGCACCGCCGTCTTGATCCCGCTGAACGAGAAGTCAGAGCGCCCGTCCTTGATGCGCGCCACGGTGAACTCGACCGCGCGGTCGTTCGCGCCCTGAGACAGCCGGTCGATCACCGGTCCGCCCGGATAGCCGAGCCCGAGCAGCTTCGCGACCTTGTCGAAAGCCTCTCCCGCCGCGTCGTCGCGGGTGCGGCCGAGCAGGCGATGCACGCCCTCCTCGGGCACCGCGTACAGGCTCGTGTGGCCGCCCGAGACCACGAGCGCGATCGCCGGCAGCGGGATGTCGCCGTGAGCCAGGAAAGCGGCCGCGACGTGTCCGGCCACGTGGTGCACCGGGACGAGCGGCTTGCCGTGCACGAGCGCGATCGCCTTCGCCGCCTGCAGGCCGACGAGCAAAGACCCGACGAGCCCCGGCCCCTGGGTCACCGCGACCGCCGCGAGATCCTCGAAGCGCGTCTCGGCCTCCGCCATCGCAGCTTCGATCACCGGGACGATGGTCTCGATGTGATGGCGCGAGGCGAGCTCCGGCACGACGCCTCCGTAGGGAGCGTGGACCTGCGCCTGGCTCGCGACCACGTTCGACAGGATGCGGCGGCCGTCCTCGACGACCGCCGCCGCGGTCTCGTCGCAGGAGGTCTCGATCCCGAGCACGCGAACGCCGGAAGAGCCGGACATCGCCCCGCGCTACTTCCGGGCAGAGGCCAAGGCGGCGCCTTTTCCGGCGAAGCAGTAGAGCGCGCTCCGCGTCCTTAGGTAGAGCCGCCCGTCGGCGAGGGCCGGGGTGGCCGCGACCTCGTCCGCGAGATCGGAGACGGACAGCGGCGCCTGCTCGGCTCCCGCCTCGAGGACGCTCGCGATCCCGCTGCGGCTCACGAAGTAGAGCTTGCCGTCGCCGGCCACCGGCGAAGCGTAGTACGAGTCGACGGCCTCGCGCAGCCGTCCCTGTTTGAGCACCGCGCCCGTCGCCGGGTCGAGGGTGGTCAGAATCCCCCCGTCGTTGATCATGTAGAGGATGCCGCGGTAGAGCACGGGTGTCGGGAGCTGCGGCACCGAGCGCCGGTGCTTCCAGAGCAGGCCGCTGCGCGTGACGTCGCCCGAGCCGCCGCTCTTGAACGCCAGCAGACCGTTCTCGGCAGCCATCATGGCCTCGTTCATCCGCCACTCGCGCTCCGACACGGCCCCGTCGTGGTCGAGGTCGATGAAGTCGAAATAGTCGCGGCTCGTGGGATCCGCCTCCGCTTTCGTCACACGGCCGTCCCGATCGGCGTCTTGCGCCGCGCGCCACTCCGCGTAGGCCGGCAGCTTCGGGTGCTGGCCGGGCTCGTTGAGCGAACTGCCGTAGCCCACCACGTACACGGTGCCCTCGCCGAGCACCGCGCCCGACTTCATCTCCGAGGGCAGGCCGTTCGCGAACCAGGCGGAAGCACCCGTGCGCAGGTCGTAGGCGTCGAGCCGGAACGACCCGGGGACGACCACCTGGGTGGGAGCCGCCGGGCGCTCCAGCAAGACCGGGGTCGAGTGGCCGCTGAGGGCTTCCGGGCGCGCGGTGCGCCAGCGCTTGCGACCGGTCGCCGCGTCGAAGGCCGCTACGAACGAGCCCCGCGACTGGTCGCAGGCGAGCACCACGAGCCCCTCGGCCAGAATCGGGGAGGCGCCCATGCCGTAGACGTTGTCGAAGGGACCGAGCGGCGTGCGCCACAGCTCGCGGCCGTCGTGGTCGTAGGCGACGAGGCCGTAGTCGGCGAAGAACACCACGATCCGTTCGCCGTCGGCCACAGCGCTCGGCGAGGCCGGCCCGTTGCGGCGGTCGAGCTTCTCGCTCCGCGCCCGCGGCGCAACCCGCCGCCAGAGCTCGCGACCGTCCGCGCGACTGAGGCAGAGCACCAGCAACTGGTCGCCCTCGTAGGCCGTGAGGAAGAGCCGCTCGCCGAAGACGACCGGCGACGAGTAGCCCCGCGGCACCGCCACCTTCCAGAGCGCGGTCGCGGGGGCGAGCGACGCGGGGAGCGCGCCGCCCTCGGCCACGCCCGAACCGTTCGTCCCGCGGAAGCGCGGCCAGTCCGCCGCCGCGAGCGAGGTCGCGCCGAGCGGAGCGAGGACGACAGCGAGGACGACGGCAGGCCTCCTCATGTCGCAGCCAGCTTCGCGAGGCTCTCGCTGAACGGTGGACACGCCACCCCGCGCTCGCAGACGATCGCGGTCACGTAGCGGTGGGGCGTGACGTCGAAGGCGGGGTTGCGGACGAGCGCGCCCTCGGGCGCCACGCGCTGCCCCGCGACGTGCGTCACTTCGTGCGCGGGCCGCTCCTCGATCGGAATGTCCTTGCCAGTCGGGGTGTGAAGGTCGAGCGTCGAGACCGGCGCCGCCACGTAGAACGGCAGGCCGTGCTCCTTGGCCAGGATCGCGACGGCGTAGGTGCCGATCTTGTTCGCGACATCGCCGTTCGCGGCGATGCGGTCGGCGCCCACCACGACCGCGTTGATCTCGCCCTGGGCCATCAAGTGGCCGGCCGCGGCCTCGGCGATCAGCGTCGCCTGGATCCCGTCCTGCATCAGCTCCCACACCGTGAGCCGCGATCCCTGGAGCCAGGGCCGCGTCTCGTCGGCGAAGACGGCCTTCACCTTCCCGAGGCGAGCCGCCGAGCGGACGACACCGAGCGCCGTCCCATAGCCGGCGGTGGCGAGAGCCCCCGCGTTGCAGTGGGTCAGGATGCGCGCCTCCGCCGGCAGCAGCTCGGCCCCGAGGTCGCCCATGCGCCGGCAGGCCGCCAGGTCCTCCTGCTGGATGGCGAGGGCTTCGGCGAGGAGCGCCGCCCGCAGCGTCTCGCCGCCTTCGGCCGCCAGCGTGTCGAAGCGCCGGCGCATCCTCTCGATCGCCCAGAACAGGTTGACCGCGGTCGGGCGCGTGGCGGCGAGCGTCGCGCACATGTCGCTCCATTCCGTCCGCAGCGCGGCGCCCTCGGACCGCGTGTTGCCGGCCCCGAGCGCGAGGCCGAGCGCGGCCGCGACGCCGATCGCCGGCGCGCCCCGGATCGCCATCTCGCGGATGGCCGTCGCCACCTCGTGGTGGTCGCGGCAGCGCAACAGGCTCTCTTCGGCGGGCAGGCGCCGCTGGTCGATCATCACCACGACGCCGTTCTCCCACGCGACGGTCGGGACCACCCGAGCCTCCGCAGCGAGCATATCGCAGTCGACTCGGCTCTCGCGGCGCTCGCTTTCGTCGCTCGGGCGACCTAGCGTGCTTCGTCCCGTCGGTCCGCAACGCGCTGCGGCATTACAATCGCCCGCAGTCATGGTTTCCGTCGAGCAAGCGCTCGAGATCGTCCTGCGCGAGACGCCGACGCTCACGGCCGAAGAGGTTCCACTCGCGGACGCGCTCGGGCGCGTGCTCGGGACCGACGTGGCCGCGGACCGTGACCTGCCTCCCTTCGATCGCGCGGCGATGGACGGCTACGCGTTGCAGGCGGCCGACGTGGCCGGCGCGCCAAGGGCGCTCGAGGTGGTGGGTGAGGTGCGGGCGGGGGAGTGGCCGGCGCTCAGCATCGGGCCCGGCCAGGCGGTGCGGATCATGACCGGCGCTCCCGTACCGGACGGCGCCACCGCGGTCCAGCAGGTCGAGAAGACGCGCCACCTCGACGAGTTCCGCGTCGCGATCCTGGCGCCCGTGGCCGAGGGCCAAAACGTCGCACCGCGCGGATCCGAGGTTCGGGCCGGCGACGTCGTGCTCGCGCGCGGGCGGGTCCTCGACCCGCCGGCGATCGCCGTGCTCGCCACCACCGGGCACGCCCGAGTGCGTGTCGTACGACGGCCGGTCGTGGCCGTTCTCGTGACCGGCGACGAGATCGTGGACATCGCGCAGACGCCGGGGCCGTCCCAGATCCGCAACAGCAACGGCCCGGCGGTCGCGGCGCAGGCGCGCCTGGCCGGCGCCACCGTCCGCGTCCTCGGCGTGGCCCCCGACCGGCAGGACGCGATCGTCGCCGCGCTGCGCGACGGTCTGTCAGCCGACGTGCTCGTCGTCTCGGGCGGCGTCTCGGCGGGCGACTACGACCTCGTCGAGCCCGCGCTCGCCGATGTCGGCGCGACGCTGCTGTTCACGAAGGTCGCGATCAAACCCGGGGCGCCGCTCGTCTTCGGCCGGTGCGGCGAGACGCTCGTGTTTGGCCTACCCGGCAACCCGGTCTCGGCGCAGGTCACGTTCGACCTCTTCGTGCGGACGGCGCTCCTGAAGCTGCAAGGGGCGAACGTCCTGTCGCGGCCTCGCGTCGGCGTGGAGCTGCTCGGCGCCTTCAAGAACCGCTCGGGACGCAAGAGCCACATGCCGGCACGCGTCCGTTTCGAGGACGGCCGGCTGGTGGCCCGACCGCTGCGCTCCGCGGGCTCGGGCGACCTGGTCGCCCACGCCCACGCCAACGCGCTCGTCGTCCTCGAGGCCGAGCGCACCGAGGCGGCCCAGGGCGAAACGGCCGAGGCGCTGCTGCTCGGCAACTTTCTGGAGGACGACGGTGCGCCGGAATAGCTTGAGTCATCTCGACCACGAAGGCGCCGCGCGGATGGTGGACGTCTCGGGCAAGCCCGTGACCGCGCGCGAGGCGGTCGCGCGAGGCCGCATCCGGATCGCCCCGGCCGCCATGCGCCTCGTGCGCGCGGCGAAGCTGAAGAAGGGCGGCGTGGTGGAGGTCGCGCGCCTCGCCGGAATACTCGCGGCGAAGCGCACGGCCGAGGCGATCCCGCTCTGCCATCCGCTGCCGCTGACGCACGTGGACGTCGAGCTGGTCCCACGCCGAGACGGCTTCGTGATCGAGGCGCACGTGCGCACCGACGCGAAGACCGGCGCCGAGATGGAGGCGCTGCACGCCGTCGCGGTCGCCGCGCTCACCGTCTACGACATGGTGAAGTCGGCCGACAGGGCAATGACGATCGGCGAGATCCGCCTGGTGCGCAAGACCGGTGGCCGCAGCGGGGAGTACCGGCGGTAAGACGACGACGCGGCGCACCCTGAGCCCCTGTCCGCCCGCTTCCGGGACCCCGCTTCGCCCTGGCGACATAATCAGGAGGCTTGGCGCAGGATTTCCCGTAGGTGGTCTGCGGCCTCCGGCGTGCCCTTCAGGTCGAGCAGGGGCCTGAGCTCCCGGAAGATAAGCTTCTGGTCCAGGTGCTTACCCTGTCGGACGGCAACCCCCCGGACGTCGAGCCAGTCGATCTCGCGTCCCGCGAACGCCTTCAACACGACCAGATCCTCTGCCGAGCAGGTTCGCAGGGCGAGGCCTGCACCCACATCGAAATCCGACGCCCGTCCGACCAGGCGTTCCTCGAACGGGAGCCCCCCCAGCGAGACATCGAGCGACACGCTGTTGCTGGCTTCGATCAGGAGCACGCGACGCGTGAGCGCCAGCTCCCGCGCCCCCGCCACGCGCGGTCGGAAAGCGGCGAGCAGGCGGTCCACGAAGGCCTCCTCGTCGCCGAAGCCGGAGAGCAGTGTCAGGTCGGCGTCAGCCGTGGTTCGCGGCTCTCCCCAACGGGGCACCACGATTCCTCCGATGAAGCAGAAGCGCCAGCCCTGTGAGCTGCAGAAGGACTGTAGCTCGATCGCGGCTTCGAGGAGCGGGCTCAACGTGGGCGCAAGCGCTGGAACAGGTCCTGCTGCTCGATCAGGCCGGACCAGCGCCGTCGGCGCTTCACCACGTCTTCCGGCCACGGCATCGAAAAGAGAGCCTCGGCGCAGAACAGAGCTCGCTCGGCTGAGAGCGCACGCAGCTCGCGCCGGCGCTGCTCTTCGAGCAACGGTCCCGTCACCGACCAGTTCTCGACCCAGCGGCTCTCGTCCGACGCCATGCCCTCAATTGTACGCTGCTGTCTCACATCGAGCCCGGCCTCGAACATCAGGCGAGCGGGTTGGTCCAGCGCAGGCCCGCGAAGCGGCCGAAGTCCCTGTCCGTCGAGTGAAGCTCGGCCTGATGTTCGATGGCGAGGGCGGCCAGATGCGCGTCCGTCGTGAGGTTGCCGGCGCTTCCCAGGGACTCGAGCAGTCCGAAAACGATCTCGGCGTGGCGGTCGCCCGGATGCAGCACGCTGACGTACGGCTGTCGCAGCCAGCTGCGCGCCGTCTCGCAGGCGACGCCCACCGGCAGCGGGTTATCGAGGATCTGCCGATGGGTGGAGATCCGCACGAAGCCGAGGATCGTGGCCCAAGCCAGCCCGACCGGGCGGGTCCCGTTCAGCAGCCTTTCCCACCAGGCCCGTGCGGCGGAGTGCACGGGCGATTGGCTGTTGTACGCGTGTAGCAACAGGTTGACGTCGGGGAGGATCAACGGCCCAGCTTTCGGGCCGTTTCGTCCGACTCGAGCTCGTCCACGAGCTGGTTCATCCGGTCGAGGTCGACGCCCGGCTTGAACCCGAAGGCGTGGGGTCGTACCTCGAAGCGGGACACTCGGGGGGGCTTGCCGGACAGCCCGAGCCCCAATCGCAGGGCCTCGTTCACCAGCGTCTTCAGGCCCTTGCCGCTGCGCCGGATCTCCTGCTTGAGGCGGGCCGCAACATCCGGTTCGAGAGTCAGGGTCGTCCTCATTGTCGACATCATGATGCCTACAGTGAATGATGTCAAGATGTCGATGGGTCAGATCCGCGGGGACGGGTTCTTGCGCAGCGCTGCCTCGAGCTTGCGGCCCTTGGCGGCTTCCTCCTCGGCCTGCTTCGCCTGGCCGCGCCGGTTGTAGACGTCGGCGAGCACGAAGTGGCCGAGCGGCGCCGCTTCCGAGCGGGCCTGCGCCGCGAGCCCGCGCGTCGCGAGGTCGGCCGCCGGGTCGAGGCGGCCGGCCTGAAGCTCCTCGCGCGCGAGGAAGAAGTAGCAGGCCCCGAAGTCGGGGGCCTTCGCCACGCACTCGTTGAGCGCGCTCAGGTAGCCCGGGCGATCACCCCGCGCGCGGCGCATCTGGGCCAGGTTGAAGCGCGCGCGCCCGTTGTCGGCGTAGGTCGCGAGCTCTTCGCGATAGAGCGCTTCGGCCCCGCTCACGTCGCGCTTCGCCTCGCGGATGCGCGCGAGGTTGTAGCGACCGGTCCGCAAGCGTGGCTCGAGCTCGAGCCCGCGCCTGACCAACGCCTCGGCCTTCGCGAGGTCGCCCGTCTGGAACGCGATCGCGCCCAGGCCGTTCATCGCCGCGCCCATCGTCGGGTTGGCGCCGAGAGCTTCCGTGAAGCTGCTGCGCGCCTCGTCGAGGCGGCCCAGGTCGAGGTAGAGCGTCGCGAGCTGGTACCAGGACTGCGGGTTCCTGGGGTTGACGCGCAGCGCCATGCGGAACACCTCGAGCGCGTCGAGCGCATCCTTCGTCTTGCCGCGCGCCGTGAGGACTCCCGCCAGATTGCCGAGTGCGATGTCGTCGTCGGGCTTGAGCGCCAGCGCCTCCTTGAAAGCGGCCGTCGCCTCCTCGGGCCTGCGCAGCCGCGCCAGCCAGTTCCCGAGCGTCAGGTGCGCGTCCATGATCTTCGGGTCGCCCCGGATCACCTCGCGCATCTTCGCGACCGCGTCCTCGACCTTGTCCTCTTCCTGGGCAAGCCGCTTGGCCGCGTTCATCATCGCGAATAGCGGCAGCTTCTCTTTCGGATCCGGCAGCACCGCGTTCGGATCCACGTCGATCACGTTGCCGACGTAGCCGAGCGCCGCGAGCCGCTGCAGCGTCTCGGGGTCGAGGCTTCTCCGCTCGGGTGCCGCGCCACCCTCGTTCTTCGCCAGCTCCTCCATCCGCAGGCGCAGCTCCTCGGCGCGCCGGGAGAAGCTCCGGTAGATGTTCTTGTTCTCGCCCGGGTCCTGCGCGAGGTCGTAGAGCTCCGGCTCGGGGGCGTCGATGTACTTGTGCTTCTGGCTCCGCACCGCGCGCAGGTGCTGCCAGCCGAAGTGGTAGCGCGGGAAGTAGGTCTCCGAGTAGGCGATGCGGTCGGCGGTCGCGTCGGGATCGAGGATCGGGCGCGCGAGCGAGATGCCGTCGATCCCGGGCTGCGGCGGGAGGCCCAGCAGATCGAGCGCCGTCGGCATGAGGTCGACGCCCGAGGTCTGCAGCGAGCGACGCCCCTTCACGCCCCACGGGGTCCTGACGATCATCGGGACGCGTGTCGTGGCGTCGTAGACGAAGTACGCGTGGGTCGACTCGCCGTGGTCGCCGAGGCTCTCGCCGTGGTCGGCGGTGAGCACGACCAGTGTGCGTTCGAGGAGCCCCTTCTCCCGAAGCCAGGTAGTGAGGCGCCCGACCACCTGGTCTGTGTAGGCGATCTCGCCGAGATACGGCTGGTTCGGGTAGCGCGAGGCGAAGGGCTCGGGCGCTTCGTAGGGCGTGTGCGGGTCGTAGAGGTGGACCCAGGCGAAGAAGCGCCGTTGCCGCACGCTCTCGAGCCAGGCGAGCGCGTCGTCCATCACCTCGTCACCCGGCTTCTGCACGGTGCCGAGCGAGACCACCTTGTACTTCGAGAGGTCGAACTCGTCCGAGTAATGGTCGAAGCCCTGGGCCAGGCCCCACTTGGACTCGAGCACCCACGCGGCCACGAAGGCGCCCGTCGCGAAACCCGCCTCGCGCAGCCGCTCGGCGAGCGTCACCTTCGCGTCGTCGAGGAAGAAGCCGCCGTTGTCGCGCACGCCGTGATGGGGGGGCACGAGGCCCGTGAACAGCGACGAGTGCGACGGGAACGTCAGCGGGACGGTCGCGGTCGAGTAGTCGAACACGATACCGTCGCGGGCGAGGGCGTCGATGTTCGGCGTGTCGACCCCTCGGAAGCCGTAGCACCCGAGCCGGTCGGCGCGCGTCGTGTCGAGCGTGATCACGACGAGGTTGAGGCCGCTCGTGGCGGGCCGCATCCGGGAGAGGACGGCTCGCGCCTCGGTGTCGGTGCGCGGCGGGCGTTTCCACAACCAGAAGAGCAGCGCGCCCGCCGCGAGCAGACCTAGCGCCAACGCAACCGTTCTCCACGTCCTGCGGCGGGAAGGCTGGGGCTTCTTGCCCATTCCTCGCGACGCTAGCCCAGCCCGCGAACACCCGTCAACCGGAGACCATTCCAACCATCTGGATCCAAATGAGCGAACTTCGGGCGTGCGAGCATGGGATAGACTTTGACAACCCGCTGGAAGTCAGCAGCTTGATCGGCTAGGCTCCCGTGGCACGTAGGTTGCCATAACGAAGCCAACACATCGTGTTTCGTTCAGTCGTGTGCACAAGCCCTGATGGGTCGGCGCTCCGGACGGTGTCCGGCCAAGGAGGATGAAGTGAGACGACGACTCGAGTCGTGGGCCAGGCCCATCGCAGGCCTGCTGGCCCTATCCCTGGCTGTAGTGGGCGCGGTGCCTTTGGCCGCGGCCGAGACCGCCACCGCCGCTCCGATCGCGCAGCCCACCACGCTCGCCGCCTCGGCGAGCGCCACTGTCGCTGCGATGCCCCTTCCGGCCGGTGCGCTGGCCCAGGCCACACCGGCTGCCCAGACCAGTTCCACCACGGACATGGGGTCCAAGAGCTTCTTCAAGACCGGCGCCGGCAAGTTCGCACTCGTCCTGATGCTGGCGGGGACCAGTTACATGGTCTACTCCGCCTTCAAGGACAACGACCCCGTCCTTTCCCAGTTCCGCTGATGCGAGGTCAAGCCATGAAAGCACTCACGAGATCGTTCGCTCTCCTGCTCCTGGTCCTCGCCGCGGCGACCGCGGGCGCCCAGAGCTTCTCCGGCACCGTCAGCGGCGTCGTCACCGACGAGCAGGGCGGCACCCTCCCCGGCGCGACCGTCACGCTCACTGGCAAGGCCGGTGCGCGCACGGCCGTCACCGACGCCAAGGGCGAGTACCGCTTCACCGCGGTCGACCCCGGCAGCTACGACATCACGACCGAGCTCACCGGCTTCCGGCCGATGCGGCGCCAGGACGTCCCGGTCTCGATCGGCAAGACCGCTGAGGGGCTCTTCACGATGAAGGTGGGCGGGCTCACCGAGACCGTCGACGTCCTGGGCGAGTCGCCCCTAGTCGACGTGACGAGCAGCGCCACCGACAACAATCTGTCGCAAGACGTGCTCTTCAACTTCCCGATCCGCTACGGGAACGTCGCGACCGCGCTTCTTAACAGCCTGCCCGGGGTCAACAACCAGTCGGCCTACGGTGGCGACGCGTCGAGCGGCAATGCGCTCCTGATCGACGGCGTCGACACCCGCGACCCCTCCGGCGGCACGGCCTGGACCTTCTACAACTTCAACATCGTCGAGGAGGTTCAGGCGGTGGGCATCGGCGCCCCCGCCGAGTTCGGCGCGTTCTCAGGCGCCGTCATCAACACCGTCACCAAGTCGGGCGGCAACCGCCACACCGGCCTGTTCGACCTCACCTACACGAACGACGGCCTGGGCGGCAACAACATCACCGACACGATCAAGAAGCAGAACCCGACCTTGAGCGACCCCGCCAAGCAGACCGAGCTGCTCGACATCACGACCCAGCTCTCGGGACCGCTGATCAAGGACAAGCTCTTCTTCTTCGTGAGCGCCCAGCGCTATCACAGGCAGGACGACCCCACGGGTCCCACCACGCTGCGTGACGAGGTGAGCCCACGCTTCAACGGCAAGCTGACCTGGCAGCCGAGTCCCAACGACATCCTCACCGCGAACGTCCAGTACGACTCCTACAACATCATCGGCCGTTGCGGTGTGCCCGCGGCCCAGTGCACCGACGACCTCACGAACCAGGAAGATGCCCCCGAGTGGGTCTGGCTCACCCAGTGGCGGCACCTCTTCGGATCGAAGACCTTCACCGAGGTCAAGTACACCGGGTGGTGGGGCTTCTTCGACCTGACACCCAAGGTCCAAGCGCCGAGGCACGGCAACGAGAACAGCCTGCTCTCGGTGTCGCAGGGCTGGGCTTACGCCGCCGACCGGGGCCGTCACCAGGCGAACGCGTCGATCACTCACTACGCCGAGGGCTGGGGCCGGCACGACCTCAAGTTCGGCGTCGAGATCGAGCGAAGCAGGACGCGTGACCGCTATCTCTACAACAACAACACGTACTACTACGACTACGGCGGCCAGCCCTACCTGGGCTACGGCTACTCGTACGACATCTCGGGCCGCAACCGCCGTGAATCCGTGTTCCTGCAGGATGCCTGGAAGCCGACCGACCGCCTGACGCTCAACCTGGGCGTGCGCATGGACCACATGTCCGGCGGCGCGCCCGATGCGGATGCCGCCTACACCAACACCGTCTTCGCGCCCCGCCTCGGCTTCGCCTTCGACCTGACCGGCAACCACACCACGGTGCTGAAGGGCAGCTACAGCCAGTACTACGAGGGCCTCTTCAACGACGTCTACAAGCTGGCCACGACGGGGTACCAGGATCTCATCTCGTGGGATATGGCGGGATGCCCGGCCTACGGTCCTTCGGGACCGACGGCCGCCTATCGCTGTCCGCTTTCGGCGCGCGACGAGTTCAACCGGATCTCGCAGCCCCTCGGCCGTGTGGACGGCGACATCAAGCACCCCAGGGTCGACGAGTTCAGCCTGGGGCTCGAGCACCAGTTCGGCCAGAACTGGCGGATTTCGGCCACCGGGATCTACCGCGAGAACAAGAACTTCATCGGCAACGTCCTGCCCGACGCCCGCTGGACTCCGATCAGCGTGACGAGCACGCTGAGCCCCACCGTTCCGGATTGCCCGGAATGCAGCCCACTGCCCGCGACCACAGTCACAGCCTACCGCTGGGCCAACCGGTCGGCTTCTGCGAATAGCGTGCTCATCACCAACCCCGACGGCTTCCAGTACCTGGATCCGAACGGCACGGTGCTCGGCACGATGAACGCGTACCGCAAGTACCGGGCCCTGATGTTCACCCTCAACAAGCGCCACGCCAACCGCTGGCAGGCCCAAGTTTCCTATGTGTACTCGAAGTCCGAGGGTACGGTGAACAACAACTCGGAGGCACTCTTCGGCCCGAGCCGCTTCTACGAGACGCCCACGCTCGCCCTGACCAACTCGGACGGCCGCACTACCTTCGACCGCCCGCACGAGGTGAAAGCGTTCCTCGGCTACGAGATCCCGAAGGTGGACATCTCGGTGAACGGCCACTACCGGCTGCTTTCCGGCACCAACTACACGCCGTTCCAGCGCTTCGGCTCGAGCACGGTCAACTTCTCGCTCTCCGGGTACTATTTCGGCTTCAGCGCGGGACGCCAGCCGTTCCTCGAGGCGCGCGGCAGCCGCCGGCTGCCGACCGAGCACGTCCTCGACCTGCGCTTCGAGAAGGTATTCAACGTCGCAGGCGGGCATCGAATCGCGGTGTTCGCCGACATGCTCAACCTCACGAACGAAGGCACGGTGATCGGACGCCTCGCCCGGACGCCTACGACGACGCTGCCGCTGCCGCCAGCCCCGGGTGTGCCGATCGGGACGACGGCCCCGATCGCGTTCGAGGCGCCGAGCGCGATCCGAGCGCCGCGGCAGATCATCCTGGGAGCGCGCTGGAGCTTCTAGCTCCTCGCTCGTTCTCTCGCACCGGCCCCGGGGCCTCTCAGCCCCGGGGCCGTTTTCGTTTGGTGCGCACCAGCGTGGGCATCACCTCGGAGGTGCAAGTCCCCTCTTAGGCAGGCCATCGCAAGCGAAGCGAACCGCAACTGCGGGAGGGCAAACCGACCGTGGGGAGGGGGCGGGGAGCGAAGCCGCGGGCTCGCTTGTCGTTCGCGCTATGCCGTCCGCGCCCGCACGACGAGATCCACGTCGCAGTCGAGCACACGCAGCAGGCGGAGCATCTGGTCGACCGACTTGGTCTGGTTGGTCTGATCGAGCAGCCGGTAGAGCTGGGCAGCGGAGGTGCCGAGCCGGCGCACGATCTCGCGCTTCGAGAGCGGGCTCGCGGCGACGCGGCTCTGCGCCTCGAGGGTGAGCCTGTAGAGCAGCAGCTCGCGCAGGTACGAGGGGTCCTGGTTGTACTCGAGCACCTGCTCCACGTGCACCGTGCCCGAGCGTCCGGAACGGAGCTCGAAACCGAACGCCTCACGGCCCAGCTCCGGGTCGACCCTGGCGCGAGCGACCGGGTCGTCCGGGTTCGGCTCAGGGTCGGCCTTCGAATAGGGGAAAGGGAGCGTGGGCTCGCCGACGCGGACCTCGAACACCCGCTTGCGGTTGTTCGGCCGGACCGAGCGAATCCTCACAGGACTCCCTCCCGGACGAGTTCCGCGATCAGCTCGATCACACGGCGTGGCGCCCGTCCCTTCAACCACAAGTGTTACCTCACATGATAACGGCTGTCAAAGGAGAGGGAAGCCTCGCTCGCCGATCGTTGCGCTGAGCGGTGTGGCTCATCCACTTGACGACGGTCGAAAGTCTCCCGCCTGTGAGGGTGATGGACATCGTCTCTCTCCACAACGCGGGCATCAGCCCCGAGGAGATCGTCCGGGAGGCGGCAATCTATCTGACGTCCTGCGATCCTTTCCACCCGGCACGCGCAGCAAGGAAGAAATTGACCGTCAGGTCAACGAGGAGCGCGACGCCTGGGATGGCCCTCGGGGCGTTCTCCACGGATGGCATTGCGCAAGAGTTCTCTTCGAAGGTACCATAGGGCTGTAAAGGTACCATGGTACTAGTGGGCCTTCACCGGAAGCACGGAAGACCGTCTGCAAGTGTGACCACGCCTTCGCGGCCGTTGGGGCACGGGAAGCGGCGTCACCGTGGAGGAAGTCGAGGAGATCTGGGTTTTCTGCAGCACCGCGGACTTCCGCAAGCACAAGCGGGGCCTCGTCCGCCTCGCCGAGTGGGTCTGGAAGAAGGCGGATCAGCAGGCGGTCGCCATCCTGGTGGACGGCGGAATGGAGCTGGTCGTGGGGAGAGAGTCATGAGCGTCAAGAAGCTGGAGGCGCTACTGAATCGGCGCCTGCGGGAGATCCGCGAAGGCTACACGGTACACCATCTCAAGCGCTTGCCGAGCGGCGAGTATTGGTTCGACCTGGCCCTCGGCTTCAATGCCAAGGACATGGCCAAGGTGAATCGTGTCTTCGCCGAGATCCTGGGCGCCGGTGTTGGCACGCGGCGGCCGGCGGTTCAAGCCAAGTTCTATCTGAAGCCCGAGACGGTCGAGCGGCTGAAGAAGAAGGCGGCGCACGAGGGCGTGCCGCAGTCCAAGCTCGTCGAGGAAGCGCTCGAGAGCGCTCTCGGCTAGCTCGAACGAGGAGATGGCGCTCCGGGTCGAGTCTTGGCGAAGCTAGGGAAGCGATTCCTCGTCTCACTCCTAGTCCTCCTGTTCGCCGCTGCCGCGTGGCTGATTTTCGGGGGTGGGAGCCGGCTGCCCCCCGAGCTCACGGGCGCGATCGTCTTCGTGAGCGACCGCGACGGGACGCCGGCGCTCTACTGGCGTCGCTTGCCGCGCGACCGGGAGCGGCGCCTCAGCTTCGGCAGCGAGCCCGCAAGCGATCCCGCGGTCTCGCCGGACGGAACGCGCGTCGCGTTCTCGATGAACGGGCGCATCGGTGTCGTGGCCGTGGCGACGGGCGAGGCCAGCGTCCTCACGCTCGGCGTCGACTGGAAGGACGCGCAGCCCGCGTGGCTCCCGGACGGCCGCCGCCTCGTGGTCTCCGCGCGGCGCCGAGTGGGCGAACCCGCGAGCCTGCACCTGCTCGAGCCCGCGCCCGACGGCAGCGTCGCGCGCCACCCGCTCACGCAGGCGCGGGCGGGCGACGACTCGAGTCCGGCCCCGAGCCCGGACGGCACAACCGTCGTGTTCGTCCGTGAGGACCGCCTGATGCGGGTGGACCTCCGCGACGGCCGGGTCGCGCGCCTCACCGGTGGTTTCAAGCGCGACCGCTCGCCGCGCTTTCTGGGCCCCGGGCGGCTCGTGTGCGCGTGGAGCGAAGGCAAGACCCACGGCATCGATGCGATCGACGTGGCCGCGAGGACGCGGGCGACGCTCACGCAAGGCGGGGTGTTCTACCGCAGCGTGGCCCCCTCACCCGACGGGCGCTTCCTCGCCGTGACCCGGAGCTGGGACGCCGCGCTCGGGCCGCTCGGCGTGCTGCTCGGGGGCCAGAAGGAGGAGGTCCACTTGCTCGACGCTTCGGGTCGCGAGCAGGCTCGCCTCGAGGCGGGTGGCCGCCGTCACGCCAACCACTCCCCCGACTGGGGGAGGTGACCGCCGGCGCGGGCTATGAGTATGATCCGGCCGGAGACACCCCCATGGCCGTCTGCCCCGAGTGCGAAGCCGACGTCGAGATCGACGAGTACGACGTGGACAAGGGCGAGATCATCAGCTGCCCCGAGTGCGGGATCGAGCTGGAGGTCGTGGGGCTCGCTCCGCTGCAGCTCGACGTGGCCTCACAGGACGAGGAGGACTGGACCGAGTGAGCACTGACGAGGGCCTCGCGGAGAAACGGGCCGCTCTCGAGCGCATCCTGCTCGAAATGGGCTCCGTGGTGGTGGCCTACTCCGGCGGTGTCGACAGCGCCTGCCTCGCCGTCTTCGCCCAGCGCGTGCTCAAAGACCGGGCCTTGGCGGTGACCGCGGACTCGGAATCCCTGTCCGGCGAGCAGCGCGATCTGGCGCTCGAGGTGGCGCGGCGCTTCGGGTTCCCGCACCGGATCGTCCATACCTCCGAAATCACGAACCCGCTCTACGTCCGCAACGACAGCGACCGCTGCTACCACTGCAAGAGCGAGCTGTTCCGGCATCTCGGCCCGCTCGCCGCGGCCGAGGGATACGCGCACGTCGCGTACGGACTGATCGTCGACGACCTGTCGGACTTCCGTCCCGGGCAGCGCGCCGCGGCCGAGGCCGGGGTTCGCGCGCCGCTCGCTGAGGCCGGTCTCACCAAGCAGGACGTGCGCGCCCTGTCGCGCGAGCTCGGGCTGCCCACCGCCGAGCTGCCGGCTTCGCCCTGCCTCGCCTCGCGCCTGCCTTACGGAACGCCCGTGACGTCGGGCGCGCTGCGGCGCGTGGAGCGGGCCGAGGCGAGCCTGCGGGCGCTCGGGTTCCGCGAGCTGCGCGTGCGTCACCTGGGCGAAGGCGCCCGGGTCGAGATCGCGCCCGGCGAGATGCCGAGGCTCGACGACGCCGGGACGCGCGAGTCCGTACTCGCCGCGGTGCGTGACGCGGGCTACTCGGCCGTCGCGATCGACCCCGAAGGCTACCGGCGCGGCCGGCTCAACGAGGCGCTCCGGGTCGTTTCCGTGGTGGGCCGGAGCGCCAACGGTATATGATGCGAGAGGGTGGAGCGCACGCCCCGCCTTGGAGGCACACATGTTCGGTCTCGGCGTCCCCGAGTTGCTCCTCATCCTCGTGATCGTCGTGCTGATCTTCGGTGTCGGCCGCCTGCCGCAGCTCGGGCGCGGCATCGGCGAGGGCATCCGCAACTTCAAGCAGTCGATCCGCGGCGAGGAGCCGGGCGACGACAACAAGAAGGCCTGACGCAGGCATTGGTCGGGCCGAGTCCGCCCCGGGGCCGCCCCGGCCCGCGCCGGGCCGTGACGGCCGACCGGCGGAGAGGAGGTCGTGAAATGAAGAAGACGGCTCTCATCTTCCTGGCTGTTGCCGTGGTCGCTTCCGTCGCTGCTTGCGGCAAGAAGACTCCGCCCGCAGCGCCTCCGCCCCCGGTCGCGCCGCAGGCTCCACCGCCGGCGCCGCCTCCGCCGCCTCGCGCCGAGGCGCCGCCCCAGATCGACGAGTACGCGCGGCTGCGGGCGATGAGCGCCGAGGAGATCGAGAAGAGCGGGCTCTTCGGCGAGGTGTTCTTCGACTTCGACCGCGCGGAGATCCGTGACGCCGACCGTGCGACGCTCGCGAAGAACGCCGACGCGCTGAAGCGCTTCGATTTTCTGCGCGTCACCGTCGAAGGCCATTGCGACGAGCGCGGCACCGTCGAGTACAACCTGGCGCTCGGCGAGCGCCGCGCCAGGGCCGCATACGACTACCTGGTGTCGCTCGGCGTGCCGGCGGACCGCTTGAAGACGGTCTCGTACGGCAAGGAGGTCCCGGCCTGTGCCGTCTCCAGCGAGGAGTGCTGGCAGCGGAACCGCCGCGCCCACTTCACGGTGACCGGCAAGACGAAGTAGGAAGTAGGGGTCAGGTCTTGAATTGAGGCGTTCGATTCAAGACCTGACAGCATTTGACTCTCCGTCGGGGTTGCCTTCTAATCCTTTGTCCAGAGGGGAGTTGTGCGCCTGAGGCGCCCGCATGGCTGAGCCCAGCGATCCGAACAAGCCGCTCGACAAGGAGCTCTCAGGCCGGATCGGCAAGTACGAGATTCTCCGTCCCCTCGGCAAAGGCGCCATGGGCCAGGTCTACCTGGCCCGCGACACCATGCTCGACCGCGACGTGGCCCTCAAGGTCATGGTCGCCCAGATCGCCGACGACCCCGAGCTGAAGACCCGCTTCGAGCGCGAGGCCAAGGCCGTCGCGAAGATGACGCACCCGAACGTGGTGACCGTCTTCGACCTCGGCAACCACAGCGACGGCTCGCCCTTCATCGCGATGGAGCTCCTGAAGGGCCAGGACCTCCAGAAAGCGGTGCGCCAGACGCCGCCGATGACGCTCGAGCGCAAGGTGGCGATCATCGTGCAGGTGCTGGCGGGGCTCTCTCACGCACACCAGGCGGGCATCGTCCACCGCGACATCAAGCCCGCCAACATCTTCATCCAGGAAGACGGCTCGGTGAAGATCATGGATTTCGGGGTGGCACACGTCACGGCCGCCTCGATGACCGGCACGGGCAGCGTCGTGGGAACGGCCGACTACATGTCCCCCGAGCAGGTTCAGGGCAAGAAGGTCGACGGACGCAGCGACCTCTTCAGCGTCGGTTGCATGCTGTTCGAGCTTTCGGCCGGCCGGCGGCCGTTCCATTCCGACAACCTGATGGCGATCTTCTACAAGATCACCCACGAGGACGCGAACTTCGACCTGATCCCGCAGGGCGCCGATTACGACGCGCTCATGCCGCTGCTCAAGAAGGCGCTCTCGAAGAACCTGGCCGAGCGCTATCAGACGGCCTACGAGTTTGCGGTGGGCCTGCGCGAGTGGCTGAAGCTGCACGCCACCACCGCCTCGTCGCAGAACGTGCTCGAGGCGCTCGTCGACCTCGAGGCCCCGACCCACACGCCGATTCCGATGACCGGGGCGCCCGGTATGACGGCGGAGGGCGGGGCGACCGTGGACCTCGGGCCCGGCCGGCGGCCTGGCGCACCGCGCAGGGGCACGATCGCGCCGACACGGGTCGGCGGCAAGACCGTCCTCGAGGCGGGCGCCGGCGCCACGATGCGGCCCGGCGCGACCCGCGTCATAACGGCTCCGCCCGTCCCGCGCCTTCCGCCGCGGGTGCAGGCCGAGCCGAAGCAGAGCGTGCTGCCGTGGGTGGCGATGGGCCTGGCGCTCATCGCGGTGGGCGTCGCCGGCTACCTCGCGTGGAAGAGCCAGCAGGCGCCGCCTGCGCCGGTGGTCCAGGTGCCACCCCCGACCGCCCCGCCACCGACGACGCTCGCGACCCCCGCGCCCCCGCCGGTGACCGCGGCGCCCGCGCCGGACTTCGGCGAGGCCGGCGGCAAGGCCGCGGCGTCCGTGAGGGTGGCGCAGGCTGCCTTCGATGCGGGGAACTACGACAAGGCGGTCGCCTCCGCGCAGGCGGCGCTGCGCGAAGACGCCGAGAGCACGCCGGCCAAGAGGATCCTGGAGAAGGCGATGATCGGGCAGAAGGCGGCCGACCAGGTGCGCTCGGGCGAGTCCGCGCTCGGCCGCGGCGATCTCGCGGCTGCCGAAACCGCGGCGGCCGCAGCGCTCCAGATCGCGCCGTGGGACAACCGCGCTGTGTCGCTGCAGCGCAAGATTGCCGATGCGAAGGCGCAGGCCCAGCGCGATGCCGAGAGGGGGGTGGCCGCCGCGCGCACGGCACAGGTGAGCGTGGCGCTCAACGAGGCCACGACCGCGCTCCAGAACAAGCAGTACGAGGCCGCGATCGCCGCCTACGAACGCGCGCTCGCGGTCGACCCCGGCCACACCGCCGCCCAGACCGGCAGGCAGGCGGCGATCGGCGCGAAGTCGATGGCCGACGCCGCGGCCTCGGGCCCACGAAGTGGTGCCGGACCGGTCAAGAGCTTCGTCCCGGGCCGCACCGAAGCCAAGGCGCCTCAGGCCGGCGGGCTGGTGGGCTTCGAGGACACGGCCGGCGTCCAGGTCAAGTCGGGCACGCAGGGGGCGGGGCTGCCCGGCAACATCGTGTTCGAGGCGACCCCCCGGGTGCCGAAGGCGGGCGAGGCGTTCAAGGTGGTCGTCTACCTTTCGAACGAGGGCTCGCAGCCGATTCCGCTCACGAGCATGACCGTGGCCACCACCGTCGACGGCCGCACCCAGCGAGGCGCAATCCCTCCCGCCACGGCCACCGGCGCCCCGGGACAGCGTTCCCTCGTTTTCCAGGTGGCGGGGCAGGTGTGGAAGGAAGGCACGCAGTCGTGGTCGATGGAGATCGTGCTCACCACGCAGCGTAACGAAACTTACCGCAATACGCTCACCTGGAAGTAGGCGCGACCCTCCGGTAAGATACGGTTGTCGGAGGGCCTCGATGAAGAAGTGGCTGGCGCCGGCGCTCGTGCTCGTGACCGCGGCCCTCGCCGTGGCGAACGACCCCCCCGCGGTCGACCACCAGCCCGCCCTTTGCACGATTCCCGACAAGGCGCTCTCGCTCTGCGCCGCGGTCAGCGACGACGGCAACGTCGCCGTCGCGCGCATCTACTTCCGGCGTGAGGGCGAGGGCTACTACTCGTTCGTGAACATGGGCTTCACGGGAGTGAGCTACTGCGGCACGTTGCCCGCGCCGCGCGAGAGGGCGAAGACGATCGAGTACTACGTCCACGCGGTCGACGACACCTATCTGCCGCAGCGCACGAGCACCTTCCGGCTTCCCGTCCAGCCCGAAGGAGTCTGCGAGTTCCCCCCGACCGAAAACGACCGAGCGAAGGCGGCCGCGATCAAGGTGTACGCCACCAACCGCAAGCAGGGGAAGAAGCTCGACGACGCCTTCGCGATCACCGGCGTGACGTTTGTTCCGCTGCCCTAGCGCGATTCCCTTGGCCGTATCAGACGTGGTCCGTCAGGGCTCGTCCCGGGCACGTCGAGCGCCCCCAAGGACCCGGCTTCCGGTCACTCTGGTCCTGCTGTTGCTGTCCACTCCCGCCTGGCCCGACGCCGTGCTCGACGTCTCGGGCCGCGTCGTCGCCACAGCGCCACGCCTGGACGTGCGAGTCACGCTGACGAACCGCGGCGACCTCCCCGCCGGCCCGATCGACGTGAGCGGCGAGCTCTCCGGGGAGCGCGGGGACGCGCGCTTTTCCGGAACCCTCGCGCCGGGCGCCTCCGGGGACGTGTCCCTCGACTTCGCCCCCACGCCACTCCGGCCGGGCCTGCACGCGCTCACGCTGCTGCTCGAGCACCCGGTCGAGGGGTCGCCGGACGGAGCCGGGAATCCCCCAGTGGCGAGCCAAAGAGCCTGGCTGCTGTTGGCCCTCGGCGCGAACCCAAAGGAGGCCGTCCAGCTGCGGTCCGAGCCGCTGCGGCTCGACGTGCGCGGCTCGCTGCTGGTGCACGTCCTGAGCCGCGACGGCGAAGCGCACCGGGTGCGGCTGCGCGCGCTTCCCGCGCGCGGTCTACGGTCCGACGGCGGCCCGATCGACGTCGCGGTGCCAGCACGAGGAGAGGCCACGGCGCGGATCCCGATCGTGCGCGCGGGTGCGGCTCGGGGCACGCGCCAGGCGCTACTCATCGTCGCGGAGACGCCCGACGGGCCGCTCTCCCGTACCGCGGTCGCGGTCGCGACGGTCGACGTGCGGCCCGATCCCGCACTGCTGCCGCGACTGCGGCTGCCGCTCCTGGCGATCGGACTCACGCTCCTGGCCCTCGCGCTCGGCTTCGAGGCTTGGACACGCCACAGCAACCGACGTTCACCGCTGGCTTGACACCTGCTCCAACCGCAACCTATGGTGTAACTCGGATGGAGAAGCCCAAGGACTACTATCAGATGCTCGGCATTCCCCGTGACGCCAGCCTCACGGCGATTCGCCGAGCCTTCCGCAAGCTCGCGCGTCGCTTCGAGCCGGAGCGCGCGGAGGACGCGTTTGCCGAGCTGCAAGCGGCCTACGAGACGCTCACGGACACCGAGCGCCGCCGCCGGTACGACGACGAGCTCGGGGGGCCCGACCGTCATCCTTCGATCGACTGGTCGTTCACGCGGAGGCCCGCCGCCGGGGACCTGCGCCGGCCGCTCGCTCCCACGAGCCTGACGGCCGAGATCGTTCTGCGGCCCGAGGAGGCGGCGGCTGGCACGGTGCTCTCGCTCGACGTCCCGGTCACGGCGGCCTGCGACGCATGCTCGGGTACCGGCGGGAGCCTGTTCGACTGCGGGCGCTGCGGCGGCGAGGGACGGGTGATCCGTCGGCTGCCCGTGCCTGTCCACGTGCCGCCGGGGCTGCGCGAGGGCTCGGTGTTCCAGGTGCGAACGGACCAGCCCGCCGTTCCCACGGTCCTGCTCACGGTGCACCTGCGCCGGATCTGACTCTATTCTGGGGGGACGCTGCGCCGCGTCCCCCAGACCCCCCGCCGCTCCGCCGAAGTGAATTCGGCTCCGCGGCGAGCCCGTTGTCTGTTGCTGTGCTGCGTCGCACCCCCCAGACCCCCCCGCCGCTCCGCCGAAGTGAATTCGGCTCCGCGGCGAGCCCGTTGTCTGCTGCTGTGCTGCGTCGCACCCCCCAGACCCCCCCGCCGCTCCGCCGAAGTGAATTCGGCTCCGCGGCGAGCCCGTTGTCTGCTGCTGTGCTGCGTCGCACCCCCCAGACCCCCCGCTCTCGGGGGAGTGAATCCCATCTCGCTCAGCAGCCTGTGGCTTGCGTCCCCCGAGCTCACGCATAATCCCCGGCAGATGAACGCGGACGACATCCGGCGCCTCGTCGCCGACAGCGTCGCGCTGAAGCAGCGCTTCTTTGCCGCGAGCGGCCCGCTGCTGCTCGAGGTGGGCGGCCGGATGGCCGAGAGCCTGCGGGCGGGCGGCCGCGTGCTCGCCTTCGGCAACGGCGGCTCGGCCGCCGACGCCCAGCATTTCGCAGCCGAGCTCGTGGGCCGCTTCGCGCGCGAGCGCGCGGGCCTGTCGGCGATCGCGCTCACCACCGACCCCTCGGTCGTGACCGCGGTCTCGAACGACATGGGCTACACGGCCGTCTTCCGTCGCCAGGTCGAAGCCCACGGCCGCCCAGGCGACGTGGCGCTCGGCATTAGCACCTCCGGCCGCTCGCCGAACGTGCTCGAAGCGCTGCGCGCCGCACGCGCGCGCGGCCTCGTCACCGTGGGCCTCACCGGCGACGGCGGTGGCGAGGTCGCGGGGCTCGTCCACCACCTGATCGCCGTGCCGCACCCGGACACGCAGCGCGTGCAGGAGGTGCACGCGATGGTGCTCCACGTGCTCGCCCAGGTCGTCGAGGAGGGGGCGGCCCGTCCATGAAGCGCCCGGCCGTGAGCGCGCGCGCCCGCCCGCTGCGCCCGCTCTCGCTCGACGCCGTCCGGACCTACCCGCTCGCCTCTCGCCGGAGCAAGGTCTCGCGGGCCGACTTCGCCCGGCCTCACCGCCGCGGCGGCTCGTTCGCATCCTTCCTCTCGGGTTTGCCGCGGATCCTGGCCGGCGACACGCTGCGTGCGCTCTGCGACGCGATCTTGCGCGCCCGAACGCGCGGCCGGCCGGCTATCTGGGGCCTTGGCGCGCACGTGATCAAGGTCGGCCTCTCCCCGGTCCTGATCGACCTGATGGAGCGCGGCTTCGTGACGGGGATCGCTCTCAACGGCGCGGGCATCGTCCACGACTTCGAGCTCGCCGTCTCGGGGCAGACCTCGGAGGACGTCGAGGCGGGACTGGGCAGCGGCGAGTTCGGCATGGCGCGCGAGACGGGCGAGGAGCTGAACCGCGCGATCAACCAGGGCACCCACGACGGCGTAGGCCTCGGTGCTTCAGTCGGGCGCTACCTGCTCGAGCGCCGGCCGCGTGCCCGCCACGCGAAATTGAGCCTGCTCGCCGCGGCCCGTCGGCTGGGCCTGCCGGCGACCGTCCACGTGGCCGTCGGCACCGACATCGTGCACGTCCACCCGGCCTGCGACCCCGCAGCGCTCGGGCGCGCGACCCACCTCGACTTCCGGCTGCTCGCCGCCGAGGTCGCGCGTCTCGGCGGCGGCGGCGTCTACCTCAACGTCGGCTCGGCGGTGGTCCTGCCCGAGGTGTTCCTGAAGGCGCTCACGCTCGCGCGCAACCTCGGCCACCGCGTCACCGGGTTCTCCACCGCCAACCTCGACTTCATCCAGTCGTACCGGCCCGGCGTCAACGTGGTCGAGCGGCCGGTCGCCGGGCACGGGCGGGGCTTCCGCCTGACCGGGCACCATGAGATCCTCGTACCGCTCGTCGCGGCCGCGCTCGTGGAGAAGGCCGGCGGGCGGAGGGGAGCGCGTTGAAGAGCGAGGGCCGGCTCGACGAGCAGGACCTGCCCGACCTGATCCAGGAGCTGAGCCGGGAGCGCTGGACCGGAACCCTCCGACTCGAGAAGGACGACGAGCGCATCGGGATCGTCGCCGAGGAAGGCCAGCTCGTGTTCGCCTCCTCCTCGAACCCCGACTACCGGCTCGGGCCGCGGCTGCTGCGGCGCGGCGTGATCACGCTGCGGCAGATGGAGGACGCGGGCCGCGCGAACTCTCCCGGGAAGCGCTTCGGGACCGTGCTCGTGGAGCTGGGCTTCCTCGAGCAGAAGGAGCTGGTGCGCGGCGTCGTCGACCAGACTCGCGACATCATTCTGCTCGCGTTCCAATGGAGCGCCGGCCGTTACCGCCTCGAGCCGGGGGCCCCGGCCGGCGAGGCGATCACGCTCGACATCAGCACGCCCCAGCTGATCCTCGACGGCATCACGCAGATCGAGGCCTGGAGGCGTGTCGAGCGGGGCTGCGGCGGCCTCGCCGCGCGCTACGCGGTCGTCCCGGGCAGCGAGGCGCTCTTCAACCAACTCACGCTCGACGTCGACCAGGGGGCGCTCGCGCGGGCGGCCAAGAAGGGGCGCGAGGTCGAGGCGCTCTGCGCCGAGTCGGTGCTCAACCACTTCGAGCTGTGCCGCACGCTCTGGGCCTTCCGCGTGATCGGACTCGTGAAGCGCTTCGAGGAGACGCTGCCGCTCGACGAGGACGGCCTCGCGTACGTGCTGCCGGCCGACGGAGCCTGAGATGAGCGCGAAGCCGAGCTTCAAGGTGGGCCTCGTGCAGATGTCGATGTCCGCGCGGCCCGACGACAACGTCGCGAAGGCCGCGGACAAGGTCAGGGAAGCGGCGTCGCTCGGCGCCGAGGTCGTGTGCCTGCCCGAGATGTACCGCACACCGTACTTCTGCCAGAAGGAGGACCACGCGAACTTCGCTCTCGCGGAGTCCGTCCCCGGGCCGAGCACGGAAGCGCTCGGTAGGGTGGCCAAGGAAGCGAGCGTCGCGGTGGTGGTCCCGATCTTCGAGCGCCGCGCTCCGGGCGTCTACCACAACAGCGCGGTGATCCTGGACGCGGACGGCTTGGTCGCGGGCCTCTACCGCAAGATGCACATCCCGGACGACCCGCTGTTCCACGAGAAGTTCTACTTTGCTCCCGGGGACCTCGGCTTCCAGGCCTTCGACGTGAAGCCCGGCCGCATCGGCACGCTCATCTGCTGGGACCAGTGGTACCCGGAGGGCGCGCGGCTGACCGCGCTCCGTGGCGCCTCCGTGCTCTTCTACCCCACGGCGATCGGCTGGCACCCGAGCGAGAAGGCCGAGCACGGCGTCTCCCAGCGCTCGGCCTGGCAGACGATCCAGCGCTCGCACGCGATCGCGAACGGCGTCTACGTCGCGGTCGCGAACCGCGTTGGCCACGAGCGGCCTGCCGAGGGCGGCGCCGGGCTCGAGTTCTGGGGCACGAGCTTCCTCGCCGACCCCTTCGGGGTCGTGATCGCCGAGGCCTCGACCGACCGCGAGGAGATCCTGGTGGGCGAGGTGAGCCTGCCGCGGATCGACGAGGTGCGGACCCACTGGCCGTTCCTGCGCGACCGCCGCATCGACGCCTACGCCGGCATCGACCGCCGCTTCCTCGACCGCGAGTAGGCGTGGCGAGCCCCGCCCTCGACCCCGACGTGCAGGCGTTCCGGATGCCGGCGGAGTGGGAAGAGCACGAAGCCACGTGGCTCGGCTGGCCGCACAACCTCTCCGACTGGCCGGGGCGCTTCGCGCCGATCCCGTGGGTCTACGCCGAGATCGTGAGGAAGCTCGCCGAGGGCGAGCTCGTGCGGATCCTGGTGCCGTCGAAGGCGCACGAAGCGAAAGTGCTTCGGGTCCTGGAGAAGGTGGGCGCGACCACGGAGCGGGTCGAGTTCTTCCGCTTCGCGAGTGACCGCGGCTGGACGCGCGACTTCGGCCCGATCTGCGTGAAGCGCGAGCACCCCAAGCCCGAGGTGGCGGTGGCACGCTTCCGCTTCAACGGCTGGGCCAAGTACCCCGATCACCGCAAGGACGACCTGATCGCGGAACGGGCGGCGAACGCCCTCGACCTAAGGCTGAGGCGGGCCGTTCACAAGGGCCGCCCGGTCGTGCTCGAGGGTGGAGCCATCGATGTCGACGGCCAGGGGACCATCCTGACGACCGAAGAGTGCCTGCTCGACCCGTTCGTCCAGGTTCGCAACCCAGGCTTCAAGCGCGCCGACTACGAGCAGGTGTTTCTCGAGAACCTGGGGGCGACCCACTCGATCTGGCTGGGCAAGGGGATCGCCGGCGACGACACCCACGGCCACGTGGACGACCTCTGCCGTTTTGTGAACCCGAAGACGATCGTGCTGTGCCGCGAGCCGGATCCGAAGGACGCCAACTACCGCGCGCTCGAGGAGAACCGCGAACGGCTACAGGGGGCGCGCCTCGCCGACGGCTCGAAACCCGAGGTGGTGGAGCTGCCGATGCCCTCGCCGCTCGCCTTCGAGGGACGGCGCCTGCCGGCGAGCTACGCGAACTTCTACGTCGCGAACGCGGCCGTGCTCGTCCCCACCTTCAACGACCCGAACGACCGCGTGGCGCTCTTGGTCCTGGCCGATCTCTTCCGCGACCGGCCGGTGGTCGGCATCCACGCGGTCGAGTTGGTGTGGGGGCTCGGCACGCTCCACTGCCTGACGCAGCAGCAGCCGAAGGTGTAGCCCAGGGCTTCGCGGCGGTCGCGCGTGCCCCGCCCCGCCACAGTCACGAAGGCGGGCGGAGCGGGGGCCCCCCGCGCGAGCCGCCGCTCATCGGCCGCTGACCTTCCGCTTGACCGCAGCGCGGCAGGGACCGATGCCCGCGCCGCCTACGGCCGGATCGTGAAGAACTCCGGGCGTCCGCAGGGCTTGTTCGTTCCCTCGATCCGCGGCTCGACCCGCCACTTGCCGTACATCGAGGTCCAGGCGATCGACGACCCGGCCACCGCGAGCGCGGCCTCCCGGGTTCGGGTGGTCCGCTCGAAGCGCTGTCCGTCCCGCTCCTTCGTGACCACGCGCGGCGTGGCGACGAGGACCTGATAGCGCTGGCCGCGCGGGTTGAACACGTCGAAGAGGAGCAGCGGCGCGTCGGCATCCTTCGGCGAGACCCGGCCGCGGAACACCACTGCAGGAGCGACGCTCGCGGAGACACGCCGCGCCGAGCGCGCCTGACCCTGGCCGTCCAGCGCGTGCACGTTCACGGAGCAGGTGACCCGGCGGTCGTCCGAGCGGGCCTCCTCCGAGTCGGGGCTCAAGGGCGCCACGAGGGCGAGAGCGAGAAGCAGGATCGACATGGACATCCTCCTGACTAGAACGGCACGCCGACGCGTACGGCATGGATGGTTCCGGTCGACGATCCCACGACGATCAGGTTGTTGGGGCCGTCCAAGCTGGGGGCGCCGATTTGGACCGTTGGCCCCTCCAGCACAAGCGGCGTCTGACTCTGCGTCGCCACGTTGATCTGAATCAGCCGTCCGTTACCGTCGCCGACGTAGAGGTAGTCGGTCCCCGGCTTCTGCAGCACCATCGAAAGACCAACGATGGAGCCCGCCTCCCACAGCGGGTTGAACGATACCCCGTCGTCTTCCACCACGTGGACCTTGTCATCGGCCGAGAAGTACAGGTTGTTGTTGCGCCGGTCGGGCCACACGAAGCCCTTCACCGGACCGTTGCCGGTGCTCCTGGTGTAGCTCGCGCCGGTCACGAGATTGACCGCGTAGATCTGGTCGACGCTGTCGCCGAAGATGAGCCGGTTGTTGCGCAGCACGGCGGATCCCGACGTCCCCGAGCCGAACCCGTTTGGGTTCGTGAGCGGCACCGGCAGCGAGCCGAGCGTGAGGTCCGGCATTGGCGCGCCGAGGTTGAGCGAGTAGAGCGTCGCGCCCGCCGAGGCGGTGAGGAACAAGACGCGGTTGCCCGCGTAGTCGACGACGGCCATGCCCCTGACGTCACCCATGGCAGGGTCCGAGTAGCTGTCCTGCGGGTTGCCGGTCGCTGGGTCGAGTGCGAGGAACGAGTTGTTGCCCACTCCGTTATGCGTGCCCACCAGCAGCATGTCGTTCTGTCCGCCGAAGGCCTTGAAGATCCCGGCGGGCTGGGCCTGGGACGTCCCTGTGGTGAGGCTCGGCAACGCGTTCGAAAACGCGTCGCTCCGCGACCAGAGCAGGCTGCCGGTCAGCCCATCGACCGCGTGCAGACCGCCGCCGTCGGTGCCCACGAAGAGGCGCCAGTCGCCCAGCGTCGGAACGACTCTCATCGGCACGGCCGGCGAGCGGCTCTGGGTCGGCTTGCCGAGGGACAGCGGGTTCCAGGACGAGGGCCACGCCCCCCCCAAAGGGCCGCGCTGCATCGCATGGAGGACGCCGTCGTTGCCCACGGTATAGGTGGCGTCAAAACCCACGCTAGGCGGCGCCAGCGTGGCCGCCGCACAGGGTGGGTAGCAACCAGGCGAATACCTCCACGCAACCGGCCCGGCATTCGTGTCGAAGGGCGTGGCCTTGACCTGTGCGACTTCCGTCGTGGGAGAACCGCCGTAGATCGCGAACACCGAGTAGCAGTGCTGCAGGCCCGGCGCTGACGAGTGCGTCCAGATTTGGACGGTGCCCGGGAGGCCCGCAAATCCCAGAGACATGCCCCCGCTGCCGCCGCCGACGTTGGTGGGGAAGATGCAGCTCGCGCCGGTGTTCCAGCGGATGGTCACGTCGTCCGGCGGGACTTGGGCGCCCGGGATGCGCCACTTCAGCTTGTTGGTGGCTGGCGTCAAGATTCCGCCCGACGTCGCAGACAGGAACTGCACGCCCGGCAGCGGGCGATCGTCGTCGATCAGCGTGATCGTCGATCGACTCTTCTGAATCGTGGCGTTGACGGGGTTGCTGAGCTGAATGAAGAAGACCTCGTCCTGGTGATACGTCTGCGGCAGCGTCCACTCGTCCAAGGTGTCGCCTCTGATCTGCAAGGGGATAGTCTTTGTGTCCTCACTGAAAAGGAACGTGACGGTGCCGTTGGCCGGTAAGGCGAAATAGTCGTTGCCTGGAGTCTGCGTCGCCGAACCAGGGACAATGGCCCAGTCGACGGTGATGGTCCCCGGCGCGGGGTTGTTCAACGTGACCGGGATGTTGGCCATCCAGAGGCCAGAGCTCAGCTCGGCAGTACGGAGATCGGCGACGCTGACCGTCATCTGGGCGTGCGCGGTTGCCGCGCCTGCCAGCAGCACCACCGCCAGTGCCTGTGTGACCCACGCCACGCCGCGTCCCATGGCCTTCCTCCTCCGCACGCCACCCGGCTTCTCCGGGCCGGCCAAGCTGGCCGGAACCCTGCCTTCCCGGATACTGCCGGCGGCCGTCCCGAGCCCCGCCGCGACCGGAATCCCGACTCGGGACCCGGCCCGCCGAGAGAGATTGCAATCGCCGGGCCGTCGACGCGGAGGTCAGCAGACTTTGTGGCGGGGAGCGGGCCGTGGCAACAGAGGGCCCAGAAAACGGCCCGTGTAGCTGGCGCGCACCGCGGCGACCTGCTCCGGGGTGCCCTCGGCGACGATGCGGCCGCCGGCGTCACCGCCTTCCGGGCCCATGTCGCTCGCGAGCGCTGGCCGAGCGGCCAGGAAAAAGGAGCGGAGCGCTACTCGGCCGCTTCCAGCGCGTGCAGGTCGAGGAGGGAAGCGAGCCCGTGGAAGTCGCCGGGGTTGCGCGTATAGAGCGGCAGACCCTCGGCCAGGGCGGTCGCTGCGATCAGCAGATCGACCGCCCGACGGCCCCTGGCCTTGCGACCCTGAGCCGCGACGGCCGCGTAGATCCGGCCATAGGCGCGGGCGGCCTTTGCGTCGAACGGCAGGGGCGAGAAGATCGCCTCGGCACGCTGCAGGCGCTCCTGCCGTCGCGCGCGCTCTTCCGGGTCCGTGGTGGCGTGAGGGCCAGCGGCAAGCTCGGCGAGCGTCAGCGCCGATACGGTCACCTCGGCCGGCAGGGAGCTCGCGTCGATCCGCTCGAGATCGATGACGACCGACGTGTCCAGCAGACCTCGAGCGCGGCGACCTTCAGGCACGCGGGGAGGGATCCTGATCGACGAGCGTGTCCAGGTCGCTGCGGAAACGCTCGCGATCGAGCCGCGGAGCGGAGGCAAAGGCGGCGACGACGGCAGCGGCAGCCACGAAGTGCCGCGGCAGTGGCCGAAGCTCGCCGACGGGGACGCTGTTGCGCGTCACGATGAACGTCTCCCCGCGATCGAGCGCGCGCATGATCTTGCCGCTGCTGTTCCGGAGCTCGCGCTGGCTGACGGTCTTGGCCACCCACCGAGCGTAGCACCCGTGCTACACCATTTCAAGGGGTCGCTGCACCCTCGAGCCGAGGCGGGGTCTTTCGGCGGACGGCGGCTCGGGGCAAAAGCGGCGCCAGAAAACGGCCCGTGTAGCTCGCACGCACCGCGGCGACCTGCTCGGGCGTGCCCTCGGCGACGATGCGGCCGCCGGCGTCGCCGCCTTCCGGGCCCATGTCGATGACCCAGTCGGCGGTCTTGATCACGTCGAGG
>Ga0247727_10001587_pt1 | contig 53524 bp, 37 predicted proteins | sample WisWelCaveWW1625_FD_202498 | JGI IMG/M metagenome (GOLD analysis project Ga0247727, IMG submission 202498) | Biofilm microbial communities from Wishing Well Cave, Virginia, United States - WW16-25 | ecosystem: Environmental > Aquatic > Deep subsurface > Groundwater > Cave microbial mat | place... | reverse complement strand
TCCACCTCGAGCTCTTCGTGCGTGTCACGACGGGCTGGCCGTCGGACGGAGGAATGCTCGACGAGATGGGAATCGAGTCGTAGTTCATGGGGTCACTCTCCTATGTCACAACTGCTTGATTTCATTGAATTCCTAAGGCTTCGTGACCGGGAAGCGCACCGAATCGTGCGCACGCTGGCGTCCCCTCGCTTGGCTTCCCGGTCACGAAGCCTTAGGAATTCAATGAAATCAAGCAGTTGTGACATAGGAGAGTGACCCCATGCGCCGTCCCCCTCCCATCGTCGCGATCGTCGGACGCCCGAACGTCGGCAAGTCGACGCTCTTCAACCGCCTGCTCGGCGCGCCCCGCGCGATCGTCGAAGACAGGCCGGGCGTCACGCGTGACAGGCTCTACGCGGACGCCGACGCGTTCGGCGCCGAGTTCGTCCTCGTCGACACGGGCGGCTTCGATCCCGAGGACAAGGACCCCGTCTTCACAGGGATCCGCGCGCAGGTACGGATCGCGATCGACGAGGCGGCCGTCGTGCTTTGCATTCTCGACGCGAAGTCCGGCCCCATGCCGGCCGACCGGATCGCCGTGCAGATGTTGCGCGAGAGCGGCAAGCCCACCCTCTTCGTCGCGAACAAGGCGGACCGCGCCGAGAGCGATCCGGACGCCTCCCCGCTGCACGAGCTGGGCATCCCGGATCTGCAGCTCGTGTCCGCGGAGCACGGCCGCGGCGTCGGGACGTTGCTGGAGCGCATCGCGGAGCTTCTCCCTGCCGCGGACGCGGCGGGCGAGCCCGAGCCGGACCCGAAGCGAGTCCGGATCGCGGTCGTCGGCCGTCCGAACGCCGGCAAGTCGTCCCTCGTCAACGCGCTGCTCGGCGAGGAGCGGATGCTCGTTGACGCGCGGCCCGGCACGACCCGCGATGCGGTCGACTCCGACCTCGATCGCGACGGCCGCGGCTTCGTGCTCGTCGACACGGCCGGGATCCGGCGGCGCCGCTCCGTCGAGGCGGGCGCGGAGCAGCTGGCCGTCTTCCACGCGATCCGATCGCTCGAGACTGCCGACGTCGCCGTTCTCCTGGTCGACGCGACCGAGAACGTCGCCGACCAGGACCTGCGGATCGTCCGCCTCGCCCTCGACCGTGGCGCGGGGCTCGTCCTTTGCCTGTCGAAGTGGGATCTGGTCGAGGGGGGTGCGAAGAAGGCGAAGGAGATCCTCGAGAAGGCAGGGGAGGCGATCCGCTTCGCGACTTTCATCCCTCTCGTGCCGCTGTCCTCGAAGACCCGCCGCGGTCTCGACCGCGTGATCAAGACCGTGGCGGCCATCTCCGACGCGCGGTCCTCTCGCATCCCGACCGCCCAGCTCAACCGGTTCTTCGAGACGGTTCTGACGCGCAATCCGCCTCCGACGTCGGGCGGCCGCAACGTCCGGCTCTACTACCTCACCCAGGCTTCGACGCGCCCGCCGACCTTCGTCGTGCAGACGAGCGCGGCCGAGGTGCGGGAGCACTACAAGCGCTACGTCGAACGATCCCTGCGGGAGGAGTTCGGCTTCGAGGGAGTGTCCCTGCGGGTCTTCTACCGGTCCAAGCGCCGAAACGAGAAGCGGTAGATCGGGAGGCCGGCCTCCACGCACTTCTTTTCGCGGTGCGACGGGACTCCGGCAGGGTTCGCATCCGACTCCGCCGCCGTCAGCGACGGCTCGGTCGCGAAGAGAGCGCGGTACCCGTCGGCGCGGTCCGGTACGTCGGTCTGCAGGAAGGCGATCCCCCCGGAGACGAGCACCCGCGCGATGTCGTGGACGACGTCTGCCGACAGCACGCGTCTCTTCTCGTGCCGCTTCTTCCACCAGGGGTCGGGGAAGTGCAGCCAGACGGCCTCGACCGACGCCTCCGGCAGCGCCGACAGAAGGCGCCGCGCGTCGCCCGCGTACAGGCGCACGTTCTCGATCGCGCGCGACCTTGCCTTCTCGATTCCGAGCGCCACCCACTTCAGGCGCGTCTCGACTCCGACGAGCCGCGCCTCGGGGCGCTGGATCGCGCGGCCCAGGACGAACTCGGCCCTGGCGAAGCCGACCTCGATCTCCACGGGGCCCGGGCCGCCGGCGAGCGCGGCCAGGTCGACGGGTCCGTCCGGAAGTCTGGGAACGCCGAGGTAGGGATTCGGCACCTAGGAGGCTGGTGTGAAACGCCGCCTACTGCGGCCGACGATCCGGGGCAATCTCCGCGCCATGCTCCCTGCGGCCTCCTCTCCGTACGTCGAGTACGCTTCGTCGGTCCTCGGTCCGCCTTGCGCGGATCTCACCCCGGCTCGTCACCCTCGCGACGGCGCCGTTTCACACCAGCCTCCTAGGCCGGCAGGATAGTCGAACGACGAAGATCCTAGGTTCGTTTGCCCTCGACCTTCACTTCGAGAGCCTCGACCCGAACCCGCAGATCGGCCACGTCGCCGTCGATCCGCGTGTCCCGGCGCGCGAGCCCCCGCATGTACCGGACCACGAAGCGGTGCTGCCCCGCGAGGTCGAGCAGGGCGCCCTCCACCGTTTCGAGCCTGCCATCCATTGTCTCGAGCCTGCCTTCGACGCGCTCGAGCCTTCCATCCATCGTCTCGAGCCTGCCCTCGACCCGCTCGAGTCGCTCGTTCGTGCCTCGCACGCCGTCACGGATGTCCTTCAGGATCTCGATCGTGATGTCGCTCGGCGCCACGCCCGGTTCAGAATAGCACGGCCTGTGCCAGCTTCCGGGCCCGGTACTAAAGGGGATTTCGGCTGCCCGCCGGCGGATCGGCGATGTCTTCGCCGCCGCGGCGCGCCGCTCGAACGAACGGCACGGGCGGTTCCGGGGTCTAATGAACCCGAAAGGACGGCCTCGATGATCGGATGGGTCTTCATGGTGGCGGCGGGCGTTTTTCTTGGATGCAGCTCCGAGGGAGGGGGAGGGGGAGGCGACGCCGACATCGACACCGACGTCGACTCGGACGTGGACACCGACGTCGACACGGATATCGACTCCGACACCGATACGGACACCGACACGGGCACGGGCACGGGCACGGGCACGGGCACCGGCACCGGCACGGCCGACCTCGACATCCCGGATCCCGGCGCAGGCCTGGACTGCGAGGACGTCGAGCCGAACGACGGCCCCAACGACGCCGTCCCCTGCGGCATCGTCGAGATCGACTTCGGCGGATCGGGCGCGCTGTACCCGACCTTCCCGACCACGATCGGCGGAGACGACACCGAGGACTGGTACGTCTTCCGGACGGCGGCCGACGTCAACTCCCTGCACCAGTTCGTCTGCTGGAATGGCGCCGGGCCGGTCGCGAACCTGCTCGACTTCACCCTCTTCGAGGTCACTGGCGGAGGCACCGGCATGGAAGAGGTCGTCACCTACGACACCTTCGACCCCGGCTGCGAGAACCCCGACATGGAGGACATCCCGGTCGTCGGCGACACGGTGTACCTGCTCGCGATCTACTCGGTCGACGACGAGGGCCAGTACTCGGCTTGATGACCCTCCCGCGCTCGGTCGAGCGCTCTTGCGGCAATCCCCAGCACGCCGTGTAATCGGCGCCGCCATGTCGACGACTCCCTGGGGCGGTCGGTTCGGAAAGGACCCGGATCCGCGTCTCGTCCGGTTCACCGAGAGCGTTTCGGTGGACGCGCGGCTCGCGCTCTTCGACATCGAGCAGTCGATAGCGCACGCGACCATGCTCGGCGAGGTCGGGATCCTTCCGAAGGGCGACGCCGCCGCGATCGTGGCGGGCCTGCGGGGCCTCGCGGCCGACGTCTCGCAGGGGCGGATCGAATGGAAAGCCTCTCTCGAGGACGTGCACATGAACCTCGAGACCCTGCTCGTCGAGCGCGTCGGCGAGGTCGGCAAGCGCCTGCACACGGCGCGCAGCCGCAACGACCAGGTCGCGACCGACCTGGCGCTCTTTCTGCGGGACTTCTGCGGTCGCGCCGCGACGGCGATCGACACCCTGCAGCGGACGCTGATCGATCGCGCCCGCGAGACAATCGACGTCCTGATGCCCGGCTACACGCACCTTCAGCGCGCCCAGCCCGTCCGCCTCGCGCACCACCTGCATGCCTGGGTCGAGATGATCGAGCGCGATCGCGGCCGCATCGTGGACGCAGCCCGGCGCATGGACGCCTGTCCTCTCGGAAGTGGTGCGCTCGCGGGGACGGCCCTGCCCATCGATCGCGCGCGCACCGCGAAGGCGCTCGGCTTCGCGCGGCCGTCCGCCAACTCGATGGACTCGGTCTCCTCACGCGACGGCGCGCTCGAGGTCCTGTCCGCCGTCGCGATCGGCATGACGACGCTGTCGCGCGTCAGCGAGGACCTCGTCCTGTGGACGACGCAGGAGTTCGGATTCGCGGCGCTCGACGACGCGTTCGCGACGGGCTCGTCGATGATGCCCCAGAAGAAGAACCCCGACGTCGCGGAGCTCGTCCGCGGACGCAGCGGCGGCGCCGTCGGCGCCCTGGTCTCGCTGCTGGTCACGGTCAAGGGACTTCCCCTGACCTACGACCGCGACCTGCAGGAGGACAAGCGGCCGGTCTTCGAGGCCACCGACTCGTACCTCGCGTGCCTCGAGGTGCTCTGCGGGCTGCTCTCCACCCTGCGGTTCCGGCCCGAGCGCATGAAGGCCGCGCTCGACGCCGGGTTCCTGACGGCGACGGAGGTCGCGGACTACCTCGTCGAGAAAGGCGTCGCGTTCCGGGACGCCCACGCCGTCGTGGGCGCGCTCGTCGCCGAGGCAGAGTCGAAGGGCACGACGCTCGCGGGTCTCGGCCTCGAGTCCCTGCGCAAGGCGCACGCGTCGTTCGCGGCGGACGTCATGGACCGGCTCGATCCCGAACGCGCCGTCGAGCGGCGCGCTCACGTCGGTGGGCCTGCCAAGGCGCGCGTCCTCGAGGCCCTCGCCGCCGCCGAGGCGAGGCTCGGCGCGAGGTAGTCGTCGTGCACCACTTCCAGAGCGTCGCCGGCGTGCTGCACGCCGAGTCCGTCCCGCTGGGCGACGTCGCCCGCGCCGTCGGCACGCCCACGTTCGTCTACAGCCGGGCGACCCTCGCACGCCACGTCGGGGTCTTCTCGCAGGCGTTCGGTTCGCACCCGCACCTCGTCTGCTATTCCGTCAAGGCGAACGGCAACCTGTCGCTCCTTTCCCTTCTCTCGCGTCTCGGCGCCGGCATGGACATCGTCTCCGGCGGAGAGTTGCACCGGTGCCTGCTCGCCGGAGTCGACCCCCGGCGCATCGTCTTCTCCGGCGTCGGAAAGCAGGCCGGCGAGATCCGCGAAGCCCTGGCGGTCGGGATCAAGATGTTCAACGTCGAGAGCGAGGACGAGCTTCGAACCCTGGAGTCGGAGGCTGCCGCCGCCGGCGTGCGCGCGCCGCTCGCCGTGCGCGTGAACCCCGAGGTCGACGCGAAGACCCACCCGTACATCGCGACGGGCCTCGCCGAGAGCAAGTTCGGCGTGACGGCGGACGAGGCGCGCCGCCTCTACGGGATCGCGAAGGCGAGCGCGCACCTCGAGGCCCTCGGCATCGACTGTCACATCGGCAGCCAGATCTCCTCGCTCGACCCGCTCGTCGAGGCGTTCGGGCGCATGGCGAAGCTCGTGGACGACGTTCGCCGATCGGGCATCCCGATCCGGGTGCTCGACATCGGGGGGGGCCTCGGAATCTCGTACCGCGAGGGCACGCCGCCGCCGCCACACCCGACCGAGTACGCCGCGGCCGTGCTGGATGTGCTGGGCCGCCAGGGACTCTCCGACCTCGAGATCGTGATCGAGCCGGGGCGCGTCATCGTCGGGAACGCGGGGATCCTGCTGACGCGCGTGGTGCGCGCGAAGCAGACGGCGCACCGCCGCTTCGTCGTGGTCGACGCTGCGATGAACGACCTCGTCCGTCCGTCGCTCTACGGGTCGTGGCACGAGATCGAGCCGGTCGTGCCCCGTGCGGGCGAGAAGACGCCGGCCGACGTCGTCGGACCCGTCTGCGAGAGCGCGGACTTCCTCGCGAAGCAGCGGCCGCTTCCCCCGATCGAGGCAGGCGACCTCTTGGCCGTCTTCAGCGCCGGCGCCTACGGCTTCGCGATGTCCTCGAACTACAACGCGCGTCCGCGCGCCGCCGAGGTGCTCGTCGACGGCGACCGGTTCGAGGTGATCCGGACCCGCGAGACGCGGGAAGATCTCGTCCGTGGCGAGACCGAGGCGCTGGCACGGCTGAGCAAATGATGCGCGGCGCGATCGCGCTGGCGATCGTGGTGTGTGCCACCACCGCGGGCGCGGATCCGGTGCGGATCGGCCTGGTCGCCTCGGGGGACTCCATCGAAGGTCCGCTCCTTCTCGCGCTGCGCCTCGAGTTCCCCGAAGCCGAGGTCGTGGTTCTGCAGGAGGGCGACGAAGGCTCGGGGTTCGTCGCGACGATCGTGGTGGCGCGCGTCGGGACCTCGCTGCGCGTGCGCGTCGACGAGCGCGGCGCGCCGATTGCCGTCGAGCGCGAGATTCCGGTCGAGGGTGGCGGCGAGGCGGCGGCGCAGGCGGTCGCCCTCCTCGCGCGCTCGCTACTCGGCGTCGCGCTGCTCTACGAGCCGGAGCGCACGGCGCAGCAGCCCGTGCTGCGCGAGATCGCGCGCGAGCCCGCGCGGCGCGCGACCAAGGCCCTGGTGCCCGAGGCGCGCGTGGCGTCTCACGTCGAACGCGCGCCGGAGCCGCCGCTGCTTCTGTCCGCGGGCGCTGTGGTCGTGGGCAGCTTTCCGCCCGCGCCGGCGGTTCGACCGGGTGCGCGATTCGCGCTCGCGTACCGCTGGAGCATGGCGGAGGCGAGCGTCGAGGCCGCGTGGCTCGCGTCCGCCGAGGTCGCGAGCCCGGGCGAGTACCGCGTCCGCTACGGCGGCGTGCCGGTCGGCGCCTGGGGGCGGCTCCGGGTACTTGCCGGCGCAGTCGAGGCGGTTCCCGGAATCGGCGTCACGGTCGAGCGATCCGTCGTGAACGCGTCGCTGGTCGGGCAGGACGACCGGGAGTTCCGGGACTGGAACGTCGCGGCCGGAATCGACGCACGGTTGCGCTGGGCGGCGACGCCCACCTTCTGCGTCGAGGGGGGCATCCGTCTCGCCCTCGGCCCCGCCGAGCAGGAGTACGAGTGGGCCGACGAGGTCATCCTCACGGCGCCGGGCCTTGGCTGGTCGGCCGACCTCGGAATCGCGTTCGCTGGCCCCTAAGGGTCTGTCTTCGCTGGTGATTCCGCAGTCTCCACCTACATTGAAGGTCCGGGCGGGGACCGGGCACTCACGGGTCGAATGCTCGAGGCTTCCAGTGCCCTTTCGCGAACGGCGCCCCTCGTGTTGGCATGGACGATCGTGGACGGGGACCCCCTCGCCGAGTTGCACCTGCGCGCGAAGCAAGGCGACGAGCGCGCGACGACCGAGCTCGTCCGCAAGCTCGCGCCCGTGGCGAGCCGGATCATCCACTCGCTCGCGGGGCGCACGGCCTTCCACGACGACCTGGTGCAGGAGGCGCTCGTACTCTTCGTGCGCGCGCTGCCGCGCTTCGAGGGCCGGTCCTCCGTCGAGACCTACCTGTACGGGATCTGCGTGAACGTCGTTCGCCACAGCGAGCGTGCCGGGGCAAGGTTCCTCCGGGCGCTCGAGGGGCTCTTCCGCGCACGCGAGGAGAAGCCGGCGGCGGCAGCGCCGTATCGCGAGATGCGCGGGGCGGAGAGGGCCGCCGCGATCCAGCGCCTGCTGCGGCGCCTTCCGCCGAAGCGCCGCGAGGTGCTCGTGCTCTACGAGATGGAAGGCAAGAGCGCGGTCGAGGTCGCCGAGATCCTCGGGATCCCCGAGTCGACCGTCAGGACGCGCCTGCACCACGCGCGAAAGGCGTTTCGCCGGCTCGCCGAGAAGGCGCCGGAGATCCGGGAGGACCTCGATGGATAGGGTCTGCAGAGCGGATCGCGATTTCGTCAGGCTCGAGCGGCTGATCCGCGCCGAGCTGGACGACGTCGCCCGATCGGAAGCCGAGTCCCACCTCGCGGCCTGCGCGATCTGCACGGCCGAGCGCGGGGAGATCCTGCGCGACCGGGCGGTCTTGACCAGGGCGGTCGCGACGCCCGAAACCGTGCACGCCGCGCGGGCGCACGAGATCCTCGCGGAGGTGCGGTCGGGGGAGCGGGACTCGCGGTGGAAGTTGTCCGCAGTAGCCGTCGCGGCGGTCGCGATGGCCGCCGTGTCGACTGCGCTAGTCGTATCGCGTGACCCCACAGAGGTCGCAGGCCGCGGGCCGGCGAGCAGCCGGGACGCACTGGGCGAGGATCCCCACCTGCTCCCTCCTCCGCTTCCTGGTCAGGTCGGGCCGGACGCCACTCACCGGCTGCCAGACGGAACGATGGTCCGGACAGCCTCCAGCGGCGTCGCGGTCGTCGTGAGCCAGGACCTCGTCGAGGTCTTCGGGGGCGAGGTCGAGTTCACGGTTGCCCGCAGGCGCGTTCCGTTCGAGGTTGATGCACCGGGGTTGCGCGTCACCGTCCACGGAACGCAATTCACGGTGGCGACCGGGCCGGGCGGGACGACCGTACGGGTGACGGAAGGCGAGGTCGACGTAAGGCGGCTGCTCGGCCACGACACCAACAGCATGGCGTCCAGCTACGGGAGTCCCGTCCTGGTGCGGGCAGGCGAAACCTACCCGCCGTCTCCGACGAGGCGGGGCCGGGCCGCACCCATCGACGTCCCCGACGCCTTGGCCGAGGCGCGCGAGCACCTGACCGCGCGCCGCTACGTCGAAGCGCGTGCGGCGCTCGAGCGGCACCTCGCGACTCGGCCGGCCGATCTCGATGCGCGCTATCTGCTCGGGGAAGCTCAGCGGCTCGGCGGGGACATGGACGCGGCCGAGGCGACCTACGAGCGGCTCGTCTCGTCCGGGGGAGGGCGGGTCGCGGAGAACGCGCTCGCGCGGCTCGCGCTCATCGGCCAGCGGCGCGGCCCAGAGGCCGGAGTGGCGGCCTGGCAGCGATACCTGACCAAGCATCCCCGCGGGACCTTCGCGGCGGAGGGCGCGCTGCACCGCGCGAACGGCCTGGTTTCGCTCGGCCGTCGCGACGAAGCGCGAGGAGTTCTCGAGCAGTTCTTGCGTGACTTCCCCGACCACCCGCGAAGGGCGGAGGTCGAGGAGCGGATTCGAACCGGAAGATAGGGAAGAAGGAGGAGGAGACCATGCGTGCTTTCTTGATGCTTTGCCTCGGGCTCGCCGGCTGTGCGGGCGGCGACCGGCGGGACCTCGATGGTGACGACGGCGCGGACGCCGACGCCGACGCCGATGCCGACACCGATGTCGACGCGGACACCGACGCGGACACCGACGCGGACGCCGACGCGGATACGGACACGGACACGGATACGGATACCGATTCGGGCACGGGCACGGGCACGGGCACGGACGCGGATGCCGACACGGATGGGGACACGGATACAGATGCCGACACGGACGCGGACTCCGACACCGACACTGGAACCGGAGGCGAATGCGACTCCGTCGACCCGATCTGCGCGGCCGACGGCTGCTTCTGCGGCGACCGCGGCCGCGCCTACTGCGTCGACGACAACCGCTGCTACGCCGTCGACGAGCTCGATGCTTGCTGCGGCGGCGGGGCCTGCGCAGACGTCGAGATCTGCGACAACCGGATCGACGACGACTGCGACGGCGATCTGGATTGCCTCGACGCCGACTGCGTGGACGCCGCCGCCTGCGCCGGCGGCGGGGTCTGCGGCGACGACGCGGCCGTCCTGTGTGGCGACGGCGAGTGCTGCATTCTCGGTTGCGGCGGAGTCGACGGGACCTTCTGCACGCCCGTGGGCGAGGCCTGCATCGACATCTGGGATCCCGTCTGTGGCTGCGACGGAGTGACCTACGGGAACGACTGCCAGGCGCACTCGGCGTGCGCCGCCATCGACTTCGCGGGAGAGTGTGCAGGCGGCGGAATCGGAGCGGGAGGATAGCCATGCGAACGATCGGACTGCTGATGGGATTGCTCATCGTGGGCTGTGCGGACACGGACACACGCAACCTCGGAGGTGACGACGGGGCGGACGCGGACGCGGACGCGGATACGGATGCGGACGCGGATACGGACGCGGATGCGGATGCGGATACGGATTCGGACACGGATTCGGGGACGGGCACGGGCACGGGCACCGGCACGGGCACGGGCACGGGACCGGATGCGGACGCGGACACGGATGCAGATACGGACGCGGATACGGATGCGGACACGGATACGGATACGGGCTCCGGCACCGGTTCCGACACCGATACTTCCGTGGGCGGCGAGTGCGGCGCTTGCGACGCGATCGCCTGCGCCGAGCCGAACTGCTGCATCGGGGGCGAGTGCATCCTCCCCGACGACGTCTGCGCGGAGATCTACGCCCCGGTCTGCGGCTGCGACGGGCTCACCTACGACAGCGAGTGCTTCGCGCACGGGGCCTGCATGGGCGTCGACTACGACGGCGAGTGCGTCTGCGACGACGGTGCCGTCGAGGATTGCTCGAACGGCCTCGACGACGACTGCGACGGATCGATCGACTGCCTCGACGACGAGTGTTCCGACGTCCTGCCCTGCTCGTGCGATCACATCCCGCACAACGACGACGGGACCTGCTCCGAGGGCTACGTCAACTGCGACCGCGGCGGTCCGTTTTCGGACTGCATCCCGCCCGAGCAGCTCGACGCCTGCTGCTGCGTCGGCTGCCTGTAGACCTGCTTCCATCCAACCGGTAGCGTCGCCGCGTCTTGATCCGATTGGCGATCGTCGTCCAGGTCCTCGCCGTCCCGACCCTCGCGTTCGCCGGGGGCTTCTACGTCCCGGAGATCGGCGCGCGGGCGACCGCGATGGGCGCGGCCGTGGTCGCGCTGCCTACGGATCCGGCTGCCGTCTTCCACAACCCCGCGGGGCTCGCGGGGCAGCAGGCCGCGGCGGCGGTGGGGCTGAACCTGTTCTTCCCGCGGATCGAGTTCTTCCGCAGGCCGGTCGACGACCCCAGCACGGGCGAGCGCGTCTTCTTCGAGGGCACGGACAACGAGAACTTCGTGCTGCCGGCGCCGTGGCTCGGGGGCGTCTGGCCGGCCTCTGACGACCTGGCGGTCGGACTCGCCGTGTACGCGCCGTTCGGAGCGGCGATCGAGTACCCCGAGGACGGCTCGCAGCGGCACATCGTGCAGGCGGTGGATCTGAAGGTGATCCACGTCAGTCCCGCCGTCGCCTATCGCATCGCCGACTGGCTGTCGGTGGGACTTGCCGCGCATTACGTCCACGGGAGCCTCGTGCTGGATCAGGCGAACGCGGTCGCCCACGTGACGGGCGACCCGGAGGCGTTTCCGGATCCGGAGTCGGGGATGGAAGGGTCGAACCACCTCGAGGCGAGCGACCCGTTCTCGATCGGCGCGACGCTCGGCGTGCTCCTCCGTCCGTCGGAGCGCTTCGCGATCGGGGTTTCCGTGATGTCGCCGGTCTCCCTGCGCCTCGAGGGCGACGCGCGGATCACGAACGGCGCGATCACGGCGCTTCAGGACGCCGACGGGAACGAGCTGCAGCCGGTCGGCCGAAGGACTGACGCGTTCTCCGCGGAGATTCCCCTGCCGCTGATCGCGCGGCTCGGAGTCGCGGTGCGGCCGATCGACTCCGTGGCGATCGAGGCCGACGTGAACTGGCAGCGGTGGTCGACGTTCGAGAGGCTCGTGGTCGACTTCGAGAACGAGTGGGAGCTCTTGCCCACGCCGGGCGCGAACCTGTACGACGTCGTGGCAGAGAACGACTGGTCCGACAGCTTCTCGGCGCGCCTCGGCGCCGAGGCGACGCCCTTCGACGAGCCCTATCGGGTCCGGGCCGGCGCGCTGTGGGACCAGAGCCCCATCGACGAGGAGCACTTCGACGTGCTGGCCCCCGACTCGGACAAGCTCGGGTTCGGCGGCGGGGTGGGCTACTCGCTGCGTGTCGGGGCAGGGCGGTGGCTCGACGTGGACCTGTCGTACCTCCATCTATTTCTGGCCGAACGGAAGGTCTACCGGACCGAGAGGACCATCCTCAACAAGCAGGCGTCGAGCTTCTACCGGGGCACGACCCGGGCGAGCTTCGACGCGGTCGGCCTGCAGCTGGGGGTCCGGTTCGACTGATTCTTTTCGCCTGCCGCTGCGGGTAGGCCACTGTGCTAGGGTTTCCCCGGGCGCGGGGGAGGTCTGAAGTCATGCGGAACTGGGTCCTGGCTTGCCTGCTCGTCGTACCGGCCTGCGGAGGTTCGGACAACCCGTACGACCCGTCGACGGACGCCGATTCGGACACGGACGGCGACACGGATTCGGATACCGACGTCGACACCGACGCGGACACCGACACCGGTACGGGCTCCGGGACCGACACAGGTGGGGCGAGCTGCTACCCGACCCCCAGCCGTCTGGTGGTCGTAGGCGACAGCATCAACGCCTGCTCGAACGTTGGCGGACGGGACAGCGCGAACTGCGGGCCGAACATCTTCCACGGCACGCTCGAGTCGTCCTGGGCGCCTGCAGTCACCTACGAGAACCACGCGGTCGGCGGCGCGGTGACGGAAGACGTCCCCAACGAGCAGCTTCCCGATGTCGAGACGGGCCAGAGCGGGCACGTCCTCGCGCTCGTCTTCATCGGAGGCAACGACCTGCAGCCGTACATCTTCATCACGGACGAGTCGGCGGAGACGCGCTTCCAGACGGACATGCCGCGGCTGCTGGGCGAATGGGACCGGATCTTCGCGTTCTACGACGACCCCTCCGCCTTCCCGGACGGCGTCACGATGATCATGAACACGCAGTACAACCCGTTCGACGACTGCACGGCGGCCCCGTACTACCTGTCGGAGACGAAGATCCGGCTCCTCAACGAATACAACGTCGAGATCAGGCGCCTCGCCGACGAGCGCGACTGGGTCGAGATCACCGACCAGCACGCGGCGTTCCTCGGGCACGGCCACCACTACGACGTGGACAGCTGCCCGTACTACCTCGAGGGCGCGGACGGCTGGATGGGCGACCTCATCCACCCGAACGCCGTCGGGCACGGCCATCTGGCCGAGGAGTGGCAGCGGACGGCTGATGCCATGTATTCGGGTTGCGAGTAGGCAAGGCCAACGCGCCTCTTCCGCAAATTCGGTGACGTATTCTTCAACGCAAGGGCGCAAAGGCGCGAAGGCGCCAAGCATGGAATGACGGCCATTGCGGCTTCGCGTCCTGGCGTCCTTGCGTTTGGGGATTCGCAACAGTACTTGCGGTGGAGGGTACTTAGCTTCGCTCGACGGCGGCGGCCGTCAGCGAACCGATCGCGGCGGCGAGCGGGACCGGCAACAGGCCCAGCGCCGCGCAGAGGCCGCCGACGAGGGCCACCAGGACGGCGGCGGCCAGGTTGCGCCGCGACCGCGCCACGGCCGTCCGGGCGTCCGCGAGTGCCGAAACGGCGTCGACCAGCGACTCACCCGCGAGGCGGATCGACGCGTCGGCCTTCGCAGCTCCGGCCGCGCCGAGCGCGATCGACACGTCCGCCGCCGAGAGCGCCGAGGCGTCGCGGGCCGGATGCCCAATCACCGCCACGACGGTCCCGGCGTCGGAGAACCTGCGGATCTCCACGGCGCGATCGGCCGGCTCGACCTCCGCCCGCACGTGCCCGATGCCCAGCGCCTCTCCGAGCGCTTCGGCCGTGCCCCGGCTGTCCCCCGTCAGGAGCACGGGCTCGATGCCGAGACGGCCGAGACGCGCGATCGCGTCGGCCGCGTCGTCGCGCAGCGGGTCGTCGAGGGCGAGCACGGCCTGCACCCTGTCGCTCACCGCGACCAGCACGGCCGTCTGGCGAGCGGCCTCGACGTCGTGCGCGGCCCGATCCGCGGCCGCCACCGACACCCCCTCCGACAGGAGCAAGCGCCGCGTCCCCACGGCGATGGACTCGCCCCGCGGGCCCGCGCCGAGCACGCCCTGTCCGGGCCGTTCGGCCAGGCGCCGCGGTTCCGGGACGTCGAGGCCCTTCTCGCGGGCGCGGCGCTGGATCGCGGCCCCGAGCGGATGGCCGGGGGCGGCGCCTTCGGCCGCTGCGGCGAGGGCGAGGATCTCGCCCTGCTCGCGGTCCCCGACGACCACGATGTCCCGTACCTCCGGCCGTCCGACGGTGAGCGTTCCCCGCACGGCGAACACGGCGGCGGCGACCCGTCCCGCGCTCTCCACCGCGGCGCCGTCGCGGAAGAACGCGCCGTGTCCGGCGCTTCGACCCGCCGCCGCGAGCAGGGGAGCCGTTGCGGCAAGGCGCAGAGCGCGCGGACCGGCCACCGCGAGGACCGCGGCCGCCGCCGCCAGCGCCTGTGCGAGCGGCGCTCCCGCCCAGGCGACGAGGCCGACGCCCAGGCCCGTCGCGACGACGCCCACCGCGATGCCGGCCGCGCCCGACAGGCGATGGGCGAGCGCTCCGACGGGCGCCTGGTTCGGCGAGGCGGGATCCGCGATGCGCGCGATGCGGACCACGTTGCGCTCGGGGCCGGAGAAGGTCGTCAGGAGGGTCAGGGCGCCCGCGTGGACTCGCGCGCCCGCGATGACGCTGTCGCCCTGCGCGCGGTGCACGCGGCTGCGGGCTCCCGGGTACGGCACGACCTGCGCCGAGCCCGCCCGGACGACGCCGTCCGCCGGGATGACCTCCCCCTCGTGGACCTCGACTTCCTCGCCGGCCCGGACGCTGTCGGCAGGAACCTCGATCCACTCCCCCTGTCGGCGGACGCGCGCGTGGACGTCGACGGCCTGTGCGAGCCGGCGAAGAGGGCCCTCTGCGCGCGTGCGCGCGAGCGATTCAAGCCATCGTCCGAGAAGGACGGCGATACAGACGGACGTGGCGACCGCCAGGCCCGGGCCCGCGCGCGGCGGATCGCCGAGCCCCGGGCCGAGGATCGCGGCGGCTGCGGACAGGACGATCGCGGCCGCAGCCATCAGGTCGTCGGCGGGCTGTGCACCGGAGCGCCGGGCGCCGAGCGCCGAGTGGACGAGCAGCAGCGCGGCTGCGACGGAGGTCGCGATCCCGATCGCCAGGGACAGCGGCGCGGACCGTGCGAGGTATGCCGAGGCGGTCGAGGCTGCGCCGATGCCGAGACCTGCGAGCAGGCGCGTTCCCGTTGCGCGCGGCGGGGCTGTCGCAGACGGCGCGCCCATCTGCGGACGCACGGGATCTTCGCTCGCGGGGGGCTCGCCCGCAGGCGGGGGGAACGACGGCACGCCGAGGCTCGCCTTGCAAGCAGCGTCGCAGAAGTACAGCACGGCCTCGCCGTAGACGCCGACGGCGCCGGCGCGCAGCGGATCGAGGGGGCGACCGCACGCATTGCAGGTCGCGCTGCCGTTCGCGGGCGTGTCCAGAGTCCGCAGCCTACGTCACGGCCGGCACAATTTGACCCCCTCGAATGCTGGTACTCGATTCCCGAAATGCGAACGAATCACCGCGGAGTACGCAGAGGACGCAGAGACGAAGAAACTCTGCGATCTCTGCGTGCTCTGCGGTGAACGAATGCGTCGCTGACCTTGCGGAGGGGAGTACTTAGGGCTAGGAAGCCTGCGCGATGCGGCTCCTGTGCGTTTCCTGCGACGTCGAGTTCGAGGCCGAGCCGGGCGGGCGGCCGCGCTGCCCGAGCTGTCGCCGGGTACACGGGCTAGAGGAGGTGCGCACCGGGGCAGGCGGCAGGCGGCGTCTGGCGGGTCCAGCCCTCGCGCTCGCCGCAGTGGCGGCTGGCATCGGCGGATGGATCTGGTGGGCCGGGCGAACGCCGCAAGAGATGCCGGACGCCGTTCCAGGGGAGCCGCTCGCGGCCGACGACCTGCGGGCTTTCCTGACCGATCGGGGCGTCGCCAGCCGCGACCTCGTCGATCCATTCGCGATCGACGCGCGGCTGCGGGCGTTCGCGGCCAAGGCGGTCTCCGGAAAGTCCGGTGATGCAGATCGCGCGGAAGCGCTGTTCGAAGCGCTGCGCGTGCAAGGCCGTGACCGGGGGTACTCCGCATTCGTGGGGTTCTCCCCGATCTCCGAAGAGGTGCGGTTGCCCCCGTCGGCGTGGCGACAGATCGGCAAGAAGGCCGGCGTGGAACTGTCGAGCCTGGAGCTTTCGTTGCTCTACGTCGCGGCGGCTCGCGAGGTCGACGTGCCGGCGATGGTCGTAGAGCTGCATGCGTTGCCCGACGAGCGCAGCCCCGTCGATCCGACCGGTTACTACGGCCACTTCGCGGCCGGCGTGTTTCCAGGGGGAGACTTCGATCGGGAGCCGACCGTCTGGGACCTGCACCTCGGACGGCGACTCACGGCCGCGCGGGAGGCGCAGGAGACGCTGGACGACGTGTCCGTGGCCGCGCAGGTCTACAGCCATCGCGCGATGGCGACGCTGATCATGGAGGGAGATTCCGCGCGGGCGGTCGACCTGGCCGAGCAGGCGGGCCGGCTCGCGCCGCGTTCGGTCTCGATCCTCGGCGCGCACGGGGTCGTCCTGATCGCGACGGGTGGAATCCGCGAGGGGATGGACCTGCTGCAGCGGGCGCTGCGAAGGCGAAACGACGCGGCCCGGCACCACAACCTCGCGACGGCCCTGCTGACCGCGCGTGACGGCGAAGGGGCGATGCGAGAGGTCTCCGAGGCGCTGCGTCGGGCACCCGAGTTCGCCGCGGCGCACGCGACCCTCGCGGCGATTCACCTGTCGTCGGGGCGCGCGGACCAGGCGGCCGAGGAGCTCGCGATCGCGCGCGGGATCGATTCAGACCTCGACATGCTTCCGCTGCTCGAGGCGAACCTGCACCTCGCCCGCCACGACCTCGACCGGGCGCTCACGAGCGCGCAGGAGGCCGTCCGGCGCAGGGAGCACGACGAGCGGGCACTGCTCACGCTCGCCACGATCCACCGGGAGCGGGGGGAGATCCTGGCGATGCGCAGGGCCTTGCGAAGGGCGGTCGAGGAGAGCCACCGGCCCGAGGAGATCCGCGCCGCCGTCGAGCAGATGTTCGGGCCCACAGCGCTCGAAGAGGACGTCGATGACGATCCGGCGGACGCGGGCGCGGCCCCGGGAAACGCGGAGGCCGAGGGCGACGCCGGCCCTTCTTCCGGCTTCCAGCTGGAGTCGAAGATTCTTCAAGGGCGGGAGCCATCGCTGCAGCTGGGCGACCCCTCGAAGCTGCGTCTGCGCGGCGGCGGCTCCGGTTTCCAGCTGAAACTTCGCTAGCCCCCCGCGAGCCCGCAAAATGCGACCCGCGCGGAAGCGCGGATCCCTTCGGGCCTGTGGCCCGCAACGCCGGCGCCTGGGACGACCTCTGCGGCGGCCGGGCCGCGCACCCCCTTTCGGAAGCACGTCCGTTCGGCTAGGTTGCGGGCGGCTGACGGAAGGGGGGCCTTCCGAAGAACCCTTTCGCCCCCAGGACCAGGAGGAGTCGCATGTCGGACGAGCAGGCAAAGGGAGGAGCGGCACCGCCGGCACCCGCGGCGAAGCCGATGACGTTCGAGGAAGAAGAGCGCGCGATGCACACCGGGGCGTGGAAGCTCCCGGTGATCCTCAGCGTGATGGTGGTCGGAATCGTCGGCGGGATCGCGGCGTTCGTGATCACGGGAAGCGCGGGGGAAGAGGTCGATGCCGCGTCCGGGCAGCTCAACCGCCTCCACACCGAGCACTTCGTCGCGTTCTACGGGTGCGCGAAGGTTCCGCACGAGATGAAGCTGTACAAGAGCATGGACGACGTGCCGCGCCGGATCGCGAAGAACGCGTGGAACTCGGAGAAGCGCTACGCGGGATACCTGCGCAGCAAGTGCTTCCCGCAGTTCGGCGAATACGCAGCCAAGGTGTCGGCGATGGCGACGCCGCAGGACATGACTGCCGAGGTCCGGAACCTGGCCGAGCGGATCCGGGGGCTGCGTTCGAGCTGGGAGGAGTTCGCCCGCTACCTCGAGCGTGCCGAGGTCGACGAGGAAGCCCACATGGCGGCCGCGATTCCCGTCGCCAAGGCCTGGCAGGCGTACTCGATCTCGCGCAACGCGCTCGCGAAGAGGGTCACGAAGCTGCAGAAGAGATAGGGACGAGCAGCGTCAACGTTTCCCCGCCTTGGCGGCGAGCCGGTCGCGCAACTTCTTCGCGTAGCCGGGCTTGTTCACCTGCCGCGCGCGCGCCATCGCGAGGGCACCCGCGGGGACGTCGTCCGTGATCGACGAGCCCGTCGCGACGTACGCACCGCGTCCCACACGGATCGGTGCGACGAGCTGCGAGTCGCTGCCCACGAACACGTCGTCCTCGAGGACCGTCTCCCACTTCCCGAAGCCGTCGTAGTTGCAGAAGATCGTTCCGGCGCCGACGTTCACCCGCTCGCCGATGCGGCCGTCGCCCAGGTACGCGAGGTGGTTCGCCTTGCTCCCGCGCCCCATGGTCGTCTTCTTCGTCTCCACGAAGTTGCCGACGTGTACGTCGTCGTCGAGGACGGTTCCTGGCCGCAGGTTCGCGAAGGGTCCGATCCGCCCCCGGGCGCCGACCGCGGACTGTGTCGCGACGGAGTACGGGAGCACGACCGTCTCCTCCCCGAGCACTGTGTCCGTCAGGACGCTGCCCGTCCCGAGGACGCAGCCGCGACCGACGGCGGTGCGGCCAGCGAGCACGACGCCGGGCTCGATCGTCACGTCCTCGCCGATCGTGACGTCCGCGCCGACGTACGTCGCCGCGGGATCCCGCATCGTGACGCCGCGCAGCATCCAGTGCGCGCGGATCCGACCCTGCAGAACGGACTCCGCCGCCGCGAGCTGCGCGCGATCGTTGACGCCGAGCAGCGGTCCGGCGGGCGACGCGATCGACACGGCCCGGCCGGTCCGCGCGGCGCGCGCGACGACGTCCGTCAGATACAATTCGCCCTGCCGGTTGTCCGGCCGCAGGCGCGCGAGTGCACTGCGCAGGAACCCGGTCTCGAACGCGTAGAAGCCGGGGTTCACCTCGCGGATGCGCTTCTGTGCGGCGCTGCAATCGCGCTCCTCGCACACCCCCGCGATCCGCCCCCTCGCGTCACGCAGGATCCGGCCGTACCCCGCGGGGTCTGCCGGCTCGGCGGTCAGGAGCGCGAGTGCGAGGCGGCGTCGGGCGCGCTGCGCGGCGAGCCTGCGCAGGATCGGAGCCTCGACGAGAGGCGTGTCGCCGTACAGCACGAGTACGGTTCCCGTCCGCGGGAGCGCCGGGAGGGCGCGTCGGACCGCGTCGCCGGTTCCGCGCGGCATCGGCTGCACCGCGAAGACGACGCGGCCGCCGAACCTGCTGGAGAGCTCGCCCTGGAGGGTGTCGGACGAGAGAGAGACCACGACGACGACACGCCGGGCGCCAGCGCGGAGCGCCGCCGCGACCGGATAGGCAATCATCGGCCGGCCGGCGAGCGGGTGCAGGACCTTCGGCAAGCGCGAGTGCATCCTCTTGCCCTCGCCGGCGGCGAGGACGATCGCCGTGATCTCCACGGCGCTACTGCGCCGTCATCGGATAGGTCGGCACCGTCATCGGGTACATCGGCGGCGCCATCGGATAGGCGGTCGCGCCCGGCATGTAGCCGGCGGGCGCGTAGCCCGGGTACATCGCGGCCGGGGGCTGCTGGTTGTACTGGTAGATCGCGATGCCGCCGCCGATCAGCGCGAGGATCGTCAGGACGAGAAGCGTGATCTTGAGGACGCTCCAGGGCGCCTTTCCGACGACCTCGCCGGTCTGCCCGTTGACGAGGAACCGGAAGAGCTTCTGCTTGTAGTGATACGCGGCGATCCAGATCGGCAACAGGACGTGCTTGAAGGTCACGTCGTTGAACTGGTTGCGCACCGAGAGGAACCGGTGGGTGTCGCCGCCTACGTCGCCGCCGCAACGGGTGAACTGGGTCTGCCCCGCCCGCTGCTTGGCCGTCTCCCACCCGGCCTTCAGATCTATGGCGTACCGCTCCGCCGTCCAACCGGAGAGGAACTGAGGCTGGTAGGGGGTCAACGCCTTCGTGTCGAAGGTCTTGAAGCGGTCGACGAGGTCCGCGGGCAGTCCCTTCGACGCGCACACGAGGAGATCATCGAAGAAGTCGCGCCGGTGGCCGGACGCGTGCTCCCAGCGGACCTTGCGGACTTGCCGCGTCCGATGCACCGCCTTGCCGTTCACGTACGCGGTGTAGCCTTCCGTCACGTAGTAGTAGTGGCCTCGCTGCGCCGTCCACGACGACTCGACGTTCGTGTCGTAGGTCCAGAAGGGCACGTACACGCCGCGCAGCTCGCTCACCGTCGCGAGCTTGCGAAGGTCGCTTGGGCGGAACCACAGCTTCTTGAGCCAGGCCGTGAACTTCTCCCGTGCGGCCTCCGCGGCGACGGCGAACGGGACGAGGGACTCGGGGCGCAGGGTCTGGGTGTCCTCGGCCTGCGCGAGGACGTGCGCCGACCCGCAGAAAGGACACTTCGCGGTCGACATCCCCTCGCCGACGGACACGTCCGCCCCGCAGTCCTTGCACTCGATGTTCTGCGTCGCGACGCCGAGTCCGCGAGGCACCCGGTCGAGCGAGAAGTTCGCCAGGTCGTGCTCCTGAACAGCCGCGGCGCCCGCCTCCGCAGGGACGTCCTGCTCGGTCCCGCAGTGGCCGCACTTGAGGCGGCGCGATCCGGCGTCGAACTGGACCTGCCCGCCGCAGTTCTCGCACGCGAAAGTCTGGGATGCGGGTGCTGCGGCCGCCGGCTCGCCCATGGTCGTCCCTGCTCCTGGCCTGGTGGCGCGGTTGACGACCGCGCGAGGCGGCCAGTATCGTCGCCCCTTCCCAGCTTCGCAAGCAGCCGGGCAAGCAGCAGGGACCTCGGAGGAGACAACGATGGGCATCGTCAGCTTCATCAAGGGTGGCGTCCGGGAGCTCGCGATCGCGCGCCCCGACAACGCGAAGAGCGCCATCGTCTACAAGCACCCGGACCCGACCATCCCCATGCTGTCGCAGCTCACCGTCTACTCGGACGAGTGCGCCGTGTTCTTCCGGGACGGGAAGGTGGTCGGGATCATGGAGGCCGGCCGGCACACGCTCGACTCCAAGAACATCCCGTTCCTGTCGAACATCATCGACTCCTTCACCGGCGGGAACGTCCTGCGCGCCGAGGTCTTCTTCGTCCTCAAGCGGATGATCAGCGACGTCCGGCACGGCGGCCGCCTCGCGCCGATCGAGGATCCGTACGCGATGATCATGATCCAGCCGCGCGTGAACTTCTCGATGAACGTCCGCGTGGTGGACCCGGGCAAGTTCATCTCGGACTTCGTCGGCACCCGGCACGCGGACAACGACGCCGTGCTCCAGACGATCAAGGACGAGGTCCTGGCCCTGTTCAAGGACACGATCGCCGAGCTCGCGATGCGGCAGCAGCAGTCGCTGCTCCAGATCTCGGCGGATCTCATCGAGCTGACCGACGAGATCAAGAAGCGATCCCCGGCCCGGCTGGCTGTCTACGGCATGGAGGTCGTCCAGATCATCAACCCGGACATCAACTTCTCCCCGGAAGACCAGAAGCGCATGCAGGACGCGATCGAGGAGTTCCGCGGGGCGGAGCGCAAGATCCGCAAGGCGAAGGCCGAGGCGGAGGCGCGCCGCGTCGACATCGCGGTCGACCTCGAGCGCGACGCCGCGTACTCGCAGATGGCCGGCGGTTTCGGCCAGTACGCCGCCGCGAAGGCGATGATCGGCGCGGGCGAAGGCATGGCGAAGGGAGGGGAGGGCACGGCGCTCGCAGGCATGGGTGCACAGCTCGCGGTGGGCGTCGGGATGGGCCAGATGTTGCAGCAGCAACAGGGCGCAGCCCTGCAGCCGCCGCAGCCTCAGGTGGGGGTGGCCCCGGTCGCGGCCGCGCCCGCGGCGGCGGCCGGTCTCGTCGCGTGCGGCGCGTGCGGCAAGCAGGTCGCGCCCGGAAAGTTCTGCGCCGAATGCGGCGGCACGCTCGCGCCCAAGAAGAAGTTCTGCGCGCAATGTGGCTCCGAGCAGGCGCCGGGCGCGAAGTTCTGCCCGGAGTGCGGCACGAAGTCTGCTTAGGGCCAAAGGCCGGCTGCTCCCGTGACCTCCGCGCCGAAGGACGCCGACGCGGGCGCCCTGCAGCGACGGCTTCGGCGCGAAGCGGAGAAGTTCGAGGCCGTCCGGGACATCGCGGCAGCGCTCGGTTCGACCCTCGATCTCGACTCGCTGCTGCGCATGATCCTCGGCCGCGTCACGCGGGTGATGGAAGCGGACCGCTCGACGCTCTACCTCTACGACGAGGAGCGCAAAGAGCTGTGGTCGAAGCTGCTGCAGGGCGAGGAGGTGCGGGAGATCCGCCTCCCGGTGGGCGAGGGCGTGGCCGGCTGGGTGGCGCTGCACGGCCAGAGCCTGCACATCGAGGACGCCTACGCGGATCCGCGTTTCGACCCCGAGTGGGACCGTCTCTCGGGCTACCGCACGCGAGGAATCCTCTGTGCGCCGATGAAGAGCCACGACGGACGGACGATCGGCGTCGTCCAGGTCCTGAACAAGGCCGACGGGAACTTCGATTCGGAAGACGAGGCGCTCCTCGTCGCGCTCGCGAGCCAGGCCGGCATCTGCATCGAGAACTCGAAGCTCTACCTGTCGGTCGTCGGCAAGAACCTCGAGCTGCTCGACGCGCAGGCGAGGCTGGAGCGCAAGGTCCGCGAGCTGGACCTGCTCGTCGAGATCGCACACGTGCTGTCGAGGGCACGCGACCTCGACGAGATGCTCGTGCTCGTCACCGGCAAGGCGATGCAGATGTGCGACGCGGACTCCGGCGCCGTCCTCATCGTCGAGGGCCTGGAAGGCGTCGTCACTTTCCGATCCGGTACGTCCGAGGACGTCCGCCGCGTCCGGGTCCCCCTGTCGGACGGACTGCTCGGCTGGGTCGCGCGCGAGGCCCAGCCGGTGCTTTCGAACGACGTCGGGCGCGACTCCAGGCATTCGACGCTGGCGGCCGAGGCCGTGGCGCGCCGGATCCAGAGCTTCCTCGGTGTACCGCTGGTCGCATCCGGTGCTTGCTTCGGCGCCCTCGCGGTCTGGAACAAGGTCCGCGGCCGCGACGGGTTCACCGAGGACGATCTCAAGCTTCTGTCCCTCGTGGCCGGCGACATCGCGACGAGCATCGAGCTGGCCCGCGCGCGCGAGTCGCAGGTACGTGAGGAGAGGCTCGCGACGGTCGGGCGCCTGCTGTCCGGGGTCGTCCACGACATGCGCACGCCGTTGACCGTGATCAACGGATATCTGCAGCTCATGGTCCCGAGCGACGACCCGAAGCAGCGAAAGGAGTGGGCCGACGTCGCGTTCCGGCAGTTCGAGCACATCTCGGACATGACGGCGGAGCTGCTCGCCTTCGTGAAGGGGGAGCGGACCGTGTTCGTCCGCAAGGTCTATCTGCACAAGTTCTCCGAGGAGATGCGGCAGACCCTCGCCGCCATCTTCGAGGCGAAGAAGGTCGCCGTCGTCGTCCACGAGGACGACCGCGGAACGGCGCGCTTCGACGAAGGGAAGATGTTGCGTGCCTTCCAGAACATCGCGCGCAACGCCCTCGAGGCGATGCCGGACGGAGGGACCTTCACCGTGGACGTGCAGCGCGCCGGCGAGGATCTCGTCTTCCGGTTCGCGGATTCCGGCAAGGGCGTGCCGGCGGAGATCCGCGACCGTCTGTTCGAGAGCTTCGTGACCGCGGGCAAGCAGCACGGGACGGGCCTCGGGCTCGCGATCGTCAAGAAGATCGTGGACGAGCACGGCGGGACGATCTCGTTCGAGACTTCCGAGAAGGGAACGACGTTCGAGGTGCGTCTCCCGCAGGGCGAGTCGACTACATCAACGTCCGCAGAGCCGAAAGAAGCCGATCGTTCTCCTGGGGACGACCCACGGTGATCCGGAGGCACCCCGAGAGCGGTCCCGACGGTCCGTCGAAGTTGCGCACGAGCACGCCGCGGTCCACGAGGCCCTTCCAGACCTCGGTCGCACGAGCCGTACGGACGAGGACGAAGTTCGCGTCGGACGGGAACACCTCGAGGCCCGGCAGGGACGCGAGATCCCTCGAGAGCACGTCGCGAGACTCGACGATCTTCTTCGCCTGGAGGAGCAGTTCCTCGCGGTAGCGGGTCATGCACAGTTCCGCGGCGCGCAGCGACAGCGAGGGGACGTTGTAGGGCTGACGGACCTTCTCCAACTCGCGCACCAGGGCGGGATCGGCGAGCAGGTACCCGACGCGAAGGCCGGCGAGACCCACCTTCGAGAACGTCCGCAGCAGGCCCACGTGCGCACGAGTCTTCGCGAGTTCTGCGTAGGTGACACCGTGGAAGTCGAAGTAGGCCTCGTCGATCACCACGAAGGCGTCGGTCGCGGCCTCGACGACGGCGCGCACGGTCTCGGGGCGCAGCGCGTTGCCCGTGGGGTTGTTCGGCGTCGGCAGGAAGACGACGTTCGGTCGCGTCTCCCGGACGGCAAGGACGGCCGCCTCGGGTGCGAGGTCCCAGCGCGCGTCCAGAGGCACGGTGACCGGTTCGACGCCGCGCGCGAGGCTGGAGATGCGGAACATGACGAAGCTCGGCGAGGGAAACAGTGTGCGGGCGCGCGCCTGGCCGGGCCGGGGGCGCGCGAAAGCGGTCACGATCATCGCGATCACCTCGTCGACTCCGGCCCCGAAGATCAGGCGGTCCGGCGACGTGTCCATGTCGGTCGCGACGAGCTCGCGCAGGCGCGTCGCGCGCGGATCGGGATAGCGGTTGAGATCGACCAGGGCGAGCTCCCGGGCGAGGTCGGCGCGGGCCGCGTCGGACAGCGTGTACGCGTTCTCGTTCGCGTCGAGCTTCACCGGAACGTCGATCGGCGCGGCGTCGTAGGCGCGCAGGTCGGCGAGCTCGGGGCGAAGCAGATCGGAGAAGAAGGGGCCGTCCATGGCGTCCTCGCTAGTGCAAGAACTGCGGAGTGGGGGTTTCCTGGGATGCGCGCTCGGGCTCGTCGCTCGGTGGGCCGGCAGAGGCGGCCCCTGCCTCGGCTCGGCCGTCGTCTTCTAGCTCGCTGGGGTAGAGGTCCATGTACGCTTCGAGCACGGGCTGCGGGAGCGCCGCACCGGAGGGGGTGCCTATCTTGACGATCTGCGGTCCGCTCGCCCACACGGCCCAGCGATCGCCCTGTTCGCCGACGAGCACCCAGGCGTTGCCGCCCCCCACCTCTGCGACGGATGCGTCGTAGCCCTCGAGGCGCTCGACCGCGCGATGGAGCTCCATTGCGAGTCCCCGGGCCCGTTCGTAGCGCGACACGAACGCGACGGCGAGGGCCGGGCCCGTCGCCTCCTCGGCGCGCTCGTAGACCGCCGTGTGTCCGATGGCGAGGTTCTCGGGGACGACGACCTCCACGTCGAGCACCTTCTGGTAGCGACGGTACCGGTAGGCGTCGTCCACGTCTCGCTCCAGCACGAATCGCGCCGGGACGCTCCCGCCGCAGCCAAGGGCGATCCCCGCCGCCACGAGCGCGAAGCGCACGGCACGGAAGCTATCAGAACTATGCGAGGCTGTAGCGCTTCAGCTTCTTCTGGAGGCCGAAGCGAGAGAGACCGAGGAGCCGGGAGGCCTTGCTCTGGTTTCCCCTCGCCTCCCTCAGCGCGCGACGGATGAGCCTTCTTTCGAGGCGCTCCACCTGGCTGCGCAGGTCCAGGTCCTCGGAAGCGGGCAGGTCGTCCTCGCCGCCCCCCGCCGCGACCTCGGGGGAGAGGTGCTCCTCGCGGATCGAGTCGTCGGCGAGTACGGCGAGGCGCATCACCTCGTTCTCGAGCTGACGGACGTTTCCCGGCCAGGGGTAGGCCAGGAGGCGTCCCATCGCGCGCTTGTCGACCGCGATCGTCCTGCCGCCGCCGTGCTTCTGCAGGAAGTGCTCGAGCAGCAGCGGGATGTCCTCACGCCGCTCGCGCAGCGGCGGCAGCTTCACGGCGATGACGTTCAGGCGGTAGAACAGGTCCTCGCGAAAACGGTTCTCGCGCACGCCTGTCGCCAGATCTCGGTTCGACGCGGCGATCACGCGGACGCTCACCTTCCGTATCTCGTTGCCCCCGACGGGCCGGATCTCGCCCTCCTGCAGAGCGCGCAGGAGCTTCGCCTGCATCCCCGGGCTCATCTCCGACACCTCGTCGAGGAAGAGCGTGCCGCCGTTCGCTGCCTCGAACAGGCCGGCGCGCGTGCGATCCGCGCCGGTGAAGGCGCCGCGGACGTGTCCGAAGAGCTCGCTCTCGAGCAGGGTCTCGGTGAACGATCCGCAGTTGACCGCGACGAACGGCCGCGCCCTCCTCGCGCCGTTGTAATGGATCGCGCGGGCGACCAGCTCCTTGCCCGTTCCGCTCTCGCCCTGGATCACGACCGGCACGTCGGCGTCGGTCACGCGGTCGAGGAGCCGCAGCATGAGGACCATCGAAGGGCTGCGACCCACGATCCCCTCGTAGCGGTACTTCGTCTCGAGCTCCTCGAGGCTGCGGTCGAGGCGCTCCTTCATCTCGGAGAGCGCCGTACGCTGGCTCTGCACGGTTCGCTCGAGGCGCTTGGCGAGCAGCTCGATGCGCCGCGCCCGGCGCCGGTTCTCCCGGTGCAGCCTCGCGTTGTCGATGGCGATCGCGGCCTGATCTGCGAGCTCCTGCAGGACCTCGATCTCCGACGGGCCGAACGCGCCCGGCCGGAACCGATCGTCGAGGTAGATCGCGCCGAGTGGCTCGCCGTGCAGGCGCAGGGGCACGGCGAGGATCGATCGGAGCCGGAGATCGTGCACGCTGCGGGCCTCGCCGAACCGCCCGTCGGACAGGGCATCGACCGCGACGACGGGCTCGCTGCGCGTCGCGACGCCTTCGGCAATCGAGCGCGACATCGCCAGCTCCTGGCCCGTCAGGGCTTCCCTGGAGAGGTTGCGGGCGCACCGGACCTTGAGCGATCCGTCCTTTGACCGGACGAGCAGGAAGCCCCTGTCGGCGCCCGTCATCTCGACGGCCGTGTCGAGGATGTACTCGAGGAGGACCGCGCTGCGCAGCTCCGTCGTCATGCGCTTGGTGACTTGGGACAGGCGTCTCCACAGGTCTCCGCGCTGCCCGTCCGGCGGCTTGACGGGGCCGCTGCCGACCTCGATCACGGCGCGCCGTTCGGGGTCGTCCAGGAAAGTGGCGCGGTACGCTTCGGGGACCTCGGCGGCGAGCCGGCGGACCTCTTCGGCGGCGGCCCTGCGCTCCGTGCGAGCGCGATCGGCGTCGCCCGTGCGATCGAGCGCCGTCGCGAGCACCGCCCGGGCGCGCCAGGTCCCTTCCGCGCGACCGAGGCGGTCGAAGCGCTCGACGGCGCGGGCGGCCGACTCGCAGGCGGAGCGCGTGTCGCCGCTGGCCAAGAGGGCGCGCGCCAGCGCGAGGTCCGCGCGGGCGAGGACGTCCTCGGCGTCCGCGCCTGCGCCGTCGCGCGCCTCTTCGGCCTGTCGTCGCGCCTCTTTCGGATCTCCGTCTGCCAGGGCTATTTCGGCGAGGCCGACACGCACGTAGCTCCCGATGCCGGCGACGCCGGCTTCGCGCGCGCGCCGGTCGGCCTCGGCGAGGTGCGCCCGGGCCTCGTCGGGCCGCTTCTCGGCGCGAGCCACCTCCGACAGCAAGAGCAACGAATGCACCTCGGCATCAGGGCGATTCGCCTCTCGCGCGGCCGCAAGCGCTCTGTCGGCGACGCGGCGAGCCGCCTCGCGATCCCCCACGAGGGCGAGAAGGTTCCCGTAGTTGAAGGAAGCGGTCGCCAGCTCGGCGGGGCGGCCGAGGCGCCGGAGCACCCTCACCCCCGCCCGGTAGGCCGCGAGCGCCGCTGCGAGCTTCCCGCGTTCGGAGAGCGCGTTTCCGAGGTTCACGGAGGCGGTCGCCTCGGCGTGGACGTCGCGCGCCGCGCGTGCGAGCTCGGCGGCCTCTGCGTAGCGCTGCGCGGCGTGCGCCGCGTCTCCGCGCCGGTGCAGCGCGGTGCCGACGAGCATGCAGGCCCTGGCGCGCAACGCGGGGTCGCCGTCCTCCTCCGCTGCGCCGAGGGACTTCTCGAACGCTCGTGTCGCGTCGGGAAGGTTCCCGAGCTCCTGTGCGGCGAGTCCGACCGCTTCCCAGTACCGAGCCAGGGTGGCGGCGGGCGCGCCAGGGTCGGGTTCGCCGGCCTCGCGCGCGGCCTCCTCGGGGCGTCCCGCGTCGAGGAGCGTGCGCGCCGCTAGCGCGCGGCCCTCGGTGCGCAGGCCCGGGTCCGCAGACGCGGCGCCGGCGACCGAGCCGGCTACCGAGCCGGCTACCGAGCCGGCAACCGATCGAAGATGCGCGAGGGCCTCGTCGGTTCGGCCCTGACGTCGCCGCGTCTCCCCGAGCGAAAGCGCGGCCGCAGGGTTCTTCGCCGCCAGGGGTTCGAGGAGCGAGGCCGACTCGTCGTAGCGTCCGGCGGCCCGCAGGAGCGCAGCCAGCGGAAGGATGGCCGCCGCGCGGCGGCTCGCCGGCAAGGCCGCGGCGGCGCCCTGCAGCAGCGACTCAGCACGGGCGCTGTCTCCGGCGGACTCGGCGGCCCTGGCCGCGTCGATGGCGAGCTGGGCGCCTTCCTCCTTCAGTCCGCCCGCGAGTGCGTGGCGGGCGCGCTCCTCGAGCGCATCGGGGCGTTCGTCCGAGGCGATGCGGTACGCCGTCTGGTGCAGGGCCGTCCTTCGCGCGGCGGGGATGGCGGCGACGGCGGCGGCGCGAACCGACGACGTGACGACGGAGCGCCCGTCGGCGTCGGTCCGGACGAGGCCGCGCAGGGCGAGCGCACGGATCCGTTCCCACGCCTCCACGGCGGAGACGTCGAGAAGGGCGCCGACGTCACGATCGCGGCAAGGTCGATCCAGTGCGGCCAGCGCGCCGAGCGCCTCTCCCTCGGGTGCGGGAAGCGAACGCAGCCGTTGCGCCATCGCGCGTTCGATCTCGGCGGGGACCTCGATCCGCGCGAGCCACGTCAAATCCGCGGGTTCGAGCGACGACAGCGGACGCTCGGCAGACAGCGCGAGGAGGGCGGCCTCCAGGATCGCGGGGACTCCCTCGGTTGCCGTCGCGAGTGCACGGACCGTCTCGTCGGCGAGGGGCCTCCCCGCGGCCGACGCCGCGAATCGCGCCACCTCCTGCGCGTTCAAGGGGGCGAGGTCGATCGGCTCGCCGGGGATCTCCGACCGGCCCGCCGCCTCGATGACGAGCGCGAAACGACGGTCCCCTGCATCGTCCTCCTCGGCGCGCAGGACTTCGCCGGCGAGGCCTGCGATCGAAGGGTCGCCCTCCTCGATGTGAACGACGAGGCCGCCCGGCTCCCGGTCCGCGAGCACGCGGTCCACCAGGCCCGACGGGCCCCGTGCGCCGAGGGCGCGCGCGACCTCCGCGAGGGTCCCGGAGGCGAGCCGGGGTGCGGGCCGTCCGGCCGCGACGGCACGAAGTTCCAGACGACGGTGCGCTTCCCGCGTGAGCCTCGAGCGGCCGATACCGGGGTCGCCGCGCAGCACGACGACCGGTGCGTGACGGACACCCGAGAGTGCGGCGCCGAGAAGTTGCTGGAGGCGTTCGACCTCCGTGGAGCGGCCGACGAACCCCGCGGACAGGACGTAGGCTGCGCGCTCCGCCGCGCCCTCGACCTCCGACCCGGCGTCGTACACGCCGAGGCCCATCTCGTCGTCGCCGGCGCCGCACAGGCCGGTACGGACGAGGTCCACGGCGAGGGCCTTCGCGGAGGGATACCGCAGGGCGGGCTCGCGCTCGAGCAAGCGGTCCACGACCGTCGCGAGGGCCGGCGGCGTAGACGGTGCCGCCTCCAGCATCTTCGGCAGTCGTCCCTCGAGCACGGCCGTCAGCGCCGGACGGAGGTCGCCCTCGGTCGGGACGTCGATCGGAAGTCGGCCGGCGAGGACCCTGAAGAGAGTCACGCCGAGCGCGTAGAGGTCGCTGCGCGGGTCCGCATCGCCGAGGAGCGCTTCCGGCGCGAGGAAGGGAAGCGATCCGGCCAGCTCGCGCCTGCGCTCGCCGACGTCGGACGCGAGTCCGAAGTCGACGAGTTTTGCGGCGAGCGGGTCGTCACCGACGAGGACGTTGCGCGGCTTGACGTCGCGATGGAGCAGTCCCCGCGCGTGCACGAACGCGAGAGCCCGCGCAACGCCCAGGCCAACCCGGGCGGTCCACCCGGCTCGCTCCCGCTCGCCCCTGGGGACGGCCTCGTCGGCGGGCGCGCCGACCGCGATCTCCGCCGTGAAGAAGGGGCATCCGCGGTCGAGTCCGTCGCCCGGATCCCCGCCGGCGGCCGTCACCACGTCGATCTCGAAGACCCGCGCGAGGTTCGGATGGGAGAGCTTGGCGCGGATCGCGAACTCGCGGCGAAGAGGGTCCGTGGCCGACCCGCGCGGCAGCGTCTTGAGCGCGACGTTGCGCCCCCCTTCGCGCAGATCCTCGACGAGGAACACCTTTCCTTCGCCGCCTGCGCCGAGGAGTCTGACGACGCGGTAACGGCCGTTGACAGGAGGTCCGTGAGAAGGTGCCAACTGCGGTGCGGCTGAGGCTGTGTCCCTCACAGCCAATATCATGCTGAATACCGCAAAGACAGTCAACCCTGTTGACAGGGCATGTCGCCCTGTCTACAAAGGTGCGGCATTGGCGGCGTTGAGCGACGAGCTGGAAGATCGGGTCCCCTGCCCGGACGGTCGTTGCACGGGGATCCTCGGCCCTGCCGGCGTGTGCGGCACTTGCGGCCGCGCGGCCGAGGGGACGGACGGGATCTTCCGTGCGTCAACCGGGGTCTCGCCGACCGAGGTCCCGCCCCTGCCAGAGCCCGCCGTCGACGACCCGGACGACCGCGTCCCATGCCGCGACGGCAACTGCACGGGCATCCGGGGCGTCGACGGCCGGTGCGGAACCTGCGGAAAAGGTCAGTAGAGCAAGTACTCCGTCCGCTCGGCCCGGAACGCGTCCTCCTGCGGTCGCAAGGCCTCAAGGACGTCGTCGACCTTCGCGCCCGACTCGACGGCGCGGCGCACCTCGTCGCCGCCGGTCAGCAGGTCGATCGCCGGGATGTCGGCGACGAACTCGTAGGGCTCGCGCCGCCATTCGAAGGCATCGCCGCCGATCTCTCGCAGGGCGGCGATGAGCGCGAGGCCGGTCCGGTAGGGCCGGAAGGCGTCGCGATCGGTCGGGTGGATCTGGACCCCTCCGCAGCGGCGCCCGGCGTGCTTGTGGAAGGTCGGCTCGAAAGCGAGCGGTCGGAAACGGACGCCGGGCAGCTTCTCGGAATCGAGCCGGCGGGCGAGGGCAGGGCCGTCGATCCACGGGGCGCCGACGATCTCGAACGGTCGCGTCGTGCCGCGTCCCTCCGACGCGTTCGTCGCCTCGACGAGGCACGCGCCCGGGTAGACCAGGGCGGTGTCGCGGGTCGGCATGTTCGGCGACGGCTGGACCCAGGGGACGTCCGCGCAGTCGAATGGACGGTCCCGGCTCCAGCCCTGCATGGGAAGCACCTCGAGTGATCGGGAGAACCCGCGGCGAGCGGCACAGAGTCGCAAGGTCTCCCCGATCGTCATTCCGTGTCGGACGGCAACCGGCTCGAGGCCCACGAACGACGTGAAGCCGGGGCGGTTGGGGGCGCCTTCCACGTTCACGCCGCCGATCGGATTCGGTCGATCGAGAACGAGGACCGGCACTCCCGCGCGCGCGGCAGCCTGCAACGTCAAGAGGGCCGTCCAGACGAAGGTGTAGTACCGGCTGCCGACGTCCACGAGATCCACGACGACGAGGTCGAGTCCCACGAGACGCGTCGGGTCGGGAGAGAGGTCCTCGAAGCGCTCGCCGTACAGGCTCTGGATCGGGATCTCTCCCCGTGCGTGGTCGATCGAGACCATGTCCTGCGCCGTGGCGTCGAATCCGTGCTCGGGCGCGAAGAGCAGCACGGCGCGCGCGCCGGCCGCCTCGAGGACCGCGCGCGCGGGGCGCAGGTCCCGATCGACGGCCGCGGCGTGGGAGAGCAAGGCGATGCGCCGTCCCCGTACAGGACGGGGGTCCTCTGCCAGCCGATCGAGGCCGGTCGAGACGGGCATCGGAAGGGATTGTCGCGGATCCGCTGTCAAAAACGGCGGAATTCAATGTAGCCTCGCGGGCCGTGACCCCCACCGGGCCGGGGCGGCGGCCCGTCGACGACGCGACCATCGAGATCACGAGCCTCCCGCCCGAGGACGTGGAGTCGACGGTCCCCTCCCTCGAGACCGCTGCGGCGGCGGCACTCGGCGAGTCGCTCCGCGCGCTCGCGCAGGACCTCGACGCGCAGATCGCGGCGGGTGGGGATCCGGCGCGCCTCGCCCGCCTGCTCTACGAGCGCGGACGCCTCGACGAGGAGCGTTTCGGCGCGCCCGAGCGCGCCCTGGGCCGCTACCAGCAGGCCCTTCGGGAGAACCGCGACCACTTGCCGGCGATCCGCGCGGCGCGCCGCATCCTGCTCGAGACGGGCAACGCCCGCACGGCGCTCGACCTGTTCGACGCGGAGATCCGGCTCGCGCCCGACCCTGCCCGCAAGGCGGAGGTTCTGGTCGCGAAGGCGCGCGTGGAGGAGCACCGCCTGGGAGACCGCGCCGCGGCGCTCCTGTCGATCCAGAAGGCGCTCGACCTCGATCGACACTCCCGCGCGGCGCAGAAGGCCGGCGAGCGGCTCCTGCACCGCGAGGAGTCCTGGCAGGCGCTCGAGGAACTGTACCACCGCATGGTCGACACGATCGGCGAGGACCCCGTCCTTCGCGCCGCCTTCGAGGTTCAACGGGCGCGCCTGCACGAGTTCCGCCTCGGCGGCGGTGCAGCCGCTCTCCTTCGCCATCAAGCCGCGATCGAGCGCGATCCCGCCTGCGTTCCCGCCCTCGAGGGCCTCAAGCGGCTGCTCCTCGCCGGCGGACGCTGGAAGGATCTGTCGGGCGTCCTCGAGCAGGAGGCGAGCACGGCCACGGACGCCCGGCTCCAGGCGCTCGACCACTATCGCGTCGGCCGAGCGCATGCCGACCGGCTTGGACAGTCGGACCGTGCGCTGGTTGCCCTCGAGCGCGCGGCGGCGGCGGACCCGCAGAGCCTGGTCGTGCTCGCCGAGCTCGGCCGTCTCCTCGAGCAGGCCGCGCAGTGGCCGCAGCGCGCCGCCGTGCTCCACCGCGAGATCGAAGCGACCTCGGATCCGGTGGAACGGCTCGATCGGATCCACCATCTCGCGGCGGTGCTGGAGGAGAAGCTGGATCAGCCGGCCGAGGCGATGACCTTGCACCGGCAGGCACTGGCCATCGACCCGACCTTCGGTCCCGCGCTGCGCGCGCTCGGGCGGATGTACCGGGCGCGGGGCCTGTGGCCCGAGCTGGTCGACATGACCCTGGCCGAGCTGGAGCGCACCGTCGATCCCGTCCGCCGCGCGGCGGGCCACCACGAGGTCGGTGTCGTCCTCGAGCAGCAGATGGGTCGCCCCGAAGAGGCCGCCCTCCAGTTCGAGCGCGCCCTCGCGTTCGACCCCGCGTACACGCCGGCGTTCAAGGCGCTGACGCGCCTGTACGCCGATCTGTCGCGGTTTCGCGAGCTGGCCGAGCGCTACGAGCAGGCCGCGGACGGCGCCAAGCAGAAGGCCTGGGCGATCGGGTATCTCGAGAAGGCGGGCGCGATCTGGGAGGAGCGGGTAGGCGAGCTCGATCGCGCGGCGGCGGCCTATTCACGAGTACTCGATCTGGACGACCAGTCGCTGACCGCGCTGCACGCGCTGCAGCGTGTCCACGAGCGGGCGGGACGCTGGCCCGATCTGATCCGGGCGCTCGAGCGGGAGGCCGAACACGCGGAGCACGGCGGCGAGGTGGCTGCGATCCTGCATCGTGTCGCGGAGATCCACGAGCATTCGGTGGGGGACGCCGACGCCGCGATCGCCGCGTTCCGCCGCGTCCTGCAGGTCGATCCCCGGCACCGGCCGACTCTCTCTGCGCTCGGCCGCCTGCTCACGGCCCGGGGACGGTGGGACGACGTCCTCGACCTGTATGCCCGTGAGCTCGACGTGTCCGCGGGGGGAGCCGACAAGCTGCCGGTCCTCTTCAAGATGGGGGAGATCCTCGAGCAGAAGCTCGGCCGTGTGAACGACGCGGTGGCGCGATACCGCGAAGCGCTCGACGCCGATCCCGCCTGGCGCCCCGCGCTGCGCGCCCTCTCGCGCATCCACAGGGACCGCGGCGACTGGGAGGCGCTCGCGGAGATCCTGGACGCCGAGGCGCGCTCCCTCACGGATCCCAGCGGGAGGGCCGCCGCCTTCTTCCGGGTCGCCGAGATTCACGAGGATCGGCTCGGCAGCCTCGACCTCGCCGCCGAGGCGTACGAGGCGTGCCTGTCCGCGGCGCCCGGGGACGTCGTCGCGATCGAGGCCCTGCTCCGCCTCCAATCGGCCCGGGGCGCCTGGGATGCGGCGCAGGGCGCGTACGCGCGGCTCGAAGCGGCGACCGCCGATCCGGGCACGAAGCTGCGCGCGATCCTGGGGGCGGCGGAGGTCTTCGCGGGGCCGCTCGCCGAGCCTTCGAAGGCCGCGGCATCGTTCGAGCGTGCACTCGAGATCGATCCGGGGTGCGCGGTCGCGCTCGTGGCCCTCGAGGGGCTTCATCGCAAGCTCGGCCGTACCGACGATCTCGCGCGGACGCTCGAGCGTCTCGCCGCGCGTCCTGGCGACGTGGCCTCCCGCGTCGCTGCGCTGCACCAGCTGGCGCACGTCCAGGAGACGCGCACCCATCCGCACGTCGATCCCGCCCCCACGTATCGCGCGGTGCTGGAGCTCTCCCCGGGCGATCCGGCGGCCCTCGACGCGCTCGAGCGCATCGCCCTGGTGGCGAGGGACGGCGCTGCGCTCGCCGACGTCCTCGTGCGGCGCCTCGCCACCGTCCGCGACCCGGCTCTGCAGGCGTCGTGCCGCTTGCGGTTAGCGGAGGCCCTCGAAGTCGCCGGGGACGTGGATGGTGCGGCCCGCGAGTACGCGGCGGCCCTCGAAGTCGAGTCGGACCTGCTGACCGCGATCCGCGGCCTCGAGCGGACGAGCTCGGCGCGCGGGGATCGGGCGGGAATGGAGCAGGCCGCAAGGCGTGAGGCGTCGGCCCTGCGGGACGCTCCTTCGGCGGCGCGCGCGCTGATCCGGGCTGCGCACGGCGCGCTCGAGCGCCGCGACGTGGATGGCGCGCTTCGCGACGTGGAGCGTGCTCTCGAGCTGGATGCGGACTCCGAGGACGCGGCCGCCATGCTCGAAAGCCTCCTGTCGCCGCGAGCCGAGGAGGCGCGGCTCGCCGACGTGCTTTCGCGGGCTGCCACCGCCGCGACGACGCCGGTGCGGCGTGCGGCCCTGCACCACCGCGTCGGAGAGCTGCAGCGCGACGTCCTGCGCGATAGGACGGCGGCCGCCGCAGCGTTCGGGCGTGCGCTGCGAGCCGACGTGAACCACGTGCCGAGCCTCGTCGCCCTCGCCGAGCTGAACCTGGCCCTCGATCAGTGGACCGAGGCAGTCGTGGTCCTGCAGCGCCTGATGTCCGTCGCGAAGGACGCGGACGTCGTTCGCCGCGCGACCCTGCAGCTCGCGGACGTCTGGGACGACAAGCTCGGCGAGCCCCGCCGCGCGATCGAGAGCCTCGAGCGCGTCCTGCGAACGTCGCCGAAGAACGCCGAGGCGCTGTCGCGACTCGCGAAAGGGTACGGGCACGTCGGAGAGTTCGGTCTCGCCGTCGAGACGCTCCTGCGGCTCGTGGATGCCGAGGAGACCCCCGCCGCGCAGGTCGAGGCGCTCTCGCGCCTGGTCGACGTGCGCATCGACGCTGGAGATTCGAAGGGGGCCGCGGACACGCTGCGGCGGGCGATGGCGATCGAGTCGAAGGCGCGGCTCCCCGATCGCGCCCTGGCGAGGCTCGCGGAGCTGCTCGGGGCGAGGGGTGACTGGGAAGGCCTGGCGGCGGCGACACGCGCGCAGATCGACGCCGTCGGCCCGGCAGATCCGCGGAGCGCGGCGCTTCACGTCTCCCTCGGAGAGATCCTCAGCGGCCGCCTCGGCCGTGCCGAGGACGCGATCGGCCACTTTCGCGCCGCGGTGGGCGCGGCGCCGGACCGAGGCGACTGGCGGCTGCAGCTCGGCGCGCTCCTGCGCAAGGCCAACCGTCTCGAGGAGGCGGCCGCGGAGCACGAGGCCATCGTCGCCGCCGATCCGTTGCAGATCGCGGCGTGGAGGGAACTGCGGCGGCTCGACGAACGGATCGGGCGCAAGGATCGCATGCACCTGTGCGAGGCCGCGCTCTCGTACCTGCGCGCGGCCGACCCCGTCGAGGCGCACTCGTACCGGAGCTGGCGCGCGGCGCGGCCTCCCGCGAGCTGGGGGAAGGTTCCCGGCGAGCTGTACACCTCGCTGCTGCACCCGTGGGCGAGGATGCCGGCGATCGACCTTCTCCAGGCGACCTCCATCCACCTGGCGCGCCTCTTCCCGCCCGACCTCGAGGGATACGGCTTGATGCCGCGGGACCGGATCGGCCCCAAGGACGGGCACCCGCTGTGGGCGGGCGTGCGCTCGATCGCGGAGGCGCTCGGTGTGGACGCGGAGCTGCAGGTCTTCATCCACCGCATGCCTGGCAAGGGTGTCGGCGTCGAGGCGACATCGCCCGTCTCGATCGTCGTCCCCACGGATCTGCTCGAACGATCCGACCGCGAGCAGACCTGGGTCCTCACGCGTGCGCTCTGCTCCGTGCTCTTTGGAACCTTCGTTCTCGCTCGTCTGACGCCGCGCGAGGTGGACGCGCACCTCGTCGCGATGGTCCGGCCCTGGGTGCCCGGATTCGGATCGGGGGTGACGGCAGAGGACTACCTCGACGAGCGCGCGAAGCAGATCCAGAAGGCGCTGCCGCGCGCGGTGCGCAAGGGGCTCGAGCCCACCGCGAAGAAGCACGCCCAGTCGCTCGCCGTGTGGAGCCCGGCTCGCTTCGTGGAGGGCGCGGCCATGACCCTGGATCGTGCGGCGCTCCTCCTCTGCGACGACCTCGCGACGGGGCTCGACCTCCTCAAGCGTTCCGATCCCGCGCTCGTCGGGCACCCGATGACGACGCCCGAGGAGACGGCAGCGTGCCTCGCGAAGTCGAAGCCGGCGCTGGAGCTCCTGCGGTTCCTCGCGTCGCCCGAGCATTCGTCGCTGCGCCGGGCGATCGGGATCGCGGAAGTCTGATACGATATTTCCTCCGATGGCCGGCGAGCGGATCCTCGTCGTCGACGACTCGGCCACCATCCGCCGCGTCGTGGACGGCGCCCTGACGATGGCCGGATACGAGGTGCTCCTCGCCCCGGACGGGCAGGAGGGGCTGCAGGTCGTTCAGCAGAAGCAGCCCGCGCTGGTCCTCCTGAACTTCGTGATGCCGCGGATGAACGGGTATCAGTTCTGCCAGATCCTGCGCAGCATCGCGAACGTGCGAGACACGCCCGTGGTCCTTCTCTCCGCCCGCGCCGACAAGGTGGGCGATCAGTTCGTCCGACAGAAGCTCGTGGCGGACGTGATGTCCAAGCCGTTCTCGCCGGAGGCGCTGGTTGCCGTCGTCGGGCACGTGCTCGAGAAGGCCCGCGCGCGCGCGGCGGGCGAGCCCGAGACCGTCGACGTCGAGATCGACGCCTCGGAGGATCTGGAGCTCGACCCCACGGGGCGGGCTGCACGCGAGCGGGCGGCCGCTGCGCGCCGGATGGCCGAGCGGATCGCGGATCGCGCGATCGAAGCCCTGGGCGACGCCGCCCCACCCGATCGCGCCGCCCAGGTGCGCTCGAGGATGATCGAGAGACTGTCTCTGGACGTCCTCGCGGACCTCTCGACCGAGATTCGCAAGCTCGAAGCTGGCCGCGACGGGGACGCAATCCTCCAGGGGGATCTCACGCGCGTTCCGATGGGCGAGATCATGCAGCTTCTCGAATTGCAGAAGCAGACCGGGACGCTGGAGATGCAGCAGGGCGGGGTCGAGATCGCGATCGGGTTCCGCCAGGGCGTGATCGACCTCGCGCAGGCGCGAGGCGGGTCGCACGAGCTCCTGCTCGGCCGCTATCTCCTGGAGGAGGATCTCGTCTCCCGGCAGGACCTCGACCTGCTCTTGCGCAACCGTGCCGGCTCCAAGCGCCTGATCGGCGATCAGCTCGTCAAGCTGGGGTACATCGCGGCCGAGGAGCTGCAGCGCGCGCTGACGCGACAGACTTCGGAGATCGTCTACGAGGCGATCCGCTGGCACGACGGAGAGTTCCGGTTCCTGCACGGCGTTCGCCGCCCGGAGGCCGAGGCCGCGAAGCTGGGGCTCACCGTCTCGAACATCCTGCTCGAGGGTTTCCGCCGCGTCGACGAGTGGCACCAGATGGAGCGGGTGGTCGGCGACTTCGACGCCGTCTTAGCGCGCGACGAGATGGCCATCGAGGAGATGCCCACCCTCGGCCGCGAGGAGGCCCTCGTGCTCGACTTCGTCAACGGCAAGGCCACCGTGCGCGAGGTCATCGATCGCACCCACATGGGATCGTTCGACGTGTGCCGGATCCTGTACGCGCTCGTCCACGCGCGGCTGATCCGGAGGAGATCGGCCGCGGCGGCGTAGAGAGTCACGGAGCCTGGGTACTCCCTTCCGCAAGATCGGTGACGTATTCGTTCACCGCAGAGCACGCAGAGATCGCAGAGTGTCTTCGTCTCTGCGGCCTCTGCGTACCTCCGCGGTAAGTCGTCTTCGTACGTCCGGAATCGAGTACCAGGGCTCAGCACTCCGTGCAGGCGCAGGAGGCGTCGCAGCCGGCCAGCTCCGGAGGGGAGGTCCCGACGCAGTTCGCCGAACACGCTCCGGGTCCGCACTCCACGACCGCGCCCTCGCAGGCCGCGGGATCCGCGCGGCACTCGATCGAGCAGGAAGCGTCGCCGCAATCGAGCACGAGGTCCCCGCAGCCGTCGTGCCCGTCGCAGATGAGGGAGCACGCATGCTCCTGGGCGCAGTTGATCCGGAAGCCGTCGCACGCGTCGTAGCCCACGCACACGATGACGCACGCAAACTCGGGCGGACAGTCGATCGCCCCGCCCCTGCACCCGGAGGCGTCGGAGCAGTCGATCGTGCACGTGGCATCCTCGCAGCCGCCCGTGCAGACCTCGGGGCACACCTCGGCGCCGGGAGGCTTCGGGTCGGGAGGGCAGTTCGTGTCGGTGCCGGTGCCCGTGTCCGAATCGGAGTCCGTGTCCGCGTCGGTGTCGACGTCAGTGTCGGCGTCGGTGTCGGCGTCGGTGTCCGAGTCCGTGTCGGCGTCCGAGCCCGAGCCCGCGGGATCCGTGCCGCAGCCGAGGGCGAGCGCAGAAACGAGCGTTAGAAGCGCGCGCACGAGCCGAGAGCGTTGCAGGTGCCGGTCCGCCGGTCAACGCGGCCTCGGCACGGGGAGACGCGCAGAGGAAATACACGGCTCGTTTTCGCAGCGAGCAAGGCGAGGGCGTGGAGACGGGGAGCGAGCCGGAGCCCTCGGAGGCCGGGACGCCGCAGCCGTACTTCTGGGTACGGCGAGGACGGCACGGCCGAGAAGGCCCGGCGCAGCCCCCGTATCCGCGCCCGCAGCCCTACTCGGCGAAGGCGATGATGGTATCCCGCACGACGTCTTCGAGACCGTGGCCGTGGGCGCACCAGACGATCTCGCGGTTCGCGTCGAGCAGACAGTGGCCGGGGTGCATGCCGTCGTACTGGAAGGCGGCTTCGAGCTGCAGCCGCGTGGCCGGCACGACCGGGAAGTTGCGATCCGGATCGTCCGGGTTCGCCATGTCGCCGGCGAAGTCGACGACGTCCGCGGCGGTCGGGTCGGTGGCGTCCGGACCCTCGTAGAGGATCTCGACCGAATCGAACGCGATCCCGCGTCCCCTCATCTCCGCCTGCAGGTCCCCGAGTCGGCCCGACTCGGCTCGGCAGGTCGCTCACCAGAAAACCGGCATCAGGACCAGCGTCCAGCGTCCGTACGAGTCCCAGACATGATAGGGCTGGGCGCACTGGTCGAGGCCGCCGACGTTCTCCACGACGTCGCCGATCGCGTTGCCCCCGGCGGCGAGCGTCCCTGGGTCGTCGGACGGCCAGGGGCAGCGGGGATCGCGGCCCGTGCCAGTGTCCGAGCCCGTGCCGGTGTCCGAGCCCGTGCCAGTGTCCGTGTCCGCGTCGGCGTCCGAGTCGGCGTCCGAGTCGGTGTCGGCGTCCGAGTCCGCGTCGGCGCCAGCGCTGCCGGGATCGTTGCCGCAGCCGAATGCGAACGCAGAAACGAGCGTCAGCAGGCAACGCATCACCCGAGAGGCTGGCACTTGCCGTTCGGCAGGTCAACGCGGCGGCGCGCGCAGGGTGCCCATGGTAGACGGGCGGGCGTGGCGCTCATCGGCTGGAATCCGGGGTTCGCCTCCGCCGATCCGCGGTTCGCGCCGATCGCCGCAGCCGCGCGCGCGTTCGCCGCCGAAGCCGACTGGCCTGCCGTCGATCGATGGAACGATCGGCTGGAGGCGGCGGGCCTGGACGTCCCGGTGACGTTCGTCCCGCAGCGGGCGCCGCTGCGGCGCAAGGACGGCGAGCGGGCGCCGTACGACCGCGAGGTCGCCGCACTCGGCCGCGTGCCGAGCCGCGAGCGAAGCTGGCACGACTTCCTCAACATGCTCGTGTGGGCTGCGTTCCCGCAGACGAAGGCCGCGATCCACGCCCGGCAGCTCGAGGCGGCCGAGGCTCGGGAGGGCGCCCTGGGCGGGAATCGCGGGCGCGAGCGCGACGCGCTGTCGATGATCGACGAGGGCGGCGCGCTCGTCGTCGCTCGGCCGGGTCTACGTGAGTCCGCCCAGAGCGCGCTCGCCGCGCGCGACGCCGCTCGTTTCGCCGCCATGCGCGCCGCGGGCGACTGCGTGCCGCTGCTGATCGGCCACGGGATCCTCGAAACTCTCCTGCACGCCCCCGAGGACGACCTGTACTGTGCGGCGCTCGTCGTTTCCGCTCGCGGGGAAGGGCCCGAAGGCGTCGACGCGGCCGCCAGCGAACGGATCTCGGATCCGAACGAGCTCGCGAACCCCCGCGCGCTGGGACGGCTTCCGGTGCGTTGGATCGGATGAATCAGCGCGAGCGCTTCCCGCGTCCACGCTTCCCCTTTCCCTCGCGTGCGACTCTCTTCTCGCCTTCCCGACGGCGGCGGCCGCGGGGTTCTTCGGGCGAACCGGTCGTTGCGATCGCGAAGCGCACGGAACGCCGACCGATGGAGACGTCGGAGATCCGGACGCGGACGCGGTCACCGAGCCCGTAGGTCTTGCCGGTGCGGCGGCCGACGGCGCGCACGAGCTCCTCGTCGAGGTCGAAGCGGTCGTCTCCGAGCTCGTCCCACGGGATCGCGCCGTCGAGGAACGGCTCATCGAGCTCGACGTACACGCCCGCGCCGCCGACGTCCATGACGGTGCCCTCGCGCTCCTCGCCGATGAGCTGCCGGGCGAGCAGCGCCCGGTACAGCGAGACGGTCTCGCGCTCGACGTCCATCGCGCGGCGCTCCTGGCGGCTCGCGACGACCGCCGCTTCCTGGAGCTTCTTCTTGTACTCCGACCCCTCCGCGCCCTCTCTCGGTGCGCCGCTGCGGCGCACGATCCCCTTGACGATGCGGTGCACCGCGAGGTCGGGATACCGTCGGATGGGCGATGTGAAGTGCAGGTACGCCTTCGCCGCGAGCCCGTAGTGGCCGATGTTCGTCGTGTCGTAGGTGGCCTGCTGCATCGATCGGAGCACCTGGATCGTGAAGGCGCGCTCGAACGGCTTGCCCTCGAGCTTCTTCGCGAACGCCGCCATCTCGCTCGGACGCTTCGCGGCGTCGACGTCGAGGGAGATCCCGTAGGGGCGCGCCATCCGGACGAGCGTCGCGAGCTTCTCGGGGTCGGGCGCCGCGTGGATCCGGAACACCCCCGGCTCGCCGCGCCCGATGAGGTCGTTCGCGACGGCCTCGTTCGCCGCGAGCATCAGCTCCTCGATCACCTGGTACGCGATCCGCTCGCCGGGATCCTGCGCCCGGCGAACGACGTCCACGACCTCCTCGGTCTCGGGGTCGAGCTTCACGCGCGGTTCGGGGAGAGCGAAGTCGACGGCCCCGCGGGCCATCCGGCGCGCGCGCAGCTTCATCGCGACGGCGTGCAGGGGCTCCAGGAGCGAGCGGAAGGCGTCGGCCCCGTCCGCGGGCTTGCCGGGCGTCCAGCCCATCGCGCGCGCCACGCCCGCGTACGTCAGGCGGGCGCGCGACCGCATGACCCCTTCCTTCATCTCGGCGCCACGGCGCTCGCCCTTCGGGCCGATGCGCAGGACGACGACCATGCAGAGCCGGTCCTCCTCGGGACGAAGGCTGCAGATCCCCGCGGACAGCGGATGGGGGAGCATCGGCACGACGCGATCCGGCAGGTAGACGGACGTCGCCCGCCGTCGCGCCTCGGTGTCCAGCGCGGTCCCGGACCGCACGTAGTGGGCCACGTCGGCGATCGCGACGGTCACGAGCCATCCGTCGCCGTCCTTCTGCGCGTGGACCGCGTCGTCGTGGTCCTTCGCGTCCTCGGGATCGATCGTGACGAGATCGATCCCGCGCAGATCGTCGCGGCCGCGGAGCTCCTCGGGGGGTATCGTCTGGCTCTCGCGGTCGGCTTCCGCGGCGACGTCGGCCGGGAAGGCGACCTCCATCCCCTCGCGCAGAAGCACCTTCGCGATCTCGACGGCCGCGGTGCCACTCTCGCCGAGGACGTGCTCGACGACGCCCTCGACGGCCTCGGACTGGAGGACCGGGTAGCGCGTGATCTTCACGACCACGCCCGCGCCGTCCTTGCCGCCGCCGGGCCCCTCGGGCAGGACGACCGGCCCGCGAAGACGGACGTCGTCCGGCTCGAGCCACACGCCCTTGCCCCGGACGCGCAGCGTCCCGGGGACGCGCACCACGCCGTGATCGAGGATGCGCACGACGCGTCCCGCGGGTCCGCGCGCGGTCTCGTGCATGACGACCTCCACGCGGTCGCGGTGGATCGCGCCGCCCATGGAGTCGGCGTCGACGAAGATGTCCGGGCCTCCGAGGTCGCGCCGGACGAAGCCGAATCCGCGCGGGTTGACGGTGATCTCTCCGACGACGGGCGCCGAGTCCTGCTGTTTCGCCACGACCCGGAAGCGGCCGCCGGCAACGGGGCGGATCTCCCCGACGGAAACGAGCGCGTCGAGGACGTCGCCGACCTCCTTGCGCCGCGTCGCCGCGAGTCCGAGCCGTTCCGTCACGTCCGAGGCGTGCATCGGACGGTCCTCGGTCGCGAGAACCGTCCTCACCTCTTCACGAGTTGGTCTGCCCTGCCTCGGCACGGGCGGGGCGTAGCACGGACGGCGGGGCGACGTCGAAAAGGGTCGCCTCGGAGCAACTTTTCCTGGGCAGGACCGATAACCGGGTGTGCGAAAACGGATCCTCCAGCGCGTTGCCGAGTTCTATCGCGAGGCCGCTGTGCTTTCCGCCGTCTTCGGCTTGCTGGAAGGCCACCTGGAGAATCGGTTGACCCCGTCGTGGATCGCAGTAACACTGGGAATGGCGATCGTGCTGTTCGTGGCGGCGCTGGTCCTGGAGGAAGCGAATAGCTGATGGACCCGAACTACTTGCCGCTTCTCGCCCTCGGTGGCCTCGGCGTTGCCGGCATCGTCGCCGGACTCCTCATCATCTGGTCGAAGCGCAAGGAGCGCTCGAAGGGCAGGGGCTGAACCGCAGCTAACGCATCGCGTAGAGCGATCCGTCGTCGCACCCCAGGTAGATCGTCCCGTCCGCCGCGAGCGCCACCGACGAGTCCAGATCCGCCCCGAAGTTGCGGCTCCATCGTTCGCGTCCGTCGGGGCCGACGGCGTAGAGGAAGTCGTCTTCGGAGCCGAAGACGATCGTGCCTTCGTCGTCGACGGCGACCGACGCGCGGATGCGCCCGGAGGTCTCGAACGCCCACTTCTGCGCGCCCTCCGGCGAGATCGCGTAGAGCTTGCCATCGAAGGACCCGACGTAGATCGTCCCGTCGGGGCCGATCCCGGGGGTCGCGGTGATCTCGCCGGTCGCCTGGAAGGTCCATTGCACCGTCCCATCGGGCCGGATCCGGTACAGCTTCTTGTCGTCGGATCCGATCACGATCGATCCGTCGTCGAGCACCGCGGGTCCGCCGTCGACGTCGCCGCCCGTACGCACGGACCAGGCGACGGTGCCGTCCGGCCTCACCGCGTAGACCCGGTCGTCCTGGCTGCCGATGTAGGCCGTTCCGTCGTCGGCGAGCGCCGCAGAGCTGAAGGCGTGGCCCATGGGCCGGTGGAAGATCACCTGGCCCGTCGGCCGCAGCGACCACAGCCCGTCTCCCCCGACGTACACGGTGCCGTCGTCGCCGACGACCGGCGAACTGTCCGCGTCCTCGCCGAGCCGATGCGCCCACAGCATTCTCCCGTCCGCCGCGTGGATCGCGCGCAGGTGGTCGTCGTCGCACCCGACGTAGGCGACGCCGTCCTCGGTGATCGCCGCCGTCGCGTAGATCTTCTCGGCGCAGCCGAACGCCCAGCGCAGGCGACCGTCGGCACCCACTGCGTTGAACGTCCCGTCGAGCGAACCCACGTAGACGATGCCGCCCGGACCGACGACCGGCGACGCGAAGATGCGCTGGGTCGTCCGGTAGCTCCACAACACCTCGGGCCCTTTCGCGGGCAGCCGCGCGGCGAAGCGTCCGAGCCGGCGCGCCCCGCCCATGAACATCGCGAGCGCCGCCGGGGCCGGCGCCTTCCGCGGCAGCGCAGCAGCGTCGCCGGCGGGCGGTCCTGCGTCCCGCCGCGCGAGCATCGCGCGTACCTCTTCGGGGAACCGGCAGTCGCCCTCGTGGCAGACGCGGTCGGCGCGGCAGTCGCGATCCGCCCTACAGGGTCCGGTGGGCCGCTGCGGGGAGCCGCAGCCGCACAGCAGCGCCGCCAGGAGAAGGATGCGCGCCGTCACCGGGGATGGACGTACCAAGCCGGGGGATGCGCGGTCAATCCGTCGGACACGCGGGATAGAGTGCGGGGGTGAGGCTGTACCGCGGAGACCTCTACCCGGACCTCGAGGCCGCGCTCGTTTTCGAGGTCCGGCGCGTCAAGGAGGCCGACCCGCTGGCGCCGGTTCGCGTCGTCGTTCCCACGGCCCTCGCGCGGTCGCACCTGCGGGGAATGCTCGCCGAGGCGCTGGGCGGACACCTCGCGATCGAGGTCGACACGCTCGCCGCCCTCGCACACCGCCTCGGCGCGCGGGGCCTCGGCGATCGCACCGTCGCGCCGCACGGCGCGGTGGCGCTCGCGGCCGCGGAGGTGGGCGAGTCGAGGACCTGGGCGACGGATCCTCCTCGCAGGGGATTCGCCGGCGCGACCCGCACCCGCGGCTTCGGCGCCGCGATGGAGTCGACCCTGCGCGACCTGTCCGACGCGGGTCTGCAGCCGCAGGATCTCTCGGCGATGGCGCTCGGCAGCGAGGCGCCCGATCGGTTTCTTGACATCGCGGACATCTGGAAGGGAGTGAGGGAGCTGCTGCAGGACGCCGGATGGGTCGAGGAATCGTCACTCTATCGATCGGCCGCGGCCGCCGCGACGAGTGGCGACGCGGTCCCGACGATCCTGCACGGGCTCTACGACGCGACGGACGCGCAGAAGGGGCTGCTTGCGGCCTTGCTGGCGCGGGGCGGGGTCGCGGCGAACGTCCCGGTCGGGCCGTCGTTTGCCGAGCCGTTCGCGAACTGGCTGTCGGCCCACGGCGCCGTGGGTGAGGCGATCCCGGTGGGAGCAGCCGTCGTCCACGCCGATCTCCGGCGCGCGCGAGAAGTCCTCTTTGCGGAGCCGCGGGGCGAGGCGCGCGGGGCGATCGAGATCCGTTCGTGCCCGTCTCCGACTGCGGAGGCGCGAGAGGTCGCCCGCGTCATCGCCCAGGCTGCCCGTGGCGGGACCCGGCTCGACCGGATCGCGGTTTTTCCACGTCGGGACGACGCCTCGGGGTCGGCGCTGTTCGAGGCGCTGCAGGACGCCGGGATCCCCACGGACTGCCGCCTGCAACGCGCGACGCCCAGGCATCCGGACGCGGCGCTCGTGCTCGCGATCCTGGAGGCCCGCGCCGCGCGCACCGGGCGGAGCGCCTGGATGGACGTGCTCGCGTCGCCGGGCGTACGCCTGCAGTCGCTCGTGCCCGGCGCAGCGGCCCGCGCGCTGTCGACGTCCGCGTGGGATCGCATCGGCCGCGAGCTGGGGCTCGGCGGGGACGTCGCGGCGATGCGCAGACGCCTCGAGGGACGCGCGGCGATGCTCGACGCGCAGGCCGACGACGGTTCGCGCGAGGCCGCCCGCGTGCGCGCGCTGGCGGAAGCGATCGGAGCGCTCGACCGGGAGATCCGGCAGGTCCCGGAGCGGGGGAGGCCGGGGTCGTCCGCGTCGATCGTCGGGGCGCTCGCCCTGCGGCTGCTCGGTCGTCCGCTGCACGCCGACGTCGCCCACGCGCTCGAGGAGGTCGCCCGGCTCGACGGCCTGCAAGCCGACGTCGACGCGTCCGGATTCGCGGCAGCCGTCCGGGGCGCGCTCGACCGCGGAGCGGCCGCCGCGCGGGAGGTCGGAGGCGTGACGGTTGCGGCGCTGGAGAGGGCACGCGGGGCGACGTTCGAGCTCGTGATCCTGCCGGGGCTCGTCGAGCGCGAGTTTCCACGCGTGACGCACGGCGATCCGATCCTGCCGGACGAGGACCGCGCGGCGATCCGCGAGGCGACGGGAAGGCCCATGGGCGACAAGCTCGCGGGCGACGCCGAGGAACGGTTTCTGCTGCGCCTCGCCCTCGGCAGCGCGCGCCGGCGCGTCGTGGGTCTCTTCCACCGCCGCGACGCGGGCGGGCGCGAACGCGCGCCGTCCGTCTTCGTCTACGCGCTCGCCGAGGCGGCCGAGGGACGCCCTGTGCGCGCCGGGGAGCTCCACGACGCGGCGTGCGTGCAGTACGTGAAGGCGGGGAGGTTCGCGCCCGAGGACCCCGAGAACTGCATCGACGCGCGCGAGAGGCGGCTTGCGCTGGTGCAGCAGGCGCGGCGTGCGGGCGACGCGGCCGCTCTGGCCCGGGCGCTCGGGGGGCGGACGGCGCCGTTGCAGGCCGAGCAGGGGCGATGGTGGACGACGTCGCTCGGGCCCTGGGACGGCCGGGTCGACGCGGTGGCGGCCGTGGCGACGGGCGTGCTGGATCGTCCGCTGTCCGCGAGCCGCATCGAGCGGTGGGTGCGATGTCCGTTCCGATTCTTCGTGCTCGACCTGCTGGGGCTCCACCCGGAGGAGGAGAAGAAGCAGTCCCTCGGCCTCGACGCGCTGCAGCGAGGGCTGGTGGTGCACCGCGCGCTTCAGCGGCTCGTGGAGGCGCGAATCGCGTCGCCACATACGCCAGAAGCCGAGGCGGGCGCGCGGGGCGCGATCCGCGCCGAGGTCGAGGCCCTCGTCCGCGAGGGAGCGGTCACCCACGCGGCGACCGCGCTGTGCGAAGCGGATCGCCTCGCGGTGCGGATCGCCGAGACGCTCGAACGGTCCGTGTCCGACCCGATGCGGCCGATCGCCGCCGAGCGGACCTTCGATGGCGTGCGCGTGGCCGTCGGGGACCGCGTCGTGACGTTGCGCGGGCGCATCGACCGGGTCGATCGAAGCGGGACCCACGGGCGGGTCGTCGACTACAAGACGGGCCAGCTCCACGATGGCCTCAAGGACAAGGCCTACCTCGTCCAGCTCCCGGTCTACGTCGCGGCGGCAAGGAGTCTCTGGCCGGAGGTGGAGAGCTGGACGGCACGCCTGGAAAAGGTGCACGCCCTGGAGGCGAAGGGGCTGGATCCGATCGACGACAGGGCCGCGTCGGCGCGGCTGGACGCGGTGCTCTCGGCGCTCGTTTCGTCGGTGGCCCTTGGCGCATTCCCGCAGAACCCGAAGTCCTGCCAGTGGTGCGCGGTGCGCGCGGGCTGCGAGCCGAAAGGGGCCATCGAGCGGCTGGCGCGGCGCAAGGCCGCAGACCCGGCGCGGCAGGAATTCGAGTCGATCCAGTCGGTCCTGTCGGTGGAAGAAGAAACGTGACGAGCGAGCTTCCGATCGATCACGCCGAGCGCGAGGCGGCCGCATCCTCGACGGCGCGCCGCGTCCTGGTGGAGGCCGGGGCGGGGACGGGCAAGACGCACCTGCTCGTCGACCGCGTGTGCCGACTCGTCGAGCGCGGCACGGCACTCGACCGCATCGTCGCCATCACGTTCACCGAGAAGGCCGCGGGCGAGTTGCGGGCGCGGATCCGCGACGAGGTCGCGGTGCGTGCGGAGATGGGACGCTCCGGAATGGAGGCGGCGCGTCTCGCGGTCGACCGCGCGCCCATCTCGACGATCCACGCGTTTGCGGCGACGATCCTGCGGCGGTACGCGATCGACGCGGGCGTCGATCCGTCGTTCGAGATCCTCGAGGAGTCGGAGGCGGAGGAGGTTCTCGGGCGCGCGTGGGACGCGTGGCTGCCCGCCGCGCTGGCGCGAGGGGCGCCGGCCTGGCTCGACGTGGTGTCGGCGGTGGGACCGATCGAGATCGCCCCCGCGGCCCGCGCCCTCGCGACTTCGGGCGACGTCGTCCTGCCGCCGCGCTCGGGCCTGACGCCTACCGCGGCGCTCGGGGACCTGTGCGCGCGGGTGGCGGCGCTGCAGGCCTTCGCGAGAGGTGTCCCCGCGTCGGACAGGTTGCGGGCGGAGATCGAGCGCTTCGCGCGGGCGCTCGCCGGCGCGTCCGAGAATCCCGGCGGGCTGCTCGACCTCGGCGTGCGCAAGGAGCGGGGCACGAAGGGTGCCTGGGGCGGCCGGATCGAGGGCGCCCGGTCAAGGTGGGCGGAGATTTGCGCGGTCCTCGAGGACGCCCGGTCGAACGTGGGGGGGGACCTCGCGCAGGGCCTTGCGGCGTTTCTCCTCGACTTCCGCGCACGGGCGCGGGCCGACCTCGTCGCCAGGGGCGCACTGACCTTCGACGAGTTGCTCGTCGTCACGCGAGATCTGCTCCTCGCGAGACCCGAGGTCAGCCGGCGCATCGCGGCGCGCCATCCGCACGTCTGCGTCGACGAGTTCCAGGACACGGACCCGGTCCAGGCCGAGATCCTGGACCTGCTGGAAGCGGCGGGATCGAGTCTCCTTCTCGTCGGAGATCCGAAGCAGTCCGTGTACGGGTTCCGCGGCGCGGACGTGGAACTGTTCGCCAGGGCGCGCGACCGCGCCGTCGAGCGATGGCCCATCCGGCAGAGCTTCCGCGCCAGCGGGCGCGTCGTCGCGGCGGTGAACGCGATCTTCCGCAAGGTGCTCGGGCCGGGAGGCCAACCCTGGGAGATCCCGCACGCCGACCTGGCGCCTCGCAGGGCAGACGGCGAGGGACCGGCGGCGGTGGTCGTGCTCCGCCCGCCGGCGGGCACGAAGCGCAGCCCTTCCGAGGCGCGGGAAGCCGAGGCGCCGGCCGTCGTCCGTCTGCTGGAGCGCATGGTCCGGGAGGGCTGGCCCGTGGGCGACGACGCGCGAAGGGTGGGATGGGGCGACGTCGCGATCCTGCTGCGCAAGATGACCGACGCGGCCGACGTCTACGCGCGTGCGCTCGAGGAGGCAGGGATCGACTTCCTGGTCGTCGGAGGCAAGCGCTTCTTCCTGCAGACCGAGGTGCAAGCGATCGTCGCGGCGCTCGCCGCGATCGACGACCCGGCGCGAGCCGTCGCCGTGGTCGGGGCGCTGCGTTCCCCGCTGTTCGGCGTCTCCGATGCGGCGCTCCTGGAGGCCCGCGCGGCCCTCGATCCGCGAAGTCCGGGCGGCGGGGCGGTCGGCGAAGCGCTCGCGACGCTCGGACAGTTGCACCAGGACCGCGGGTCGATGCCACCCCATCGTCTCGTCGAGCGGCTCGTGGACGAGACGCGGCTGCACGCGGTGCTCGCGGTCAAGCCCGACGGCGCGCGCCGGATCGGAAACGTCGCCAAGCTCGTCGAGGCGGCGCGGGCGATGGGTCCGCCCGGGACGACGAGCCTGCGCGCGTTCGTCCGGTGGTGCGAGGAGCAGACCCACAGGCTGGAGTTCGGGGAGCCGGAGGCACCGGTGGCCGACGAGAGCGAGCCGGTCCTTCGCATCCTGTCCATCCACGCGTCGAAGGGTCTGGAGTTCCCGGTCGTGGTGCTCGGAGAGCCCGCAGGGGACCTCGGCCACCACGCCCTGCATCGGCTCGAGTCAGGGGGCATCACGCAGGTGAGCTTCGGGGCGGACCTGCGGACGGCCGGCTGGGACGCGGCGAAGGAGCGGCGGGGCGCGCGCGAGCAAGCCGAGGAACGCCGGCTTCTGTACGTCGCGCTGACGCGCGCAAGGGACCGGATCGTCCTGCCGCTCTTCGGCGATCGCAAGCGATACGCGGAGCGGATCGCGGACGCGCTGCCGGGCGCCCTCACTGCGGCGCCGGGCGACGACGTGGACGTCGGCGGACTGCAGGCCATGGTCGTGGAGGACGACGGGAGGGAGCGAGGGGAGCCGGCATCGCGCATCGACGTGCGCGCGGTCGTCGCGACGCGAGTGGAGAGCGACGCGATCGAGCGAGAGGCTCAGGCGGCGCGGGCGCGACTGGCCGAGGCGCGAGGACCCTCGCGGGTCGCGCCCTCTTCGCTGGGAGCGGGCGAGGCCGCAGACGACGACTACGTCCACGACGCCGACGACGAGCTGCCGTGGGCCGTTCGCGCTTCGATGGACGTCGCGCGACGGATCGGGATCGCCGTCCACACGGCGCTCGAAGAGGCCCCGCTCGGCGACGCGGACGCCGCGGTGGGAATCGCGACCGTCGAGGCTCGCCGGCTCGACCTGGGCAGTCCCGAGCAGCAGCGATGCGCGGACCTCGCCGCGCGCGGGATGCGTTCGCAGATGGTCCAGCGCGCGATGCGGGCGAAGCGCGTCTGGCGCGAGGTGCCCTTCACGCTCCTGCGGGAGGGCGCGCTCATGGAGGGCCGCATCGATCTCTTGTTCGAGGAGGAGGACGGACTCGTGGTGGTGGACTACAAGACCGGCTCGGCCGACGAAGCAGAGTACGCGCGCCAGCTCGCGGCGTACGCGGATGCGGTCGAGTCGATCACCGGCAAGAGGCCGAAAGAGAGCCGTGCGCTGCGGCTCGGGCTGCAGCCCGGATAGTTCATGAACCTCGCTACTGCAATCCGCGATACGCCGCAATCTCCGCGCGTTTCCTCGTTCCCCCATCCTCGACGTACGTCCAGTACGCCTCCGGTGGGGGAACTCCGGGACGCGCGGATCTTGGCGGGGTGCGTGAATCCGCTCCGCGCATTCACGCCTCCCCTCGCCGTCTCGCGAATTTCGCTACGCGAGTTCATGAACCATCCGGGCTCATGAAAGTCGCCTTCGTCGGAGGGACGCGCTTCATCGGCCGGGCCGCGGCGCAGTGGGCTCTCGCGGCCGGGCACGACGTCGTGGTGCTGCATCGCGGAGTCCACGGGTCTGCGCCGCCCGGCGCGGCTGTGCGCATCGTCGATCGGTCGGATGCCGCCGCGCTCGGCCGTGCCCTCGCCGCCGAGCGTCCCGACGCCGTGGTCGACACGCGGGCGATGACGCGAACGGATGCCGAGGTCGCCATCGAAGCGATGCAAGGACTCGGCGCGGCTGTCGTCGTCCTGTCGAGCCAGGACGTCTACGCGCAGTTCGGGCGATTGAACGGACTGCCCGCGCCCGTCCCGGAGACCGTCGTGACGGAGTCCTCCCCGCTGACGATCCCGTACCCGTTCCGAGGCAAGGGCCACCCGGCCGGCGACGACTACGACAAGAAGGACGTCGAGCGCACCTACCTCGATGCGGCAGGGCGGGTCTTTCCGCGCGTGACCGTGCTCCGGCTCCCGGCGGTCTACGGTCGCGGCGACGCGGCCCGACGCTTCGGCGCGATCGTCGATGCGATCGACGCCGGAACCACGGCGCTTCCCTGCCGCGGCGGAGCGTCGTGGCGCTGGACCCACGCCGAGGTGCGCGACGTCGCAGCGGCCATCGGCGCTGCGCTGTCGTCTCGTGAACGTGGAAGCGCCGTCTACGACGTCGCCGAGCAGTGGACGCCGGCGATGCGCGAGCGCACCGAGTCGATCGCGCGCGCCATGGGCCGCAAGGTGACCTGGGTCGAGACCGAAGAGGTGCCCGCCGAGCTCGCGATCCTCGGCGAGATGCCCTGCGATTTCGTCGTCGAAGGCGCGCGCATCCGCCGCGAGCTGGGGTTCCGCGAGGTCACGACGGAGGAGCAACGCGTGGCGGAGCTGATCGCGTGGCTTCGCGAGAGCAGGGTCGGCATCAGTTGACCCCGTACGTCGCCTCCCCCTCCCGGACACTCAGCGCGCCCAGCGCCTCGACGATGACGGTCTCCAAGCCTGCACCCACGTGGGTCTGCGCGGCGGCGACGCCGCGGCGGGCGTCGGCGTCGCCGTAGCCCATCTTCTTCAGGGCCTGGAAGGCCAGGGTCGAGAGCTCCGCCGCCTGCGGCGACGCCCCGGCGCCGTAGACCGTGCCGTCCGCGTGCTGGAAGCGCAGGCCGGTCGAGAAGGCGCCTTCGATGAAGAGGAAGCCGGCATGAATGGCGCGATGGTGCGTCGAGCAGAGCAATGCGAGATTGTCAGGATCGTGGTCGCCTCCGTCGTGTCTCGCGGTCAGGTGGTGAACGTCGAGGAACCGGGTCCGACGGCATCCGGGCACGACGCACCGGCCCTTGTCACGGCGAACGACGAGGCGGCGGACGGCGGGCGGGACGGACTGGGTGGCCCGACCCACGTGGGTGTGACCCTCGACTTTTTCACCATTGTCGAGCGGAACCGTCTGCGCGTCGCACGCGGCCATCTCGAGGGCCTCGGGTGAGACCTGGACCTCCGTCCCCTGCGCCTGCTGCCAGCCGCGCCCGCAGGAGTCGCAGGTCGTGACTGCGACCTGGTAGTTCGCCCGGCCCTCGTCCGTCGGCCCCCCGAGCGCTCGCCGGGCGAGCAGGTGCAGGACGTCGTCGTCCGAAAGGGAGTGCCCCACTTCCCGCTCCAGCAGACCGCGGGCGTCCCTGAATGCGGCGACCGTCTCGGCAGCCACTTCGAAGCGCAATACGTGCTTGCGAAGGTCCTCGCCGGGCGGGTCGAGCGGCCGATCTCCGGGCCGGTGGCCGGCGACCAGTTCCTCGACCTGGCGCGCGCCTTTGCCGGACGCGGCCGCGAGCCAGTCGGCCTCGGTCGAGGGCGTCGCGACCCGCGTGACCTCGCGTGCCGTCGACCAGGGGACCTGGCCGCCCTGCAGGGCGGCCCCGAGGACCGGCAGCTCCGCGAGCGCCTCGGCGACCCGGAGCTTCTCGGCGACCATGCGCGCCGTGTAGCCGAAGAGGCGCTCAAGGTACTCGAAGTTGCTCCCGTAGCCGAGCCGCACCCAGACCCGCTCGCGCAGCGCCCGCACGAGCCACTGCCCCTCCTCGAAGTCCCT
>Ga0247727_10001586_pt1 | contig 53535 bp, 41 predicted proteins | sample WisWelCaveWW1625_FD_202498 | JGI IMG/M metagenome (GOLD analysis project Ga0247727, IMG submission 202498) | Biofilm microbial communities from Wishing Well Cave, Virginia, United States - WW16-25 | ecosystem: Environmental > Aquatic > Deep subsurface > Groundwater > Cave microbial mat | place... | reverse complement strand
CCCTGGGCTTGGCCGCAGCGGCTGCCGGGGCCGAGTTGCGCCCCGCTGAACCGGCCGCCGCCGGCATGTCGGCCCCACGGCTGGAGCGCGCCGCCTCCATCCTGGCCGCCGAAGTCGATCAGAAGAGGATTTCGGCCGCCTCCCTGATAGTGGCGCGGCATGGGAAGGTGGTGCTGGACCGCGGCTTCGGCTGCCAACCCGATACCATCTTCCTGCTGGCCTCCATTACCAAGCCCGTGACAGCCTGCGCCCTGATGCTGCTGGCCGAGCGCGGCCAGGTGTCGCTCGACGACTCGGTCCAGCGCTACCTGCCGGAATTTCAAGGCGGGCTGCGAGCCCAGGTCCGGGTTCGAGACCTGCTGGCCCATACCTCGGGCCTGCCCGACATGTTGCCCGAAAACCTCGAACTGCGGCGCGCCCACGCCCCACTCAGCGAGTTTGTCCGGCGGGCCATGACCACTCCGCTGCTCTACGCCCCGCGCACCGGCTTCAGCTACCAGAGCATGGGCATCCTGCTGGCTGCCGAGATCGTCGAGCGGGTGAGCGGCCAGCGACTTCGCAACTTCGAGAGGCGCGAGATCTTCGAACCCCTGGGGATGAAGCGCAGCGCCCTCGGGCTGGGCGGCCGCAAGATCGAGGAGACGGCCCGGTGCCAGACCTCGGCGAGCGCCAATCCCGAGGACACCCGCCGCTTCGGGGCCAATAGCCCCTACTGGCGAGACATGGGCCACCCCTGGGGCGGAATGCACTCCACCACTGGCGACCTCGCCATCCTGCTCCAGACTTTCCTGAACGGCGGCAGCTACGGCGGCTCGCGCATCTTCAGCCCGGCCACGGTGGCGGCCATGACCCGCGACCAGAACGAGGCCGTGAAGGCGCCCTGGGGACTGGGGTGGGGCCTGGCCACGTCGCACGTGTGGGCCGACTTCGGCGAGCTGGTCTCGCCCCGGACGTTCGGCCACGTCGGCGCCACCGGAACCGTCGCCTGGGCCGATCCGGACCGCCAGTTGCTCTGCGTCATCCTGACCACGCGTCCCCACGGCGAGGACGGCGGCCGCCTGCTGCGCCTGGTCTCGAACGCCGTGGCGGCGGCGGTCGAGAAGTAGGCCGGCGGCCGCCACCCCGACAGGCAGGAATGCCTGTGTTACTCGCAAATCTTCGCTCGCCGCGAAGATTCGTGACGTAAGTGAGCCGTCAGTATTCAGCCTTGCTGGGGGCTGAGGCTGACAACTGACAACTGACCTCTGACAACTGACAACTTGCGGCGGAGCCGCGCTGCGTTACCGGCGCCGGGGAGGCGCCGGCAGCACCGTAAGCCAAACCCTCACGCTCATGGCCGGCTCTCCCTCCAAGGCCGGACGTACCTCGACCGTCGCCGGGTGGGCGCCCGGCCCCAGATCCGACCGAATCGAGACCTGGAGCTGGGCGGGGGCCTCTCCGGTGGCGGCCGCCAGTTGCAGCCAGCCTTCGGCAGAGCGCGCCGTCCAACGCAGTGGAATCCCGGCCGAACTGCGAATGGCCAGGCTTTGGACCGCCGGCCGGGGACCACCCGCCAGCGCGGTGAAGCGGAGCTCCGCCGGGGTAACCGCCAGCAGCGGGCGATAAGGAAAAGCCCCCAGGTCCAGGCCGCCGTCGGACCAGCCGCGTCCAATGACGGGTGAGACCGCCCGCAGCCAGAAGTGGCCGTTCTCGGCGGAGACGAAACGCGGGTCCAGCGACAGCCCGTGCCGCTCCTGGGCGGTGCGGGAGCGAAACTCCTCCAGTGAGGCGAACTCGGTTCCGTTCCACGCGATCAAAGCGCCCGACGAGCCGCCGGCCCGGTGCCAGTTATTATAATCGAGGACGCCGCCGGTGGGCGCCTCCAGGGCCCGCAGCGGGTACACCTGGGGGGAGCGCGAGGACTGGACGGCGATGTTGTTGAGAAGGCGCCAGCGGTCCGGAGCGGCGTCGGCTCCCTGGGCGGACCCGTTCGACACCCGGCCGCCGAGCAGGAACACAGCGTTGGCCTTGTCTGTGTAAAAGGTGTTGTTGTAGATCAGGGTGTCGTCGAAATTGCCCGCCAGCCGCAGCTCTCCGTCGCCGGAGGCCGCCCGGGCCTGGTTGTTGCGATCGAACAGGTTGAAGCGGAGAAGGTTGGCGACCGACGCCTCCAGACCATTCTTGCCGTCGGCGTAGAGCCCGTTACCCAGGTTAAAGGCGAAGACATTGCCCTCCACCAGGTTGTGGCTGGGGCTGGAGCGGCCTTCCGAGCCCATCAGGTCCGATTCCAGGATGAGGCCATGGTAGCCGTTAGAGAAAAAACGGTTGCCCCGCACCGTAACGCGGCTGCCGCGCAGGATCATCCCCGGACCGGTCAGGAGGCGGCCGGTGTGGTTCTGGTGGAACCAGGCGGATCCGCCGTTGTCGTGGATGTCGTTGTTTTCGTAAAGGTCGCCTTGAGCAGCCTGGGAAACGTGGATGGCCTCGGCCAGGGTGTGGTGCAGGTTGCTATGGACCACCCGGTTACCGCCCGACGAGCCGTAGACGGCCACGGCGTGACCGCTGGAGAGATCTCCGCCCGGCCGGTGGTTTCCGACCTGACTGATATCCATGCGATCGATCTCGATGGGACCGCTTCGGTCGGCCACCACAACGGCGGTGGTGCGAAACCCGGCCAGAGCGAAACCGGACAGGCGCCAGTGAGCGGCTCCGTTGCGCAGCTCGATGCCGGAAACGGAAACGGCGTACTCGATAGCGGAAGGTTCCGGCGACCCCGCCCCGGTCGGGCTGACGTAGATCCGCCTGGAGCTGGTATCGACCAGGCAGCGCCCGGGCCGATCCAGGGCTTCCAGCGAGGTGACTTGAAACAGGAGCCGGCCGTGCTCGGCAACCTGGAAAGGGTGCTCGAAGGGATACAGCAGGGGCGATGAGTATTCGTGAAAGTAGGCGCCTTCCAGGCCGGCGGCGGGCTGCCAGGAGGTGGCCCAGAGACGGCCCGTCAGCAGAACGGCTTCGCCAGGCTCAGCCTCCACGAGGATGGGGCGGCCGGGTTCGCCGCTCGAAACCGGGCGGATCAGGGTATCGTCCGTGGGGCTGTCACGGCGCGGATTTTGCTCTATGGCCGGCCGGTAAACGCCGCCGCGGATCCGGATGGTGTCGCCAGGACGCAGGAAAGGACGGGTCATGGCCCACTCGATGTGGCGCCAGGGCCTTTCACGGGCGCCGGGGTTGGCGTCGTCGCCGTCCAGGGCCACGTAGTAAACGCTGGCAGGGGTGGCTGGCGCCAGCAACAGCAGGATGATGCTCCGGAGCGGCATCGGCTGGATCCTCCTGGTAGCGGGGATCAGCCTCCCCGGGCGGTCGTCAGGATCGGCGTCCTTGATTCTTTTCTAGCGCTTCGGGGTCAAAAGCGCAAGTGCCTTCAGACTGCCGGCCGGGGTGCCGATAGGTTGAGTAGGCCAGAAGTATGCTCAAGCTCTTGCTGATCGGCCCCGAGGACGGCCTGGTGCGGGATTGGAAGGACAAGCTCCCTTCCCTGGTCGGTGTCCACTTGCGCCACCAGGTTTACGGCTACCCTTCCCCCGCCGACATGCTGACGCTGATCGAGGAGCACTCTGCCGACGCCGTGGTGGTGAATCTGGCCGACCACAACCAGGTGTGCCGCTCCATCGGGAGGCTGGGCGTCGAGCGCCCGCATCTGCCGCTTATCGGCCTGCACAGCTTCTGTGACCAGGGTCTGCTGCTCGACCTGATGCAGCTGGGGGTGCGCGAGCTTTGGTTCCAGCCTCTGAAAATCGACCAGATGCAGAACGCCGTGAACCGCCTGCTGCAATTGAAAACGGCAGCCGCCAGCCCCGGCGCCGGGCGCTTGCTGGCATTCCTGCCGGCGCGGGGTGGCTGCGGCTCTACTTCGCTGGCCATAACGGCCGCCGCGTTCATTCAAAGGCGCAAAGGCCCCGTCCTATTCGCCGATTTTGATTTTCACAACAGCATCGTGGCCTTCTGGCTGAAGCTGGAGGCCCGGCACGGGTTCCAGGAGGCCCTGGAGCGCGCCCACTGGCTGGATGACACCTTGTGGAAGAGCATGGTGCTGCCGTTCGCAGGACTCGACGTGCTGACTTCCCCGCAGGCGGCCGGCCCGGTCTTGTTCTCCAGCTCAGAAACCAGTGGGGTGCTGGAGTACGCCCGCCGGAACTATTCCTTCGTGGTGGTGGATCTGCCGGAGGCCATCTACACCTCCTGCTGGGAAGTTCTGGACCGGGCCGACGTCACCTACCTGGTCGTGACGCCTGAGATGGCGAGCCTGTACCTGGCTCGCCGCAAAGTCGCCCAACTGGTGAACCACGGCATCCCCAGGGATCGCATCCAGGTCCTGCTGAACCGCGTAACCGCGACGGACCTGCAAGCCGGGGAGGTCGAGAAATTCCTCACACTGCCGGTGGCCGCCACCTTCGACAACCAATACAAGGTCGTCACCAAGGCGTTTGCCGACGGCCGCATGATCTCCGATAGCTCCAAGCTGGGCGCGCAGATAGCGCTTTTCGCCGAGGCAGTGGCCGGCCCGCTGGAGCCCGGGCAGGCGCGACCGGGCGGGAAGAAGTCGGCGGTCCGAAAGCTGAAAGAGATTTTCGCCTGACAATTGGCGGCCTGCGGCCGCTCCAGGGGTGTGCTTAACCGTTTTGGGGGAAGCGGTCGTGGCGCACGCTTCAGCGTGCCGCGGCGAGCTTCAGCTCGCCGAAGGGTGCGGGTGAAACCACGCAGCGTGGGCTGAAGCCCACGCCGGCACGCTGAAGCGTGCGCCACGTCGCCTCACATCCCAGCAAACTCCCCAAAACGGTTAAGCACACGCTCCAGGGGCGGACAGGCAGGAATGCCTGTGTTACCGCTATGCTGGAAGGGGTAATGCCGGTCTTCTGCGACGTGTCGCTGCCGGTCCCGCTCGACACGGCCTTCACTTACGTCCTGCCAGCGACGCTCGAACACCGCGCCCGGCCGGGATGCCGGGTCATCGTGCCCTTCGGATCCCGCAAGCTAACCGGCGTGGTGCTCCAGTGCCACCAGCAAGCCCCGGCGGTCGAGGCCCGCTCCGTTCTGCGCCTGGTCGACGAAGAACCGGCCCTGACGCCCGACCTGTTGGCGCTCGGTCTTTGGATCGCCGAGTATTACTGCGCTCCAGCCGGGGAGACCCTGCGCGCCATGCTGCCGCTGGCGGCCGATGTGCGTCCCGGCAAGATCCTCTCTCTCACCCCGGCCGGCCAGGAAGTCGCTCGCCAGATGTCCATCCTGGCCGGCGCCGAGGATCCGGCGGCCGAGATTCTCCGCGCCCTGGAGCGGCGGCCCCTGCGTGAGGATTCCCTCAAGAAAAAGTTCCCACTGGCGTCGGGGCTGCTGCGGAGCCTGGAGCGCAAGGGCTACCTGGCGGCAGAACGGGTCCAGGTGCTGCGCGACCCGCTGCGCGGTCCTGGGCGCCTGATGGTGACCCTGGAGAGCCGGGATGGCCTGCCACCGAAACTGTCGAAGGGGGAAGCGCGCCTGCTCGATTTTCTGGAGCTGAACCGTGGCGACCACGAGCTGGCGGCCCTGGAAACCCAGGTGAAAGGCTCGGCAACAGCCGCCCGCCGGCTGGCCAGGACCGGCGGCGTGCGCTTGTGGCGCGCCGCGGCAGAAACGTCCTCCGGCGCCGCGGCCGCCTCCCGTCCGGTGCTGAACGACGAGCAGCAGGCGGCGCTCGACCCCATCCAGTCCTCGCTCGGCTCCGGCCAATTCCACGCCTTCCTGTTGCACGGCGTGACCGGCTCGGGCAAGACGGAGGTCTACCTGCGGGCCATCGAGGCGGCGCTCGAAATGGGCAAGAGCGCCCTGATGCTGGTGCCCGAGATCGCCTTGACCCCGGCCATGGCAGGTCACTTTTACGGTCGCTTCGGCGAGCGCACCGCCATCCTGCACAGCGCCTTCACCGACTTCGAGCGCGCCGAACAGTGGCGTCGCATCCGGCAGGGCAAGGCCCGCGTGGTGGTGGGCACCCGCTCCGGCGTGTTCGCCCCGGTCCAGGAACTGGGCCTGGTGGTGGTCGACGAGGAGCACGACCAGAGCTACAAACAGGAAGAAACCCCCCGCTACCATGGCCGCGACGTGGCGCTGGTGCGCGCCCAGCGGGCCGGCGCCACCGTGGTGCTGGGCTCAGCCACCCCCGGGCTGGAGTCCCGCTTCAACACCGCGCGGGACAAGTACACGCTGCTTCAGCTGCGCGAGCGCATCGAGGGCCGCCCGCTCCCGCAGGTCGAGCTGGTCGACATGCGCCTGGAGTTTCTCCGGACCCGCCAGCAGGGCCTGTTCTCACGCCGCCTGCTCGACGCCATCGAGGCCCGCCTGGCGCAACACGAGCAAATCATGGTCCTGCTCAACCGCCGGGGCTTTTCGACCTTTGTCGCCTGCCGGGCCTGTGGCGAGCGCATCGAGTGCCGTCACTGCTCCGTCACCCTCACCTACCATCGCCGCGAGCAGCGCCTCTTGTGTCATTACTGCGACTATGCCGAGCCGGTTCCTTCGGCCTGCCCCAAGTGTTCGAGCGAGCACATCTACTTCCTGGGCAGCGGCTCCGAGAAGGTCGAAGAGACCCTGCACCAGGCATTCCCCCGGGCGCGGATCGCCCGCCTGGACCGCGACACCGCTCGCGGCCGCCACCAGTACGAATCCATTCTGAGCGCCTTTCGAGAGGGCAGCTTCGACATCCTGGTCGGCACCCAGATGATCGCCAAGGGCCATGACATCCCCAATGTCACCCTGGTCGGGGTGGTCTCGGCGGACGTCGGCCTGGGGCTGCCGGACTTCCGCGCCGCCGAGCGCACCTTCCAGCTGCTCACCCAGGTGGCCGGTCGCGCCGGCCGCGGCGACCTGCCAGGTCTGGTCCTGGTCCAGACCATCAACCCCGACCACTATGCCATCCTCTTCGCCGCCGCCCAGAACTACCAGGGCTTCTACGAGAAGGAACTCAACTTCCGCCGCCTCATGCACTATCCGCCGTTCACCGCCCTGGCCAACGTCATTGTCCGCAGCGAGAGGCTCGAGGAGGCGCTCCAGATGGCGGCCCTGCTCGGCGAGCGGCTGAAAAACCCCCCGGAGGGCGTTAAGGTCCTCGGCCCGGCCGCCGCCCCGGTGGTGAAGCTGAAGAGCGAGTTCCGCTACCAGTTCCTGATCAAGTCGCTCAGCCGCCGGGCCCTGGCCCAGCTGCTCCACGGCGCCCGCCGGTACGCCGCCCAGAACCACTGGCCCGCCACCGCCCTGGTGATCGACGTGGATCCTCTCAGCCTGATGTGAGGGGGTATTCGACCCGCAGGCCGGCGAACCGGCGAAAGTCCTGGTGGCTGGTGCACAGCGTGGCCCCGTGCTCCATCGCCAGCGCCGCCAGATGCGCGTCGCTTACCAGGTTGCCGCGAGACTGGGAGGTCTGTAGCAGCTCGTTCAAAATGCTCCAGTGCCGCTCACCCGGCGAGAGGATCCCTACGTTAGGGAGAAAAGCCATTCCTGCGCCATCGAAGCCGCCTCCTCCATGGAGAGTGGCGGCCCCTGGAGCCGAGTCGAAGTGCTGATCCGCAAGAACGCCAAAATAGTGATCTGACAGGCAGAAGTGCCATCGCACCGAATATACTACGATAGAAGCAGGAGAGGCTGCCATGCCCACGCTGGCGGAAGTCCTGGCAGACCGGGTCCGAGAGGCGGACCTGTGGGAACCGATCGAGGGAACCCGGATCCGCTGCTACGCCTGCGGCCACTGCTGCCCGATCCCGGAAGGCCAGCCGGGCGTTTGTAAAGTTCGGTTCAACCGCGGGGGCAGGCTCTACGCCCCGTGGGGCTACACCGGCGGGGTGCAGTGCGATCCCATCGAGAAGAAGCCTTTCTTTCATGTCCGGCCGGGGGCGCTGGCCTTCAGCTTTGGAATGCTGGGTTGCGACCTCCACTGCGGCTATTGCCAGAACTGGGTGACTTCTCAGGCCATCCGCGATCCGCGGGCCGTGGCCGGGCCCCGGCAGGCGACCCCGGAGTCGCTGGCCCGCATGGCGGTCGAGCAGGGCGCCGAGGTGGTGGTCAGCACTTACAACGAGCCGCTGATCACCTCCGAGTGGGCGGTGGCGGTCTTTCGCGAAGCCCGCGCCGCCGGCTTGCTCACAGGCTATGTCTCGAATGGAAACGCCACGCCGCGGGTGCTCGAATACCTGCGGCCGTGGTGCGACCTCTACAAGGTCGACCTGAAGAGCTTCGACGACCGGCGATACCGGCAGCTGGGAGGCCGCCTGGAGCCGATCCTGGACAGCATCCGGCGGATCCACCAGATGGGGTTCTGGCTGGAAATCGTCACCCTGGTGGTCCCGGGCTTCAATGACTCGGACGACGAGCTGCGCCGCCTGGGGGAGTTTCTCGCCGGGGTCTCGGCCGACATCCCCTGGCACGTCACGGCGTTCCACAAGGACTACAAGATGCGCGACCCCGACGACACGCCGGTCGAGACGCTGATGCGCGCCGCGGAGATTGGCCGCCACGCCGGGCTGCGTCATGTGTACGCCGGCAACTTGCCGGGCCTGGTCGGCGATCTCGAGAATACCCGCTGCGCTTCTTGCGGGGAGCTGCTGGTGGAGCGCCATGGCTACTGGATCCGCAGCTACCGGCTGACCGTCCAGGGCGCCTGCCCCAACTGCGACGCCCCCGCGCCCGGGGTGTGGGCGGAGCGCTTCAGGGGCCAGATCACCAGCCGGCCATTGGTGGTGCTGCGGTAGGATTTGTCGGGGATTCAGTGCGACTGGCACGAAGCGACCGCCCGGTGCTTCGGCACGCCGAACGCGAAGAATTCGAGGGTGCTCGGCGCGAATACCGGCGAGTCCAGGCTTCCGGCCGCGGCGGCGGCAGCCATTGCCTTTCGGAGGTTCACGCTGAACAGTCCCAGGAGGAACGTCCGCTGGTCCGTCCGGAGCTCGGTCGCGATCTCGGTGCCATCCGCCACGATGACGGCCAGGTCCGAATAGACGAGCGCTCCCTGAGCGCTGCTGTGAACGTCGACGACGAACTCCTTGCCCCCGGACACCGCCTTGCTGCTCTTCACGCGGACGGGAAGCTGGTAAAAGTTCTCGGCCTTCCGAAGCTCGACATACACGAAGTTGCCGTCGGCCGCGACCTTGGGCCATTCGTCCTCCTGAACGGATTCCAGGACCGGCCGGAACTTCTTCGCGCCGTAACCGCGGTACCCGTTCATCGAGAAAACCGTGGAGGGGCCGCCGGAGTCGCTGCTCCCGATCCGGAATGCCCATGCCGGATGGAGTTCCAGCACATGGTGCGGATTGCTCGGAAAGACGGGCCCGACGTCATGGCCCTCGTTCCACACCCTGTAATAGCCTTGGAAGACGATCGGCCCGCCGGCGCCCTCGGCGAGCTGCTTTCGAAGGGGGCCGGTGGCATTGGGCGGCTCGGCAACCACCCCAAAAGCCTCATTGGAACCCTCCGCCAGAGACGAAACCGGGAAACCGGTTGCATTCGCCCGCAGAATCGCATTCGCCGCTATCCCCACGTGCAACTCCCCGTCCTTGCCGCCGCAGCTGATGGAATGGATTCTCGACGCCGTGCTGAACCCGGAGGCGTGCAGCTCGCCGATGGCGCTGTCGGGGGGGAAGTTCTTCTCGATGAACTGCTTGTCGAACTTGTACCATTTTGTCCGCGCCGTAAGGGCCGCACACGTTAACGCCAGCGCGACCAGGAATATGCGGATTCTCCTCATGTGTCGCCTCCGTCCGGCGCGTATTCATTCTCCCTAATACCACTCCCGCAACCGAACCTCGATTCCTTTCTCGTCTTTGAGCAGCCCCGCGAAGGCCTTGGGGTCCTGACCCTGATAGTGGTAGGGGTATACGATCTTGGGCCGGAAGGCTTTGGCGGCCCCGGCCGCCTCCTCCGGCGTCATGGTGTAGGGCAGATTCATGCACAGGAAGGCGATGTCGATCGACTTTAGCGCTTTCATCTCGGGGACGGCCTCGGTGTCGCCGGAGAAATAAACCCGCTTCCCGCCCAGCGTCAGGACGTATCCGTTGCCGCGGCCCTTGGTGTGGTAAAGGGCGCCCGGCTGAGGGCCCCGCTGGAGGTTGTACATCGGCACAGCCTCCACTTCGATGGGGCCGAACTTCTTGCGCTCGCCGTTGGCGATCACCTGGACTTCCAGGATCGTCTTGGCCACCGCCGCCGGGGCCACGATTACGGTCGACTCCTTCTTGAGTTTGTCGACGATGCCCTTGTCCATGTGGTCGCCGTGGAGGTCGGTGATGATGATGTAGTCGGCGCGGGGCAGGCTGGAGTAGTCCCCTTTGCTCCAGGGGTCGACGTGGATCACCTGGCCGCCCCATTGCAGCATGACGCTGCCGTGACGGACCGGGGTGATCACCAGGTCGCCGGTGGCGGTCTTTTCGGTGTCGGCGGCTGGGGCCACCGTGAGCCAGAGCGCCAACGCCAGAAAGACAGTTCGGATTTTCATGGCAGAATGATATCATGTCGCCCGAAGGGAGCACTTGTTATGGATGCCACAAGGCGATGGTTCCTGAGAGGCTGGAGGTACGTGGGGGCCGCGGCGGTCTCGGTCGAGCAGCTTCGGCCGATGCTGGCGGCAGTGGCCGGGGGCGAGCAGTACTGGAACCTGGTCAAGGAGCAGTTCCCGCTGCGGCCGGGCAAGATCCCGATGAACGCGGCCAACCTGTGCCCGTCGCCGCGCTCGGTGGCCGAGCGGGTGGCGGAGCTGACCCGCGACCTGGACGGCGATGTCAGCTTCCAGAACCGCGAGAAGTTCAGCGCCACTTTGGAAGAGTCCCGGCGGAAGGTAGCCGGTCAGTTGGGGGTGTTGGCCGAAGAGATAGCCCTGGTGCGCAACACCAGTGAGGCCAACAACACCGTCAACAACGGCATCAGTCTCAAGGCAGGTGACGAAGTCGTCCTGTGGGATCAGAATCATCCCACCAACAACGTCGCCTGGCAGGTGCGGGCGGCGCGGTTCGGTTTCACGGTGAAGAGAGTCGCCACCCCGCCGGCCCCCCGCGAGGCCGGGGAGCTGCTGCTGGCCTTCGAGAGCGCCTTGACGACGCGGACCCGGGTGCTGGCCATCACCCATGTATCGAACTCGACAGGCGTCCGGCTGCCGGCGCGGGAGCTTTGCGAGGCGGCGAGACGGCGTGGCATCTGGGCCCACGTCGACGGGGCCCAGACCTGGGGTTGCCTGGCCGTCAACCTTCGCGAGATGGGGTGCGACACTTACTCGGCCAGCGCCCACAAGTGGTTCATGGGACCCAAGGAGGCCGGCATCCTCTACGTGCGCCAGGAGCGGATCCCTGAGCTGTGGCCCAACATCGTGGCCCCCGGCTGGGGCCAGAAGGCCGAAACCGAAGCCAAGGGGGCGCGCAAGTTCGAGACCCTCGGCCAGCGCGACGACGCTTGCCTGGCCTCCGTGGCGACCGCCGTCGACTTCCACCGCATGATCGGCTACGACCGGGTCGAGCAACGGGTGCTGGAGCTGGCCTCGGCGCTTAAAGACGGGTTGAAGAAGGTCAAGGGCGCGAAGCTGGGCACCCCGCTGGAGCCCAACCTGAGCGGCGGCGTGTGCGTGGCTCGCTTTGAAGGGGCCGACATGCAGAAGGTCTATCGCGAGATCTACGTCCGGCATGGCATCGGCGGGGCGGCCAGCGGTGGGCTGCGCCTCTGCCCCCACGTGTATAACACCATGGAGGATATCGAGCGGGCCGTGCGGGCAGTCGGCGAGGTCGTCGGATGAACCGCTGGCTGTCGGTGGTGGGCGGCCTGCTGATGAACCTGTCGCTGGGGTCGCTCTACGGATGGAGCCTGTTCGTTCCGGCGCTCCAGAAGGAGCTGGGGCTGAACCGCGAGCAGGCTTCCAACATTTTCTCGCTGGCGGTGGCGGTGTTCGCGCTCTGCTTTCTGGCCGGCGGCCGGCTGCAGGACAAGAAAGGCCCCTATATTGTATCGATGGTAGGCGGAGTGCTGGTGGGGGCTGGCTATGCGCTCTCGAGCCGGGCAGGGTCGCTGGAAGGCCTTTACGTGGCCTTCGGGGTGGTGGTGGGGGCGGGCTGCGGGTTCGGCTACGTGACGCCCATCGGGGTGGCCTCCAAGTGGTTCCCCGACCGGCGCGGCCTGGTGGTAGGGATCATGGTGGCCGGCTTCGGGGGTGGGTCGGCGATCCTGGGGCCGTTGCTGCCGGACCTGATTGCAGCCCGCGGCTGGCGAAGCGTCATGCTGGCCCTGGGGGGCATCTACCTGGTCGCCACCCTGATCGGGGCCCAGTTCCTGAAGAACCCACCGCCGGGTTGGAAGCCGCCGGCGTCGGCAGCCGCCGCGGCTCGAGCCGGCTCAGGGCGTGATTTTACTCCCGGCGAGGTTCTGACCACCTCGCAGTTCTGGCGGATTCTGGCGGCCTACGCCTTTGGCGCCAGCGCCGGCCTGATGGTGATCAGCCAGGTGCTGCCCTTCATGCGGTCGGCGGCGCCGCAGTTGGGGGCCGCCCTGGCCGGGACTGCGTTGCTGGTCGGCGCGGCAGGCAACGTCGGCGGCCGTATCCTGTCGGGCTGGATGTCGGACCACTTCGGCCGGGTTCGCACCCTCTGCCTGATGGTGGTGGTTTCGGCGGGCGTGCTGCCGCTGCTCGGCCGGGTACACGAGCTGGCCCTGCTGTGGGCGACTCTGGCGGTGGTCTACTACTGCTTTGGCACCCAGCTATCGCTCTACGCCTCGCTCACCGCCGATTTCTTCGGAACGCGCCACGTGGGGGCCAACTACGGCCTGGTATTCCTGGCTTACGGGATCGCGGGCATCATCGGACCCAAGCTGGGCGGAGGTATCTTTGACCGCTACCAGAGCTACACGCCGGCTTTCGACATCGCAGCGGCGCTGTTGGTGGCGGCCTTTCTGCTCATCGCGACCCTGCGGGCGCCGGCGGGGAGGCAGAGCCCGACCAGCTAGGCTAGCTTAGCCTCGCACAGTCAAGATGCTGCCGAACTTGGCAACGACGCTCCCTTCTCGGAACACGGTTTCCTTTGGCCGAAACGGTCTGCTACGAGGTCTGAAATTGGGCTTGACGATGACGGTTGAAGAACGTCACCATAAAAGCAGGGTGGTCCATTCCGCCGACGGTAGACCTCAGCGGACACCCATAACACCTTCGACAGAGGATCACCCCATGCCAATGGCTTTGCCCGCCAGAAGAGAAGAACCTGGATTCACCGACGCAACCACAGATCGCATCCAACTCTATGATTGGCTGCGAGAGTTCTCTGTGCGCCGTGGAGATTTCCTGCTCGCATCCGGCCAGCGTAGTCCTTTCTATATAGACGCCAAGCTAACGACTTGCAGGGCTATGGCGATTCCGTTCATTGGCCGAGTGTTCCTAAGAAAAATTCAGGAGCACGGATGGCGATCCTGAGATAACCAGAGGACACCCACATGAGGACCCTATATTCCCTATGCTGCCTGGCGGGGGTCGCCTGGATCGGCGCCGCCGCCGACTGGCCGGCCTGGCGGGGACCCGATGCCAACGGCGTGTCCCTGGATCGCTCGGTCCCGACCCACTGGACCAAGACGGAGAACGTGCGCTGGCGGACGCCGCTGGCCGAGCCCGGCAACTCGACGCCCGTCGTCTGGGGCGATCGCGTGTTCCTCACCCAGCCGCTCAAGCAGCAGAACCGCCGGACTTTGCTCTGCCTGGACCGCCGCTCCGGCAAGGTGCTGTGGCAGTCGGGCCTCTCCTGGGCGGATCCGGAGCCGACCCACGCCACCAACCCTTACTGCTCAGCCTCGCCGGCCACCGACGGTAAGCTGGTGGTGGCCTGGTTCGGCTCGGCGGGCCTGGCGGCCTACGATTTCAACGGCCGCGAGCTGTGGCGCCGCGATCTGGGGCGGCAAAAGCACACCTGGGGTTACGGGACCTCCCCGGTGCTCGACGGCGACCGCGTGTTCCTCAACTTCGGCCCTGGGGACCGCGCTTTCCTGATCGCGCTCGATAGGAACACCGGCAAGACCCTCTGGCAGGTGGAGACCCCGGCCGGTGCCGGCATGAAGTTTAGCAACTGGACCCCCGAGGATATGTACGGCTCCTGGTCGACGCCCCTGGTGATCCGCTCGGGCGGCGGCCAGCAGCTCATTTCGAGCTGGCCGAACCGCGTTTCGGCCTTCGACCCGGCGACCGGCAAGGTCCTGTGGAGCTGCGACGGCCTCGGCGACCTGGTCTATCCCTCGCCTCTCTACTCGAATGGCATTGTGGTGGCGATGGGCGGCTTCGGCGGCCCATCGCTGGCGGTGCGGACCGGCGGCTCGGGCGACGTCACCCAGACGCACCGCTTGTGGCGTCTCCCCAAGAGCCGCCAGATGATCGGATCGGGCGTGATCCTGGAAGGCCGCCTCTACGTCGTCGACAACGGCGGCATCGCCGAGTGCTTCGAGCTGGAGACCGGCAAGGTCCTCTGGACTCAGCGGCTGCGCGGCCAGAGCGAGGCCGGCGGCGGCGTGTGGTCCTCGCCGGTGCTCAACGAAGGGAAGATCTATGTCATGAACAAGTCCGCCGAGGTCTTCATCTTCAAGGCCAGCCCGCAGTTCGAGCTGCTGGCCAGCAATGCTCTCGGAGAGGAAACCAACTCCTCGGTCGTCATCGCCGGCCGAGAGATCTTCCTGCGCACCCACGCCGCCCTGTGGTCGATCGGGCGGTAAGACAGGCATTTTGCCTGTGTTACTGCGGGCCGAGGCGACGGCCGTGTCACCCCGAGCGCAGCGAGGGGTCTGCTCGTGTCTCTGAAACGCCGGCTCCGCAGGGAGAACAGCAGATCCCTCGCTGCGCTCGGGATGACATGCTGCGCTGAACGCTGACAGCTGATGGCTGAACGCTTGCGCCGAAGGCCCGCTGTGCTACTGGCGCCGGACCCGCCAGCCGTCCTCGGCCGGCGCCAGCACCCGGCCCGGCGTCGCTCGTGTGAACTTGCCGTCCTGAACCACCGCCACACCGTTGACCAGCACGTGCGGAATCCCCTCCGGATATTGATGCGGCTCGGTGAAGGTGGCCTTGTCGGCGATGCGCTCCAGGTCGAACACCACCAGGTCGGCCCAGTAGCCCTCCTGGATCCGGCCGCGGTCCTTCAGCCCCATGATCTGGGCCGCCAGCGACGTCATGGAGCGGATCGCAAACGGCAGCGAGATGGTCTGCCGCTCCACCACGTAACGCCGGATCTTGCGCGGAAAGGTTCCGTAGAAGCGGGCGTGCGGCACCCCCTCGCCGAACCGGACGGTGTCGCCGTCGGTGCAGGTGGCCGTGAAATCCTGCTGCATGATGTGCTCGATGTCCATCTCCGACAGCGAGTAGCCCCGCATCCGGGCGCCTCCCGGCCGGTCGAAGCCGTTCTTCTGTATCCACAGGGCGGCCTCCACCGCAGACAGGCCCCGCTGGGTCGCGATCCAGGCCAGGCTCTTTTCCAGATACTTGGGATCGGGAAACTCGTAGACGATGATCCGCGAGGCCCCGCCCCGGCGCGCGATCTCGTGCTCGATGTCGCCGCGGATCTTGCGGGCCGTGGCCGGGTCCCCCAGGCGCGTCTCCAGGTTGTCCCGCAGGTTGCGGAAGGCCTGGTCACGGTCCGCCAGCTGCCCGAGCTGGCCGCCCACCCGCGTCCCCGGCGCCGCCAGCGCCCACAACGGGATCAGCACCGTGCTGCCGTCGCTCCCGGAAGTGTCGTAGGTGTACTGATCCGCGTACACCTCCACCCCTTGCTCCCGCGCCTCCCGGATCAGCCGCGTGGCCGCGTGGCTCGACCCCCAGTAGTTGGCGCCCTTGGCCTTGAGGTGCGAGCACACCACCGGCACCCCCGTCTCCCGCCCGATCTGAATGGTCTCCGCCACCGCCTCCAGCAGATCCACGGCCGGCGTCGGGTCCGAGGCGTTCTTCCACATCGGATCCTTGCCCTCGCTCCGCTCGTGGCTGATGTAGAAGCCCCCATACGGCTTCACCACCCGCGCCAGCTCCATCACCTCGCGCGGCTCGCTGAAGCGCCCCGGCACGTACTCCAGCCCGGTGCTCAGCCCGAAGGCGCCCTCCCGCATGGCCTGCTCCACCAGCACCTGCATGGCCGGTAGGTCGGCTTCGGCGGCCGCCTCGTTGACGCGCTTTTGCATCACCCGCTGGCGCACCGCTCCGTGCCCCACCATCAGGGCCACGTTGTTGCCCAGCCCCCGCGTTTCGAGCCGCTTCTTCTGCTCGTTCAACGGCCACGGCGACCGCCCGTCCTGGTTCAACACCGACAGCGTGATCCCCTGGGCCACCATGTTGAGGTTGAAACGCAGCTCCGGGTCTGCGAGACCCCGATCGCTGTGCGAGTGCAGATCGATGAACCCCGGCGTGATGTACTTGCCGGAGGCGTCGATCGAGCGTCCAGCGCCGGCGCCCTCCAGATTGCCGATGGCGCTGATCCGCCCACCCCGAATCCCGATATCGGCCACATACCACGGATTGCCCGAACCATCCAGAATCCGGCCGCCGCGGATCACCAGGTCGTAATCGGCAGCTGGCAGGGAGAGGGCCAGCAGGATCCAGCCGAGGAGGCGCATGGGCCTAGTATACACGCCAGCGCAGCAGTGATCTGCCGGTTCCTGAGCCAGCAGCTGTCTTCAGAATCCGCCGCGGGAATAGATCTCGCTGCGCTTTCCCACGTAAAGGACGCTCACCGTTCGGCCAACGATCTCGAAAACCGCGCGCCAATCCCCGATTCGGAGCCGGTAGACGTTGTCGTGACCTTTGAGCCGCGCGATTGCTGTACCGCGGGGATACGGATTGCTGGCGAGTTTCTCCAATGCGGCCACGATACGGCGGGCCACCAGGGGGCTAAGCTTTTGGATTTGCCGTCGGGCGGGTTCCTTTAGCTCGACGTGGAACTCGGCCATATAACTGTTTCTTGAGCTGAGCCAGACCGATGCCGGAGCTCTTCCGTGCCTTCCGATACAGTTTCAAAAAATGCGGATGCGATGACAGGATGAAGTCCTCCAGGTCCACCACCTCAGCGACGGGGCTGACGACAGCGATCGGCCTGGCATTGCGCGTGACCAATACGCGTCCTCCGCGCTCGACCTGGCGCAGGACTGCCGAAGCGTTCACTCGGAAGTCCCGGATCGTCGCCAGTCTTAGCATCGGTAGGACAATTATCCTACGCCAGGATTCGTATCGTCAAGATCCGCCGCCCCCTCGCCCTCGCCCCGTCGCCCCCTCGCCCCCTCGCCACCCTGGGGGCGGAAGCGGAAATCATCCCCCTGGATTCTGTCTCCTGGTTTATGGTACCTTCCCCAGTTACAGGAGAAACAACAAATGGAGGCTCTGGGTCTGATCGAAACCAAGGGACTGGTGGGCGCTATCGAGGCCGCTGACGCCATGGTCAAGGCCGCCAACGTGGTGCTGACCGGCAAGGAGTACATCGGGGCAGGATTCGTGACCGTGACGGTCCGGGGGGACGTGGGGGCCGTGAAGGCCGCCACCGACGCCGGGGCCGCCGCCGCCCGCCGGGTCGGCGAGCTCGTCAGCGTTCACGTCATCCCTCGCCCGCACGGCGAAGTCGAGAAGTTCCTACCCAACGCGGCCGCCGCCAAGAGCAAGTAGCCGGCCGGGTTCATGCTGCGCGACAAGGACCTCGTTTCCGTTCAGGAAGCTCGCTCCAAGGTCGAGAAGGCCTGGGCTGCCTTCCAGCACTACCGTCGCTTCACCCAGGAACAGGTCGACGCCGTCATTGACCGCATGGCCCAGGCGGCCCGGGCCGGCGCCGAGCGGCTGGCGCGACTGGCGGTCGAGGAAACCGGCTACGGCAACGCCCGCGACAAGACCGCCAAAAACCTGCTCTGCTCCGACACCCTGCACCAGGCCATCCGCCCGCTCAAGACGGTCGGGGTGGTCCGGGAGGACGCCGAACAGAAGGTCATCGAGATCGCCGAGCCGGTGGGGGTGGTGGCGGCCATCCTGCCGACAACCAATCCGACCTCCACGGCCATCTTCAAGATCCTGATCGCGCTGAAGGGCCGCAACACCATTGTGCTCAGCCCGCACCCGCGAGCGGTGCGCTGCACCTGCGAGACCGCCGCCCTGCTCTACCAGGCGGCGCGGGAGGCCGGCGCCCCTGAGGACGTCATCCAGTGCCTGGAGCAGCCCACCCTGGAAGCCACCCAGGAGATCATGCGCCACCGCCGCACCGGCGTCATCCTCTCGACCGGCGGCCAGGGCATCGTGCGGGCGGCCTACTCGAGCGGCAAGCCGGCCCTGGGCGTCGGCCCGGGCAACGTCCCGGTGATGCTGGAGCGCACCGCCGACCTCCGCCGCGCCGTCCGCCTGGTGGTAGAGGGCAAGTCCTTCGATTACGGCACCGTCTGCTCGAGCGAGCAGTCGTTGGTCATCGAAGAGCCCCTGCGCGACCAGGTTCTGGCCGAACTCCAGGCCAACCGCGCCTTTCTTTGCGACCAGAATCAGAAAAAAGCCCTCGAGAAGCTCCTGATCACCCCGGATTTCCGCGTGAATCCGGCCTGTGTCGGCCAGTCGCCAACCAAGATCGCCCAGATGGCCGGCTTCAGCGTGCCTCCGGAGACCTCCATCCTGGTGGTCGAGCTGGAAGGCATGGGCAAGGAGCATCCCCTGTCGGCCGAGAAGCTCTCGCCGGTGTTGTCGCTGTTCGTGGTTGCCGATTTTGAGGCCGGCTGCAAGCTTTGCGACAACCTGCTGCATTTCGGGGGCCTGGGCCACACTTGCGTCATCTACTCGCAGGATGACGCCAGGATCCGGGAGTTCGGCCTGCGGATGCCGGCCATGCGGGTCCTGGTGAACACCCCGGCGCCCCAGGGGTCCGTAGGCATTACGACTAACGTATTCCCGTCGATGACCCTGGGCTGCGGCGCCATGGCGGGCAACGTGACCAGCGACAACATCGGCCCGCTGCACCTGATCAACCTGAAGCGCATCGCCTACCATGTGCGGGAGGCGGCCCAGGCCTTCCGCAGCCCCGAGGGCCAGGCCTATTTTGCGACTGGGGCGACCGGGCGACCCGGCGACGGGGGGAGCGCCCCGCGTCCCGCCATCGCCGCCCGGGTGGATCAATACCTGGCCTCGCGCGGCCTCGACTCGACGGTGCCAGCCGCCAACCCGGCCTCTCAGGTGGTGGACCGCTTCCTGACCTCGCGTCGCTCCGTCGCCTCATCGCCCCCGTCGCCGGCTTCCCTCACTGCCCCCTCGCCCCCGTCGGGGCCCGCCCCCCCGGCGCCCCCGGTCGAAGTCGTCCCCTTTGTCTGCGAGTCCGACGTGCGCCGGGCCCAGCGCGAGGGCAAAAAGATCTACATCGGCTCGAAGACCATCGTCACCCCGGCGGCCCGCGACATGGGCGCCGATGTCATCGTCAAGACGGACTGAACGGGGATGGCGCGCTGGATCCGGCTCGAACCCGACCCGGCCCCTCTCGATTCACTGGCCGCCGAGCTGAGGATTCCCGGTTTCCTGGCCCGCCTGCTGGTCCAGCGGGGCCTGGCCGATCCGGCCGCCGCCGCCCGCTTTCTGAACCCCTCGCTCGAGGACCTTCACGATCCCTTCCAAATGCTCGGCATGCCAGCGGCCGTCGAGCGTCTGCGCCGGGCCTGCCAGGCCTCCGAAAAGATCCTGATCTACGGCGACTATGACGTCGATGGAACCACCGCCGTGGTGCTGCTGCGCAAGGCCATCGAGATGGCCGGCGGGAGGGCCGATTTTCACCTGCCGCACCGCCTGAGGGAGGGCTACGGCATGCGCCCGGAGGTCCTGGAGCAGGCGGCCCGCGACGGCGTGCGCCTGGTGGTGAGCGTCGATACCGGCATCCGCGAGGTCGAAACCGTGGAGCGCGGCAACCAGCTTGGTATTGATACGATTATCACGGATCACCACCTGCCCGACGTCGCCCCGCCGCCGGCCCTGGTGGTGCTCAACCCCAACCAGCCCCACTGCCCGTACCCGGAGAAGAACCTCTGCGGCGTCGGGGTGGCTTTCAAGCTCGCCCAGGGACTGCTGGGCACGCTGGGCTGGCCGGCGGCGCGACTCCAGAAGGTGCTGGCCTCGCTGCTGCGCCTCACGGCCATCGGCACCGTCGCCGACGTCGTGCCCCTGGTCGGCGAGAACCGCACCATCGTCAAGTTCGGTCTCGACGGCCTGCGCCAGGCCGTCAATCCCGGCTTGAAAGCCCTGCTGGCCACGGCCGGTTTCCGCGAGGGGCAAACTCCCTCCGCCGGCGACGTAGCCTTCCGGGTGGCGCCGCGCCTGAATGCCGCTGGCAGAATGGACACCGCCTCAACCGTCATTGAGCTGTTCTCCGTCTCCGACTCGAAGCACGCGGGGGAGCTGGCCGCCCGGCTCAACGAGCTCAACACCGAGCGCCAGAAAGCCGAGGCCGGCATCCTGGACCAGGTGCTGGCCGGTTTGCCGGAAGGCGCCGGCGAGGCGGCCTGCCTGGTGGCGGCCGGCGTTGGCTGGCACCGCGGCGTGCTGGGCATTGTGGCCTCCCGCCTGGTGGAGCGCTTTCACCGCCCGGCCCTGGTGGTTTCGATCGATGACGGCGCGGGCCTGGCCCACGGCTCCGGGCGCAGCATTCGTGGCTTTCACCTGCTCGAAGCGTTGGAGTCGATGCGGGACCTGTTCGTGCGTCACGGCGGCCACCGCGCCGCAGCCGGCTTCTCGATGCCGGCCGATGGCGTCGACCAGCTGCGCGAGCGCCTCAACGCCTACGCCGCCGCCCGCCTGTCAGCAGAAGACTTCGTCCCGCAGCTGGTCATCGACGCCGAGCTGCGCCTGGGTGAAATCACCGACCTGAACATGGCGGCCCTTCAGCGCCTGGAGCCTTACGGCTACGGCAACCCCGGCCCGGTCTTCGCGGCCACCAGGCTATTGGTTTCGAGCGAACCCCGTGTCCTGAAGGATAAGCACCTGCGCCTGGCGCTGCGCCAGGATGGCCTGGTCATGATGGCGGTGGGCTGGCAGATGGCCGCCTGGGCCGAAAAGCTCCGCCCCGGCTCGGTGGTGGACGCCGCCTTTACCGTCGAGACCGACGATTTCCTGGGCGGCTGGCGCCTGGTTTTGCGGGATCTGGCGCTCTGAATTGGCCACACAGGCACAGAGGCACGGAGAAAACCTTTTCAACAATCTCTGTGGCTCTGTGCCTCTGTGGCAATAGCCCGCACCAGCGGCATGAAGCGCTTCATGTCCTCCATCGTTCCCAGGGTGATGCGCAGGTGGTGGGGCATCGACGGGAACAGGCGGCCCACGGCAAACCCGCCCCGGTTCAGCCCGGCGCTCACCGGGCCGATGGGGCGCTTCAGGTCCACCATCACGAAGTTGGCCTGCGACTCCGTGGAGGCGTACCCCATCTTGCGGAACTCCTCGGTCACATAGCGGCGGACCTGGGCATTGAGGGCGCGGATGCGCTGGTACTCGGCCTTGTCTTCCAGGCCCGCCAGGGCCCCGGCGACCACCGCCTGGTTCAGCGCCATGCCGCCGAGCAGGCGCGGCGCCATGCGGCGGATCAGGTCCGGGCTGGCGATGGCGTAGCCCAGGCGCATGCCCGCCAGCCCATAGATCTTCGAGAAGGTCTTGAGAATGACTACGGGGCGGCCCTGCTTCACGTAGGGCAACGCCGTCTCAAACTGGGGATCGTCGACGAAATCGCTGTAGGCCTCGTCGGCCACCAGCACCGTATCCGCCGGCAGGTTGTCGACGGTCCAGCGCAGCTGTTGGCCGCTGATGATGGTCCCGGTGGGATTGGCCGGGTTGCACAGGTAGATCATGCCGGCGGAGTTCTTACGGGCGGCGTCGACCATCTTCTCGACGTCGTGGACGCCGCGGGCGTCGAGCGGAATCTTGACAGCTGGGTTGCCGGCGATCTCGGCGCTGCGGGCCACGGCCTCGAAGGTCGGCTCGGCCACCACCGGCGGGCGCCGCTCGCCGGCAAACACCTGGGTGGTGACTCGCAGCGGCTCGCTCGAGCCGGCTCCCAGCACCACCGACGCCGCCGGCGCCCCGTGCAGCTCGGCCAGCCTCTGCCGCACCGCCTGGGCCTCGCCCCCAACGTAGTAGTTGCCGCGCTCGCAGGCCTTGGCCATGGCCCGCACCATCGACGGAAACGGCCCGTAGGCGCTTTCATTGGAGCTCAGCCTTAGCAGGACCGGCGGCGCCGAGGTCGGCCCGCTCTGCGCCGCCAGGCGCGGCATCGCCGCCGCCGCCCCCCCCAGGCCCTGAAAAAACGTCCGCCGAGTGGTCATGGCAGGTCCTCCTTCCGGCTGACGCTATCTTACCCGTTTTCGCCGCCGCGGCGCAGGCCTTTTCGGGCGGCGACGCGCCAGGAGGGCTTCCAGGTCCTCCACGATTTCGCTGGACTCCAGCAGGGTGAGGCGGGGACGCCCCAGAATGGAAGCCGCAACCCCCCCCACGATGAGGCCCTCCACCCCGGCGGCCTTGAGCCACGCAGCCAGGTCCCGCAGGACCGCCGCGAACCGGGCGTCAAAGTCCGTAAGCCCTCCGGAGCTGGCGCCACCTCTGACGGGCCACTTTCTTCTCGGCCTTCAGTTGCTTGTCTCAGCCAAACAGCTTCACCGACGACATCAGTGCCGCTGTCTGGCGCATCTTGACTTCCACCGGCGTCCGGCGGAGCTCCGCGATCTCATAGGCGTTAGCAGCCTTCCATCGCTGCACGTACTCGCGGGCCTGCTGGCGCGTCATAGACTCTCTCTCCATGATACCATCCGCCCGGCGTTCTCCTTTTCGAGGAACTCCATCAGGGGCTGGAAGTATTCGCGGATGGCCCGGGTGCTGAGGGGCTCGCCGGTCTTCTCCTGGATCAGCTGGCGCCAGTCGCGGGTGGCCCCCGGGCTCAGCAGCTCCTGGAGGAACCGGCCCACCGCCCGGTTGCCATAGTAGTTCGAACTCCTGGGATCCTGCTTGAGGATGTTTCGGGCGATGTGGTTGTGGAGCTGGTACTTGATGACGTAGGCCATCGCATAGTCGTAATACTGGGCTGGGTCGTCGCTGAGGTGGGTCTTGGTGGCGGCATCGCAGTATTGCTCACCGCGCGCCGCCGGCGGCTCGATGCCCTGGAAGCGAGCCGCGTACTGCCACCAGCGGGCGTTGAACTCGCCGGGCGGCAGGTTCTTCTCATACAGGTCGTGCTCGAAGTAAGTCATGGTTCCGGCCGAGAACGGGACAAACACCGCCGCCGCATCCAGGGCTTCCCCCAGCAGCCAGCGGAGCTGGTCCACCTGCCGTTCGGCCGGCAGGATCCCCACCTGCTTGAGGTAGGGAACCTGCCGGGCGGCGATGCCGATCAGGTCCCCGACCGCTTCATGAAAGGCCCGGTTGGCGCCGGTGCGGAGCGTGAAGGGCACCTGGGGCCGGGAGTAGGCCAGGAAGTAATACACGTGGCCCAGTTCGTGGTGGGCGGTGACGAACCAGCGGTGGTTGGGCTCCACGCTCATCAACGAGCGCACCTCCTGGTCGCGGTCCAGGTGCCAGGCCGAGGCATGGGTGTTCTTCTTGCGCTTTGCATCCGGCGGCAGCTGATAGAGATCGCTCTTCTGCCAGAAGCTCTTGGGCAGGGGCGGCAGGCCCAGCGAGGTGTAGAAGCGCTCCCCCTGCTCGACGATCCACTCGGGTTTGCGGCCCTTGAACAAATCGTCCAGGTCGGCCCCTTCCACCAGACCTGGCCATGCCTGGGCCCAGCGGTTGCCGATCCAGTGAGCCGGGATGCGGTCCGGCGGCGGCTGCCGGTAGCGCTCCGCCAGCTTGTACTTGGCCCAGCAATGCAGCTGCTCGTAGAGCGGCCGGAGATCGCGCTGGAACGCCTCCATCAGCTGCATCATCTCGGGAACCGTCATGCCGTAATCGGCCACCTGGAGGTGAAAGAAGGAGCTGTAGCCCAGCTCGCGGGCCACCCGGTTGCGCAACTCCCGCAGCTCGACCAGGCCCGGCTTAAGAGCCAGCCCGGATTGCTTGGAGACCTCCCAGGCCTGCCGTCGCTCGGCCAGGTTCCTGGACTCCACCAGGAGGCGGTCGATCTGGTTGGGGTTGACTACCTTGCGGCACTTGTCGCCGGCGCGGTCCCAGCAGAACTCGAAGCCGTCCAGGATCTTGCTCTGCCCGGCTTCCTTGGCGACCCGGGCCTCGACGACGTCGGGGATGGTGCCGGGATACTCGGCGGCCGCCAGCAGGATCTTCTCGAGTTGTAGGGCCACCAGCGGGTCGAGATCCTTGCGCCGGTCGAGCAGGGCCTTGGACTGGCGAATCACCCAATCGCTGCCTGCCAGGGCCGCGAAGGCCCGATCGGCGCCGATGCGCTCGCCGGTGTGCTGGTCGGTCACGTCGGTGGAAGCCTTCCAGTTGGCCTCCGCGGTGACCCTGTAGAGCTTCCGCACCAGGCTGTCGTAGGTGGCAAGAAAAGCCCGGGCCTGGTCGTTGGTGTTGGGACCGCAGCCGGCCAGGACGCCGAGCAGAATCAGCAGTAGGACAGGCATTCCTGCCTGTCGGGTTCTTGGGTTGTGATCGTGGGAAGTCACCGAAGCTGGCTCCTCAGTTGAGCCAGCACCGGCCGGAGGGAAGGATCCGCCGCCAGGTTGTTCCACTCCGCCGGGTCCTTGGCTTCATCGTAGAGCTCGACGCCCTGGCGGCCGCCATCCCACTCGGTGTAGCGCCAGCGTTCGGTGCGCACGGATTTGCCGAGGTAGGTGACTTCCCGGTTCATGAGGGAGCGATCCGGATGACGACCCACCATGGTGAATACCGCCGGCTTGCCCGGCCGCGACGGGTCCTGCAGCCAGGGGAGGAGGCTCGAGCCCTCCAAGCCTTCCGGAGGCCGGAGGCCGGCGATGGCGGCCAGGGTGGGGTACAGATCCACCAGCTCTACCAGCCCACGACATACCTGGCCCTGGCTCCTGGCGCCAGGAGCGTAGAGGATCAGGGGCACGCGGGCCGACTCCTCGAACAGGGTCATCTTGTGCCACATGCCGTGCTGGCCGGTGTGGTAGCCGTTGTCACCCAGGAACACGATGGCGGTGTTGCGCCAAAGATCCAGCTCCTCGACGGCGTTGAGCAGGAGGCCCACTTGGGCGTCGAGGAAGGAGTTGCAGGCATAGTAGGCGGCGCGGTAGAAGCGGGTTTGTTTGTCGGTGGGCCGGGGCTGGGTCTCCAGCTCGTAGCGGGCAGCGGGCAGCAGCGATCTCTCGTGCCCGGCGGGCCCTTCCGGAAGCGGGATTCCGTTCGGGTCGTAGAGATCGAAGTAGCGGGAGGGCGCCGCGTAAGGCGAGTGGGGCCGCCGGAAGCCGACGCCCAGGAAGAACGGCCGCCCTTCCTTGGTGCACCGGCGAATCAGATCGACGCCCTTGCGGGCCACTATGCCGTCCGGGGTCCGGTCGTCGGGGGTTTTGAGCCGGGCCCACTCCATGGTGTGGTTGCGAGGCCCCGGCATCCGGTGACTCTCCAGCACCTCGCTCTCGGGAGGGTTCTTGCCGCTCTCTTCGAGGTTGAAGTCCCAGCTGCGGGGGTCGTGGTGCTCCTCACCGGTGTGATAGATCTTGCCCAGCTGGGCGCTGAACCAGCCGTTGCTGCGGAACAACTGGGGCAGCATGACCACGTCGGGCATGTGCTGGCGTGTGGGGGTGGTCAGGGTCCACACCCGGGTCGTCTCGGGCCGCCGGCCGCTGAGGAAAGAGGCCCGCGAAGGAGCGCACAATGGGAACTGACAGTAGGCGCGATCGAAGCGCGTGCCGCGCCCCGCCAGCCGGTCCAGGTTGGGGGTCCGGGCTACCGGGTGGCCGTAGCAGCCCAGCTCGGTGTTGAGATCATCCGCCACCAGGAACAGGACGTTGGTTCCGTTGCCGGCCGCCCGCAGCGGGAGGGTCGCCAGGGCAGGCGCGGTGGCCAGGAAGCGGCGGCGGTTCACGGGAGCCAGTATACCCCACGCCGCGCCGGCCGCCCTGCTGCCTGTGTTACACCCGATAGGCAGGAATGCCTGTTACTGCACGATTAACTGGGCGGCGTTCCAATCCGCGCCGGCGTAGGAGATGCGGACCGGATGGCGGCCTGGCGCGGCCTGCGCCGGAACCACCACGTTGATCTGCCAGATCCCCTGACGGCCGGGCGCCAGGCCGCTGAACATGACCGGCGCCGGAGCCCCGGCGATGCTGACCTGCGGCAGCCGGCTGGTGTAGTAGAGGGGCATGCCGGAGGCCGGAGCCAGGAAGCCGGGGGCCGGCTGGTCATCGCGGGGGCCGATGAACAGACCATCCGCCGGACCGTAGAGCGAGACAATGCTGCCGCGCTTGACGGTCTTCTGGTTGGGGCTGAAGATGGCTTCGCCGGTCTGGGTGCCGACGCCAAACAACACCTCGTCGGGATCCAGGAACAGACCCGGAGAGTGGCCCGGGGCATGGGGCGGGCAATTGGCGGCCACCCGGTGGCCATGCTGCCCATGGTGCTCATGCGAGACGTTGCCGCTGTGGCTGGGCGGGCTGGTCGAGATGTGGCCGTGAACGCGGTGCCCGCCGCATGCTGTGATCACCGGGATGGTGGCAAAGCGGACATCGGGCTGGTTGACGTGGAAGGCGTTGCCGAGCCGGTTATCGCCCCAGGTCACGTGAAACGCCGAGGCGCTGGCTACCGCCTGGTCGTAGTCGCCCATGTAGGTGGAGACGATAATCGGATCCTGTGCGATCGCGACCGGGAAGCTGGCGCTGGTGATGCGGCCGTTGGGACCCAACAGCACCGTAGCGCCGCTGACACTGGAAACCGACCCGTAGCGGTCGATGATGGTGTTGGCGGCCAGCCGCCGGTCGTAAAAGGTGATCAGCAGCTTGCTGCCGTCCGGCAGCACGGCAGGGGTGGGGAAGAACTGCTGGGTGGTGGTTCCATCGTCGTTGACCAGCGCCGGCGCGCTCCAGGTGGCCCCGCTGTCAGTGGACTGGCGGAAGAAAATGTTTCCGCGGTCCGCGGCCGTGGTGCAGGGGCTGCTGCTGCAATTGTTGTAGACCACGTAGAGGTTGCCGCTGACCGGGTTCACGGCCGCATGCGGAAACGAGTTGCTGCGGAAGCCGCCGCTCAGCGCGAGGCTTCCATTAACTCCTGTACTGTTGAGCGTGGTCACCGTGACCGCCGGGGCGAAGGTGACGCCAAAGTCGGTGGAGCGGCGAACGCGAATTTCATCGGGCGCCGGGCTGCTGTCGTAATAGAACACGTACACAGAGTGATCCGCACCCACCACCACGAACGGTCCCTGCACGTTGAATGGGGTGCCGGGCGCCAGCAACACTCCCCCAGCCGGACCGAAGGTGGCCCCGGCATCGGTCGAGCGCGTGAACTTGATTCCTGGCGCAAGAGCAGGAGAAAACTCCCGCCACGTCAAGTAGACGTTGCCTTGCCCCGGCCCGGCGAAGTTGTCCACCGTCATCCACTCCTTGTCGTCCCCGGGGCCCCCTGTTCCCGGCGCCCCGTTCACAGGAGCGCCGAAAGAGGCGCCATTGTCAACGGACTTGAATACTTGGATTCCCGTGAAGGTATTAAAGTTGAGGGCCGAGAAGTAGATGGCGCCGGAGACGGTGTCGCGGGCGAGAACCGGGTCACCGGCATCCCCGTCGGTGGAGGCCGGCAGCGCACCCATATCCGTGAAGCTGGCCCCGCCATTGGTGGAGCGGGCCCAGCCTGTAAACTGGTTGACGGTGATCCCGCAAGACGCGATGGGGCTGCAAGACCCCGAGTCGTTATAGCCGACCACCACTACAGAGCCGGAACCCAAAACCAGGGTCGTCTCACTTTGGGTGTCGTTACTGGCCGGGTCCGGTACGGCGTTCACCAGGACGTTGGTGAAAGGCTGGCCTACCACAGTTTCGGAGGCCTCGGCGCCCAGCACGACTTCGTCAGGGAGCTCGGCGAGGGAGGTGCCCTTCCTTCCGAACTTCAACTCCAGCAAGGTCTGGCCAGCGGTCGAGAGCTGTTGGAACCTCACGTCGTCGTCGTAGAGGGCCCGAATCCCAGTCGCTTGGGCGGAGATGCGCCGGATTGCCACGCCTCCCGCCAACACCAAAACCGACACCACCAGCCAAACCCCTGCGCGCACACGTATCATCTCAGGCTCCTTCGTATGATCTGCCGTAACCTACGTATCAAATAGGAAAACGAGAGTTTTGTCAAGTACCAAATGCATCAGGCTCTCCCTGAGAGTACTGTACGGTTCAGTACTATTTGAACTTGTTGACTCCTACTGCGTTGTGGCATATTCTAGTCATCAAGGAAGAACATCAACCCAGGGCTGTCTAGGCCGGTGACAGGGAGTCATCCCCCCGGACGGCCGAAAGGAGTGTCCGATGCTATCTGGCTCTGGGAAGTTTGCGGTCCTGCTGGCAGCGTTGTCCGCCAGCCTGATCGCCGGTCCCCCGACAATCACCACCATGACCCCCAGCGCGGTGACGGCGGGCGGCGGCGGCTTTACTCTGGTAGTGGATGGCGCGGGTTTTATGGATCAGTTGGCGATGAACCCTATCTCGGCGGGATCCGATATCTACTGGAACCAAACGAGGCTGCCGACGACGTTTGTCAGTTCTAGTCGCGTGACAGCGCCGGTGACGGCGAGCCTGATCGCGTCGGCGGGAAGCGCCAGCATCACGGTGGCCAATCCGATCCAGGCCAAGTCGAACGCCCTGACGCTTACCATCAACGCCGCCCTGGCGATAACCACAACCGACCTGCTTCAGCCCGGCGCTGTGGACCTGCCGTACTCGCAGACCCTGGGGGTTACAGGCGGGTCGCTGCCGCGCCGGTGGTCGATTCGGTCGGGGAACTTGCCGCCGGGCCTGGGCATGGATGCCACGAGCGGGGCCGTGTCGGGAATGCCAACTGCCCCCGGCACGTTTGCATTTGAGGCCCAGGTCACTGATAATTCGCTGGCCAGCACGCGGCGGTCTTTCTCGCTCCGGATCCATCCGGCGCTGGTGATCACGACGCCGGCTGGCCTTCCCGGCGGGACAGCAGGAACCTCCTACGGATTGACTCTGGCGGCGACCGGAGGGCTGCCGCCCTACCGGTGGTCGATTCGCTCGGGCGAGTTGCCGCCTGGGGTGACGCTGGATGCAGCCACGGGGCGGTTGACCGGCACGCCATCGGGAGCAGGGACGTTTTCCTTTACGGTTCACGTTTCCGACAGCCTGCAAGCCACGGCCATCCGGGCGTACAGCATTGCGGTCGATTCGCGGACCGCCGTCTCTGCGATCGTGAACGGCGCTGCTTTCCTGGCCGGGCCGGTGGCCCCGGGCACCATCGTGACCATCTTCGGCACCGAGATCGGACCGGCGACAGCCGCCCTGCTGCGAGTCGGCGCTTCGGGGGTTCTGGACACCACCTTGGGCGGCGCCAGGGTCTTTTTTGACGGCCTGGCGGCGCCGCTCATCTACGCCCAGGCCAACCAGGTGAGCGCCATCGTTCCCTTCGGCATGGAGGGCCGATCCAGCACCGAGGTGACGGTGGAGCTGGCGGGTTTGCGTTCCAGGCCGTTTTCCGTGTCGCTGGCGGAGAGTTCGCCGGCCCTGTTCACCGTCAATTCCTCTGGCAAAGGGCCGGGAGCGATCTTGAACCAGGACTACAGCTTGAACTCGGCGCAGAACCCGGCCCGCAAGGGCTCGATCGTGATGCTGTATGCCACCGGCGGCGGCCAGACGGATCCGCCGGGCATCGATGGCCAGCTGGCTGCCGGTTCCCTGGCGAGGCCACGCCTGCCGGTATCGGTGACCATGGGGGGCCTGGCGGCAGAGGTGCGGTATGCCGGCGCGGCCCCGGGGCTGGTTGCCGGGGTGCTGCAGCTGAACGTGGCGGTTCCGGAGGCGGTGGCCGCCGGCGACCTGGTCTCGGTTTTTGTTCGTATTGGTAATGCCATAAGCCAACCCGACGTCAGCCTGGCCGTGCGATGAGGCTGGGGCCCCGGCTCGGGGCATTGCTGGTCTTTGTCGCTGCGCTGGGACTCTACCTCAGCACCCTGGCTCCTGCGGTCACCTTTGTGGACAGCGGGGAGCTGATTGCAGCCGCCCGCACCCTGGGAGTGGCTCATCCGCCGGGCTTTCCGTTGTACCTGCTGCTGGCACATGTGGCAACCCGAGTTCCCCTGGGGACGGTGGCCGTCCGGGTCCATGTGGCTTCAGCCTTGGCAGCGGCCCTGGCGGCCGCCGCCGTTACCCTGATCGTTATGATGGTCGGAACCGGCGGCGGCCCCTGGCCGGGGCTCATGGCCGGGCTGCTGGTGGCCGGGTCCCGAACCCTGTGGAGCTACGCCACCATCGCCGAGGTCTACGCCCTGAACACGCTGCTGCTGGCAGTGCTGGTGCTGCTGGTGGTGAAGTGGCGGACAGCGCCAGGCTCGCGCTGGATCTACACGGCGGGGTTTGTGTTTGGCCTGGCCCTGGGAGTGCACCACTTCACCATTCTGCTGGCCCTGCCCGGGCTGGCGGCGCTGGCGCTTTGCCGGACCGGACGGGAGTGGTTTTCCGCGGCCCGGACAGCCCGTCTGCTGCTGTGGTCTCTGGGCGGCGTGCTGCTGGTTTACGCCTATCTGCCGTGGGCGGCCTCGCGCTTCCCGCTGTTGAGCTGGGGCAATCCAGATACCTGGCAGCGAATCTGGCGGCACGCCACGGCGCGGCAGTATCAAGCCTCTTTCTCCCTCTCGCTGAAGGCGGCCCGGAGCCAGGCCGGGGAGTTCGCCGAGCTGGTTTACCGGCAGTTCGGACCCTGGTGGCTCCCGCTGGCACTGCTGCTGGTGACCTGCGGCCTGGTGCGGCTGTGGAGGCGGGATCGGTCGCTGTTCTGGTGCCTGGCCCTGCTGATGGGGGTGAACCTGGCCGGGACCCTGGGTTATGTGATCGCCGAAGATAAGGATGCCTACTACCTGCCAGTCTTTCTGGCCATGGCCCTGGCGGCCGGATTTGGGGCGGCGGCGTTGCCGCTGAAGCGGCTGGCGCCCCTGCTGCTGCTGGCGCCGGTGGCGGCCCTGGCTGCCAATTACAAATACAACAACCGGCGCAGCTATTACCTGGCTCGGGATTACGTCCACAACATTCTGGACACCGTGGAGCCCCGCGGCATGCTGCTGACGTCGGACTGGCAGGTCTATTCCCCGATGCTGTACACCCGTTGGATCGAGGGGGCGGCCCGGGAGGCCGTCGTGATCGACCTGAGGCTTCTGCGGCGATCCTGGTATTTCGACCAGCTCCGAAGGGAATACCCGCAGCTGATGGAGCAAGCCCGCCAGCCGGTAGAGGCTTTTCTGGAAGACCTCCGCAACTGGGACCAGAACCCCCGGCTCTACGACCAGGACCCCGCCCGCAGCCGCATCCAATCCCGGTTTCACTCCATGGTCTTGGCCCTGATCGCGGCCCACCAGCAATCCGGGCCGGCCTATGTGACCGAGGAGGTGCTGGCCACCAGAAGTCCCGAGGAGGCTCCGCTGGCCGCGGCGCTCGAGAAGCGCTATCATCCGGTCGCCGAGGGATTGGTTCTCCGGCTGTCGGCTTCCCAGGATTCGGCGCCGCCGGGTCCGCTGCGGCTGCGGCTGCGCGGCCTGCAGGACTTGTTGCCGCGCCTCGACCGGGACGACGTGGCTCGGCGAAAGGTCCTGCCCGTGTATGTCTCGATGCTGCGGCGGCGCGCCAGGCTGCTCCAGGCCCACAAGCGCAGCGCGGAGGCCCTGGAGACGCGGCGGTTTCTGGCGCTGCTGGAGGCGTCTGTCAGGCGGTAACACAGGCATTCCTGCCTGTCCGGTCCTCTCACGAAAACTCGCCGCGCCGGAACCGCTCCACCAGCCGCTCGCTCATCCGCCAGGACAGCGCGACGTTGGTGAGGGTGGGGTTCTTCTCCGGATAGGCGGGAAACACCGAGGCGTCCCCCAGGAACAGGTTGGGGATCTCGTGGCAGCGGCCGTCGAGGTCGACCACCGAGGTCTTGGGGTCGCGGCCCATGCGCGCCGTGCCGACCCAGTGGTTGGAATCGATGACCAGCTCGGCGGCCGTGATGGCGGCCGGCCGCGAGATCACCTCCCCGCCGCCGGCCCGGATGATCTCCTCGCTGGTCTCCACCATATCGCGGGCCATGGCCAGGTCGCTGGCCTCGTAATGCAAGTGGACGCGGACCAGCGCCAGGCCGAAACGGTCGCGCCGCGCCGGATCCAGATCCACGAACTTGCGCGGCGAGATCCGGAGAGTGCCCTGCATGTTCATGCCGGCGTGCCCGATGTTGCGCTCCCGGAAGGCGCGCTTGAATGCCGCGCCGTAGCCGGCCACGTTGCGCACCGCCATCCGGTAGGGAGTCCAGCCGGCCCCGCACTGCACCTGGTAGGTGTCCTCGAAGTCGGGATGCGGCCGGTCCCAGTAAAGCCCGGTCAACAGGCTGTGGTAATAGTTGGTGCCATCGTCGTTGGAGGCGTCGCGGCGGGCCAACTGGGGAAAGAATCCCACCACCGTCACGCCGAAGTGGCTGGTGAGGTTGCGGCCGGCCTGGCCGCTGCCGTTGGCCAGGCCATTGGGAAACTCGCGGCTGCGATGGAGCAGCAGTTGCCGGGCGGTCTCGACGGCTCCGCAGGCCAGCACCAGGGCCCGGGCCTCCACCTTTTCGACCCCGCCCGACGCGCCGGTGAATTCGATGCCGGCGACGCGGCGCCCGGAGCGGTCCATCAGCACCCGGGTCATGGTGGATTCGGAGAACAGCGTCAGGTTGCCGGTCCGCTGGGCCAGCGGGAGGGGCGTATTGGCGGAGGTGTACTTGGCGTCCACACAGCAGCCGCCGCAGTGCCCGCAGAAATGACACCGGGCCCGGCCGGAGCTGTGAGGCGCCGTGAGCATGGCCTTGCGCTGGGCTACGAATTCCATCTTGCGCCCCTGAGCCTTGAGGCGCTCCACTCCCCGGCGCAAAGCCATCTCCGGACAGCGCATCGGTACCGGCGTGAGAAACTCGCCGTCGGGCAGGTTCGAGAGGCCGTCTTTGTACCCATAGACGCCCATGAACCGCTCGGCGCGGCTGTAATAGGGAGCCACCTGCTGGTAAGAGATAGGCCAGCGGCGGAAGTCGAGCGGCCCGAACCGCAGGCTGTGCCCGGCCCAGCACAGGGACCGGCCACCCACGGCCTTGAGCCAGCCGTGGTCCGGCTGGTCGCCGACCCCGGTGAAGTGACCGCGCTCGCGGAAGTCCTGCCACAGGTTGGGGACGGGACGCTGCCGGCCGGCGGCCCGTCGCTCCAGCATCTCGCGGGCCGACAAGTGGGCGCCGTAATCCACCCCGGCCTGCAGCCGCGGCCCGGCCTCCACCAGCGCCACCTTCAGACCCGCCTGGGCCAGCACCCAGGCGGCGATGCCGCCTCCGAATCCACTGCCTACTATGCAAACATCGAACGGCCCTTTCGCCATGCTGCTATTGTAGCGGGATGACGCCGGATTCCACCGCCCGCTCCGTGGATTTCTTCCGGGTCGCCGCCAGGTATTACGACGACGATTATGCCGCCCTGGGCTACGACGCCGACGTGAAGTTCTATGCCGGGCTGGCGGCCGACTGCGGCGGCCCGGTTCTCGAAATGGGCTGCGGAACCGGGAGGGTGCTGCTGCCGACGGCGCGCGCCGGGGTGACCATTCATGGCCTGGAAATCTCGCCCGACATGCTGGCGGTGCTGCGGGAAAGGCTCCGCCAGGAGCCGGCCGAGGTCCGGCAGCGGGTGTCGTGGACCGAAGGGGACCTCCGGTCGGCGGAGGTTTCCGGGCGGTTTGCGCTGGTGACGGCGCCGTTTCGCGTGGCCCAGATCCTGATCGAGCGCCAGGATCAGCGGGCCTGGCTGCGCAATGTGCGGCGCCACCTGGCGTCCGGCGGCGCCCTGTGCTTCGACGTCTTTCAGCCCGATTACCGGTTGCTGGCCGCCCCCCGCGGGCCGGAGCCGGAGCTGGATCGCCCCGATCCGGCAACCGGAGGCCGCATCCATCGCCGCTTCCGCACCGTGCCTCGCCCTGAGACCCAGACTCTGGAGGTGGAGATCCAGTGGATCCACGAAGACCCCGCCGGCCGGGTAACCTCGGAATCCTCCGGCCAGTTCCAGCTGCGTTGGTTCACCCGCGGGGAGCTGGAGAACCTGCTGGAGCTGGAAGGCTTCCGGATTACGGACTACTGGGGGTCTTTCCGCGGCGAGCCCTTCGGGGAAGGGGCCACCGATCAGATCATCCGGGCCGTGGCGTTACACAGACATTCCTGGGTAGTCGAAGCCGAACGATGAACGCGCCAGGCTCTAGCTGGACAGCCGCCAGGCGTTGACGCGAAACCCCCGCCACCGCGTCCTGGCGAGGGAGAGCAGCAGCATGGCCCCCATCAGGCAGGCCACGGCGGCGGCCGCCTCCCAGGCGTCCAGCCGGTGCTGGGGAAACGCCAGAAACCGCCCGTAGACCAGCTCGATGTGGACCCAGTAGATCAGCAGCGAGGTGCGGCCCATCTGGCACACCCAGCTAAAGCGCTCCGGGGCGGCCACGCTGGTCCAGCCGTAGGAGAGGGCCAGCAGCAGCAGGACCACCGCGGTGCGGTTGGCCACCAGGTTGGGGCTGGTGAGCCAGTAGTTGTAGGGTTGGTAGTAGGAGAAGGGTATGGAGTCGAAAAACCGGGCGGCGACCAACAAGGTGAGGGCTGCCAGCACCATCCACTGCATAGCGCGGTCCAGCTCCGGCCGCTCTTTGCGGCCCAGCAGCAGCAACCCCGCCATGACCCCCGTGAAGGCGTAGGAGGCCCAGGGGAACAAGGGGAAGTTCGCGGTCTGGGGCGACCCTACCAGGTAGCCCATCAGAAAGCCTGGCAAGGGGCCCGCAGGGAGCTTCCAGACCAACGGTGTCGCCATGGCCACGGCCAGAGCCGCCAGGCCCGCCGCCGGGGCCCGCCACCGTTCCGGCGTCACCACCATCAGCCCTCCAGCCAGCCCCAGCGCCACCCCCATGCTGTTGAGGATGTCGGCCTTCAGCAGGTCCCGCGCCGAGGAGTGCGGCCAGTAGAAGGCCCACTGCTGCAAGCGGAACAGCAAGGCAATCCCGAGGATATAGCCTGCCCGCCGCCCCACCTGCCGCCATCCGAAGCCCCCGCGTCCCCGCAGCAAGATCACCAGTGAGATGCCGGTCATGAACAGGAACATCGCCGCCGGCAGCCCCGCCACCAACTGGGAGAGTTCAAAGAAGTCGGAGCGGCGCAGGTCGTCCCGCATCCAGGAGTGCACCGCGTGCCCTTGCAGCATGATCAGGATGGCCAGCCCCCGCATCCAGTCCAGGTAGTGCAGCCGCGTCGGATTCCCCACGGTGCCAAGTTACCCCAGCAGAATCCTGGACGCAAGCCCTGCTCAACCCTAAGTCGAGGCTCGGTAGTGGTCTAGTCGAGAAGGCAATGTCCAGCAAGATATTGCGTCAAAAACTGCGCCAGAAAAGCTCGCAGTTTGCCGTTGAGAACTAGAACATGTCAAGTGTTAACATAGGGATGTAAGGATTCTGGAAGTGCCATAAACTCTGTCAAAAATGGTGCCAAGAATGGACTGGGACCGATTCACGTACGACTACCACTTGGACCTCACATCGAGCACCCTGCTAGGCCATGTGATAACCATCGAAGCATACAAGGTAGCGGCTTTGAATCTCATCCTGCCGCCCGACTGGCGAAGCCAACTGGACAAGCTCAACCGCGTGCGCGTCGTTCACGGAACGACTGCGCTTGAAGGGAATCCGCTTTCTGAGGCCGAGGTCGCCCGCCAAATGGATATCCTGGATGAGACGGGAGGTAGTGGACCATCGAACAACCTCACCAAAGAGCAAGCGCAGATTAGGAACGCAGGTATGGCGCAAGCGTGGGTCAGGAGGAGGTTTTCTCCTGGCAGCCGACCTCTGCGTTGTGAGGACCTCTTGGAGATGCATCGGATGATTACCGAACACTCGGACACACACAACAACATACCGGGCAGATGGCGAACCTTCGCCGTAACGGTTGGAAGTCCCGATATGGGAGGAGTTCACCGCGGCGCCCCGTCCGACCGGCTTGAGCGTCTTATGGACGAATACATCCAGTTCGTCAACCATCCAAAATTGGCCGGCGCCCATCCCGTGATCAGGGCGCTCTTGGCACACTTCTTTCTGGTGTCGGTACACCCCTTCGGAGACGGCAACGGGAGAGTGTCACGGCTTGTAGAGGCTGGGATTCTATTCCAGCAAGGGTACAATGTGCATGGCTTCTACGGCTTGTCGAATTATTTCTATCGGAATGAGCGGGAATACAAAACACGACTTCAGAAGTGCCGCGAGCGCCAACCATTCGATGTTACTGCTTTCGTTCACTTCGGGATCGAGGGGTTTGCCGCTGAACTGAAGGGGATAAACAACTTCATCAAAACCAAGCTGAACCGCATTGTATACCGCACCATGCTGGTCCGGGCCTTTAACAAGCGCATCGCCAGTTATCGACGGCTGCTCAATCAACGGGAGTACAACCTTCTAGATTTCCTGCTCACCGAGACCGAGCCAACAGATCCGTTTTCAGATAGTTCGTCGCGGCGGCTAAAGTTTTCCGAACTGCGCGAAGCCCAATATGTGAAGGGAGCCTACAAGAACGTCACGATCCGAACTTTCTATAGGGAACTCACGCGGCTTGGCGCCCTAGGGTTCATCAGCTTCACGAGGGACGAAACGGCCACGGCCAAGGACTGGATCTTAGAATTGGATTTTGAAGCGATAGGAAAGTATTGATCCCGTTCATGATCGTATCCCCCATCTGGCCGCCGCCGCCTTCTTCGCAATGGCCTTCCGCTTCGCTGCCGAGGCTCAGCAAGCCCGGCCGGCTTTGTGGTAACCTGAGATCTATCCCACCGAGGATCAACAGGAGCCTATCGCTATGCCCATTGCTGTCGGCCAGACGGCCCCGGATTTCACCCTCCAAGACCAGAACCAGAAGGACATCCAGCTCAGCGACTTCCGCGGCAAGAACGTGGTTCTGGCCTTCTACCCGCTGGATTGGAGCCCGGTTTGCAGCAAAGAGCACGCCTGCCTGGTCGATGACCTGAAGAGCTTCGAGGGCGTTAACGCCCAGGTGCTCGGTGTCAGCGTCGACAGCGTCTGGAGCCACAAGGCCTTCGCCGAGAAGATGAACATCGGCTATCCTCTGCTGGCGGACTTCGAGCCCAAGGGTGCCGTCGCCGGCCGGTTCGGCCTCTACCTGGCCGACAAGGGCATCACCAATCGCGCCACCGTGATCGTCGACCGGCAGGGCACAGTGCGCTTCGTGCAGGTGTATGAGATCCTGTCTCAGCGCAGCAACCAGGACCTGGTCGCCCAGCTTCAGAAGCTCGGCTGACGGGTCCGCGGGCATCCGGATGGGAGGCCGGCTGGTTCTTTTGCTGGCCCTGGCCGCTCTGGCGCGGGCCGCCGACCCCATCGCCGCCGCGTGGGATCACTTCTATAACCTGGAGTACGCCGGGGCCATTCAGGCCTTCGAGCGGGCCGTCGGGGAGGCCCCCGACCATCCTGCCCCTTATAACTACCTGGCACAGGCCATCCTCTACTCGGAGCTTTACAGGCTGGGAGCCCTGGAGAGCGAGCTGCTGACCGGAAACAACTATTTCATCCGGACGGCGACGCTGCGCCCCGACCCGGAGCAGACGGCGCGCTTCACCCGGGCAGTGGAGCAAGCCCAGCGGCTGGCCCAGGCCCGCCTGGCCGCCAACCCCAACGACCAGGAAGCTCTCTACGCCCTGGGCTCCTCGTTTGCCTTGCGGACCAACCACCATTTCATGGTTCAAAAGGCCTGGCGCGCCGCGGTGAGCGACATTTCCAGCGCCCGCCGGCTTCACAACCAGGTGGTGCAGCTCAATCCCAACCACTACGACGCCATGCTCACCCAAAGCGTCTACGACTACGCCATGGGCAGCCTCCCCTGGCACGCCCGGCTGCTGAGCTTCCTGATCGGGCGCTCCGGCGACAAGAGCCGCGGCCTTCAAACCATCGAACTGGTGGCGCAGAAAGGCGACCGCAACCGCACCGACGCTCAGGTGATGCTGGCCATCATCTATCGCCGGGAGCGATGGCCCGAGAAGGCCGTGGGGGTGCTCGAGCCGCTCATCCGGGCCTACCCGCGCAACTACCTGTTTCGCATGGAGAAGGCCGCCATGCTGAGCGATCTCGGCAGGAAGGACGAATCCCTGGCGGTGCTGCGGGACCTGGAACGGGGTTCGACCGCGCCACCAGAGAAGATCAGCTACGCCATCGGCAACCTCCAGTTCTGGTACAACGATCTCGACCAGGCTCTGGAGAACATGCGGCAGGTGACGCGCTCGGCGGGCCTGGATCTGCACACCGGGGTCCTGGCCTGGATGCGCACCGGCCAGATTCTGGACCTCCAAGGCCGACGCCCGGAGGCTCAGCAGGCCTATCGGGAGGCGGTTCGATTCGCTCCCCAGACCGCGGCGGCCGAGGAGTCACGGCGGTATCTGTCGAGCCCTTACCGGCGCCGGTAACACAGCGCGGCCTGCGGCCGCTCAAATGGCCGCTCACTCCGCCAATGGATCTCCGCGCCCGCGGTGGAGAACCGCCATCAGGGCACGGCTTGTCCGCCCGACCCCAGCAAGCGGCACAGCGGCCGAACGTCGGCTAACCCCTCGAGCCTATAGACCTGCCGGCGCAGCTCCGCGGGGTCGACACCCCGCCGGTCGGCCAGCAGGTCCCGCACCTTGTCATCGAGCTGCTCGTCGCTGAGCGGGTAGTCGAGGCTCCCGATCGAGTGAGGCACGTGCAAGCGGCGCTCCTCGCCGCCCCGCAGGGTCACGATGACCTCGGCCTCCTCGAGCCGCGACCCCTGGGCCACCTCCAGCCGGACGCGGTTGCGCAGCGCCGTGACTTCCGGATCCCGGACCCGCGCGTCGCTGTATTGCTGCGGGCCCGCCCGGCCGTCGATCAAGGCCACCGCCACGCTGTGCTGAACGCTGAACTTCCCTTCGAGTCCCGTCCGGGGCGACGGGTTCGCGGTCAGTTCAGCCGTTCGCGGGTGCACCCGCAGGGTGATGGCCTCCACCTGCTCCGGCCCCAGCCCCTGGCCGCGCAGCTGCAAGGCGCCATCGATGGCCGGGTGAGCCACCAGGCCACAGGCGAACGGCTTGATGGCGTTCTCTGTGATGAGCCAGCGGCGGCCGAGTCCTTCGGCCAGCGCCGCCGTCTCGTGCTTGTCGGCGAGCACCTGACAGAAGCCCAGCTTGGACTCCAGTCCAGTGTTGCCGCTCGTAAAACCCCGCCCGGCCAGCTCCCCGGCTTCGATGCCCCGCATGGCCGCCTGGCCAGGGTGCAGCGCCTTGGCCATGGAGCCGAAAGTGCCCTTCAATCCGGCGGCCGACGTGCTCGCAAGGCCGAGGGCCTCCCCGATCTGCTCCGGCGTGAGGCGCAGCAGCCGGGCGACCGCAGCCGCCGCCCCCAGGCCGCCGGCGGTGGCCGTGATGTGGTGACCCCGGTCATAGTGAGAAGGGAAGACCGCCAATCCTACGCGGAACGCCGCCTCCACCCCGACCACGAAGGCCGTCACGGCCTCGGCTCCGGAGATCCCGCGTTGCTCGGCCACCGCCAGCACCGCCGGCCAGATCGGCGCCGTGGGATGGATGATGGTGGCGTGGTGGGTGTCGTCGAAGTCCTCGACGTGGGCCGCCTGCCCGTTCACCAGGGCCGCCCAAACCGGCGCCGTCGAAACCCCGCCTACCGCGGTGGCGCCTGAACCCCCCAGCGTGCGGATCCACTCGCGGGTGATCCGCACCGCCGGATCCTCGGCGGCATGTAGCACCAGACCGAACCAGTTGTACACCGCCCGGCGGGCCTCATACAGCGCGCCCTCGGCGAGGTCGGCCAGGCCGGTCTTCGCGATCCACTGGCACAGCGCTGCGGTGCCGGGGTCCTTCATCAACTGTCAGCATACCTCGAAGTAGGCGTGGATGCGCGTTCCCGTCGGGCCGTCTCCCACCCCCTCGCCCCCTCGCCCCCGCCGCCCCCGCCGCCCCCGCCGCCCCCTCGCCCCGTCGCCCCGTCGCCCCGGCGGCCCGCGACGGCGGGCAGCCGGTTTCGGTTGCGGCGGAGCCGCGCTGTGTTACCCCCTGTTATTCTAGCCCTGATGGCCGGGGCGCTGGCGCTGTTTGACATCGACGGGACGCTGGTACGGCGCGCCGGCTCGACCCATCGCGACTCCCTGGTAGCGGCGGTGCGCGAAGTGCTGGGTGTCGAAACCCGCAACGACAACATCCCAGTGCACGGCATGCTCGACACCGACATCCTGATGACCATGATGCGCAACGCCGGCGTGCGCCGGCGGCAGGCCGCCGCCGCCTTACCGGCCCTCTATCGCGCCGCCGAACGCTACTACCACCTGCACGTGCCTGACATCCGGGATAAGGCCGCTCCGGGCGTCCGGCCATTGCTCGCCTGGCTGGAGGCCTCCGGCGTCATGCTCGGCCTGGTGAGCGGCAACCTCACCCGTATCGGTTGGAAGAAGCTCGAAAAGGCGGACCTGGCCGATGCCTTCCGCTTCGGCGCCTTCTGCGAGATGGCCGCCACCAGGTCAGAGCTGGCGCGCCTGGCGGTCCGTCACGCCGCCAGCCACGGCTGGGATCACGGCCGGGGCCGCGGCGTCCTGATCGGCGATACGCCCCACGACGTCGAGGCCGGACGCGCCGCTGGCCTCGATACCATCGCCGTGGCGACCGGGCTAAGCTCGCTCCAGGAACTGGAGGCTGCCCGGCCGAGTCTCTGCGCCGTCGACCTGGCCCAACCGACGGTTCGCCGGTGGGTACAGGACCGTTTGCTATTATTAGTAAGTGAGGTGCCGGAGTGGCCTGGCCGAGTCGGTTAGCGCTTTGTTCGACGGTTCCCCGTCAGGTTCAGTGCGAACCCTTTTCTCGCATGGGCGATGGTCAGAAGGCCACATCGCTCCTCATCTTCGCAACAATCCTCCTGTCTGCCTTTCCTCGGCGGCTGCCCAGACTTCGCAAGGCCGAGGTGATGGTCGCAAAGCGGCTTCGCGGGCGCCCGACCGTCGCGCCGAGCCGAAGTGTGTGTTTCTGCGTAGAGAGTTGTCCCGTCTTGGGAAGGAGCAAGACGATTTTCTTCGACAGTCGACGCTCAGCAGTGTCCGACACATTTCCCAACTGGCTCCAGACGGTCTCAACCTCGAAGATTTCACGGAGTACGTCGCCACTAGGGAGATCTATGCGGCGAGACTGGCGATCCTCCGTGATAAGCTCTCTTCCTGCGAAAGTGGAGAAGCCCTGTCGTCGCCGAACCGCCTGCCGCGCGTTGAGGTTCGGCGCGGGCGGCATGTCGCGACAGCGAAGAAAAACTGGGTCACCCTGGGCGGCGGTCCGGATGACGATGGCTGGAAGAAGATCACCGGACGGTTGAACGCTTTTTATGACGACGAGGCGAGAAGTTTCTACAACAGCGGTCAGGGAGGGGATGACATCGACAGAGACATAGCGAAGGACTATCCCGATCTACTAAATCTCATTACCGCATCGTCACTCCCCTCAGATCTGAAACGGTCCTTGGCTGAGAGCAAGCGTTTCATACGCTACGAAGAAGCAGGTCAGCTATACAACATCTTGAGGGGTTTGGAACCCGATCGAGGGACGGGTTATGCCTACTTGCTGTGGCAAAACGTCGGGGATCGGGTTCGTAGGGCCCAGGCGCAAGCGAGGACGGCGGCAGCGAAGCAGCGAGCTGCGGAAAGGAGGCTGCTTGTGGAGATTCTTGGCGCAGTGTGATTTTGTTCATAGTGTTGGTTCCGGTCAGCGCGCATGTCAGTTACCGGCGGGCTTGGGTCAGAGGGACTAGGGAGCCTCGGTCGTGCGTTCCGTTTTGTTTTGGTTTTGCAAACCTGATTCTGTGGAACCCGGGCGAGACTGTCATCATCCTCGACCGCAAGAAGCTCGTGAAATTTGAGCGTCCCAGGCCTAGGCGCAGCTTTCTGGCCAGGCTCCAAGGGGCCGAATACGAGGATGATGCACCCCAGGGCGGATACGCAGTGATATTCCCGGTACTTGGGCAGGAATACGTGAGCACAATAACGACCAAGACCAAGCTTATGGATTGGACCAGCGAGAAGCTTCACACCAGCAACGGGGTTCCAGTGATGCTGAAGCTGTCGATCTGGTGGAGAATCGAGAATCGGAATTTGTATTTTTCGAGGATCGCCGAAGACTTTCACCGCGGGAGGGAGACCCACCGGCATCCATCGCAGCCCAAAGGTGAAGCGGCAGAATTGTGGATCCGAACTCTTGTTGGCGATGCGGGCGCAAGTGAGCCGTCTGCCGGTGGAGAGGGTGATTTCGTCGCATGTAGAGGACTTTGTCATGCGTCCGCTCATTACAGGTGGTAACGCGATAGTGACGACCAGTGAGAGGCCCGAGTCGGCCTCTTCGGTGAGAATGGAGGATCAACGACCTGAGTTTGGAGCGTTTCTCGTCGACGCGCGGCAAGGATTGACGTCAAGAGTGGACCGATATGGGATCCAGGTTGAAGATATTGCTGTCGAAAGAATTGATCTGCCGCCAGAGCACCAGAAAGCGTTGGAATTGCTGCAACAGGCCTTCGTCAACGGGGTGCGAACAATTACTGAAGCACGGACGGAAGCGGTTACAATCCAGGAGCTTGAAAGAGCGCGGGCGGTGGCCATCGAAGAGAAGGCGAGGATCTTGGGGCCGCAAATGGCCGGGCTCGTTGAGCTGTTTAAGAGTGTACAGTTCACAAACGTCGTTCCCTACCCCGGATCCGTTTACGGCATGCCGTTCCCGGGTGCAATCGTCAACGCTATCAACGTCCAGGCTGAGAAGGCCACAGCATCCACTTCCTCGGACCGGCCGAGCTCACCACCCCCTCCGGAGTCTCAACCACCTGACAAGAAGTCCTAATGGTCTAGCCCGACCAACTTAACGACGAGCAAGCCGGCCCTAGCAGCACCTCCTTTGCCAATCCGAATTGGGTGTGGCTATTTTTAGGACGACGCATGACTGACAACTTTCGTCGATCTGTGGCCCCACCGGCCCTCTCACCACTCACCCTGCAGGACATCCTCTGCGTCTCGGCGTCTCTGCGGTTCATTGCAGCGCTACAAGGAACCGCCGAGACGCAGAGAAACCTTTTGTCCGGTGCTCCCATTTAGGCGGCACCCTAGCAGCACCGCAAGCTCCATTCCTGACTCGGTTGGCGTCTGTCCGGAACGGCCTTGGCACACGTCCCCACGGCAGGCACTCAACCCTCGGCAACTGATGCAAACCCACCGATATCTTCATGTCCCCGCTCTAACCACCCCTCCTTCACACCAATGCTGTGGGTAGCCACACCCATCCGAATTGAGAGGAGAAGAGTGTATGAAGGGCGCGAGCCTCTAACTATCTGGGGCCGGCGAACACGAGTAAATATGGGCACGACCTATCGGCATTGCAGGTGCGGGCGCTGTACCAGCTCCAGCAACTGGTTCCACCCGCTCAACTTCGGCTGCCTGCCACGCGTACCAGCGGAACCGTACTGGAGGACGGCCATCCCGCACGCCGATACTGGGCATCCGGGCACTGGACACCACAGCAAGTCCAGGCGGCTCTCAAATGCGCTCATGATATCTATCGGGAGACGATTCTGTCCATGATCCTGGATGGGACACTCCGTTATGGGGAGTTGGAAGTGTGAGCGTCCGATTCGCGCAGACTTTAGGTAGAACACAGCAAGCCGTCCGATCTCAGCCTTGGCACTCTCGCCTGGAGGCGGTTACTGTCATCCGCGACGTGAAGGGCCAAATCCACCTGTTCCTGGAAGGTTACCGGCCTGAGGAGCAGCAACGACAGCAGTTGCATGCCGCTCTGTCCGATGGCGACGCCTTGGGCCCTTACTGGACCGGGGACCTGTGGTTGCCTGATCCACCCGCTTTAGCAATGGCTGAGATGATTCGGGATCAACGCAGCGTTCTTCCAGGCGAGGCGGGCGATCCGCGGTGGTACGTACTCGAGCGTCACATAGCGAAGCAGTCCTGGACGGGGGGCGCCGGTGTTACGGAAGGCCCCTGGCCGCTGGAGGAAGTTTATGCCGGCCGGGCGCCAGCCGTGGCCGCTTTTCTTTCGTTCAAGGGCGGGGTGGGCCGCACCACCACCGTCGCGAGCGTGGCGCTGGTACTGACCCGCTGTGGCCATCGTGTCGCTTTGCTGGACCTCGACTTGGAGGCCCCCGGATTGGCCTCTATGTTTCTGCCACCTGGAGACGACCGGCCCGGCGTGGTCGACTACTTGATTGAAAAACCAGTGCAAGGAGAGGCCTGGCGAGTGAGGGAAGGTCTGTACTCCGTTACCGACCCCATCGCCATCAGCGAGGGAGGCGCCCCTCTCCGTCTCCTGCCGGCAGGGAATGTGGATCAGGACTACCTCGAAAAACTGTCCCGCGTCGACGTTCAGAATCTTTCCGAGGGGCACCTTGCCCGAACTTTACGTCAACTGCTGCGGGAATTGCGTAGTGAGATCGCGGAACTGGATTTCATACTCATTGACGCCCGGGCCGGGCTTCACGAGCTCGGAGGCCTGGCCCTGTCGGAGCTGGCCCACGTTGCAGTGCTCTTCGGGATCCAATCCGCTCAAAGTTGGGCGGGGCTGCGTTTGCTGATCCGGCGCCTCGCAAAACCAGATCAGGAACAAGGCATGCCGGTCATTCTGGTTCATGCCCTAGCCCCGTTGCTGGAGCAGGCCGGTGGTGAGACAGAGCGGCGAAAGTTTTCTGAAACCGCCTACGACTTATTCTCCGACCTTTATTATCGGCAAGGTGAGGTGCCCGGGCTTTCGGACCCCGACCAGCCTCACGTGCCCCTGGCGATTCCTTGGCTGCCCGAGTTGCGAGGCGAGGTATCATTGTCCGTAGACACCCACGGTTCGGAACGTGTGAGAAGCTCGGTGGAACGGTTGACGAGTGGTTCCTATTTCGAGCTGGCTCAGCGCCTGTGCCTGCTGATGGGACGGAACCTCCGCCCTGGCGCCGCCAGCTCACCACGATGAAAGAAGAAGTAGACAAGGCGAGTGTCTTGGATGCCATGGCGGCATTGGCTCCCGGCCAAGGTGCAGCGGAGGATGAAAGCCAGGAGGAAGACAACTTTTTTCGGAACTTCCTGCCCTTGCCGGACCACCGCCGATCGCTGGAGCCGGATATTCTGCTGGTGGTGGGTGGACGAGGCACCGGGAAGACAGAGCTTTTCCGAGCCCTGGCGTATCCGCGCGGTCTGGAGGCTCTGTGCGTGGATCAAAGGCAGAACCTGCGTCTGGACCCGGCCAACAGTTCTTGGGTGAACGGTTACGGCCGCACGCACATCGATCCCAGCGCCTTTCCACCTCCGGAACCGCTGGCACACCATCTCAGGAAAGCTGATTCCCTGACCCTGAGGGCATTCTGGCTGGGCCTGATTGTGGGCCGGATGCTGAATCGGCCCGAACTCTACGGCGGCTGGGCGGACGCCCTGCCGGCCGACCTCCGAGGCCGGCTCCAGCATACCTCTCTGATCTCCCAGTGGTTGCCCGCCAGCAGGGCCCGGCTCGAAGAGGTCAACCACGCTCTCGACAAGCTGGACAGGGCTCTTGTGAACGCGGATCGTTGGCTTTTCTTGACCTACGACGAACTCGACAGGCTGGTGCCAGATTACAAGCAGCTCGGTGCCCCGATCCGCGAGCTTCTGGCCTTGTGGTTGGATCGGTGGAGGCGCTGGGAGCGGATTCGACCCAAGATCTTTCTCCGCAAGGATCTGTTCCGCGAAGAATTCCTTGCCTTTCCCGACGCTTCCAAGCTGCGCGGGCACAAGGTGGAGATCACCTGGAGCACCACCTCGCTCTATCGCTTGCTTGTCAAGCGGATGGCAAACGCCAGCGAGAAAGCCCGAGACTATCTCCAGTGCGTCAAAGGTATCGTTCTGCGAGAGATGAAGGTTATTGGCCTGCTGCCAGAGAGCGATGAGGGGGCCTTTAAGGCCCTGATGGACAACCTGGTCGGCGAATACATGGGCGCCAACCCGCAGAAGGGGATCACCTATCGCTGGATTCCCAATCACTTGCAGGACAGTGCCGGGCAGATCGCGCCTCGGGCTTTCTTGAAACTGTTCGCCCTGGCTGCCGAGAGTCGACGCGGCAAGGTCGACCAACTGGCCGGATCCGCCCTGCTGCGCCCTCCCGACCTCCAGGGAGCGCTGATGGAGACGTCTGCCGACCGAATCCGGGAACTCCAGGAGGAATACCCTTGGATAGAGAACCTGAAGGGATCCCTCAGGAATCTCGAAGTGCCGATACCTCGCTCCAAGTTTTTGAGCGCTTTGAAGAGCATTAACTGGGGGACCAGCGCCCAACGCATGTTGCCCGATACCGCACCTGCCACCGTGCTGGATTACTTGCGGGAGATAGGAGTCGTCGAGCTGCGAACCGACGGCCGGATCAATGTACCCGAAATCTATCTGTACGGTTTCCAGTTGAAGCGGCGAGGCGGAATCACCCGACCGAAGTGAGGTCCGCCCGCCGGCTGGACAGACAGGAATGCCTGTATCACCGAACGGCGGCCTTCACAAACGCCAACACAAACGGGTGCGTCTCTCCCGCCCCGGCCCTATCCTGCGGCAGGAACTGGGTGGCGAAGAAGAAGGGGTGGCCCTCCAGCTCCACGGCCCGCGCGGCGCCCTCCTCGTCCCAGGCCGAGATCCGCAGGCCGGCCGTCTCCAGGCGCTCCTGCCAGCTCCGGTTCAGCTCGTAGTTGCAGAAATACTCTTCCTCGATGGTGTTGCGCCCGTAGATGGCCTGGAGCCGGGAGCCGGGCCGCAGCCGGACCCGCAGGCGGCCGGAGAGCTTCGGGGCCCCGGCGGCGCGGTCCGGGACCGGACAGGAAACCGGAACAATTACGTAGTGCTCGGACGGACGGCCATACTCCTGATGCTCGGCATTGGAAATTCCCATGACGTTGCGGGCATACTCTACCAGAGCATGTTGGAACCCTCCTCAGGTGCCGGCGAAGGGCCGGCCCCGGCGGCGGGCGAACTCCACGGCCGCCAGCGCCCCCTCCACGCTGCGGTAGGGGCTGCCAGCCGACAGCCACAGGCCGTCGTAACCGGCCAGCCGATCCTCCGCGGCGCCCCCTGCCGCCTCCGGCGTCGGAACCCATTCCAGATCCAGGCCGACCCCGGCGCGGTCCGCCGCGTCCTGGATGGCCCAGTTGGTGTTGGGGTGGCAGTGAAAACCGGGGTTGTAATCCCCGACGATGCCGATCCGGATCTGGCGCCTCATCAGTCTATGCTAGCGCCGCCGGCCGGACGCCAGGCAGGCCAATTGGCGGAAACTGTGACTGGTCCTGGCGGCCGCCGCCCGGGGCGGATCCGTGTTACCGCCCGCCAAGACCAGCGTCTAAGCTATCGCAGCCGCCTGGCTGTATATAATCGGGGTATGCATGTCCTGCCTACTCAGGACGAGATCATCCGCATTCTGAACGACACCGGCGCCCTGCGCGGGGGCCACTTCGAGCTGCCCAACGGCATGCACACCAGCCAGTTTCTCCAGTTGCCGCTGGCGCTGCGCTACTACCAGCACACCCGGACCTTCAGCGTGGCCCTAAGCCGGCTGCTGCGGGCCAACCCGGAGATCTCGGCGCGCATCGCGGAGCTGAGCGTCGTTACGCCGGCTTCCGGCGGCCTGCCCCTGGCCTTCGGCGTCAGTGAGGCGCTGCGCTGCCACCAGGTCTATTGGGCCGAGAATGAGGGCGGAAGGCTGCGCTTTCGCCAATACATGGAAGACCACCGGGGCGAACTGGTGGTCATCGTGGACGACACCCTGCGCACCGGCCGGAAGATCGCCGAGCTGAAGACGCTGCTGGAGTCCCAGGGCGCCACCGTGCTGGCGCTGGCGGTGGCGATTCACCAGCCGCGCGGACCGGCCGTGGAGCTGGACAACCTGCCCTTGTACACCCTGGCCAGGCTGGATGCCGAGCAGTACCCCGACGCGGCCGCCTGCCGCATGTGCCGGGCCGGCGAGCCGGTCGAAAGGATCAGGGCCTGAGTGGAAAAGTGAGCTTCGACCGAGCCGTCCTGGGGCGCACCGGGCTGGAGGTTTGCCGCCTGGGTGTGGCCTCCACCTACGGAGCGCCGGCGCGGGCCGTGGAGCGCGCCTTCGACGCCGGCGTAAACTACTTCTACTGGGGAACCCTGCGGCGCAATCCGTTCGCCGACGGGATCCGCAACCTGGCCTCCCAGCGGGACCGCTTCCTGCTGGTGGTCCAGAGCTACTCCCGGGTGGCGAGCCTCATCCCGGGAAGCCTGGAGCGCGCCCTGCGGGAGCTGAAGTCCGATCGCGCCGACATCCTGTTGCTCGGCCTCTGGAACCGGGAGGCGCCAAACCGCTTCCTGGACCAATGCCGCCGGCTGGTAGAGCGCGGTTTGGTCCGCCGCCTGGGCCTCTCGACCCATCACCGGCCCCTGGCGGCCCGCCTGGCCGGCGGGAGCGAGTTCGACGTGCTGCACTTGCGCTACAACGCCGTGCACGTGAAAGCCGAGCGGGAGGTCTTCCCCCATCTGACGGACGGGAACCGCCCCGGCATAGTCTGTTTTACAGCCACCTACTGGCGCCGGCTGCTCGACTCCAAGCGTATGCCTGCCGGCGAGCAAGCGCCCACGGCCGGCGACTGCTACCGCTTTGTGCTCTCGAATCCGGCGGTGGATGTCTGCCTGACGGGGCCATCGAACGAAGCCCAGATGGAGCACGCCCTCGAGGCCCTGCGCCGCGGGCCGCTATCGCCGGACGAGACGGTCTGGATGCGCCGGGTCGGCGAGCATCTCTATGGGAGGCGCTGAGGGTGCGGATCCCCTGGTATGTGGGGTGGCCGCTGTTGGGGGCCTGGGCCTACGGGGTGCTCTACTTCTGGGCCGGCCGGGCGGCGTTTTATCCCCAGAAGTTCCCGGAGGGGTATTGGGACCTCCAGCAGCACGTGGGGGCGAGCGACGTCTGGCTCCAAACCTCCGATGGGGTCCGGCTGCATGCCTGGTGGATCCCCCGGCCGGAGGCGCGCGTCGTCACGCTGTTTTTCCACGGCAACGCCGGCAACCTCACCCACCGGGCGGATGCCATGCGCCAGATCACCTCGGCCGGGTCGGCGCTGCTGATTCTCGACTACCGCGGTTACGGCAAGAGCCAGGGCCGGCCGTCCGAGAAGGGTCTCTACGCGGATGCCGATGCAGCCTACCAATATCTGATTGGAGCCGGCTGGCCCCCGGAGCGCATCCTGGCCCACGGGGAGTCGCTCGGCGCCGCTGTGGCGGTCGACCTGGCCTCGCGCCGCCAGGTCGGCGGCGTGGTGCTGGAGGCGCCGTTCAGCTCCGGGCGCGACGTGGCGGCGCGCGTTCTGCCCCTGGTCGGGCCGCTGGTGGTGTGGAGCTTCAACTCCGAAAGCAAAATCACCCGCCTCCGGGCGCCGCTGCTGATCATCCACGGCGATCGCGATGGAGTGATCCCCTTCGATCTGGGCCGCAAGCTCTACCAGGCGGCCGCCGAGCCTAAGACCTTCCACCGGGTTGCCGGGGCCGGTCATAACAACCTGATCGAGGCCGCCGGGGGCCAGTATGGGGAGTGGCTCTCGGCCTTCTACCGCCCCTGACGGCCGGTCACGATGTTCATTGGACGCGGACAAGTTCCGAGCTGTCGAAGGCTTCGGGGTCCAGGGCATGCCTGAGGATAAAATACTGTAATTCGCGGGTCGGCGCCACCATCACCATCCGGCCTTCGCCCTTGGGAGCTGCCAGAAAGGGGAGCGCCTGCTCCTGCTTCAGTTTCTTGGCCAGCCAGCCGGACTTGAGGAAGCCCAGACGCAGCGAGTCGCGCTCTACTCGCACCAAGCCGAACATATGGCCTTGAATGCCTGTTGCACCGGCCTCCTCCTCCGCGAGGTCGAGGAACAGCAGGCCGCCGAGCTCAACCAGGTGCGCCGTGATCTCGGTGGTTTCCTTCGAGTCCGTCACTGTCAGACGGTAGGTCTTTTCGCCGGCCTGCTCAAAAGTCCACCGTTCACCGCTGTCACCTTCCGTCCAGGAGCCCAGCAGGGCGGGCTCGAAAACCAGGGTCCGGTCATCGTACAGGGGATAGAGCGAAACGACGTCGTCGCAGCCGGCCAGCAGGATGGCCAGAGCCGCCGGGGCTGCCATCTTCAGGATACGCATCTTGCACCTCCGGTACAGAACAGCGACATTCCGCCCGGAGAATTTCACCGGAGGCGTGAGAGGCGCAGCTTGATGGCGCTATAGTTGGCGGCCACGAACATCAGAACCAGGCCGAGCAAGAGCAGGCACATGGGCCAAAGCCCCCGGTTGCGGAACAGCTCTTGCTGGAGCCGGACGATCCCGACGGCCAGGAACAGCAGCCCGGTGGCGAAGAAGTTCTTCATTTGCTTTGGGATAGAGCCGAAGACGAAAACGCAGGCGGCGATGGGCAGCAGGATCTCGAACAGGCGGGCCTCCAGGCGCAGGGCGGCGCTGGCCGGCTCAGCGGTCCAGCGCCGGGTCGCCTCCAGCCCCAGCAGCAGCAGCGAGGTCAGCACGTGTCCCGGTATGACGAAGCGGAATGCCCGTCCGGCAGAGCGCAGCTGGGGGGAGCCGAAACGCTCGCAGAAGCTCTGAAACGCCAGGTAGAGAAGGGCGTTGAGCATGAAGAGATACTCGAGGTGGCCGTGCGTCCACGGCGCCAGGCCCCTGAGGGCTTCGGCATAGGGTTCGTGGAAGGCGGCGACGCCGCTAAAGGCGATCAGGGTGAACGTCACGCCGATGGGGTAGAAATAGCGCGAGTCGCCGGGATGCCGCAGACGCTCGATGGTGAATCCCGCCAGAAAGAATCCGACCGCTGCCGGTATCAGCCTGTAATAGACGCGTCCGGGGTCGGTGGAGAACCACTCGATCACGCCCATCCGCAGCATGGTGGCGAGCCAGAAAAGGGCCGTCATTACGGCCAGGACCAGCGAGAAGACCGGCGACCGGGTGAAGCGCCGCAGCCAGTAGTAGCCGGGCAGCGAGACCAGCAGCGCCCACCACAGCTGGGCGTTGGTGATGCGCTTGAAGGAAGGCAGCTTCGAAAACAGCTCCAGCCCTTCGTTGCTGCGGGTGAAGCCGGTGAACCAGCGGAACTCGCCCATGGCGACCAGCAAAGTGATGGGCAGTAGCAGGCAGAAAGCCAACAGCCAGGCGACGCCGATCCGCAGCCGCCGGCGGCGCCAGCACCAGATTCCGGCATAGCAGGCGGGGGCGGCCGCGGCGGCCGACGCCAGCACCGCAGCCGCTCCGGACAGACCGGTATAGCGGAACAGCACCAGCAGGGCCGCGCCCATCACCAGGATCCAGCCGCCAAGGTAGAGGCTCACTTGCGGCAGCGTGAGACGGCGGGCCTCCAGGATCCAGGCATCCTCCCGCTCCATCAGCCGCTCATAGCCGCGCCGCAGGGAGTCATGTTCAGCCGCCGACACAATCTCGTCCCGGCGCCACCCTTCCAGCTCCCGCAGGTGCTCCTCGATCTTCCCTGCCATCAGGCGCGAGTAAGCGCCCGGCGCAGCCAGCACCGGTTCCCCGGCCAGGAAGCGCTCGATATCCTGGGCCATTTCCAGAGCCGACTGGTAGCGGTCGGCCGGGTTTTTCTCCAGGGCTTTGAGGCAGATGTTCTGCAGCTCGCCGGGGACCTGCGGGTTGATCCGGCGGGGCAGTGACGGGTCCTGCTCCGAGATGGAGCGGACCTGCTGGGCGAAATTCTCGCCCCGGAAGGGCAGCACCCCGGTCAGCAGCTCGTACAGGATGGTCCCCAGCGTGAAGACGTCGCTGCGGGCGTCGAGACGCGCTTCGCCCCGAGCCTGCTCCGGAGAGAGGTAGCGCGGCGTGCCCAGGACCTCGCCGGCCAGGGTGAGCCGTTGGCCCGAATCATCGAGCCGAAGCGCCAGCCCGAAATCGAGCAGCTTCGGGTCCAGGTCTGCCCCTACCAGGATGTTGGCGGGTTTCAGATCCCGATGGACCAGCTCGTTGCGGTGCTGGAAGTCGACCGCCAGCAGCACCTTGCGCATCAACTCGGCCTTCTGTTCCACGCTGAGCGGTCGGGCCGCCTCGGTGAGCGGCGCCCCCTCGATGTACTCCATGACAAAGTGGGGCGGCTCCTCCGGCGGGCCCAGGTCATAGATGCGGGCGATGTTGGGATGAACCAGCCGGGCCATGGTCCGGGCCTCCTGCAAGAACCGGCTGCGCAGGCCCGGAAGGTCACGGAGGCGGTGGTTGAGAGTCTTGATGGCGACCTTGCGCCCGAGGCGCTCGTCGTATGCCAGGTAGACGCGCCCCATGCCGCCGGAGCCCAGTTCGGAGAGGATCTTGTGGCCGGAGAGACGCTCGGGGAGCGGTTCGGACGTCGGGGCCGCAGTCGAAGCGTCCATGCGGGTAAGGGCTTCCAACTGCGGGCGCAGTTCGGGTTCCAATTCCGGATACCGCCGGCAGAAGTCCTCCAAGTTGGCCGGCTCGCCTCGCGCCTGGCGGTCCAGGTAGTCGGCCAGGGCTTCGGCGATCTGCTGTTCGCGGTCTCTCACGTTTGACGAAAGCGCTTCAGTGCGCGGTGCAGCAGCAGGGCTGCCGCTTCCCGCGATCTGCCCAAGCGGGCGCCCATCTCAGCGGTCGTCAGGCCTTCCATCTTGGTGAGCACAATGGCCTGGCGGTAGTCTTCGGGGAGGCTGTCCAGCTTATCGAGCAGGCGCTCGACAGCCTCTTTGTCGGCCAACAAGCGGCTGGGGGTCTTGGTGTCGACCGGCTCCGGACCCTGCGGGTTGCTTTCGGAACGAAACCGCTCCAGCGCGACGGCGTGGCGCTTGCGGCGGCCGTGGTAGCGGGCGGCGTCGGCAAGGACGTGGTCCGCGATGCGGGAGAGCCAGCGAAAAAACGCGCCCGCCGAGCGATACTCGAAGCGCGACAGGTCGCGAAACGCCTCCAGAAACGTCTCCTGGAGGATCTCGTCGACCTCCAGCAGCAAGGGGCGCTGCCCGGCGCCCAGTTTGTAGTAGACCAGCACCGCCAGTCGGCGCTGGTATTTGTGGAACAGAGCTGTAAAGGCCTCCTGGTCTCCCTGCCTCGACCGCTCGAGGAGGCCGAAGCTGGAAGTGGGCGCCTCCACGGCCGCAGCTTACCATAGGGTCGCGGAGGGGCCTACCAGGTGCGGGCCTTAGTACCAGCTAGGCTGGCTAAGTTATGGACAGCGCAAGGGTTGAACTCCGTCGCAAATTTGCGACGGAAACCCTGCCTGCCCCGGAGCCTGGGGTGTGCGACATAAAAGTGGGGCCCGCGTTTCGGGCCGGGAGTGGCTGTCCCGCGCAATTGTCATCCCGAGCGTAGCGAGACATCTGAGCTATTCCGTCAAGAGGAAACCACTCCCAGTTTGAAGAATCCTGCGCAGGGTTCCCACTGCAATTCCACAGCAG
>Ga0247727_10001585_pt1 | contig 53535 bp, 52 predicted proteins | sample WisWelCaveWW1625_FD_202498 | JGI IMG/M metagenome (GOLD analysis project Ga0247727, IMG submission 202498) | Biofilm microbial communities from Wishing Well Cave, Virginia, United States - WW16-25 | ecosystem: Environmental > Aquatic > Deep subsurface > Groundwater > Cave microbial mat | place... | reverse complement strand
ATTTGCGGTCGGGGCGGAAGAATGCTCGCGGCGCGGGTCAAACCAAAGAATGGCACGAAGAAAGCAAGAGACCTAAACAATGACGCTCTGAGCCCTTGACAAAGAAAGCCCCATACAAGCCGGATGCGGGAAAGCCGCACGTCCGGATCTGCGCGGGGGGCGAGGAGCAATCCTCGTCCCTACCGCGACCAAAGTTCTTGTGCAGCATCACACGTGTTGACGCATCGCAACACGAAAGTTCGCCCAACGGCGCTGCACGCTCGCGATCCCTATGAGCTTGACCGAAGGGCAGCCTTATCTCAAGATTGCGACTGGCGTATGCATCGCGCTGTTTTTGATTCGCTTTGAGTCAAGATTTCTTTCTGCTTTGCCCACAGTTGCGGCGACTTGCCACGATGATCGGCCAACCCCACGTGATGCTCGACGCTAGTCGGACACCACGAAATGTCTCCCCAACATACGCTAGCGCTGCTGCTATGGCGGCTGCGGAGAGAGCCCGGCCTCTACCTGATCGGCGCGGGCGCGTCTGCTCCGATTGTTCCAATGGCACCAACCCTCCTGCTGGCGACGGCAGCGAGCTACGTGCACTTGGGATCGTTCCCGACCGAGACAGCGCCGACTACCGTGCTGACCGGGCGCATCCAAGCGCAAGCTCGGGGCCACGACTTTTGGGGACGCCCGTTGCGTCCCGGCACCGACGACTTTCCAACCATGGAAGTGCTGGCGAGGTTGGGCCATGGCGGCGCAATGGCGCCCTTCATGCACCAGCTTGCAGGGCCGCGCTTCGCCCGCCGGCGTATCCCAAACTACACCGTGCTCCGCCCTTTCCACCGCTCCATTCTGCTGACCTGGAACATGGACGGATTGGCGCAAGACACGTGCGGCGATCATCACCACGTCGTTGAAGCCCATGGTGGCGTCGGTGCTGAATATGGCGGTGCAGCCGGGGCCGAGTGGGCACGGGTGACCCAGGAATACGGTCTGGAGACGACGGGGCACAACCTTCATCCAATCGGCCCCGAACGGCTCGACGATGAGGAGCTACGCCGCAGGCTGAAAGTGATGCAGGCGTGCAATCCAGCGTTCGTGATGATCGTCGGATACAGCTTCGGACTGTTCGACGGCCGCTGCGATGATCAACTGGCCCTGGCCACGTTCGTAGGCCGGTTTCGGGATATGCCCCTAGACGTATATATCTGCGCCCCGCAGCCGGGGGAGCTGGCGGGAGTGCTGAGCGAGGAGCTTCGGTCGAACAGGGTGCACGCCTTCCCCGTCTACTGGAACGTGTTGGCGTGGGCCTTCACTCAGGTCATTGCCGGAAAGATGGATGCAGCCCATCTCGACTACTTCCACGACGACACGCTTGATGCTTACGGGCCGACCTTTCTGCCGGAGCAAATCTTTGGCGAGGAGGCCGCGGTTTTGCACCGTGACTATACGGGTTGTGCTGTATCTCCGCGTTTTTTCTGCAATTGTTTTTGAGCGCACGCCGCTTGCGCGGCGCCGGGCTCTCGCGCGCGGAGCCCGCGTTGGGGGCATGGAAACAAGTTGCACTTTTTTGGAAACTTGTTTCCGCGACGCCAAGATCAAGCTCGCGGTCTCCGCCCTTCGGGCTTCGATCCCATTGCGCATGGTGCTCACAGCCATAGCGTCGAGTTGCACGCCGCACTAACATTGCACCTCGATCGCTTTGTGCAGGCCACCCACAGAGACTGGAGGATCGACATGTCGCAACAGCTAAGTAAGCTTTCGCAATCGATCGTTGAGATCGCCAAGGAGGTTGACGGCCACGTAAGAAACTACGGCAAGAACATTCCCAACGAGGACACGGCCGCGGTTGTGGGTGCTCGATTGGCCCTCGATCGTCTGCTGAAGCAGTCGAAAGATTTGGACGAGCTTCTGTACAAGTTACGCACAGACGAACTCCGGTGACGGCGCGAGGTGGACCCTTCTGGCGAAGGACGTGCACAATGCTCAGGCTGCGGTATAGTGGCGGCCTATGATCGGTTCGACAATTGAAGCTGAGATCGCCGACATCAACCGGCGGCTCGATCGACTGCAAAAAGAAGCCGGGGACAGGAACTGTTGGAGCCGCGAGATCGGCGAGCTACGGACGCGCGTGGGTGAGATCGAGCGCCATCTGGGCATTAGCGACAAGATCGCGGCATGACGCGCAAGTGATCGCAGTGCAAGCGGGCGGGCTGGGATCAATGACTAGGCCGGGGAAAGGGCTTCGACGTTGCAGCGTAGTCGTTGACGGCCGATAGGGCGTTGACCAGTCGCATCTGCTCGATCGTCCGACAAGGCACATCGAGCAAGCGTGGACTCGCAAACACGATCGCCAGCGCCTGCGCGCGCGAGATCGCTACATTGAGACGATTGACGCTGAACAGGAACGCGATGTTGCGCGGCAGCTCGTCGGCGCTCGAGGTCGCCATCGAGGTGAGGCACACAGGAGCCTCCTGCCCCTGGAATTTGTCGACGGTGCCGACGCGGGCCCCGGCCGGGAGCGTGCGTTTCAGCAAATTGACCTGGGCATTGTAGGGCGTGACCACCAGGATATCGGCCGGACCAATGGTGCGCTCCTGGCCGTCCCGCATGATACCACTTACCTACCGCGTGAGCGGCGATGGCCGCTGGTGCATGGGGCCCGCGCCCTGTCCAGCGAAAAGCGTTCGACGCGATTTTTCACGCGAGGAGAATCACGCTGATGGTCATGTTCTCCGCGGACACGTGCGACAAATGTAAGAGACGCAACCCAATCGACTTCCGCGTTGTGCCCGAGGAGGCGTTGAGGACGGTTGTGCTCAACCGCTGGCGACGACTATGCCCCTCGTGCTTCGACCAAATGGCGGAAGCTGCCGGCGTCGCCTATCGCTTCAAGGGTCTTGAGGGAACATCATGGTCGGACCGGCCGCCGCCACGAAGTCACCACACCAACTGACCGAAGAGCGCCTCAACCGCGCGCTCCGCGCGCCCGTGTTCATCCAAAATCCCTGACCTCGCCCTCCAGATTCCGTGATCTGGCGAGCAACCAGATGTCCGCCCTTCCCCAGCTCCGGAAGAAATCTCGACGCTACAAGCACTTACGCTTAGTGCCACAAACGGCTGTGAGCAGGTGCAAAACAGCGGCGTGCAGTTTCGGCTACTCGATCACGTTGTCGGCGCTTGGGACGCGGGGCCTAGAATTGCCCATTACGTTAGCCGAAGGAGTTTCCCGGTGCGCGTGTCGGCGGCGGATGCGTCACCACTCACGGGGGCACACCCAATGACCGTACTTGCGGCTGTACCTACAGTCTTCCTGCGCAGCAACGCGGGGGTAAGCGTCACCATGGTGTCGAAAATGACGATTTCCAGCTCCCTTAAGGGCGCGGTGACCACGGCGGCTGATGTGCTTACTTCGACTATGACCTTTGGCGGAACTCCTCCCGCTACGACCCGAGCGGCGGATCTGCTGAACTAGTCCGGCATTAGCATCAGCATCAGTAACCTGCCGCCCGCCATCGATCGGCCAAAGGGGTGACGCTTCGGAGGCGCTGGAAGCAAGGAACAGCGCTAAAGCGCCAATGACAGGAACCATTGACCTCTGTGTGAGTGCCATTGCGCGTTCCTTCGATTCCGGTTCACATCCTATATGGTGGTTAACGCAACTGCAAAGTTCCCGTTCCAAACGGCGCCGCGCAATTGAGACGTCCGAGGAGGGCTCTGCCCCTATCAGAGCGAGCGCTTCAGACGGAACGTACGCCCGGGCTGGCCGGGTTGCCAAAAATGCCTTGATTCGCCCGCGAAGCGGGCTCATGTACTTGATCGTGACTGATTCTGGCTTGATCCGTCGTACCATGCACTGGAGCCGCTTCGTGGCGCTGCTGCTGGCGCTTGTTTTTGCGCCGGGCAGTGTCTTTGGCGCGATGCCACTCGTCTGGTGCATCGGATCGGACGGCCATCGCGCCGTCGAGTATTCGGTCGATAAGCGTCACACTGCCAAGCACGTCGATCATCAGGTGTTGGGGCAGCAACTTTCGCCAGACGATGTGTCCGAAGCGCAGCATCACGACGGCAACTGCCGGGATTGGCAGATCCTCGATACCTCAGCAAAGTCGCAACCGCAAAGTCCTGACGGCCTGCTGTCGTTCGACATCCGGGTTTTCGTCGCACTACCCACGCTTTCGCTAGTCGAACCTGCCGCTGTTGCTGTTTCGAATTACCGATCCTGCGCTGACTACCGTTGTCTCGATCCGCCATTTGCGGCGCTGCGCTCGGTCGTCCTCCGGATCTGATCTCCCGAATCATCGATACTGAATGGCGCTCAGCCTCGTTTGAGGCTGTGGCGCGCCTTCGGTCGGGGGATTGGGGGACAACATCATGCCAGCTCGACCTGGCTTCAGGAGCTGCGGTGTAGTGGTTGCGCTAGCTCTGGTCATTACTGCCTGTGAAGCGCCTCGCGACGCTATGTTGCCGCGATCGGTTGTGCCCGAGGGCATGAGTTCAGACCGGCAGCTGCCCCTCCGCCCCTGGGCACCTGAGCTTCACCCCGTCCCGGGCGCAATTGGCCGCGCGCCCTTTGTTGATCGTCTGACGCTGGGGACGGCGGTGGCCCGCGTGCTGACCTACAGCCCGGCCATCAAGGTTGCGTTTCTCGAGATCGAGGCCAAGCACGGCGAGGAGGCACAGGCTGCAGTCAAGCCTAATCCCGAACTCGGGCTCGAGGTGGAGAACTTTGCCGGCACGAAGGACAAACGTGGATTTGAAGCTGCTGAGGAAACGCTTGCGATCTCGCAGACGATCGAGCTTGGCGATAAGCGGCTGAAGCGCCTGCGCGCCGCCCACCTCGACGCTTCACTTGCGGGCTGGGACTTCGAGGTCATCCGACTCCAGACCGCTCTGCAGGCGGCGCAGGGCTATGTCGACGTGCTGGCCGCGCAAGAACGGCTGCGGGTACTGCGTGATTTCGTGACGATCGCGAACAGAACGCGCTCCAGCGTCGACGCGCGTGTCAGCGGCGGCCGTGCCAGCCCTATCGAGCTCGACCGCGCCAACGTCGCGCTTGCCCGTGCCCGTGCCGTGGTCCGGGGTGAAGAAGCAAAGCTCGACGCGGCCAAAGGCAAACTCGCGGCGCTCTGGGGCTCCGAGCAGGCGGATTTCAACCGAGCCGTCGGTCGACTCGGCCGCAGCCGCGCCGTGCCCTCGATTGAACGTATCAAGGCCCATCTCGACAACAATCCAGCGCTCGCCCGGTGGTCAGACGGGATCGGCCATCGCATCGCGCAGCTCGATGTCGAGAAGTCGAAAGCAATCCGTGACATCAAAATCGGCGCAGGCGTTCGGCGCTTCGAGGAGAACGACTCGGTCGCCGCGGTCGCTTCCCTCTCGGTGCCACTGCAGATCTTCGATCGCAACGCCGGCGCGATCGCCGCCGCCGAGCGCCGTATCGTCAAGGCGGAGCAGGAGGAGAAGGCGGCGCGCGGTCAGTTGGTGGGCGCGCTCGTTGAGGCCGTGGGCGCGCTCAAGGTGGCCGCAACCCTGGTTGCGGCGCTCGATGGAGAGGTATTGCCCGCCGCCCAGACCGCCTTCGAGCGCACCCAGATTGGCTACAACGAGGGCCGCTTCGACATTCTCAGCGTGATGGACGTGCAGAGGGTGGTTTTCGAAACGCGTCTCGATCTGGTGACCGCCCAGGCGGAATACGCGAAGGCACGCGTGCAGGTGGAAGCTCTGATTGGCCGGGATCTCAACGGACTATGAGCCAAGGTACGGACCACAGCGAAGGCGGTCGCGTCAGGAGTGGGTGACCATGAGCCGGAGAATGAAGCTCGTCATTGCTGTTGCTGCGTTCCTCGCTGGCGTCACTGGCTATCGCGAACTCGCGCTCAATCCTGCAGCGATCACGAAGGTAGGTTCGCACGACCACGGGCATTCCAAAGAGAAGAAGGTCGGGAAGAAGGATGCGCATGGCCACGACCACGGTGAGCAAGCCGAGGGCTTCATCAAACTGACATCGGCCCAGATCGAGGCCGCGGGCATAGAGATGGCGCCGGCGGCCTCGGGCGTCCTCGTGAAGGAGATCGCCGTCCCGGGCCGCATCAGCGTCAATGCCGATCGCCAGGCGAAGATCGTGCCGCAGGTATCGGGCACGGTGGCGCAGGTCCTCAAGCGCCTCGGCGAGCCCGTTGCTGTGAACGATCTGTTGGCGGTCCTCGAGAGCCGCGACCTGGCGGACGCCAAGGCCGACTATCTCGCGTCCTGGCGGACCGAGGAGCTCGCAAGATCCATCTTTGTAAGGGAGGAGCGGTTGTGGAAGCAGAAGGTCACCGCCGAGCAGGAGTTCCTCAACGCCCGCAACGCGCACCAATTCGCGCAAATCAAGCTCGACCTCGCGCGTCAGAAGCTTCGCACGATTGGGCTGTCTCCCGAAAAGATCGAAGGCATCTTCACACTCGCCGACGAGTCGAAATTCCGACTCTATGAGATTCGCTCGCCCATTGCAGGCCGGGTTACCGCCCGCAACCTGCTGCTTGGCCAGATGGTCGGCACCGACAAGGAGATTTTGACCATCGCGGACCTCTCCACGGTATGGGTCGAGATGGCTATTGCCCCCGCGGACCTCACTTTCGCTAAGGAGGGCCAGGAGGTGCGTGTGCAGAGCGGCTCGCAACGCGCCACAGGTAAGATCGTTGCCCTAAGCCCCGGAATCGATCCCGAGACACGCGCCGCCAAAGCCATTGCCCAGATCGAAAATGCCTTGGGGGAGTGGAAAGTCGGGGATTTCGTCGCTGCACAACTCTCGGCGGGCCAGCACGAAGTCAACCTGATGGTGCCGCGCGAGGCGATCCAGACCATCAAGGGCGCCAAGGCCGTGTTCGTCAGTCAAGGCGGCGGCTTCAAGATGCGGCCCGTCACGACCGGTCGGGAGGACACGGTCAACGTTGAGATCGTGACCGGCCTCGAATTCGGCGAAACCATTGCGACGAAGAGCACGTTCACGCTCAAAGCCGAGCTCGGCAAGGCCGAAGCCGAGCATCAGCATTGAGTGGGGAGAATCCATCGTGATCGAGCGTATTCTCGGCTTCTCCCTTACGCACCGCTTTCTGATTGTGCTGCTGGTCCTGGCGAGCGGCGCCGTTGGCATCCGCTCCCTGCAACTGCTGCCGATCGATGCGGTGCCGGATATCACCAATAACCAGGTGCAGATCAACACCGAGGCGGCGGCGCTATCGCCATTTGAGATCGAAAAGACCGTCACATTTCCCATCGAGACCGCGCTCTCCGGAGTGCCAGGCCTTAGCTATACGCGCTCGCTCTCACGCAACGGCTTCTCCCAGGTGACGGCGGTGTTCCAGGACAGCGTGGATATCTACTTCGCACGTTCGCAAATCTCACAGCGCCTCGCCCAGGCCAAGGAGAACCTGCCGCCGGGCGTCGAGCCGAAAATGGGCCCGATCTCGACCGGCCTCGGCGAGGTCTACATGTGGACGGTCGCCTATCAGCATCCCGGCGGCAAGGGCGCAGAGATCGTCGATGGCAAGCCCGGCTGGCAGAGCGACGGCAGCTATTTGACGCTCGAAGGCCTGCAGCTGCGCAAGGATTTCGAGCTCGCCATGTACCTGCGCACCGTCCAGGATTGGATCATTCGCCCCCAGCTCAAAGGTGTTCAAGGCGTCGCCGAGGTCGACGCTATTGGCGGTTACGAGCAGCAGTATCAGGTGCAGCCCGATCCCCTGAAGTTGCTCTCGCTCGGTCTCTCGTTCGGCGATTTGATCAAGGCGCTCGAGCGCAACAATACGAGCATCGGCGCAGGCTATATCGAGCGCCGGGGTGAATCGTATGTCGTTCGCGCCAATGGGAGGCTCGAGAACGCACGCGATATCGCCAACGTCGTCCTCGCCAACAAGGACGGCGTACCCATATTTCTAAAGGATGTCGCAGAGGTCGGCATCGGCCGGGAGCTCAGGACCGGCTCCGCAAGCGAGGACGGCAACGAGGTCGTCGTCGGCACGGTCATGATGCTCAAGGGCGGCAACAGCCGTACGGTGGCCGCCGCCGCCGACGAGAAGATGAAGGCGGTCAGTCGCTCACTTCCCCCCGACATCGCTGTCAAGACCGTGCTCAACCGGACGAAGCTGGTCGACGCAACCATCGCTACCGTGGCCCAGAACCTCGTCGAGGGTGCGTTCCTTGTAATCGTCGTACTCTTCCTCCTGCTCGGCAACTTCCGGGCCGCGCTGATCACCGCGCTGGTGATCCCGATCACCATGCTGATGACGGCGACGGGCATGCTGCGCTCGGGCATCTCCGCGAACCTGATGAGTTTCGGTGCGCTGCATTTCGGGCTCATCGTCGACGGCGCCGTGATCGTCACCGAGAACTGCCTGCGCAAGCTCGCCGAGCGCCAGCATCATCTGGGCCGGTCCCTCACGCTTTCGGAACGCCTCCATGAAGTTCTGACCGCCAGCAAGGAAATGATCCAACCTTCGGTCTTTGGCCAGGTGATCATCATTACAGTCCATGTCCCGCTGCTCACCTTCTCGGGCATTGAAGGCAAGATGTTCGAGCCGATGGGGGTGACGGTGATCATCGCCCTCGTGGCCGCTTTCATTCTTTCGCTCACCTTTGTGCCGGCGATGCTGGCGATCTTCGTTACCGGCAAGGTGGCCGAGACGGAGAACTTTGTCGTTCGGCGCGCCAAGGGCTGGTACGAGCCTGCGCTCAAGGCCGCGCTCGTCGACCCCGCCTTTGTCATCTGGTCGTCGCTCGCCTTTTTCCTGTTCACCATCTTTCTCTTCACCCGGCTTGGGCAGGAATTCATTCCGACCCTCGACGAGAAGGACGTGGCGATGCACGCCATGCGCATTCCGAGCACGGGGATCACCGAGTCGACCGTCATGCAACTTCAAGTCGAACGGGCGGTCCGCGCGCTGCCCGAAGTTGCATTTATCTTCTCCAAAACCGGGACAGCAGAAATGGCGGCCGATCCCATGCCGCCGCACGTCTCCGATACCTTCATCATTCTCAAGCCCCAGGCCGAGTGGCCGGACAAGCGCATGACCAAGGCCGATGTCGTGCAGAAGATCGCCGATGCCGTCGGCTTGCTGCCCGGCAACAATTACGAATACACGCAGCCCATTCAGATGCGCTTCAACGAGCTGATTGCGGGCGTGCGTGGCGATGTCGCTGTCAAGGTCTATGGCGATGATTTCGAGCAACTCACGGACACGGCCAACAAGGTGGCCGGGGTGCTTCGTAGCGTCCAGGGCGGCGCCGACATCAAGGTCGAGCAGACGACGGGCCTGCCCTTGCTCGATGTCAAGCTCAACAAGGACGCAATCGCGCGCTACGGCCTCAATGTCGCAGATGTATTGGATGTCATCTCCATAGCCATCGGTGGCAAGGAGGTCGGCGCCGTCTTGCAGGGCGATCGGCGCTTTCACATTCTCGTCAGGCTGCCGGATCGCCTGCGGGATGATTTTACGACCCTCGAAAACCTCCCCATTCCCGTTGCGCGCGAGGGAAGCGGCGAGGAGGGCAAAGGCTCGCGGCCAGCATTCATTCCGCTCAAGGCGGTGGCCAGCTTCGAGATCACCGAAGGCCCCAATCAAATCAGCCGCGAGAACGGTAAGCGCCGCGTGGTCGTGCAGGCCAACGTGCGCGGGCGCGACATCGGTTCGTTCGTGGCCGAGGCCCAGGACAAGATCGCAGCGCAAGTCAAAGTGCCGCCCGGAAGCTGGCTCGAGTGGGGCGGCCAGTTCGAAAACCTGCTCGCCGCCCGCAACCGGCTCCTGATTGTCGTGCCCGCCTGCTTCTTCGTGATCTTCCTGATGCTGTACACCGCATTCGGCAACGCCCGCGAGGCACTTCTCGTCTTCTCCGGCGTCCCGCTCGCTATCTCGGGCGGCATCCTCACACTCTATTTCTCAGGGATGGCCTTCTCAGTTTCCGCCGCGGTTGGCTTCATCGCCCTCTCGGGTATCGCCGTGCTCAACGGGCTGGTGATGGTCACCTACATCAATCAACTGCGGCTCAAGGGAATCCCGGGAGAGGACGCCATCGTCGAGGGTGCCATGACTAGGCTCCGGCCCGTGCTCATGACAGCTCTCGTGGGCTCGCTGGGCTTCGTCCCTATGGTCCTCGCCACCGGCACGGGTGCCGAGGTGCAGAAGCCGATCGCCGCCGTCGTCATCGGCGGACTGGTCACCTCCACCCTCCTGACACTCGTCGTGCTGCCGGCGCTCTACAAGCGCTACGCCCTCAACGCAATCACGGTCCGGGAACTCAACCAGCAGAAGGAGCAAACCGCATGAAGTCCATTCGTTTCATCGTTCTGGCGGCGGGCGTCGGCCTTGTGCTCGGCATTGCCGAGCCAGGCGCCGCGCAAAAGAAGCACGACCACGCCAAAGAGGAAAAACATTTCAAGGTGACACCTCCTGCGACCCTGAAAGAGGCGTGGACCTGGGTCGCAGCGAAGACGGCGGAAGCCGAGAAGCATCTCGTTGATAAAAAGCTCGAACCGATCCACGAGCTCGGCGAGCAGCTCGGGGCCGCCGTCCATGTGCTGCAAGAGAAGTCCGACATGGTGACGGGGGACAAGAAAACCCGCCTTGCCTCGGCACTCAAGCAGCTCGACAAGGCCGTCGACGATCTGCATCACGCCGCCGAAGACAAGGAAGCGGGAAAAATCGGCATTGAGATCAAGAAGATCAAGGGATTGCTGCCCCTGGTCGAAGCTCAATACCCACCCGGGGTCCTCAAGTAGTTCGTTTGGCCCGAAAGCCGAAGCGGTGGTGGCGGCTAGCGCCGCTACTTCTTCGGCGTCGCGTTCGGGGCAAGGGCCTCCGAGCTGGCGCTATCGAAGAGGTTGCCGGTCTTTCTGGTGAGACCACGCCATGCCTAGCGCGAGTGTTCAGGTCCTAGTCATCACTGCGGGGCCGAGATCGTGGCCAAACAGCGGCGCAGGCATTCAGACGGCATTCATGCCCAATCGCCGAAAATCGTTTTGAAGCGGCGGTGACTCTAGCTGGCTGCTGCAGTCGCATCACAGCCAAGGAAATCAACGTTTCTCAATGTGGAACCGGTCGAACTAAGCTCACGGAGTGAACTATGTCACGCACGGAAGTCTTATCCATTCTCGGTGGAGCATTGGCATTGGGGTTGATCGCGATCCCAGCCCAATCCGCTCCCCTCACCAGCCCGGCAAGCAGCCTCACAAGCGAGATCGGCGGGACGGTGCAGAACGTCCAACATCGTCATCATCGGCGGTGCCACCGGGTATGTCACGGCCGCTATCATAGGGGCCACTGTCACGGCCATTGGGAAGTGCGCTGCCATCGTCACCATCATCATCATTGATGGCGATGGGACGTGGGCCGATCTGAGCTCCGGCTCGCGTCCGACGTCGGCCCTTCTCTCTCCTTGGGCCGACGTTTTCTTTTCTTGAGGTTAGTTTGCTTCAAGCGGGCTCAGTACCAAGAAGCCACAGCGGATTTCACAGGAGCGATTCGCCGCAATAGAAAAAGCAACGACGCCGCGCCAGCGGGTCAAGGTGCTGCCTTCCACACGTAAGGTGAGCGCACCGGGTCATGGCGACCCACCGTTCCAATTGATGGCGACCCCCGTACCGGGGTGGCGACCTAGCCTGTGGAAGGCGTGAGCGGCATCGTTGGGTGATCCTGCGGCCGACATAGCTTCGGCCCCCTTTGCAAGAGGGAGCGGGGAATGTCGCAACAGAGATTGCCCATGCGCAAGGTGCGCGACGTGCTGCGGCTCAAGGCCGTCGGCTTAGGGAAACGCAAGATCGCGGCGAGCCTCGGCGTCAGCGCCACGGGGCAGTGGGCGGATGCCTACGTCGAGCGCGAGAAGCCGGCATTGCCTGGCCGCTGTCATCGGGCAGCTGCGCGGGATCGAGCGTCATCGGTAGCAGAGGATATCCGCACAGCGGGCTCGTCTCGACCAAGGTTCAGGCCTTCGTCAACTTCCTGGTCGCGCTGCACTTCGGACCGGTGCCCAACTGGGATCGCTGGCTCAAGAAGCGTGAAGTCTCCTCTGCCTAGCGACTGATTTCCGCAAATTCCACCCTTTCGCCGTAAAAACCGGCCGAGACCCGCGTCTGACTACTGAGGTACGTCGACCGTGCTCAAGCCCTTGGTCGCACGATAAAATCTGACCCCTTCCTGGCGTTAGCCGGCCACGCCCATGGTGCGTCACTTCAGCGATCATCTCCTGGAACTCGCGCCGCTGAAGATCGCGGCAAGCAAAGTCTTTGAGTCAACACCAGCGGGCAGTCTAGCCAACAGAGGCTTCAGGCGGCCATCGAGCAGCAGCATGGCAAAGCCGTGCACAAGAGACCACGCGGCCACGATCTGCGCCGCTTGAGGCAGCGTGAGCGCCGCCACCACGCGCTCGCCGCGGCGCTCGCCGACGGCACCCGACAGCACCTGCGATGATGCGTCTACGGCTGCTCGCAAAGCCGGTCGGCTCATGTCCAGCCGCTCGCTGCGGAACATCAGAAGAAAGAGACCCGGATACGTCCGCGCGAACCTGACGTAGCCATGCCCGATCGACTCCATGCGCTGGGAGGGAGAATCGCCGTCGCGCACGTTCTCGCGCATCATTGCGACGAACCGCTCGAATCCCACGGCCGCCAGCTCGCTGAGCAGGCCAGTAATATCGCCGAAGTGATGCTTCGGGGCAGCGTGCGACACGCCCGCCTCGCGGGCGGCGGCGCGCAGCGTGAGGCCCTGGATGCCGTCCCGCTTCAGGATGCTTTCTGCCGCCTGCAGCAGCGCCTCGCGCAGCCAGCCGTGGTGATAGGCGTCTGACCGCTCCTTCCGGCGGGGTCCACCCGCTGACCCTTTCGTTCTCGCCTTCGCCTCAGCTGTCTTCACGGACTTGTGACTCCTCTATGCTGACGGTGTAAAGATTTAGCTGAGGGGACACGCCATGGCAAGGGACGCGGACACTGGGACGCTGGACACGGGCAATTGTGTAAGCGCCGGAGCAAAATCCCTCCCCTTCGACGAGTGGACACCGGCCGGCAATGATCCGGGACATTGGCCCCTAACACTCAAGGGTCTACAGAGAGCGGGCCGGGACCTCTGCCTCAAGACAGTCTTCGCGCACTCTCTCCAAAGTGGCCGGTAGGTCGCACGCGAAGGAGAGCACCATGCCCAAATACGTTATCGAGCGGCACATCGTTGGAGTGGGAAAACTGCCAGGCAGGAGCTGCAAACGATCTCGCAGAAGTCGTGCAGCGTCCTGCACAGCATGGGACCACAGATCCAGTGGATCCAAAGCTACGTCACCGACGACAAGATCTACTGCGTTTATGTTACGCCAGACGAGGAGACCGTGAAAGCCCATGCCCAGAAAGGCGGGTTCCCGGCGAACGCGTCGCTCGCGTGCGCTCGGTGATCGATCCAACCACAACCGCATACGTCCGGAGGCAGCATCGTTCGGGCTCACTTACTGGTGCTCCGACGTAGACCTGGCGCATTCGAGATTAGCGCCATTGCTGCTCCCGGAAACAACATAGTCAGCGGTCACACAGCAACGCGTCGGCGGCTAGGCGGCGCCCAAACGCGCATCGCATCCGGGCCGACAAATCCCTATAGTAGTTGCGCGCCGGGGATCGCGGGGCGAGCCCGTGTGAATGTCTCACGGCCTGCTTCGATCCTTGCGCGTGATCTTGACCCTTCTTACCCGCAACTGGTGGCGAAATTGAAGGGGTGGCTGATCATCATGGACAGACGCACCACTTGCTCGAGCCTGCTTGGCATCTGCATCTGGCTTGCCACAACTCCGGTACTTGCGCAGGCAGAGCCGGAGCGCATCCAACTCATCATCTCGGGACTTCCGCCCCGGAATTCGGCGACCTACAAGGCGATTGCGAAGCTTGCCGGTGTGGCAGACCGTCAGCCCTTGCCGTTGACGAAGACAGAGATCTGGTCGGTTCCCAGCGGTAACCTCAAAGCCCTAAGAAAGGAAACGGCGCAGTACGGGGTCGGCGTGAGGCAGGTCGCTGGAGATTGGAACCATATCTTCCGGTCGGCGCCAGCCAACACAACATTCAGCGACAAACAGAAGGCACTGTTGGAAGAAGAAGCAGCCTCAAAGGCAACCTTGGGCGTCGCTATCATGGCGACGCCTGATCCTCCAATGGTCGAATATGCCCTGACCAAGGATATGGGCTCCGCATCACCTTCCAAGAACGCGGCGAAGCTCGTCGTCAGACTCAGCAAAAGCACCGTCCTCACGATCACACGTTCGAGCGTGCAGATAGCATCCAGCATGTGCACTTGGAGAGGCAGAGTTGACGGCACCGGTGCGCCTGTCACGCTCCTGTGGTGGCCGAGCGGGAAAATGGCCGGCGCAGTTCGGCACAATGGCCGCATCTACTCCATCAGGCACTTGGGTGGCGAGATACACGCGATCATTGAGATGAGGAGGGACCGCATGCCGCCAATCCATGCTCCGGTGCCTCAGCGCACGCGGGTGGATCAACGAGATTGGCGCCGCGTGTGAGGTGCAGTGCTCGGCGCTTTGCTCGAAAGGTTTGTGGGAACAGACTTCCAAGTGGAGTTTTGCGATAGCGCTGCCGAAAGGCAGCAACCGCTCTGGACTCCGCTAATCAGCGCGATCTCGGTCTCATTGAAGGAGGCGAGCGCTACTGGCCGTGCTTCGCCAGGTCCTCGTCGCTCAGTCTCCAGTCCTGCCAGAGCTCAAACAACGCAAGGATCGCGACCAGCGCGCCCAGGGAAAAATGCCACCACCTGAGCTGGCCAGCCTCCGCGTAGGCAAACACGAAGGGCGACGCGATAAGCCAGCCTCCGCACAGGAACTCGACTACCTCTTCCGAACGACGGAGATGGACCAGTTCGAAGGACGCGAGCGCGAGAACCAGAATGCCAACGACCATCGAATTGAGCGTCACGGCGTGGTTGGTCGTTTTTCCGATGAGTGTTTCTAAGAACGAATTGTGCGCCACGTGGTCGGTCGTTTCGCCTGCAATCAGAGGGGTCATTGCGATGAGCACACCAAAGAAGATACCGACATAGTCCTCCCAGGTCCGGTGCGATTTCAGGAAATCGATGCGCGCCATGGTCCACCCCCTCGCAATCGAGCGTCACGACATACGTCGGCGACGAGGCTACCCGACCCATGGGGCGGCGGTTCGGCGGGCCGTATCGGGGCGTATATCTGCAACGAAAGTAGGGGGGCTTTTGTTCTGGTGCAAGAGCTCGTTGGTGGCCCGGACAACCGCACCTCAGGTACCACAGTACGGCCCCATCAGGTCCGAACGATAACGGAGAGTTACAAAACCGAGAGCATGCTGGCCACAGCCGCTCGCGGGCTGGGCAGCGATAGTGATCCCTCTCGGGTCCGCCTTCACGGGCTTCAGGCATTCGTCCACAATCAGTCGGCGAGTACCCAAACGATGTCGCGATCAACGCAAATCGGCGTGCGCTCTTCGACGACCATGGAGCGGCTCATCCACGAGGCCCGAGAGAAGAAGCAACAATAGCCGGTTTCTCGCTGGTCAGGATTGCCACCGCGGCTGACGTCGGCCTGATGCTGACCCCGACTTCTAGGCGCCGGTGCTAGACCTTGACCAGAATCGCGGTGCCGTACATCAGCGCCGCGCCGAGCGCTAGTCCGCCAAAGATGGCCGGTGTCAAGGCTTGTGCCGTTCCACCTTGTCCGCGCAGCACGTATGCGCTGACCTCTACGATGACTTGCAGGATCGCACCGGCACCGATGGCCAGAGCTAGGCTCGCCCACTGCGGAGTGAGCGCGAGGCTGCCGAGCCACATTCCGAGGATGGCCGGAGCCCCCGCTAGCAATGCGAGTCCAACGAAGACGATCAACGATGGACGGGTTTTCAGAATCGGCGCCGCAATACCAACCCCTTCGGTGATATTGTGCAACGTGAACCCAAGCACCAGGAAGGTGCCGAGGCTTGCAGCGCCGGTTGCGAATGCGGCACCGATAGAGAGTCCCTCACCGAGATTGTGAAGACCGATGCCGAGCGCGATGTAGGTTGCGAGAGCGAGCCCGGTCGGCGCGCCGCCCCGGCGTCCAAATGCCAGCAGCCCGAGGAACGACATCAGAGCGACAAGCGCCACCATGACGTGGCCCTGGAATGCCGCCGCCGCGCGCCCAGCGATCTCGAAGCCCTCCTTCATTGTGTCCACCAGTAGGAACACGAGCAATCCGACCGTCAGCGCCATGACAAAGTTGATACCGTCACGGCCGAGCCTTCTCAGCACGGGATAAAACATCAAGCCGATCGACACCGGGAGGATGCCGACGAACGCGCCGACGAGCGCCTGGGGTCGCAGCTGGTTGAGGTCCGGTTTGGGCGTCGCTACGGCAACGGCTATCTCGTGTTCGAACGTGGTGCCGGTCTTGGTCACGACCTTGACCTTGTGTGCCTCGCCCAGCACCCAGGGATACGGAATGTGAATCCAGGCCGAGGCGACGCGCGCCAGATCCCCTGGCGGGTCTTGCGTGAACGTCCAATAGGCCTCGTCGACCTGCACCTGGGCGATCGTCATCGGCTCGGAGCCTCCCGCGCGCACCTTGAGGTGGATACCGCTTTCATCAAGCACCCGGCGCTCAAACGTCAGCTTCTCGATTGGCGGAGCCCCCCTGTCGAACACGCGCAACGGTTGGCCCATGAACAGCCACGCCGCTGCAAGACCGAACAGGAACAACGGCAGCACGATCCAGACGAGCCGAACCGGTCGAGCCGTCTGTTGTTGGAGGATCGCCGCGGACGAGCTGGTGTCATTCATGCCATCCCCTCCACCACATCGAACATGCCCATCCAGCCCAGCTCGGTGAATTCCGACTGATGAGCGTGGAACATATAGTGACCAGGTTCGTGATCCTTGTAGGTAAATTCGAGAATGCCGCGTTGCGCTTGGCACTGCATGACGGTGTCGATGGTGCGCAACGTGGGGGTCAGATTCGTGCCGTGGTCGTAGTAGTCGAAGAAATTAGCGTGCAGGTGCAGTGAGTTGATCGGGTCGAACTCGAGAACGTTGATCAGATACAGGCGCACAGGTTTTGCACGCACGACGCGGATCGGGTGTTTCGAGAAGTGGTGTGCAACCGTGTTGGCGGCGTACACCTCGTTCTTGCCGTCGAAGTTCGTGTCGAAGCCGTTCATCACCATCACGAGTTCCTGCCACTCCTTGTTTTCCGGCGTGCCAAGCAGGCGCGAGCGAGCGATGGCGGCGCGCTCGGGGTGGCGGGCGGGGTCGGGATCGATGATGAAGGCGCCGTACATGCCCTTGTGCAGGTGCCGCTTCAGCGGCAAGGCATGGCAATGATAGAGGTGGCAGCCGTATGGAAACGCGTCGAACTCGTAGACGAACTCTTCGCCCGGGCCGATCACGCCGGCACCCATCACACCGTCCATCCGGGCCGAGTGGATACCATGGAAGTGCATCGAGTGTGGATGGGAACCCTGATTGCGGAATACGATGCGAACGCGATCACCCTCCGTGACGCGCAACGTCGGACCCGGCACGCGGCCGTTATAGGTCCAGGCCGGGAAGAAGATCCCTGGCGCAATCTCGATTTCTTTGTCGACCCCGGCAACCTCGAAGGTATGCAGCGTTCGACCGTCCGGAAGCTTGGAGACTTTGCCGGTGTCCCAGTCGGTCAACAGGGCGGAGGGATCAAACCCGTTCTTGGCGTTGTCGACGTCGCCGACAGTGACCATGTTGCCGTGCGCGCCGTGATTGGCGACAGGGGATGCACCTGGCCCGGGGGCTGGAGCAGGGCCGTGGCCGGCATGTGGCGCGGTCTGTGAGGCGACCTTGCCTGTAAGCGCCAGCGCACCCAGCGCCGATCCGCCTGAGAAGGCCATACCGCCATAGAGGAGGCTACGCCGATCGAGCCGCTGTTTCAGCCACTTGTGCATCGGTTTGGCCTCGCGAAGGTCGGCAAGATGATAGCCTGGCCATACGCTCGCAGTAAGTACCTTACAATTTAGATGAGGCTAAGCTTGCATGTCAAGTCGAAGTCGAGCTACTGTCCCGCAAGGTTGATGTGCAGACAAGCAAGGGCGACATGGCAGAAGACCAAGACGCCGCTCGGCAGGCCACGCGCTTCAAGAGAGTGCGAGATGCGCATCAGACTGAAATTGCCGAAGACTACGTTGAGCTGATCGCCGAACTCATTGACACCTCGGGTGAAGCGCGTCTGGTGGATCTTGCCGAGCGGCTCGGCGTGACGAATGCGACGGTCAACAATACGATTCAGCGTTTGTCGCGCGACGGCCTCGTTATCTGCAGGCCGTATCGCTCTATCTTTCTCACGGACCGGGGACGCCAGCTCGCCTCCGCCTCCCGCAGGCGCCACCGCCTAGTTCGTGACTTTCTCGTTGCGCTTGGGGTTGATCTCGAGACGGCGGAGGCCGATGCCGAGGGCATCGAGCATCATGTCAGTGACGCAACCCTATCTGAGTTCCAAGCGTATCTCGCCAGACATGTGGTTGGACCGACAGCGGCCGGCCGGGAAAGCGGGCCGGGCGACATGAGGCCGTCAGCCTCACGCGCACCAACGCGTTCGCGGCGGTCGGAAGGCAGAGCATTTTCACCATCTCCGTCGCCCAAGGCGCGAACACGATAAGGACATGGGCACATGTCGAAGCGGTTCATAACCCCTCTCTTCGCCGTGGGCGCGCTGATTTCTGCCAGCGCAGGTGCCTATGCCGAAACGCGCTTTTTCACGGTTACGGCCGTAGAGCCCAAGGGCGCAACGACAGTTGATAAGGAACCCTTCCCGGCAGAAGCGATGCCCCCAGGCGGCGGCTACGTGATTAAGCAGCCCGACCAGACCGGCCGTTGGGAGGTGTCGGCCTATGTCTGGCAGCCGGGCCAGATCATCGTCAACGAAGGCGACGAGGTGACGATCGAGTTCGTCGGCATCAACGGCGCGACCCACCCGACCACGATCACCGGCTACAACAAAACTTTCCAGCTCAAGCGCGGACAGGTTGTACGCGTGAGCTTCACGGCCGACCGCGCGGGGGTGTTCCCAATCGTGTGCGCCACACACAAGCCCTCAATGAATGGCGAGCTGGTCGTCCTACCAAAAAAATAGGGGAACCGGCGCCAGATTAATGGGAAACGGATGCCGAACATCCTCAGGGCGCCGCGCCGAGCCGCGACAAACCCTGCCGCGTGATGTGGGCGAGGGGATTCCGCGGGTCGAGCGCCAGCGCCTTGCGAAAATCGGCGATGGCATCATTGCGCCGCTGTAGGGCCTCGCAAATGTGGCCGTGTGTGTCATAGGCCGCCGCGTAGGTCGGATCAGCGGCAATCGCCTGGTCGACGTCTTCCAGGGCGGCCGCCATGTTGCCGAGCTTAAAAAGCGCCCATGCGCGTCCATTGTGAGCAAGAGCATCTCGTGGATTGCGCGAGAGCGATTCGCTGAAATCCGGAATGGCTTCGATGTAGGCGCCTTTGCCAAGCAGGGCGCGCCCGCGATTGTAGTAGGGCCAGGACGGGTCGGGATCGAGACGAACGGCTTCGGTATAGTCGGCGATGGCGCGATCGATTTGCCCGTTCCTCATGTGAGAAATGCCGCGCTTGTTGTGCAGATCCGCGTTGCCTGGATCGGCCAGGATAAGGCGTGAGCAGGCTTGGATGGCCAATGCGGGATCTTGAAGCTGATTGCAGTGGCGCACGACATCTGCGCGCAGAGGCTGCGGCAAGGCAACAAGGATAGCCGCGCACAGGAGTTGCCATGCGCGCCGCCTTCGCAGAGCTGATCCCAGCACCCTTCGGTGCGGCATCTGAACCTCGCCGTCTCAAAAGAAGTCGCCGTCGCCTGACGGCAGGACAGTGCACTATGAACCTAATCTCGTGTTCGCTCCAATCGGAGGCGAAGCACGGGGCGTGAGTTGGGCGTGGCAGACCCCCCCGCACGGCGCCGAGGCGAGCGATGCGACCGAAGCCGCGCTGGCCTCCGCATTGATGCCGAATAGCAACGCGAGTGTTGCGACCTCGCACTCCTTCCGAGTCGGGTCTTGGTTGTGTGAGAACGCCGTCGTGCTGGAGGCAACATCCGGAACCCAACCAATCTACCTCGGGTCGGCGATTTTGAGTAATTTTTTAGATGCGCGATCATCACCAGGCAGATGATGCCAAGGACGAGCTGGCCCCAGCGCGTCCATTGGGACGCGGCCGCGCAAACTGCCGAGCCGTTAGATGTTATCGTGATCTCAGCCCCCAACGCATAACGCGGCTCACCGCTTTCCTTATCCAGCGCCCTTCTCTGTCGCCGCGAACGTGCGCAGCATGTTCTCGACTTTCGAGAGCTCTCGACGATCTTCGCCGTCAAAGCCTCCCCTTGCCTTCAACTTTTCAAAGAGCGCGAGCTTCTCCGCAGCCGTGCCCTGCATGTCCCGTAGCAGAGCCTCGGCGACACTCTTCTTTGCCTTCGGCTCCTTCCGCTTCCGCAACATCGCAACCTCCCTCAACCCGAACCGCCGTACTCTACCGGGCGTCGTCGGCCGAGACCTGGCATCCTCACCCCAACACGGATCGACTGGATATACGTAAAGCGCTTCGTGAAGACTTGGAGCAGTTCATCAGCGTAGTGCGCATGAAGCCACTTCTGAATAAATTTTACTGGCACGGAAAGATAGACTGCGCCGTCGGAGAGGTTCTCAAATTCGATCGAAGCAAACCATGATTGATATATGTCCTCCCCGAGCTCCGCAATCAAAGCGGTTCGCATATCGTTCTCCACGAACCACCGCACCTCCAATCCTTCCTCAGTAAACATGGGCCTCTCCTTCTCCGCCGCCGCCAATTCGGTTTTGGCCCGTCGCTTGCTTCTCTCCTCCCTCGCAATCTTGGCGCACAGCTCAGCGCATGCATCGCAGATGTAGCAACCATTCCCTTCGATGAGCAGCTCGACTTCGCGCGCGCTCTTCTCGCACCACGCACACTGCTTCTCGCCGTTGAAACCCGCCAAATCATCCCTCATCGTCTCTGCGCTCCCTCCGCTTCCGCAACATCGACCAGCTCTCCACCTCACTCAATCTCATATTTATGCATCATCAATCTCGCGCTGAGAAAGCGTACGAGCGCTAGTCGCTCATCGTCCGGCAGCCGCATGATACGATCGAGGACATCACGCTGCCCGCTCGTCATCGTCAGAGGCCCGCACCAACAAGCCGATCGCGCAACTCGCGATCTATGCGGTGGCGTTGACGCGCCTCGTGCCCGGGCTGAGGCTCTTCGACATCAAGTGCGCTTGGTTCAATGAATACGAGAACGGCGAAATATTTCCCCGGACACTGTTTCTGCGTCCCAGCTAGCTTTCGCTGACAGTCGGCCACTTGCCAATCTGGGGCGCGATGTGCCAGCAAAATTAGCAAGTCGCTGATTTGATTGGTTGGAGCGGGGAGATTCGAACTCCCAACCCCTTGCTCCCGAAGCAAGTTGGCGGCTGATCGCCCCGACGTCGGTCGGTAGTCAAATAGTGGACCCTACTCGGACCCTGCAGCTCGTTTTTGCGCGAGCTTGGTAAAATAAACTCAACAAAATCATAATCTTAGACCCATTGTCCCGGCAGATTGAAAATCTGACGTCCTAACCGATAGACGAAGGGAGCGGGGCAGCGCCGGCCCGATATAGTGAGGTTTGGAGGGTGAGGCAAGTTTGGAGCGCTAGGCCGGGCGGCCGGCGCTGCGCGCAGGTTCGAGCGCGAGGCGCCGATGCTCCAACGCCGCCGCTGCGCGTCAATTCGCCTCTGCCTGGGGCAGCCAGACGATCAGCGGCTGGACGGTAGGGGGTGGTGCGGTGTCCCTCATACGATGCGCTGCCCGGTCTTCTTCCAGTCGGCGAGGAACATCTCGAGGCCCTTGTCGGTGAGCGGGTGGGCGACCAGCGCACGCAATACCGCCGGCGGTACGGTGGCGACGTCGGCGCCAATCAGCGCCGCCTGCTTGACGTGATTGACCGTGCGGATGGAGGCCGCCAGGATTTCGGTCTGCAACTGAGTGTAGTTGTCGTAAATCGCGCGGATCTCGCGCACCACCTCCATGCCGTCGAGCCCGATGTCGTCGAGCCGGCCGATGAACGGTGAGATGAAGGTTGCGCCGGCCTTGGCCGCCAGCAGCGCCTGGTTGGCCGAGAAGCACAGCGTGACGTTGACCATCGTGCCCTCGCTGGTGAGCGCGCGGCAGGCCTTCAACCCCGCCCACGTCAGCGGCACCTTCACCGTCACGTTCTTGGCGATCTTGGCGAGAACGCGGCCCTCCTTCAGCATGCCATCCGTGTCGGTCGCGGCCACCTCCGCGCTCACCGGCCCCGGCACGGTCGCGCAGATCTCGGCGATGATCTCCCTGAAATCGCGGCCCGCCTTGGCCACCAGCGAGGGGTTGGTGGTGACGCCGTCGAGCAGGCCCGTGGCGGCCAGCTCCTTGATTTCCGCCACATCCGCGGTGTCGACGAAGAATTTCATGGCCCGGTCTCCTCTGCCGTGGCGTGCCGGCGGCAGTCCGTCGCCCTGTGCAGCGTTCTATTCCCGGTGCGGCCGTTTGGGAAGGTGTCCCGCCAGGATCGATGAAGGTGCCGCTGCGATGGGTTTAGCAAAGCTGTGCTCCTGCAACAATTGCGCATGCCAGAGCGCTACATACTCGTGCGCGGTCGGGGCGGCGATGTCGTGCGCCGGCCCCGTCGGCGATGTCGCTTGCCGCTCCAAGACCGTCTGGATGGCGACGGCGAGCGTCCTGGGATCGCGCGGCGGCACGATCGCATCGAGCGGGCCGACCAGGGTACGCGCGGCACCCACATCGGTCGCCACGATGCGCCGCCCCAGCGCGGCGGCCTCCTGCAGCACCAACGGCATCGATTCGCCGTAGGCCGAGCTCAGGACCAAGAGGTCGATGCTGCGGTAGAAGCGGCCCATGCGCGCCATGACGCCCAATGGCACAATCCTATGCGCCAGGTCGTGGCGCTCGATCATTCGCGTCAGCTTCGGGTTGCCCGTGTCGCATCCATAGCCCGCCAGCAGGCACACGAAGTCGAAGCCCCGCGCATCAAGGATCGCGAGCGCCTCGAACAGGGTCTCGTGGTCCTTCTGGGCGTCGAGCCGGGCGGCACAGCCGATGGTATGCGCGGACCTACCCGATTGCACGCGCGGTACGCTCTCCGCGGCGTGAAAATCCAGCACCAGATGCGGGTCCACGGCATTTCCGATCACCACTACGTGGGCGTCACCGAAGCCCTGGTCACGATGTGCCGCGCGTCCCTCGTGCGAGCAATAGTGGATGTGCTGAGGGACCCACCACGATAGACGTCGGCAGAGCGCGACGGCGAGGCGCAATCCGGCATGGCTTCCCTTCTCTTCGAGTGCCGTGGCGTGCAGCGACCAGACGACGGGGCAACCCAGCATCTTTCCGACGCTGGCGAAGAGCGCTCCATAGTAGAGCCAGCCGACGATCTTATCCGGAGAATACTGTCGCACGATCCAAACGAAGCGGAGCAGGGCCACGGGGAACAGGACAAGAGCGAGGGAATTGCGCGGCAGGCCGAGGCTGAGCACGGGGCGCCCCGGATCGAACAGGCGGGGCCCCGCGAATATGCACACGATGCGGTGCTCGACTTCTGTGTCGAACCGCGCCAGCGTCGCCAGAATTCGCTCCGCGCCGCCCTGGGCCAGAGTCGGAATGCAATGCAGGACATGCCTCGCCCGGGCGGTGTGCCGGCCGCTTGACAAACGCTGCTCGCTACGCGAGCGATAGCGCCACGAGTGTGGCATCGGACACCGTGCTCCGCAAAGTGGCTGGACGCCTGCGTGAGTTCGTTGCGATCAGGCGCCAATACGGCCAGCCGCGATCAGGCGGCATTGGCGCCGCCATGTCCCGGAAAACGACACGAGCATGCTGTTTCTGACGCGGAAGGTGGCTTATGGACTTCGTACGCAGGGAGTCCGCTATCTGTTGCGCGCACCGCGCAACGAGTTTGCGCATCCAAGAATGGCTGCGACCCGTTTCGTGCGCATTGGCATGATCTCCGTGCTCGACAGGCTCAAGCGCAGCAACCGGCCTCCAGATGCGCTCGCGCAGGACTGCCTCGTCTTCGTCTATGATCTCAATGTCTCGCCGGTGACGTTCGATTTCGCCACGCATCTGGCGGCGGCGGAGGTCGAAAGGCGGCTCAGGAAGCTCGAGGGAATATTCGTCCTCTTGATCCTCGGATCGCATGACGGCGTGCGTCAGGAGCTGCCCGACTACGGGGCCGCGCTCGATCCCACCGCGCGGCAATGGCGCGTGCGCCATATCCTCGTGCCCTTGCTGGCACTGTTGCCCTCGGTCAGGGGCCATGCAGTGTGCCCCTCCGAGCGCGAGGCCGAGGCGCTGATGCCGTCCGATATGGCCCGGCTCTATCCCAACGACTATCGGGTGTTCATGCCGCGGCAGCCGCTCAACCGCGTGGTGTTCGATCACGCACGGCGCGGTGTGCCGATCTTTCCCGTGCTGCGTGCGACCGAGAGGGCCCGCCAGCACGTCGCTACATTCGTCGAGACCACTTGCGCCGGTCGCCGGCCGCTCGTCATCTCGCTGCGCGATTCGCCGAATACCCCGCAACGCAACAGCCGGCTGCAGGATTGGCTCGCCTTTGCGCGAAGCCTGGACCGTGAGCGGTGTGCACCGATCTTCGTGCTCGACACGGACGCCGTGATGCGGGGGCGTCCGGCGGACCTCGACGGCGAGATCGTCTGCGAGGCGGCCAGCTGGTCGGTCGAGATTCGCATGGCCCTCTACGAGGCGGCCTGGCTCAACATGGCGGTCATGCACGGCCCGATGGAGCTGTGCTGGTATAGTGACCGCGCGCGCTATTTGATCTTTTATGAGCCGATGACGGACGCCAACCAGATGGATCTGATGCGCGACAACGGGCAGGCCCTCTCGGGAGATTTGGAGTTCGCCATGCCCTGGCAGCGCATCGTGCGGCAGGGCGATCGGCTCGACGTCCTGCGGCGCGCATTCGAAGAGATGACTCGAACGCTCGAGATTGCCGCCCAGGCCACCACGTGATCGGTTCGCGTCGTGCACGGTCAGGAACTCCGCTCAGTCGGAGACGCGCAACAGAATGCGGCCCGAGCGGCCACTGCGCATGAGATCGAGCGCGTCGTTGATCGCCTCGAGGGCAAACTCGTGCGTGATGATGCCGTCGAAGCTGAGCTTGCCGGCGGCGGCGAGCCGCACCAGCCGCGGGATGTCGCGATCGGGCACGCAATCGCCGCCATGCGATCCGGTCAGCACTTTGTTGAAGTGAAGCGGTAGCGTGTAAAGCGTGACTTTCTCGCTCGGCACACCGACCAGGACGCAGCGCCCATCCGCATGGGTCAGCTCGTAGGCGAGCTCGATCAGGGGCCGCGCGCCGGTGGTCTCGATCACCTTGTCGGCGCCCGAGCGCCCGACGATGGCGCGGAGCGCACTCTCGACGTCCTGCTCGCGCGAGGTGTCGACCGTGTGGGTGGCGCCGTAGCGGCGCGACATCTCGAGCTTGTTGCCGAGCCGGTCGACCGCAACGATCGGGTTGGCCCCCACCATGGCCGCGAATTGGACGATGTTGAGTCCAACGCCGCCGACTCCGAACACGACGGCGGATTCCCCGATCGCCAGCCGCGCATCGTTGTTGATCACGCCGAGTGCCGTCGTCACCGCGCACCCGAGCAGGGGTGCGACCTTCAGATCGAAACACCTGGGGATCGGCGTCAGCCGATTCTCGGACACCACCGCGTGATCGTTGAAGGTCGTCACCCAGCCGGCGTTGAGCTTGCGGCCTTGCCAGGTGTAGCTCGGCGTCGGCGATTGCAGGCCGCGGCTCGGCCGCCAATGCATCACCACGGTGTCGCCGGGCTTCACTGTCGTGACGCCCGTGCCGACCTCGAGCACCTCGGCGGACGCCTCGTGGCCCAGCAGGTGCGGCAGAAACTCGTCGGGTCCCTTGACGGCATCGATCTCGTTGATCTGCGCGCCACAGATGGTGCTGTAGAGGACCTTGACCAGCACCTGCCCGAAGCTCAGCTGCTGGGGCAGCGCGATCTCGTCCACCAGCAGGCGTTGGCGCGATTGCACCAGGATGGCGGCCTTGGCGACGTCGACTTTCATGCCCCCACCCCGCTCACTTGAAATAGATGAACTCGTAGTCGCCGGTGTAGCCGAAGCGGCTGTATAGCCAGATCCACTCCGACGTGTCGAAGAAGGCCTCCGCCGTGAGCGCCCAGCACTGCAGGTTGAACAGCTCCAGCTCGCTGCGGTAGCTCTCGACCATGATGAATTTGTTCTTGCCGACCCGCTCGACCTCCTTCACCGCCGTCTCGAGCTCGAACACCTTCAGATTGTGCAAGCAGCCGAGCGAGAGCACGAGGTCGAAGTGCTGGTCCCCGAAGGGATAGGGGTCTTGCGCCTTGTAGCGGAACAGGTGGTCGCGAACCTCGGGCTTGGCGTCGGCGAGGCCGTGGCGGGAGATGTCGAAGCCGACGATCTCGGCGTCCGGCAGGAGCCGCTTGAACTCGTAGAGCAGATAGGCCTTGCCGCAGCCGACATCGAGGATCTTGGCGTCTCTCTCGAGGCCGTAGAGATCGATCAGTGGCTGGGCGACGCGCTTCCAGCGGTCGTCGACGTAGCGGTAGCCGCCGTAGCCGAAGCGGCGGTCGCCGTCCCAGTAGTCGGCCGCGTACTCGCGGGCCTTCTTCATGCATTCGACCTTCTGGTCGACCATGCGGCCGATGTAGTCGCGCCTGGTCATCTTGTGCAGCGGCGTGACGACGTTGAGCAGGCGCCCCATGCAGACTCCTTGGATTGGCAAGTTGATCCGAGTTCGCGTTCGTACGAATCCCGATTGGGACAGCCCTATCGCTAGTGCCGCAGCTCACTCATGCGTGAGCGCACGGCGGACACCACGTGGGTGGCGCTCAACTGGAACGTGTCCATCATCGATTCCTGCGTGCCGTATTCCTTGGGGAATACATCCGGCACGCCGAGGCGCAGGACGCGCGGCCATACCGTGGTGCCGGCATCGGCGATGGTTTCCAGCACCATGCTGCCGAGGCCGCCGGCGAGCGTGTGCTCCTCGAGCGTGACCAGCAGCCGCACGCCCTGGAGATTGTCGAGCACCGCGCGTCGGTCGAACGGCTTCAGCGTGTGCATGTGGATGATCCCGCAGCCGAGGCCCTCGCGCGCCAGATCGCTCGCCGCCTCGAGCGCGCCCCTCAAGCCGATGCCGGTGGTTACGATCAGGACCTCGCCGGGCGTGCCGCGGATGATTGCCCTGCCAATGGCGAAACCATCTTCCGGGCGCGAAACCACTGCATCGACGCCCTTGCCGAGGCGTATATAGATCGGGCCCGGCCAATCGAGCGTGCAGGGCATGAAGCGCGACATCTCCTCGGCATCGCACGGCGCCACGATCGTCATGTTGGGAATGGAGCGCAGCGCGGCGATGTCCTCGATGGCGAGATGAGTGGGGCCGAGCGGGGCATAGACCAAGCCGCCGCCATTGGCGATCAGCCGCACCGGCAGCTGATGCAGGCACAGGTCGACCGCGACCTGCTCGAAGGCGCGGCGCGTGAAGAACGGCGCGATGGTGTTGACGTAGGGAATGTGGCCTTCCATCGCCAAACCGGCGGCGAGGCCGACGATCGCCTGCTCCGACACGCCCTCCATGTAGAAGCGGTCGGGCATTTCGGTCTTCATCTGGTCGAGCGTTCCGGGGCCGAGGTCGGAGCCGACGAACACCACACGGGGGTCCCGGCAGGCGAGCTCGTAGACGCAATCGAGGCTGCGCTGTCTCATGCGCGGCCTCCCACGCACGCGTACATGCGGACAACGTCGTCAGGCGTCACCTTGGATCGGTGATGCCATGTGGCGTTATGCTCGGCGAAGGGGAAGCCCTTGCCCTTGACGGTGTGGCAGATGACGGCGCTCGGCCGATCCGGGTCGAACGGCAGGGAGCGGAGGACGGCACGCAGCGCCCGCACGTCGTGCCCGTCCACCTCGCGGACAGCGAAGTTGAAGGCGCGCCACTTGTCGACGAACGGCTCGAGATCCTGCACCTCGCGCGTCGTGCCGTAGGACTGCAGCTTGTTGTAGTCGACCATCGTCGCGAGGTTGGAGAGGCGGTGCTTGCCGGCGATCAGCGCGGCTTCCCACACGGACCCCTCGTCGCACTCGCCATCGCCCATGACCACGAACACGCGATGCGATTGCTTGCGCATGCGCGCCGACAGCGCCATGCCGACCCCGATCGGCAGACCGTGTCCGAGCGCGCCGGTGGAGGCTTCCACGCCTGGGACCTTGCCGGCTTCCGGATGCCCGCCGAGGATCGAGGTCTTGCGGCAGAACTCGCGCAGCTCAGAGCGGGGAATGAACCCCTTGTCGGCGAGCAGCGCGTACTGCGCGAGGCAGCCGTGGCCCTTGCTCAGGATGAAACGGTCGCGATCCGCCCACTTGGGCTCCGTTGGCCGGTAGCGCAGCACGTCGTCGTAGAGGACGCGAAGGATCTCGATCAGCGACATCGAGGAGCCATGATGGCCGCGCCCGCCGCCCTCCAGGGCTTCGATCACAAGACGCCGCAGATAGAGTGAGCGCTCGTCGAGGGGTGGCGCTGCCTCGCTCAGCCGTGTTGGGGCTGCCAATGTCATGACCATGGCTTGTCTTCCTCGATCGCCGCGCGCACGGCGGCCAGCTTGGCGCGCGCCTTGCTCAATTGCGTTCGTTTGGCCAGCTGATGGTCACTGGCGCGCCCGGCCAGCACGCGGCGGCGCCACACGTCGGGCAGGAACTCGTTCAGCATGATCAGGCACCAGCGCAGACCGATCAGCGGCGCCAGCGCCGAGAGACGAGCCGTAAAGGTGGTATCGCGCGCATATACGGACGCAAGGCCGTCCGCGACGTGGCGGCGATGGCCGCGCGCGAGCTGCATGCCGGGATGCTGCACGAAATCGGCCACGAGCTTGGCGGGGTCGTCCCAGCCGAAGTACTCGAAATCGATGAACACGATCTCGCCGTCAGCGCGGCGGATGGCGTTGTGAAAGCCGAAGTCGGAAGGACTGAGCGTGCGCTGCTCGATTGGGATGTCGGTATCGAACGAGAGGCCGGCGGCGGCATAGACGGTTTGCGCCCGCTGCAGGGCCTGTGCGAGCACCGGGCGCAGTTCACAACTGAGGAAATCCCCGAGATCGGCTTCGTCCGCGATCAAGGCTTCGAGACGCATCAAGCGCCGTTGCACCTGCGCAAGCGCCGCGCTGCCGGAGAGAATCGGCTCGGAGGCCGGCGGCAGCGCGCCCGCTCCGCGCCGCCTGGATAGCGCATCGAGGTGTCCAGCAAACTCGATCGCGCGGTCGCAATCGGCGAGTGTGCACGTTTCGATCCGCGTTCCGTCGATCCACGCGTAGGCGGCGAGGCCCCGAACCCGATCGACACCGTAGGGCTCCGGCGCCCACCCCGGCGCATGTTCAGCCAAGAACGTCACCGCCCCGTACTCCGATCCCAGCCTGTCGCGCGCATCGCCGGGATGGCGCGCGTAAACTTTGAGCGCGGCGCGTCCGCCATCGGCGAAATCTGCCCGGTAGATTCGGTTGTTGCCGCCTCCGAGCACGTGCGAAAGCCCTGCGACCCGGCGGTTGCAGAGCCTGGCCGCCACCGCCGCGAAGTCCTGCTCATGCAGCTCTGCTGGCAAGGATGTCATCGGCCATGCTCGACCAGTGGTGATGCAGGCGGTAGGGGCCGGCGGCCTTGCCGCACCCGGAGGGTGCGAACAGATAGCCGGCGACGTGGCGCGGATAGCTCGGATCCAGGAACACCTCCTCGAGATCGTCGATGAAGTGCGTGCAGCGCTCGCTGGCGATGCGGCGGCATTTGGCGGCGCGCGTATCCTCGAAGAACACGCGGTTGCGCGGCACGCCGCAGCCCTCGGCCGCGAAGACGCCTTTCTGCTCGAGCCAAGCCAGTGCCGCCTGCCGCAAATCGGTTCCGTCGGGGTCGGCGGCCGCAAAGCGCGTCTTGTGGCTGATGATGGAGACCGGTATCGCGGCATTCCTGCAGTGCCGCAGAAAGGCATCGACGCCCTCGATCAGATCGGCCTCGCGCATGCGCGGGCCGTAGGCTTCCGCCTGCAGCCACATCCACTTGCTCTCGCCGTCGGGGAGCAGGCGGAGCTGGTCGCGCAGCTGCTTCTTGGAGCCCTCGAACCGCTCGGGCAGCCAGCCTTTGGCTGCGGCAATGTCGCGAAACAGCCGATCGTAGCCGACGATCGTATTGTCGAGATCAATGCCTATGCGCATCGGGTTCGCCATTCAGTGGGCTCTGCCCCCGGCAGTTCTGGCCTCGTCGGCACGCGACGCCGCGGGCTCGCGCACAGCCGGCTTCCAGCCGCAGATCCGATCGACCACGACATGGCACCATGTCAGGTGCGCGATCTCCACGAAGCCGTATTGGCGCGACGGCACGAAGACATTCACGTCGCCGACATTGCGCAGCGGATTGTCGGCGTCGAAACCCGACAGCGTCAGCACAGCGCATCCCGCCCTGCGTGCCGCCGCCACGCCCCTGAGGATGTTGGGCGACTTGCCCGAGCTGCTGATCGCGATCAGCAGGTCCTTGGCGCGCGCGTGCAGCTCGATTTGCTTGGCGAACACGTTCTCGTAGCCGAGGTCGTTGCCGAGGCAGGTGAGCGCGGCGCCATCGTTGAAGGCGGTGGAGCGGACATTGCCGTTTTTGCTGAAGTCTATGGCGAGGTGGCTGCTGATGCCGGCGCTGCCGCCGTTACCGATGAACATCAGTTTGTTGCCGGCCGCGTGCGTCGCCTTGGCGGTCTGGACGGCCCACTCGATGGCTTCGTCGATCGGCAGGGCTGCGCCTCCGGGCCGCGTTGCGAGGCAGTTGTTGAGGACCGAGGAGAACGCGGCAACGTAGGCTGAAAGCAGGCTCGTCATCGAATGTCCCCCCTCACTTCAAGAGCGCAGTGAGATATTTCAGCAGCGGTGCCTTCTCGATTGAATGGCGGTGGCCGACGATGTTCACCTTCATGGCGCCGACGGCATTGCCGATGAAGCCGGCAACGGGCAACTCGACGCCGGCGGCAACCAGTGGAGAGGCAACCGACAGAAACGCGTCGCCGGCGCCGACCGTATCGAGCACGGTGCTTGTGAATGCGGGTATATGATGCAGGTCGCCCCCCCGGTCGTAGGTGAGGCAGCCTTGCTTGCCCTTGGTGACGATGAACCGGTCGCAATTGATCTGCGAGGCGAGCTTGCCGCGGACCACGTCCTCCAGGCTGCTGAATTTGTCGGCGGTGGCGAGGCGCGCCTCTCCCTCGTCGATGCAGATGAAGTCCGCCTTCGTGTACTTGGTGATGAGGTTGTAGCCGAAGTTGCCGCTATTGCTCTGGGCGTTGATGGCTAGGAATGGTGCGTGCTTCTCCAGCGCGGCGATGGTGGAGGGCGCAATCAGCGCATGACCGAAGTCGGTGACGATGACCAGGTCGTATTGACCCGCCATACGCGCAATCGCCGTGTCGATCTTGGCCTGATAGGCCGCGTCCATCGGCTTGTCCTGGAAATGGTAGACCTCGAACAGCTTGCGGTAGTAGTTCGGATCCACCGACCGCGACTTGCGGGTAGTCGGCGCGTCGGGGCGAAACACGGCATGCAGATGGACGTTCGGCTTCAGGCTCTTGCGAACCAGCTGCTCGTAGCTGTCGCTTTCGCCGAGTGAGGTGATGACGCCGATCTCGGCGCACATCGAGGCCGCATGATTGGCCGCCGCGATCACCCCGCCGGCATACAGCTCGCGGCCCATGAAGCGGTTGGAGATGATGTTCTCCTTGGGGGTCTTGCTCATGGGCTGGACGAAGTTGTACTCGTCGACGATGGTCTCGCCGACCAGCAGCACCTTGAGCTCGGACACCCGTTCCACGGCATCGAACACACGATCTTTCAGGCCGGTCTCGCGCGCAGTCAGGAGATAGTCGCGCAGGCTCGGGTCGTAGACGTCCAGGAAGCGATTGATGAGCGACGACGAGCTGTGCACGACGTCGTCGGTGAAGACCAGCTTCCCGCCGACCTCCTCGACCGCGCGCCGTTCATCGACGATCTTGCCGGTGACGTCGGCGGTCGCGTCGCGGTACTCCGCCCCCTTGACGTAGATCGACGGCCGGAGCCTGGAGATGATGGCCTCAGCGCTCGAATGCTGGGAGATCACGACCCGATCGACGACGTCCAGCGAGCCGAGCATTTCGGCCCTGACGGCGTCGGTGAAGACCGGGCGGCCCGGTCCCTTGCCGACGAAGCGATCGGCCGTGACCGAGACGATGAGGTAGTCACCCTCGTCCCTTGCCAGCTTCAGATGCCGCAAGTGCCCGATATGCAGGAGATCGAACACGCCGTGGGCGAGGACGACCTTGCTGCCGTGGCGCTGCATGTCATCCGACCAGGCTGCCGCGCTCTCGAGCGATAGAATCTTGTCTCTCGAGCCTTCGAATACGTTCTTGTGCATCTGCCGCCCGTGTCCCTGCGCAAGACACGAGCCCGGACGCGTCGAGTGGTTGCGTCGGGCCCCCTGAAAGGGTGTCTAGGCGCAGGGGCCGGCAGCCTCAATCGGTATCGCTGAGAATCTGGCTGCAAGTCTATGAGATGTTGGGGATTTCCTGGCTATCAGACAATCTGCAGCGGACATCCGACTGGGTGGCGGGCGCAGCATTCAAAGCTTGGCGCGGCGCTCGTCATAGATGCGCAAAGTATCAGCGACGGTTCCACTCGTGACGAGCTTGCCGTGCTCCATCAGGAAGCAGCGATTGCACCACTTGAAGAGCACTTCCCGAGTGTGTGTCGCTACCACCATCGAGCTCGATCGCAACACGAAGCGTTCGAGCCGCCGCTGCGCCTTCTCGTAGAAGCGTGCGTCGCCGGCGCCGATCAGCTCGTCGAACAGCAGGATGTCGGCGGTCACGGTGGTGGCGATGGCGAAGGCGAGACGTACCAGCATGCCCGTCGAATAGGTGCGCACGGGCATGTCGAGATAGTCGCCGAGCTCGCTGAACTCGATGACGTCAGCGGCCATGCCGCTTATTTGGTCGGGCGAGAACCCCAGCAACGTGCCGCGGATCTTGATCAGCTCCCGCCCCGTGACCTCCGGCATCATGCCCTCGGTCAGGTTGAAGAGCGGCACGATGTGCCCCTCCATCGCGACGGTTCCACCGGTTGGCTCGTAGATGCCGGCCAGCACACGCAGCAGGGTCGTCTTGCCCGCCCCGTTCTGGCCGACGAGCCCCACCCGGTCACCGTCTGCGATGGTGAAGGAGATGTCGTCCAGCGCACGCACCACGACGCCGCCGCCCTGGCCCTGCGTGATCGCCCCGCCGACGTGCCTGGCGCCGCGCATGACGGTGGTGATCGGATTGGCCAGCAGCGCATGGCGCAGGGAGCGGCTCGTTCCCTGGTACAAAGGAAAATCGACGGAAATCCTGTCTGCGGCGATGCGTGCCATCTTCGCTGCCTCAGAGCCAGTAGGCGATGCGACTGCGGAAACGAGCGAACGCCAGCAGAGTGACGGCCCAACCGACGAGGGCGGAGGCCCCCGCCACCAGCCAGCTTTCGAGCGGGGGGGATGACAGCAGGAGGGGCACGCGCGCCACCTCCAAGATGTGCGTGAGGGGGTTGAGGCGCACCCAATACTCGACCGTGCCGCCGAGCTGGTTGGGCATGTAAACCACGGGAGTGAGCCAAAACAGCACGGTGAAGGCGTTCTGCACGATCAGGGGCACATCGCGGAAGCGGGTAGCGAGGATCGCCGACAAGAACGCCGCCCACCCCACGTTCAGCAGCAAGAGCGCAAGGCCCGGCACGGCCAGCAGGTAGACCGGTTGCGGGAACAGCCCGTAGAGGAACGCAACCACGAAGAAGATCAGAACGGTGTGGCCAAGAATGATCAGGTTCCGCCACAGCGTTTGCAGGACGTAGACCGTGAATGGCCGCTTGACCTGCAAGATCAGGTCGCTGGCCCCAATGAACGTGTTGGCGCCTTCGCACACGGTGTTGAGGAGGAAGTTCCAGAGCACGAGGCTCAGGCACACGAACGGCAGATATCGTTCGTTCGGCTGGTTGAACAGGTAGCCGAGCACGAACGCCGTCACCAGCGCCTGCACACCCATGCTGATGCTGACCCAGAAAGGTCCCAGCGTGGAACGACGATAGCGGTTGCGGACTTCGTTAGCGCCGAATAGGTGCCAGACACGCCACATGGCGACGCCGTCGAAGACGTCGTGCATCGCCAATCTCAAGAGTCTGCTGTCAACCACATTGACCTCCGCCGGTCGACGCAATCGGATTTGAATGATGGCGGCCGCGCGCGTGTGTGGAACTTGCGGACAGGAGTCGCGAGTCCGATCGCCGGATCTGGGTGGCCTCGATCGCGCTCGCCAAAGTCGCAGTCTCGATTTCGAGTGCGTTCCCCATCGCTGCCCCTGTATCACCGGCGGGTGGCGCTGATCAATCGCTTGCTCCGTGCCGCGCGTCGTTCTCGACAACAATCGGCGGCGAGACTAGTGATCTTCGCGCTGGCCCGAGCGTACTCGCCATGGAGCGCTTGCAACGATGCGCGTTCTCGTCACCGGTGCGGGAGGTTTTGCGGGCGGCCATATCGCGCGCAGGCTCGCGGCTGCGGGCTTCGACGTCATCGCCGCTACCCGATCATCGACCGTCGAGCCGCCTGCAGACCCGTCAGCGGCGCGCCGTTTCAAGATTGCGACGCTTGCGCTCGAGAATCGCGCGACCCTGCCGCGCTCGATCGACGCGGTGGTGCATGCGGCGGCGACGTCACCTTGGGCCGGTATCACTGTCGAACAGATGATAGCCGACAACGTGATTGCCACGCGGGGGCTCATCCAGCATGCACTCGAGGTCCAAGCCAAGGCGTTCGTGCTCTGCTCGTCGGTATCGGTGTTCGGAACGATCTCCGCTCCAGTTCTGACGGAGGCGGCTCCCGTCGTCGATCCGGGGACCTATGGAGCGACAAAACTGCTGGCTGAGCAGATGCTGGCTGATGTGGGGCGCGAGTTGCCCTCGCTGGCGATCCGTCTGCCGGCGGTCGTCGGCCGGGGATCGAAGCGCAACTGGCCTTCGGAGTGCCTGCGCAAGCTGGTGGCTGGCGAGCCGCTGGCGTTTTTCAATCCGAATGCGCCCTTCAACAACGTCGTGCATGAGATGGACTTGGCTGCACTGGCAATGAGCGCGCTGATATCGCCGCCGCGGGGCTGCGACATGGTGCTCGCGGCGGCCGGCGGGTGCATCACGGTCGGCGAGGCCGTGCAATTGCTCGCGGAGGCAAGCGGTTCCAGCTCGCCAGTCACGAGTACGGCGCAGCCTCGTCATGCCTTCCTGATCGACGCGTCCAAGGCGGGCCGGCTCCACGGATTTGCGCCCATAAGCGTGGCCGAGACCTTGCGCAGGTTCGTCGCGGATGACGCGGGCGCACGCTCGTGATGCACGCTATCGGATATCCGATAGATAAGTCTGTCAGCTGAGGAAACCTGTGAGTGGGTGGCGCGAGCCTCTTGTGCGCGCGGCCATTCGGGGTGAGCGTTGCGTCGCGGAAATCGGCAATCGCGATGGGGGCTCGATGCTCGAGAACGTGCTCGTGACCGGCGGCGCAGGATATGTGGGCAGTCTGCTGACGCCCCAGCTGCTCGCCAGGGGATACGGCGTGAGCGTCTACGACATCATGTATTTCGGCGACGAGTTCCTGCCGAAATCCAATTCCAAGATGAGACTGATCAAGGGCGATCTGCGTGATACGCCAACGCTTGCCGAGGCCTTGCAGGGCATCGATGCGGTCATTCACATGGCCTGCATCTCCAACGACGCGAGCTTCGAGCTCGACGAGAAGCTCTCGACATCGGTCAATCTCGATTGCTTCGAGGACATGGTGATTGCGGCGAAGAAGGCCGGGGTGAGGCGCTTCATCTATGCCTCGACCAGCTCGGTCTACGGCGTGTCCGATGCGCCCGACGTTACAGAAGATCATCCGCTGGTGCCGTTGACGCTCTACAACAAGTACAAGGGCATGTGCGAGCCGTTGCTGTTCAAGCACCAGAGCAAGGACTTCGTGTGCGTGACGGTCCGGCCCTCGACGCTGTGCGGCTATGCGCCCCGCCAGCGCCTGGACCTGACGGTCAACATCCTCACCAACCACGCCGTCACCAACAACAGGATCACGGTGTTCGGCGGAACCCAGCTGCGCCCCAACCTGCACGTCCAGGACATGGTGGACCTCTATCTGCTGCTGTTGACGCTGCCCGACGCGGCGATCGCCGGGGAGACCTTCAACGCCGGCTACCAGAACATGTCGATCAATCAGATCGCGCAACTGGTGCAGAGGGTGGTGCAGGAAGAATTCCCCGAGAAGGGCAAGATTCCGATCGTCGCCACCCCGTCCGACGACAACCGCTCCTACCACGTCAACTCGGACAAGATCCGCCGTCGGCTGGACTACGTGCCGAAGCGCACCGTGGAGCAGGCTGTGCGCGAGCTCTGCCACGCGTTTCGCGCGGGCAAGCTCCCCAACTCCATGAGCGACGACTTCTATTACAATGTGCGGCGGCTCAAGGCGGTGAACGCACGATGAGGGGCAAGCCGATTGCCATCGTCACGGGCGGCGCCGGCTTCATCGGCAGCCATATGGTGGACGTGCTGCTCGCACGCGATTTCAAGGTGCGGGCGATCGACAGTCTGGTCGGCGGGCGCGAGCGCAACCTCGAGCACCACGCGGCCAACGCCGATCTGTCGGCCGAGTGGCGCGACATCCGCGACGTCGTGCCGGAGGATGCCTTGTTCAAGGGCGCCACGCACGTCTTCCATTTTGCCGGCATCGGCGACATCGTGCCCTCGATCGAGCAACCGACGGACTACATGTCGGCGAACGTGCTGGGCACAGTGCACGTGCTCGAAGCGACGCGCCATGCCGGCACCGTCAGGAAGCTGGTCTACGCGGCCTCCTCCTCGTGTTACGGCTTGGCCGAGACGCCGACGCGCGAGGATCATCCGCTGCGGCCGCAGTATCCTTACGCGCTCTCCAAGTATCAGGGCGAGCAGGCGGTGTTCCACTGGCATCAGGTCTACAGGCTGCCGGCCAACTCCATCCGCATTTTCAACGCCTACGGCATCCGCTCGCGCACGTCGGGTGCCTATGGTGCCGTGTTCGGCGTGTTCCTGAAGCAGAAGCTGGCGGGCAAGCCCTTCACGGTGGTGGGCGACGGCACGCAAACGCGTGATTTCATCTATGCCTCCGATCTCGCCGAGGCATTCCTGGCGGCGGCTGTGACGCCGCTGTCGGGTCGCGTGTGGAACGTTGGCGCCGGCAAACCGCAGTCGGTGAGCCGGCTGGCCGAGTTGCTCGGCGGCGAGACGGTGCACATCCCGAAACGCCCCGGGGAGCCCGACTGCACGTGGGCCGATATCTCTCGCGTCCAGGCCGATCTCGGCTGGACGCCGAAGATCTCCTTCGAGGAGGGCGTTGGGCGCGTTCTCGCCAACATCGAATATTGGCGCGACGCGCCGCTGTGGGATCCCGACTCGATCGCCAAGGCGACCAAGACCTGGTTCGAGACGCTGTCGCCGAGCATGGCCGGTGGCGAGCCGGCGGCTCTTTAGGTTGCGGCCGCGGCCAAGGGAAAAGACGGACGGGACATCATGAAGACGGCACTCGTGATCGGTGGCGGTTTTGCCGGCTGCGCGGCGGCGCATCAGCTTCAGCTCATGGGCGGCTGGGATGTGACGCTGGTGGAGCGCGCGCCCTTCCTTGGTGCCGGCGTGCGGACCAGCACCTACGGCGGCCACCCCTACACCTTCGGGCCACGGCATTTCCTCACGCCCTGGGAAAAGGTCTTCCAGTTCCTCAATACCTACGTGCCGATGCGGCGCTGCGCCGACCATCAGTTCCTGACCTACGTCGAGGCCGACCAGGCATTCTACAATTATCCGATTCATGCCGATGACATCCCGACCATGCCCGAGGCCAAGCAGATCGAGAGCGAGCTGTCGGCGATCAACCTCGCGGCGGCCAGGCGGCTGACAGCGGACGACTTCGCCAAACTCACCCGCAAAGAGCTGCGCGGGCTCAACAACGCTGGGCTGGCCAAGAATTTCGAAGAGTTCTGGATCCATTCGATCGGCAGAACGCTGTACGGCAAGTTCGTCGATCAGTACTCCAGGAAGATGTGGCAGATCCCCGACAACAAGCTGATCGACGACTTCGCCTGGTCACCCAAGGGCGTGACCGTCAAGGAGGGTGAGCGGGCGGCCTGGGACACCGCCATCTCCGCCTATCCGATCGCCTTCAACGGCTACGACGACTACTTCGGGATCTCGACCGAGGGGGTGAAGGTGCTGCTGTCGACCGCGATCGAGCGCTACGACATCCCGCGACGCACGGTGTGGATCAAGGGCGAGAAGAGGACGTTCGACATCATCGTCAATTCCATCTCGCCCGACATCCTGTTCGACAAGTGCCACGGCGAGCTGGCCTATATCGGCCGCGACCTGATCACCTTCGTGCTGCCGGTCGAGTTCGCGCTGCCCGAGGACGTGTACTTCATCTATTTCGCCGGCGCGGAGAAGTTCACCCGCATTACCGAGTACAAGAAGTTCACGCTGCACAGGGCGCCGACCACCCTGCTGACAATCGAGATACCGACCATGACCTCGAAATACTACCCGGTGCCGATGGAGAGCGAGAAGGCCAAGGCGAAGAGGTATTTCGACATGATGCCCGACAACGTCTACTCGGTCGGGCGCGCCGGCACCTACCACTACAACGTCGATATCGACGACACCATTCGCCATGCCATGGAAATGGCGGAGCAGATCAAGTCGTAGGGGCCGCGCGGTGTTGCGGGAGACAGGGAGCCGTCAGCCGATGCAAAGGACGAAGCCGCATTTCCCACCGGTTGCTATCGAGGGCGCGCTGAGCGAGCCCTGGATCGCGCTGGCGGATGGCCGCGCGCTCGCCGAGTGGAGTCGCGAAGACGAGATCGCCTACAACCAGACCAACCGCCAGGGGGAGAAGGCCCTCTTCTTTCGCCGTGCGTTCGATTACGTCACCGACAACCGCGTCAAGGGTGACTACTACGAGTTCGGCTGTCACCGCTGCCGCACCTTCCGCATGGCGCTGACCGAAGCCCGCCGGCACAACCTGTCGGCCATGAAGTTCCGCGCCTTCGACAGTTTCGAGGGCTTGCCGGACCCGGCCACGGAGACGTCCGTCGAGATCTGGAAGCGCCATGCACTGGCCACCTCCCAAGAGACGTTCATGAAGATGGTGCGCGAGCACGGCATCTACGCCGATAGCGTGCAAGCCATCAAAGGCTTCTACGCGGACAGCCTGACGCCGAAGCTGCAGAAGGCATTGCTCGACCAGGGCCGCAAGATCGCGCTCGCGAATATCGACTGCGACCTCTACGAGTCGGCCGCGCCGGTATTCGACTTCATCGACCCTCTCCTGCAAGAGGGGGCATCGATCTATATCGACGATCTGTTCGCCGGATACCGAGGGAACCCTAGCAAAGGCGTCGCCCGCGCGTTTCTGGAGTGGCAGAGGAGGACACGCTGGAAAGTTCAGCGCCATCTGGATGTGGGCTGGTGGGGCCGCTCCTACATCGTCTACCTGGAGAAGGAGAATGTGGACGGCGTGCTGTGAGGGCCGCAAGCAGCATCAAGAGAATGGTGGCGGCGGCCGGTGACTACCAACGTCTCGCGCAGGAAAATGCGGCCCTGAAAGCCCAGTTGCACAATGTCGGCCTGGAGTTCATCGATGCCCGCAAGCGCCTCGAAGCCATGGAGCGGGCAAAGACAGCCAAGCTCTCCGATATCGAACAGCGCTATCTCAGTCGCCGCTCGCTCATTCTGCTGCCGCGGCTGATGCCCCTGCTGCCGGGGGGCGAGCGTGTGGTGATCGTCGATGGCGGCGCGCGGGAAGTCGATCAGGATACGCGCTGGCAGGCCTTTCCGCCGGATCGCCTGCGGTTCTTCGGATTCGAGGCGGATCCCACCGAAGCGGAGCGCCTGAACGCGATGCCGTCGATCGGCGGCCTGGAGCGCAGGTTCTACCCCGCGGGCTTGTGGGGGACGACGGGCAGCGCATGCTTCGAGCATAACAAGGCTTCGGGTGGCAGCAGCTTCCTGCGGCAAAACCGTGCTGTCACCGATCGGTGGAAATTTGAGAACCCGACGCAAGCGGTGCGGTCGCCGGAAATGTTCCATCCCGTTCGCTACGAGGATCTTCCCGTCGTCACCATCGCCGAGTGGGCGGAGCGGACCGGCGTGCGCGCGGTGGATTTTCTCAAGCTCAATGTGCAGGGCGGGGAACTCGAGGTGCTGCGCGGCGCCGGCCCGATGCTCGATTCCATGCTCGGCGTGTTGACCGAGGTGGCGTTCGTGGAGTCCTATCTCGATCGGCCGATGTTCTCCGACATCGATGCGCATCTGAGGGCGCGCGGGTTCGTCTTTTTCGATCTGCTGGCGCACCACTACATCGGGCGGGCAACGGCGCCGGTCGCGGCCCAGCACCTGACGGTTGCCGAGCCGCGCCTGAGCCGGCAGGTCTCGGCCTGGGGCCAGCTGATCGAAGGTCACGCGCTTTATCTTCGTGACCCGATCGCTGCCGGGAGCGCGGCGATCGAACCCATTCGCGCCATCAAGCTGGCTGCGCTGGCGGAGGCGCTCGGGCAGGTGGAGTACGCATTCGAGCTGCTCGAGTGGCTGCAACAGCGCACGGACGTCGCGGACACGCCGCTCGGCGATGGGGTCAAGGAGGCGATCCGGGAGGCCGCGCAGATCTATGCGTCCATGGTACCGCCGGAGTTGCGGGACTTGTCCGCCGGCAGCGCGTGAAGCGCCTAGGGCCGGATCGCTATCCCGCTCTAGCGATCGAGAGCGGTCGCGGCGTTGGTCAGGAGGCCGTCGACCACGTACAGGCAGTGCAGGCCGACGCGATGCGGCCCCTTCAACACACGGGCCGAGCCGATGCGGATGGCGCCGTCTGGCGCCCGCTGGAGGCGCAGCGGTCCGAGTGCGGAACGGACCTCTATCTCCTGTTGCCTGCCGAGCATCGCTTCGAGCGGGTTGCGCGCGCTCACCACGGCGCCCGCATCGGGCATGTAGTGAGCACGCAGGAGGTGGACCAGCTCCCGCTTGTTCCCAGGCGCCAGCAGCCACTGGAGAGGATCCTGCGGCCCTGCAAAGGCGACGTCGGACGGCATGAAGACGATTGCCGGCCCACGCCCCCGCGCCGCTCTGGCAGCACTGCCGGTATGTGCCGCGGTGGCCAGGATCAAGGCGGCCGTGGAGCATTCGAGCTCGCGTGCCGCCTGCCACAGGCGCATGCATTCGCGAATCGCCGCGGCGCGTCGCACGAACAGGTCGGCGCCGAACTCGACGGCTCGCCATTTCGTCTCGGTGGTTGGAGCGAAGTGCCAGCGCACCTTGTGCCCGACCAGGAAGTCGTTGGCGGGGCTGTCGTAGGAGAGCCACCAGCCGGCCATGTCCACAGGATCGGCCTTGCGCGGATGGAGGTGCCAGGCGATGTCCTTGCCGAGCGGCGCCAGCGACACGGCGAACAGCTCGTCACTGTCGGTGATGAAGGAGGCTGCACCGGGCTGCAGGGGCCGCGCCGCCAGCGCCGCGGGGTTCAGATTCAGCTCGCCGGGATTGTAGAGGAACATTTCGCGGGCAAAGATGCGGGCGGCAAAGCCCTCCTGCGGCACGGCCCACAGCATCATCTCGGAGTGGGTCGGAAAGTAGTCGCTCTGGCGCAGGTAGGCTGCCATCAACGGATGCAGGCTGCGCACGCACAGCTCCACCATTTCTTGCGGCGGCACCGCCAAGCCAACACTGCCGGCATCGCGGCGCTCGAGCAGCGCCTTCACGAACGTCGTGCTCTCGGCCCGCAAATACGTCATGAAGATCGCCCGCTCGCCGCGCTCGAGCCGGCGAACCACGCTCGCAAAGCTGTTCTCGGACCAGCACGTATCCGGCGGCAGCAGCAGAACGAAGCTGCCCTTCCGCTCTGCCTGCTCCGTCGCCATCTTCCAGCAGCGGTGATGGGTTCCGATCGGGTCCTCGAGGTCGCCGTCGGCCAGGAGGCGGATCTCGACATCCATCATGCGCCGCAGCAGCGCGATCTGCGGCGCGGCATCGATGCGCGCCGAGTCAGCAGCGCGGGTGAAAATCACGTAGGTGATCTCGGCGTAGCGCGCGAGCGCGGGCAGGTTGCCGGGTGCGAGCAGTGTCGGCAGGTTCACGTCGAGGTACAGGTCAATGTACCAGTCGCCCCACACCGCCGTGGCCATGATCAGGGTCCGGGGCTCGGGTACGTGCAGCGCGAGGCTCCGGGGAGTCGAGGCTCGCGTCGTCAGCCCGCCCCGGGCTTCGTCGCGCAGTTTCCGCTCAGGGTGAGAGGGCCGGCTCGCCTTCAGACGTGTCCTCTCGATCTGCATGCTGCTCTCCCCAAGCGCATCAACTCATCACCTTGCTATTGTGCATTCGCCCCTTTGAAAAGTGTCGCGCAACGATTGATCGGTGTACCATCACGCGCCCCGAGTCATGCGTGGCGTATCGGTACACCATCCGATGAAGGACCGATTGCATTGTTTGTAGGTTGGAGATCTGGACGGGGAACGCGGCGAGCCCCGACTGCCTTTTTGCAGACATGGCCCCACGCCGCCTCGGAGTTGTCGCCGTGACTTGTCAGGAAGGCTTGCTGGAAGAGCAGCCAGCGCGTTCGGGGGTGAGCCACGATGCGCCCGATGCCGTGCCGTCGCCGCCGCCTCACCTTCAGCCACGACCGTGCACCGGCGGCGCACCATACCCGGCCGGGCTGCCGAGCGCCGACGCCAGCCTGCTCATGCCGGCGTCGGTGGCAGACCTGATGCGCCGCGCCCGGCAAGCCGAGGGCCGCGGCGACGACGCGCAGGCTCTTGCCGCCCACATTGCCGCTTTCGGTCGCAGCGGCACGTCGGAGGTGCTGGCAGCCGCACACGCCGCGTTGCTCCGCATGGACGTCAACACGCACCTGCTCGAGATGGCGGCCAGGGGACTAGGCCGCGAGCCGGCAGACTTTGCACCGCTTTGCGGTGGTCTCACGCTGGAGGCGAGCCTGATCGGAGATTGGCTCGGCTGGGCGGACCGGGCCTTGGCGGGCAGGGCGGGCAGCGCTGGCGAGCCCGAGGAAGCCTTGCTGACCGCCGCGGTGCGGCGTCTGCAACGGGGCGCCGGGTACAGAGGTGTGATCGCGCTGCTGCCGAGCGGCAGCGCAACGCGCAAGCGCGCAATGCTGGTCGAAGCCGAGGCCCTCCTGCGCTCGGGGTACGTCCGGCGGGCCCGCAGGCGCTTCGAGATCGCGGGACTCCATGCGCCGCACGTGACTCTCATCCATCGCCAGCTCGGCCGCTTCGCCCTCGAGCGCGGCGACGTGCGCGCGGCGGCCGGCCACTTCGAAGCCGCCACGATGACACCCAATGTGCCCTCGCTGCTTGCCGATCGGCCCGACAGCGCGCCGCATCGCATCGGTACAATAGCAGATGAGTTCGACATCTACCGTCACGGCAGGCACCTGTACGTGGTGCGGCGGGACGCACGAACTCGCGGTGTCGCCCTCGTCTTTGGCCGCTTGTACGAGATGAGGGATACGCGCGGATACAAGGTTTGGCGGGCCCTTGCCAAGGGCCGCAACGCGAGAGTCTTGCGTGGCCTATTGGCGCGCGTGCTGTCGTGGACCTCGCGCGACCGGTCCGCCCCTCGACAGGGCGACGGTGTGCTGCGCCGTACGCTCAAGGGGCTGCGCGCGAGCTTGCTCCGGGGCGCAGCGTGGACAGAGCGCGTGGTGGTGTCATTGTTGCGTCGTGGCGTATCGACTGCGTACGCGCTCCTCACTCTGTTGCTGGAGGGCATGCAGCGCGGCACGACGCGACTGCTGCAGCGCATGACCTCGTTCGTGCAGGGCCTGCGGTACAGGTTGCTGGCGGCGGCGAAGTCTTTCATCCGCCATGCTGCGCACATCGCGATCCGACGCGGGCTCGGCGCCAGGCCGATCGGGGCGGAGCAGAGGACCGATGATCTCGGCGGCATCTTTCCGATCATCGCCGCGCTGCGCGCACGCGAGCGTGACGATCGCTAGATGATAGCGGATGCAGGTTGGCGGCCAGCGATCTTGGTCGCCGGAGTCGTGCGCAACTCGGCAAACGCGATTGCGGGGCGTCGGCAGCTCGGATACGGCGTTGAGGGCGCTGGCGCGCGGAACCGCGCTGCGACGGCAGCGTCTGCAACCGAGCTGACATCGGCTCCATTGGTGGGACAGCACTCATGACGTTGGCAACGTCCTTCTTCTCGGCACGCGAGCATGCGCTGACAGAGGAGTTCATGGCCCAGGGCTATGTCATCAAGCCCGTGGACGATCGTGCCGTGCTCGACGCGTTCAGAAAGTCCGTGGTCGAATTCGTGTGCGATCAGATGAAGGTCGCGGTGCCGAGGGACATCGGCGCATTTCTCAACGAGTTCCATCGCCACTGTCCGGTCGAGAAGCTCAACGAGGTGCGGCTGAGCACCTATCGCAAGATGAATGCCGCGCCCTGGTTCCGCCCAACCTACTTCGGACTGGCGCGCTCGATCGTGGAGACGCTGGTCGGCAACGAGCTTGCCATGCAGAACCGGGTCAATCTGTCGATCCAGCTTCCCAACGACGACAGCTCCCTGTTGCCGATCCACGCCGATTCCTTCGGCGGCGAGACGCCGTTCCAGGTGGTGGAGTGGCTTCCGCTGGTCGACTGCTACAAGACCAAGTCGATGTTCATCCTGCCCAGAGCCAAGTCGGAGAAATCCTACGACCACTTCGCCAAGTATCAGGGCAAGGGCATGGACAGCCTGTTCGAAGACGTGAAGGAGGACGTCATCTGGCTCGATGTGCCGTACGGCTCGGTGCTCGTGTTCTCGCCCAACTATCTGCATGGCGGGGTCGTCAATCGCGAGACCGAGACCCGCTGGACCATGAACTGCCGGTTGACGGGCCTGTTTACGCCCTACCGAGGCGCGGAGAAGAAGCTCGGCTCCTACTACCTGCCGATCACGACGCGGCCGGTGAGCAAGGTCGGGCTCTCCTACAAAGAGCCGGCGGGCTTCAGCGAGTAGAGGGGACAGGCTATGGCAAGCAATCGCGTCGGCTATCGCGGCTACGTATCCTGCCGGCCCTTCGGCGGCCTGCACATCCCGGTCCCCCTCCAGGCGCTGGCGATGCGCGATTACTGCGCACGCAACGGCTTCATGTACAAGCTGCACGTCAACGAGAACATCTTCCCCAACTCCTATCTGGTGCTGGAGGGTCTCATCAACGAGCTCGGCATGTACGAGGGGTTGCTGGCGACGAGCATGTTCATGCTGCCGAAGCGGCAGGAGCGCCGACTGAGAATCTATGGTGGCATCCTCGAGCAGGAGGCCTCGCTGCACTTCGTGCTGGAGGACATGGTGATCGGCAAGCTAGCCGATATCGGCCCGGTCGAGGAGATCTTGTCGATCCACCATCTGCTGCCGACGGCGCCGAACGCGATCCCCGACGCGGATGCGGTTCCCGCCGGCTAGCGTGGGCAGGGCCAGAGCCAGAGGCATGCGGGTGCTCGTCACCGGGATTGGCGGCTTCGTCGGTGGGCACGTGGCGCGCCATTTCGCAGAGCGTGGGCACTCGGTCACGGGCATCGTGCACCGCAGCCGGCCAGCCGACCCCCAGAGCTTCGCAAGTCTCGAAATCGTGCAGACCGATCTCGCCGGCACAGGCCCTTTGCCTGTATCCGGTCCGCATGATGCCGTGGTGCATTGCGCCTCGGCGCTGCCCTCCAATGTGCGGGACGAGGCGGAGCTCGTTCGCATCAACGTCGAGGGATCGCGGCAAGTGTTCGAGTACGCCCGGACTGCCGGCGTGCGCACCGTCATCTATTGCTCGTCGATGGCGGCGTTCGGCACAGTCGATGCGGATGTGGTCGACCTGCAGACGCCGGTGGTGGCGCCCGGCGCTTACGGCCGCTCGAAGCTCGAAGGCGAGCGGTTGCTCGCCGATATCGCTGGGAGCGGCCCCTTGCGGGCGCTCTCCGTGCGGCTGCCGGGTGTCGTCGGCCGCGGCTCGCACGACAATTTCCTGTCTGGCGTGATGGCGGCGATCCTGAAGGATCAGCCGGTGACGGGGCGTAACCCGGGCGCGCCGTTCAACAACATCGTGCACGTAGCCGATCTGGCCGCGTTCTTCGCCGATTTGCTGACGACTCTGCCCCCGGGCCATCGCATGACGACGATCGCCGCGGCGATGCCGATCACGATCGGCAAGGCGATCTCGCTGCTCTATGCCACGGCAGGGCGGCCCGAGCGCGCCAGCTACGAGATGGGGGGGCGGCCCTTCACGATCTCGCCGGAGCCTGCGCGCGCGCTCGGCTATCGCGTGCCGGACACCGCCGACAGCCTGCGCCGCTTTGCGCTGGATGCGCTCCGGTAGGGGCTATTTGCGCACCATCAGGAAGATGCCGTTGGAGATCGGCAGCGCGATCCTGAGCCAGCCGTCGCTGGCAGCCGCGTGGTTCAGGAACGCTTTCGCGCCGGCGCCCTTGGCGTCGACCGGCTGCGGGTTGAGGGCGTCGCCGTGGAAGAAGCAGTCGTCGACGATGATGATGCCCTTTCTGGAAAGCAGCGGCTCGGCCTTGACCGCGTAGTCCTTGTAGCGCTCCTTGTTGCCGTCGATGAAGACGAGATCGAAGAGCTCGTCCCTGGGCAGGGTGTGGATCACCGCGAAGGCGTCGCCGGTGTGCACGGTGATCTTCCCGTCGAACCCGTTCTTGGCGATGTTGCGCTTGGCGACGGCGGCGAACCTGTCGAATGCCTCGATGGTGACGACCTCGCCGTCCTCCGGCAGGGCCTGGGCGAACGACATGGCCGAGAAGCCGATGAAGGTGCCGATCTCGAGCACGCGCCTGACGCCCGCGACCTTGATCAGGAACTGCAGGAAACGCATGGCGATGGGGTTGGAGCCCATCTCCTCGATGGTGAAGAGGTCGCTCTGCTCGAGCGCGAATTCGAGCTTGGGGTCGCCGATGCCGCTCGACCGGCAGATGAGATCGAACAGGCCCTGCGTGAGCGCGCTGCCGCGATAGAGGTTCGAATACTCCTTCTGCACCGGGAGCATCTTGTCCCAGTAGCGGATATTGTCTGTCACAGGAACCTCGCTGCTTCGATCTTTGCCGCATGGCGCTACGCGAAGCGGAACAAGCCGCCAGGCAAGAGGCCGCGCTGGCGCAGATGCGTGAGCCACTCGACGCTGAGAGAGCCGATCGCCATGGGTGGACTCCATCCCGAACGGAGCGCAATCCATTTCGCAGCGTGGGGCTCGGCGCAAGGCGCTGCGCTGCGAAATCCACCGACAGCAAGTCCTGTGAAAGGCAGCGGATGTCGGATATCAGAAAGAGGCTCGGCAGGTGGCGATCAGCGGTCTATAGAAGTTGCCGGGAGCAAAGAAGCCAACCGCCCGCAGCAAATCCGCTCAGCTTCCCTTCGACAAAACAGGCTCCAAATCATGAACCGCATTACCGGCCGCTCCGCTTTCCTCGCGCTGCTGAAAGAGGAGGGCGTCACCCATCTGTTCGGCAATCCGGGCACGACCGAGCTGCCCATCATGCATGCACTCAAGGAGCACCCCGACCTCACCTATGTGCTGGGACTGCAGGAGGCGCTGGTGGTGGCGATGGCCGATGGCTTCTCGCGCGCCAGTGGCAAGCTCGTCGCCTGCAACGTGCACGTGGCGCCGGGACTCGGCAACGCCATGGGCTCGCTCTACAACGCGAAGTTCACCGGCACGCCGATGATCCTGGCGGCGGGGCAGCAGGAGCAGGGGCATGGCCTCACCGAGCCGTTGCTCTACGGTCCGCTGGTGCAGATGGCCTCGCCGCTGGTCAAATGGGCCGTGGAGGTGACGCGGCTGGAGGACCTGCCGCGCATCGTGCATCGCGCGGCCAAGGTCGCCATGACGCCGCCGACGGGGCCCGTGTTCCTCTCGCTGCCGGGGGACATCCTGAATGCCGAGGCCGGCCTGGAGCTCGGAACGTCGACGCGCGTGGAAACGGCGACGCGCCCCTCCGAAGCGGTGCTGGAACGGCTCGCCAGGCGCGTGCTGCAGGCCGAGCGACCGGTGATCGTCACCGGCGACGAGATCGTCAAGAGCGACGCGTTGCAGGCGGCGGCGGCGTTCGCGGAGACGCTGGGCTGCCCGGTCTACCAGCAGAGCGTCGCCTACGGCGCGCATTTCCTCTCCGAGCACGGCTGCTACATGGGGGCCTTGTCGCGTGACCAGCGCCAGGTGCGCGACGTGCTCGCCAAGTACGATCTCATGATCGTGCTGGGCGCCGACCCGGTGCGCATGTCGGTTTGGAGCGAGACCGAGCCGCTACCGGACGGGATGGCGGTGGTTCACATCGGGCAGCTCGACTGGGACATGGGCAAGAATTACGCGGCCGAGATCGCGGTGCGCGCCGACCTGCGCGAGACACTGCTGGCACTGACGCCGGTGGTGAAAAAGGTCGGCGGCGATCGGCTCACCATGCGCGCAACTGCGGCTTTGGGCGAGATCGCGCAAGCGAACTGGGCCGCCAAGCGCACCAAGCTTGCGGCGCGCCTCGAAAGCGGCGGGACCGCCCAGCCGATCGATCCCGACTGGCTCTGCCTGCAGGTGGCCAAAGCGCTGCCGAGGGACGCCGTGATGGTCAACGAGGGCCTGACGGCGGCGCGCCATCTGCCGGACCTGGTGCCCTATCGCGATCGCTTCGGCTATCACGCGCTCGCCTCGGGCGGCATCGGCTGGGGCCTGCCGGCGTCGGTCGGGGTGGCGCTGGCGCAGGCGCCAAGGCCGGTGTGCTGCTTCTCCGGCGACGGCAGCGCCATGTATTCGATCCAGTCGCTCTGGACGGCGGCCCGCATGAAGCTGCCGATCACCTTCGTGATCGCCGACAACGGCGGCTATCGCATCATCAAGCAGCGCCTGCTGGCCTTTCACGGCAACGACAACTTCATCGGCATGGACTTCGCCGATCCCGCGATCGATTTTGCCGCGCTGGCGCGGTCGCTCGGCATGCCGGCCGAGCGGATCACCGAGGCCGGCGCGCTGGCGCCGGCCCTGCGGCAGGCCTTCGCCTCGCCCGGGCCGAAGCTGCTCGACGTGGTCGTGGAGGGGAGTGTGAGGCGCTAGGGTGCCGCGTCCGAGGTCGCGCGCACCGTGGACGCGCCACTGCGAGTTTCGGGTTCGAAGGCGACACGCCACTCTTCTATAATTCTAGTGGCTCTGCTGCGGTGCACCCATGAACGAGCCGCGAGAGCACACACAAAGAAAGCAGGCAGGCTCGCGCGTTAACGGGCCGTTCAGCGTGGACCGGCTAACAACGCAGCAGCGCCCCGCGAAGACAGCTGCAGTCACAAGGCCGTCATCGAACCGATACGAGCGCGCCTCATTGGGGCCACCGTGCTATTGCTAGTCGGGGAATGAGCAGAAGGGGAGACGTGAACCGCTGACCGAGGAGGCCAAGGTGCTGTCGAAAAAGCGTTGCCCCCACACAGGGGTCGTCAATTTCTACACCGATGCCGATCCGCTGCTGGCAGTTGGCTCCGTGACCGAGGCCGGCGCCTCGGCCCGCTTTGCTTGGCGCTGCTATCTCGCCGATGAGTCCGGCGGAGTGGCATCCGATATCTCCCTCGCCGAAGCCCATCTGAGACAGGCCATCGCCCAACGCCGGGCGCTGCAGAGCGCCGAGCCGCGCGCTGCCTAGCGGGCTCGCGGGCCCCTCCGCTCGGCGCCGGGCGCCCGCCGGCATACGTCCGTTTGCAAACTTTCGAGTGTGGTTGCATTCTCCTGTGTCGATAGGCTGGGCTGCGCCGTTTCGGAGCCGGCGCGATGCTCGATGGGGGATGGACCATGCGCACAATAAGGTTTCTGCTGCTCGCGCTGTGCCTGTGCGCGCTGGGCGCGCCGGCGACCGCGCAAACCTATCCCGACCGGACGATCAAGATCATCGTGCCGCAGCCGCCGGGCGGCGGCTTCGATACGGTGGCGCGCATCCTCGCCGACCGGCTCGGACCGCTGCTGGGGCAAAGCGTGGTGGTGGAGAACCGCACCGGCGCCGGCACGCTGGTCGGGACCGAGGCAGCGGCGCGGGCGCCGGCCGACGGCTACACGTTGCTGCTGGGGGCGCTGTCGAACATCGCCCTCAATCCGGGGCTGTATCCGAAGCTGGCCTATGATCCATTGAAGGACTTCACGCCGGTCGGACTCGCGGTGACGTGGTCGTACACGCTGGTCGCGCGCAAGGACCTGCCGCACAAGGACTTGAAGGAGCTGATCGCCGATGCGCGCGCCAACCCGGAGAAGATCACCTACGCTTCGGCCGGCAAGGGCTCCGGCCAGCACATCGCCATGGCGGTGACGGCGCAGCTGGCCGGTGTCAAGCTCACCCATGTCGCCTATCGCGGCGCGCAGGCAGCCTACCAGGACGTGCTCGGCGGGCGCGTCGACCTGTTCTTCGACATCTCCTCGACCGCCCGCTCGCAGGTGGACAGCGGTACGGTGCGGGCGCTCGCCGTCTCTTCCAAGGACCGTCAGGCCATGCACCCCGACGTGCCGAGCGTGGCCGAGACCGGGGTGGCGCCGCTCGACATGGAGAGCTGGTTCGGCCTGTTCGCGCCGACCGAGACGCCGGCCGCGGCGCTCGAGCGGTTGCGTTCCGAGTTCGCCAAGGTCGCGGCCATGCCGGAGGTCGTGGAGCTGTTCGCCAAGACCGGCGGGCGCGCCATGAGGCTCTCCCTCGCCGAGACCGAGGCCCTGCTCCGCCGCGACGTCGAGCGCTGGACCAAGCTCATCAAGGACGCCGGCATCAGCGCGGCGCCGTGATCGAGGAGCGCACGACGCGACGCGAGTGGCGCCGCTGCAGCCGCCTGGCCCAAGCTGCAGCGGCAGAGCCGAGTGTCAATGCCACAGCGACGGCCGCTCTATTGGTGCGCAACATGCAGGTCCCCAATAGGCCGGTTCAGGTTCCATCGGCATCGGTCGGCCAAGAGCCGGCAAGTTCTGGCAGTCTGGCATCTGCCACCATTGCCGAGTCCTCGGCCCGCCGTGCCGGGACGCGACTTCCAAGCAGAGTTTTCTGGCTTGGCCAACGTATCGGCTGCCGTGCCTCGCGTCCGCTTTCGATGCTTTCCAGCCAGACGGCCGCCCATTGCACGGTGAGCTTTGACCCTCAGCGGACATGGCGCTATCGGGACGGGCGGGACCCACCGCGCTGCCGCGGTGCGTCGAGTTCATAAAGTGCGCGACTGGAGTCCGCGATTAGATCGCGCATGATATCAGCCAGTGCTGCTGCGCGTGCGGGTGTGAGCGAGCGGTACATATGGTCGTTGACCGTGCATCGCAGTGGCGCCAAGTCTCGGATCAAATTCTTTCCCTTAGCGGTCAGGGTCAGAATTACGCTGCGACGGTCAGTTTCGTTGGCCATCTTCTGGACGATATCCTTCTTAATCAGCTTGCCGATCTCGGTGGTCACGAAGGGACTCGCGACGTTCATGCGGATCGCAATCTCGCCGATTGTGGCTCGGCCCGACTCTGCAATCACCGCCATCATGCTGTATTGCGGGCCCGTAACGCCGATATGGGCCGCGAAGTACTCGCGAGAGCGCAGCATCAAGGTCGCGAAGCTCAGCATACTGTAGATAAAGCTGCGAAAATCGCGGTCCGAACCGTTTTTCACGAAAGTCTCAAGCGATGTACTGAGCGGTGGAAATCCGTCATGCGGCGAGGTTGCGGCACGCCTTCCGGCAGCACCGCGAGGTGTGCTTCGTCCATTGCGAGATTGGCTGCCTGGCACGAAATCGAGCCCAATGTCAGTGAGTTCGCAGGCTAGACGAACTGGCGGCCAAAATCAAGTTGGCTTATATAAGTCACTTATCTATGTTGTATAAACATTCTCTCTCAAGCCATGGAGCAAACCATCATGCGACATGTATGGCATTTGGCGGCGGCTCTGACCGCCGCAACGGCATTGGCTCAGCCGACTGCTTACGCGCAGTTCGCGCGGCAGGAAATCATCTCATTCCAGTCGGCGAAAGTGTCTCCGACCGACTTCCTCAACGGGAAGAAGGGCGAGATGGTCAATCTCGCCGGCCACCTGCGGTTGCCGAAAGCAGGACCCGAAAAGCAGGCAGTTGTGGTCCTGCTTCACGGAGTAGGCGGCGTGTCCAGTAGCACTGACTCCTCAAGTGTTTGGGCCGACGTTCTGAACCAGGCGGGCATCGCGACGTTCGCGGTGGATAGTTTTGCGGGCCGCGGAGCGAACACACCGGCGGACGTGGCGAAGGTGAGTCCTCTTTCGAGAACGTTAGATGCTCTTGGCGCGCTCGAAATCCTGGCGAAACATCGGCTCATCGATCCACAGCGGATCGCTGTGATGGGCTTCTCGCACGGCAGTATGGCTGCGCTCTATTCGAACATCGATCGGTTCCGGAAAATGCACGGGAACCCCGACGTGCAATTTGCGGCACATATCTCGGTTTACGGTCTCTGCTGGGCAGAGTTTCGCGAGGACGAGAACAACATCAAGCCGGCTCTCATGCTGCATGGGATCGCCGATGATTTTGTGCCGATTGGTCCGTGCCGGGAATACACCGCACGACTCGTGAAGGCGGGCAAGAATGTCCGCCTGATCGAGTACCCGGATGCCCATCACGGATTCGATGCGCCTCACTTTGGTCAGATGACGAAGTGGCCCGACTTCGCCCACCCCGCATGGTGTCGGCTCGCCGAGGCTGACAATGGTAACATTGTCAACAAGGAGACAAGGCAGCCGCTGACGCCAAACGACTCATGCTGGAGAAAGGGCGGGTCGCTTGCGTATCACGAGAGCGCCGCGAAAAAAGCATATGCGGACGTGACGGCGTTCCTCAAAGACGTGTTCGAGCGGAAGTGAGCGCAGGGCTCTGCTCACCTCTGGGCAGGGCTCTACACGTTGGTGCATCTACGGCAGAAGTTGGCACACTTCCTCCGGTCTGCGCCCGTCAGGTTCCGGGCCATAACGGTTTTTGCTGGCACGCTTGTGTGGGGCCAACGACGAGATGCTGCTTAGTACGGGGACCGTGACTGAGGTATTGCACCTAAGTGCAACTACGAAGCTGCGAACCGGTGATGCGTTGCGATCGCGCGGGCCGAATTCGGGTCGCGACCTGCGCCTGCGCCGCGCGCCATGCGGCAGCAAGACGCCGAAAGCGGACGCGGGAGCCCGAGCGTTCGCGGCCGGCTGTTGGACGCACAGGCGGCAACCAAGGTTGCGTCAATCCCCGGCGTTTACCGTGTGCGCGGGTCGCGGCGGGAAATCTATCCCCGCTATCGCGGGCGGGCCCATACTGACGCCAACCCGCTCCAACTGAAGGGTCGTCTCCGGAGGCGTCCAAGGCGAGGGC
>Ga0247727_10001584_pt1 | contig 53551 bp, 54 predicted proteins | sample WisWelCaveWW1625_FD_202498 | JGI IMG/M metagenome (GOLD analysis project Ga0247727, IMG submission 202498) | Biofilm microbial communities from Wishing Well Cave, Virginia, United States - WW16-25 | ecosystem: Environmental > Aquatic > Deep subsurface > Groundwater > Cave microbial mat | place... | reverse complement strand
CGTCCCCGACCACCAGGCGCTGCGCGCCGGCGATCGGGTCGAGGTCTACCGGGCGCTGCGCGCCGATCCCAAGGAGGTCCGCCGCCAGCTCGCGGCGGCGGGCAAGACGATGGGGCGCAGCAAGGGCTAGCGCGCCGGAGCGGCGGCGCGCTGCTCGGTGACCGAACGCACCAGGTCGCCGTCGAACAGGATCACCACGTGGCGCTGCGGCCGCGGCGGGTTGGTCTCGGATCCCTCGACCGTGAACAGGAAGTCCCAGCGCTCGGGATGGAACGGGTCCGCGACCATCGGCGGTCCCATCAGGAAGCGCACCTGCGCGCGGGTCATGCCGGGCGTCAGCTGTTCGAGCTTGTTCGACTGGATGTAGTTGCCCTGTCGCACCTCGGGGCGATAGACGTTGCACGCTGACAAGGTCAGCGCGAGCGTGGCGAGCAGGGCAGCGCGGGTTTGCAGGGTCATGTTCCGGCGCGCATCATACCCGGGGTCGCATGGGTCCGCGACCCGGAGCATCGTCGTTGGAGAACCAAGACCTGCGCAAGGCGGGGCTGAAGGTCACGCTGCCGCGCCTCAAGATCCTCCAGATCCTGGAGCAGAGCCAACGACGCCACCTGAGCGCCGAGGACCTGTACCGCGCGCTGCTCGAGTCCGGGGAGGACATCGGGCTGGCGACCGTGTACCGGGTGCTGACCCAGTTCGAGGACGCCAAGATCGTCACCCGCCATCGCTTCGAGGGCGGGCATTCGGTGTTCGAGCTCAACGAGGGCGCGCACCACGACCACATCCTGTGCGTGAAGTGCGGTCGGGTCGACGAGTTCGTGGATGCCGAGATCGAGAAGCGCCAGCGCAAGATCGCGCTCGACGCCGGCTACGAGATGACCGACCACTCGCTCTACATCTACGGGATCTGCGGCGCCTGCCGCAAGGGCGCCGCGCGCGGCTGAGCCTCAACCCGCGGCGCGCTCCAGCATCTCGCGGGCGTGGCGCCGGGTCGCATCGGTCAGCTCGACGCCGCCCAGCATCCGCGCCAGCTCCTCGACCCGACCCTTGCCGTCGAGCGCCTCGACCCGCGTCGCGGTGCTGCCGCGCGCGACCTGCTTGCTGACCCGCAGGTGGGCGTGGCCCTGGGCCGCGACCTGGGGCAGGTGGGTGACGCACAGCACCTGGCGGGCCGTCGCCAGCCCGCGCAGCCGGCGCCCCACGATCTCGGCGACGCCGCCGCCGACCCCCGAATCCACCTCGTCGAACACCAGCGTCGCGATGCCGCTGGTGCCCGCCGCGATCGCCTGCACCGCCAAGGCGATGCGCGCCAGCTCGCCGCCCGAGGCGACCTTGGCCAGCGGCCTGAGCGGTTGGCCGGGGTTGGCGCTGACCGTGAACTCGACCGCGTCCAGGCCCTGGGCGGTGCCGCGCTCGAGCTCGAGCGTGGCGAGCTCGATCGCGAAGCGTCCGCCCGGCATGCCGAGCTCCTGCATCGCCTTGGCGATCGCCTTGCCGAGCGCGGTCGCGGCCGCGGCGCGCAGCGCGCGCAGCTCCAGGCTGGCCTGCTGGTAGCCGGTGCGTGCGGTGGCCAGGGCGCCGTCGAGCTCGGCGAGCCGCGCGTCCGAGCGCTCGAGCTCGGCGCGCTCGGCGGCGAGGCGCGCGCGGACCTCGGCGAGCGCGTCGGGGCCGACCCGATGCTTGCGGGCGAGGCGCGTCAGGTCGGCGAGCCGGGACTCGACCTCGTCGCGACGCGCCGGGTCGAGCTCCAAGCCGTCGAGCCAACGGCGCAGCCCGGCGCTGCCGTCGGCGAGCTGGACCTGGGCGCCGCGGAACGCCTCGGTGGGCTCGGCCAACGCCGGGTCGAGCGCGGCGAGCGCCTCGAGATCGGCGAGCGCCGCGGCCAGCAGGCGGTTGGCGTTGCCCTCGTCGGATTCCCAGACCGCGTCGAGCGCGCGGCGCCCGCCCTCGGCGAGCCGGCCGAGGTTGGCGTTGCGACGCTGCTCAACCTCGAGCCGCGCCTGCTCGCCGGGCCGCGGGTCGAGCGCGTCAAGCTCCTGACATTGGAAGCGCAGCAGCTCGAGGCGCGATTCGCGCTCGGCGTGGGCGGCGGCCAGCCGGGCGCGCTCGCCGTGCAGCGCATGGAACGCGGCGTAGCGGGCAGCGACCGTGTCCAGCGCCACCTCGGCGGCGGCGAAGTGGTCGACCAGCTCGAGCTGCGCGTCGCGCCGCTCCAACGACTGGTGCTCGTGCTGGCCGTGCAGGTCGACCAGCCGTTCGCCGAGCGCGCCCAGCGTGCCGAGCGGCACGCTGCGGCCGTTGACGGTGGCGCGCGAGCGGCCGTCGGCGCCCACCACCCGCCGCACGATCAGCTGCTCGCCCTCGTCGAGGTCCTGGTCGCGCAGCCAGGCGCGGAGCGGGTCGCGGGCGCCGAGCGCGAACTCGGCCTCCAGCTCGGCCCGTTCGGCGCCGTGGCGCACCGCGCTGCTATCGGCGCGGTCGCCGAGCAGCAGCCCGAGCGCTTCGACCACGATCGACTTGCCGGCGCCGGTCTCGCCGGTGATGACGGTGAAGCCCGGCCCGAGCTCGAGCTCGAGCGCGTCGATGATCGCGAAGCCGCGGATCCTGAGGTGGGTGAGCATCGCCGAGTCCCTTCAGCGGTCGTTGTTGGGTTCTTCGCCCCGGCCCCAGCGCAGCTTGGTGCGAAGCACCGCGAAGTGGTCGTGGTCGGGAGGGTGGAGCAGGGTCAGGGTCGGCGCCGCGCGCTCGATTGCGACCCGGTCGCCGGTCATGACCTCGCAGCCGAGCTGACCGTCGAGCATCAGCTGCGCGGCGCCGGTCGCGCCCTCCGCTAGCGCCAGCTCGATGCGCGCCTCGCCGCCCACCACGATCGGACGGTCGGAGAGTGTGTGCGGGCAGATCGGCACGATCGCCAGCGCGTCGAGGCTCGGGTACAGGATCGGGCCGCCGCAGGACAGCGCGTAAGCGGTCGAGCCGGTCGGGGTCGCGATCACGATGCCGTCGGCGCGGTGCGCGCCGACGAAGTGGCCGTCGACCTGGGTGGTGAACTCGATCATCCGGCCGCTGGCGCGCTTCTGCAGCACCGCGTCGTTGAGCGCGAGGCCGACCTCCGCGACGCTGCCGTCGGCGCGCCGCAGTTGGGCGCGGAGCAGGGCGCGGGTCTCGGCCGTGCCGCGTCCGGCGAGCAGCGCCTCGAGCCGGGCGTCGAGCGCGTCGGGCGCGAGGTCGGCGAGGAACCCGAGCCGCCCGGCGTTGAGCCCGGCGATCGGCACCCCGCGGCGGGCCGCCGCGCGGGCCGCGGCCAGCAGCGTGCCGTCGCCCCCCACCACCAGCAGCAGGTCGAGTTCGGCGACCAACGCGTCGAGCGGCGAGCTCGGCACGCCGAGCCCGGCGTCGGTGGCGGTGGCCTGTTCGGCGCTCACCGCGAGGCCGCGCGCGTCGAGCGCGCGGGCCAGGCGGACGAGGACGCGGCGCGCGCGCTCGTCGCCGGTCTTGCCGAACAGACCGATGCGGCGGAACGGAGGGGACATCGGACGCGGAGGATAGCAGACGGCCCACGGTGTCCTTGACGGGTCCGCGGCGCGGTTGCTACGGTCGCTCTGGCACTCGCACCGCGCGAGTGCCAGACGGTCGGATGTCGCACAGCCAGTCCCAATCGAACCGCGAACCGCTGCTCAACGAGCGCGCCCAGCACCTGCTCCGCGCCTTGGTGCAGCGCTACATCCGTGACGGCGAGCCGGTCGGCTCGCGGACCTTGGCGCGCGACTCGGGCCTCGACCTGTCGCCGGCCTCGATCCGCAACGTGATGGCCGACCTCGAAGAGCTCGGGATGGTCAGCGCGCCCCACACCTCGGCCGGTCGCGTCCCGACCGCGCGCGGCTACCGTTTCTTCGTCGACTCGCTGCTCACCTTCCGTCCGCCGGAGCGCGACGCGGTGCGCCGCGTCGAGGCCGGGCTGGGCGAGGACGCCGCCGCCACCAACGAGCTGGCCGGCGTCGCCTCGCTGCTGCTCTCGGACCTCACCCACCTCGCCGGGATGGTGACGGTGCCGAAGCGCGAGCACGCCGCCTGGCGCCAGATCGAGCTGCTGCCGCTCGGCGACGACCGGGCGCTCGCGATCCTGGTATTCCAGGACGGCGAGGTCCAGAACAAGGTGCTGCAGCTCGAACGGCGCGCCAGCGCCGAGCAATTGGCGCGGACCTCGGCCTACCTCAACGAGCAGTTCGCGGGCCGCGACCCCTCGACCATCCGCGGCTCGCTGCTGCGCGAGATGCAGGCGGCGCGGGTCGGGATGGACGCGCAGATGCGCTCCGCGATCGGCATGGCCGAGGCGATGTGCGTCGAGCAGTCCGAGGGCGCGGTGGTGGTCGCCGGCGAGCGCCACCTGCTCGACCTGGCCGAGACCGGCAACGTCGACAAGCTGCGACGCCTGTTCGAGGCCTTCGAGCAGAAGCGCGAGATCCTCGGCCTGCTCGACAAGTGCGTCGCAGCCGAAGGCGTGCAGATCTTCATCGGCGAGGAGTCCGGCTACCGGGCGCTCGACGAGTGCAGCGTGGTGACCGCGCCCTACCACGCCGAGGGGCGGGTGGTCGGGGTGCTGGGCGTGATCGGTCCGACCCGCATGGCCTACGACCGGGTGATCCCGATCGTCGACCTGACCGCGCGCCTGATGACCGCGTCCTTGAACTCGCGCCGTTGAACCCGATCCCAGGAACCACCGACCCGACGCCGGAGCCGGCGGGCGAGGAGACGCCGATGGAAGACAGCCCCGCCGCGCCGGACGCCGGCGACGCCACCCTGCGCCTCAACCAGCTCGAGACCGAGCTCGAGGCGGCGCTGGCGCGTGCCGAGCAGCAGCGCGACGCGCAGCTGCGGCTCGCCGCCGAGCTTGACAACCTGCGGCGCCGCACCCAACGCGAGATCGAGACCGAGCGCCGCGCGGCGCTCGAGCGCTGCGTCGCCGAGTTCCTGCCGGTCAAGGACGGGCTCGAGCTCGGCCTGAGTGCGAGCCATGGCAGCAGCGACGCGGCGCCGGTGGTCGACGGCCTGCAGGCGACGCTGCGGCTGTTCGGGGCGGCGCTCGAGCGGCTCGGGGTCGAGGAGCTCGACCCGACCGGCACCTCCTTTGACCCGGAGCTGCACGAGGCGGTGGCGGTGCGGGCCGCAGCCGGGGTTCCCGAGGGCCAGGTGATCGGCGTGCTGCAGCGCGGCTACCGCGTCGCCGGCCGGATCATCCGCCCGGCGCGGGTGGTGGTCAGCCGGGCGCCGCTGCCGCCCGAGCCCGAGCCCAACCAGGGCGAGCTGGCGGTTGAAAACCCGCCCGACGCCCCCACTTGAAGGGGCAAGCGCCCCCGTCGGGGGCCAGCGCCTCGGCGCCAGACACTTCACGCACGAGCGGCCGTCGGCGGCCGCCCATCCCGGAGCAGCGACATGGCCAAGATCATCGGCATCGACCTCGGCACCACCAACTCCTGCGTCGCGATCATGGAGGGCGGGGTCCCCAAGGTCATCGAGAACAGCGAGGGTGACCGCACCACCCCCTCGATCGTCGCCTTCACCAAGGACGACGAGGTCAAGGTCGGGCAGCCCGCCAAGCGCCAGGCGGTCACCAACCCCCAGAACACGCTGTACGCGGTCAAGCGCCTGATCGGGCGCAGGTTCGCCGACGACGTCGTCAAGAAGGACATCGGCATGGTGCCGTACCGGATCGTCGGCGCCGACAACGGCGACGCCTGGGTCGAGGTCCAGGGCAAGAAGATGGCGCCGCCCGAGATCTCGGCGCGGGTCCTGATGAAGATGAAGAAGACCGCCGAGGACTACCTCGGCCACCCGGTCACCGAGGCGGTGATCACCGTGCCGGCCTACTTCAATGACAGCCAGCGCCAGGCGACCAAGGACGCCGGCCGCATCGCCGGTCTCGAGGTCAAGCGCATCATCAACGAGCCGACCGCGGCCGCGCTCGCCTACGGCCTCGAGAAGCAGCCCAAGGATTCCAAGATCGCCGTGTACGACCTCGGCGGCGGCACTTTCGACATCTCGATCATCGAGATCGCGGCGGTCGACGGCGAGCAGCAGTTCGAGGTGCTCTCGACCAACGGCGACACCTTCCTGGGCGGCGAGGACTTCGACAAGCGGGTCATCGACTGGCTCGCCGCGGAGTTCAAGAAGGAGCAGGGCATCGACCTTAGCCGCGACCCGCTCGCGGTGCAGCGCCTCAAGGAAGCGGCCGAGAAGGCCAAGATCGAGCTCTCCTCGAGCGCGCAGACCGAGATCAACCTGCCGTACATCACCGCCGACGCCGCCGGTCCCAAGCACCTCAACGTCAAGCTGACCCGCGCCAAGCTCGAGAGCCTGGTCGAGGACCTCATCAAGCGCACCATCGAGCCCTGCCGCACCGCGCTCAAGGATGCCGGCCTCGACCCGAGCCAGGTCTCGGAGGTGATCCTGGTCGGCGGCCAGACCCGCATGCCCATGGTCCAGGACGCGGTCCGCGAGATCTTCGGCCGTGAGCCGCGCAAGGACGTCAACCCCGACGAGGCGGTCGCGATCGGCGCGGCGGTCCAGGGCGCGGTCCTGTCGGGCGAGGTCAAGGACGTGCTGCTGCTCGACGTCACCCCCCTCAGCCTCGGCATCGAGACGCTCGGCGGCGTGATGACCAAGATCATCGAGAAGAACACCACCATCCCGACCAAGGCCCAGCAGGTGTTCTCGACCGCCGAGAACAACCAGCCAGCGGTCACGGTCCACGTGCTGCAGGGCGAGCGCGACCAGGCCGCGGCCAACAAGTCACTGGCGCGCTTCGACCTGACCGGCCTGCCGCCGGCGCCGCGCGGCATGCCGCAGATCGAGGTCACGTTCGACATCGACGCCAACGGCATCCTCCACGTCTCGGCCAGGGACAAGGCGACCGGCAAGGAGCAGCGCATCCAGATCACCGCCTCGTCGGGCCTGAGCGAGGACGAGATCAAGCAGATGGTCCGCGACGCCGAGGCCCACAAGGAGGAGGACAAGCGCTTCCACGAGCTGGTCGACGCGCGCAACGCGGGCGACAGCCTCGGCTACCAAGTCGAGAAGTCGCTGGGCGAGCTCGGCGACAAGGTCCCGGCCGACGAGAGGGAGAAGGTCGAGGCAGCGCTCAAGGAGCTGCGCGAAACGCTCAAGGGCGACGACAAGGACGCGATCGTCGCCAAGACCACCGCGCTCGCCACCGCCTCGCACAAGATCGCGGAGCAGCTCTACGCCCAGGCCCAAGCCCAGCCGGGCGCCGCCGGTCAGCCGGGCGCGGCGCCGGCGGCGGGCCAGCCCGCCGGCGACGTGGTGGATGCGGAGTTCACCGAGGTGAAGGACGAGAAGCCCTGAGCCCGGCGACCCGGGCGCGGATGGCTACCGACGGAGCCCCGGCCTGACCGGGGCTTCGCTCGTGCGGAGCAGCGATGGCGAAACGCGATTACTACGAGGTGCTGGGGGTCGCGCGCGACGCGGACCAGGACGCCATGAGGAAGGCGTACCGCCGGCTCGCGATGAAGCACCACCCTGACCGCAACCCCGGCGACGCCAAGGCCGAGGAGCAGTTCAAGGAGGCCAAGGAGGCCTACGAGGTGCTGAGCGACGCGCACAAGCGCGGCGCCTACGACCGGTTCGGCCACGCCGGCGTCGACGCCAACGCGCGCGGCGGGCGCGGCGCGGGCGCCGACTTCGACCCGCAGGACGTGTTCGGCGACCTGTTCGGCGCGGCGTTCGGGGACATCTTCGGTGGCGGGCGCCGCGGCCGCAGCCAGGTGTTCCGCGGCGCCGACCTCCGCTACGGCCTGCCGCTCGACCTCGAGCAGGCGGTGCACGGCGCGACCGTCGAGATCGTGGTGCCGACGCTGGTCGGCTGCGAGACCTGCAGCGGCACCGGCAGCGCCAAGGGCACCGCGCCCGAGACTTGCAGCGGCTGCGCCGGCCACGGCGTGGTGCGCAGGCAGCAGGGCTTCTTCTCCGTGCAGCAGACCTGCCCGCGCTGCCGCGGCGCCGGGCGGATCGTCACCGACCCCTGCCGCAGCTGTCGCGGCCGCGGCCGGGTCGAGGACGAGAAGCGGCTGTCGGTGAAGATCCCGGCCGGCGTCGACGACGGCGACCGGATCCGCCTCGCGGGCGAGGGCCAGGCCGGCGAGAACGGCGGGCCGAGCGGCGACCTGTACGTCGAGGTCAGCGTCCGCTCCCACCCGATCTTCAGCCGCGAGGGCGCCGACCTGCAGTGCGAGGTGCCGATCTCCTTCGCCAAGGCCGCGCTCGGCGGCGAGGTCGAGGTGCCGACGCTCGCGGGGCGTGCCACGGTCAAGATCCTGGCCGGCACCCAATCGGGCCGGGTGTTCCGCCTCCGCGGCAAGGGCGTCAAGCCGGTGCGCGGCGGCCCGACCGGCGACCTGCTGTGCCGGGTCGCGGTCGAGACCCCGGTCGACCTGACCCGTGAGCAGAAGGCGCTGCTCGAGCAGTTCGAGGCGGCGCTGCACGCCCGCGGCGCGCAGCACACCCCCAAGGAGTCGTCGTGGTTCGACGGCGTCAAGCAGTTCTTCGACGGGCTGTGAGCCCGGTGCGCAGCGCGCCTGCTATGGTCCGCCCATGAGCGGAGCCGAGCCGCGACCCACCTCGATCGCGATCGTCGGCGCCGCCGGCCGGATGGGCCGCGCGCTGCTGGCGGCGAGCGCCGACCCGCGCGCGCCCTGCCGGGCGGTCGCGGCGCTGGTCACCGCCGACTCGCCGGCCGCCGGCACCGCCACCGGCGTCGCAGATCTGCGCTTCACCACCGACCTGGCCGCCGCCCTGTGGTCCTGCCAGGTGGTGGTCGAGTTCACGACCCCGCGCACCACCACCGTGCTCGCCGCGCGCTGCGCCGAGATCGGGCGGCCGCTGCTGTCCGGCACCACCGGGCTCGACGCCGCGGCCCAGGCCGCGCTCGACGCGGCGGCGTCGCGCGTCGCCGTGCTCCATTCCCCGAACATGGCGCTCGGGGTCGCGGTGTTGGCGGCGCTGGTCGAGAGCGCGGCACGCGCGCTGCCGGACTTCGCGGCGGTGCTCGACGAGACCCATCACGTCCACAAGAAGGACGCGCCGTCCGGCACCGCGCTGCGGCTCGCCGAGGCGGTGGTGGCCGGGCGGGGCGGTGCGACCCCGCCGATCCGATCCGAGCGGCGCGGCGAGGTGATCGGGGACCATCGGGTGACGCTGGCCGGTCCGGGCGAGAGCCTGGAGCTGACCCATCGGGCCTCGGACCGGGCGGTGTTCGCGGTCGGCGCGCTGCGCGCCGCGGCCTGGCTCGCGGACCGGCCGGCCGGTCGTTACCGGATGGCCGAGGTCCTCGGCATCCGCTAGAATCCTCCGGGTTTTTTCCGGACCCCGCGCTCGCGGAGCCGGCCCAGTACGGGAAGGACCTTCGACGGGTCCTTCCCGTCCGCACATCTGGACCACGCTGCAGCGGCCCACGGAGGTCATCGGTTTGCGCGCGCCCGCGATACTCGCCCTCGCCGACGGCACGATCCTGCGCGGCACCTCGATCGGCGCCGCGGGCAGCGCGGTGGGCGAGGTCGTGTTCAACACCGCGATGACCGGCTACCAGGAGATCCTCACCGATCCCTCGTACAGCCGGCAGATCGTCACGCTCACCTACCCGCACGTCGGCAACACCGGCACCACGCCCGAGGACGACGAGTCCGCGGGCGTCGCGGCCGCCGGCCTGGTGATCCGCGACCTGCCGCTGCTCGCCTCGAGCTGGCGCAACCGCCAACCGCTCGATGCCTGGCTCGCGGAGCGCGGCGTGGTCGCGTTGGCGGACGTGGACACCCGACGGTTGACGCGGCTCTTGAGGGAGAAGGGCGCGCAGGACGGTTGCTTGATGGCCGGCGAGGTCGACGAGGCGCGCGCGGTCGCGATGGCGCGCGCCTTCCCCGGCCTCAAGGGCATGGACCTGGCCAAGGTCGTGTCGGTGCGCGAGCGCTACGAGTGGCGCGAGGGCGGTTGGCGGCTCGGCTCCGGCTTCGCGCCCGCCGCCGGCGCCTCGCCTTCTTCGGCACGGTTCCACGTCGTGGCCTACGACTTCGGGGTCAAGCGCAACATCCTGCGCATCCTGGTCGACCACGGCTGCCGGGTGACGGTGGTGCCGGCGCAATGCTCGGCGGTCGACGCGTTCGCGCTCCGGCCTGACGGGATCTTCCTCTCCAACGGCCCCGGCGACCCGGAGCCCTGCGACTACGCGATCGCCGCGATCCGCGAGTTCCTGGCGCGGCGCTTGCCGATGTTCGGGATCTGCCTCGGCCACCAACTGCTCGGCCTCGCCGCCGGCGCGCGCACCGTCAAGATGAAGTTCGGCCATCACGGCGCGAACCATCCGGTCATCGACCTGGCTTCGGGCCGCGTCATGATCTCGTCGCAGAACCACGGCTTCGCGGTCGACGAGGACTCGCTGCCGGCCAACGCCAGGCCCACCCACCGCTCGCTGTTCGACGGCTCGCTGCAGGGGCTCGAGCTCACCGACCGTCCGGCGTTCTCGTTCCAGGGCCACCCCGAGGCCAGCCCTGGCCCGCACGACGTGGCGCCGCTGTTCGCGCGCTTCATCGCCAGCATGGAACGCGCCGGCGCGGACGCGCCGACGCGCCAGCGCGAGGAACGCGGCTGATGCCGAAGCGCACCGACCTCGAGAGCATCCTGATCGTCGGCGCCGGCCCGATCGTCATCGGCCAGGCCTGCGAGTTCGACTACTCGGGCGCCCAGGCCTGCAAGGCGCTGCGCGAGGAGGGCTACCGGGTGATCCTGGTGAACTCCAACCCCGCCACCATCATGACCGACCCCGAGATGGCCGACGCCATCTACATCGAGCCCATCAACTGGCGGACAGTCGAGCGGATCATCGAGAAGGAGCGGCCCTCGGCGCTGCTCCCGACCATGGGCGGCCAGACCGCGCTCAACTGCGCGCTCGACCTGGTGCGCGAGGGCGTGCTCGCCAAGCACGGCGTCGAGCTGATCGGCGCCTCGCGCGAAGCGATCGACACCGCCGAGGATCGCGACCTGTTCCGCAAGGCGATGACCGAGATCGGCCTGGCCACGCCCAAGGCCGGCCTCGCGCACTCGCTCGAGGAGGCGCTCGCGGTCCAGGCCGAGGTCGGGTTCCCGACCATCATCCGCCCTTCGTTCACGATGGGCGGCTCGGGCGGTGGCATCGCCTACAACCGCCAGGAGTTCGTCGAGATCGTCGAGCGCGGCCTCGACCTGTCGCCCACCAACGAGTGCCTGATCGAGGAATCGGTGCTGGGCTGGAAGGAGTACGAGATGGAGGTGGTCCGCGACCGGGCGGACAACTGCATCATCGTCTGCTCGATCGAGAACCTCGACCCGATGGGCGTCCACACCGGCGACTCGATCACGGTCGCGCCGGCGCAGACGCTGACCGACAAGGAATACCAGATCATGCGCGACGCCTCGCTCGCCGTGCTGCGGCGCATCGGCGTCGAGACCGGCGGCTCGAACGTGCAGTTCGCGATCTGCCCGGACGACGGGCGGATGATCGTGATCGAGATGAACCCGCGCGTGTCGCGCTCCTCGGCGCTGGCCTCCAAGGCCACCGGCTTCCCGATCGCCAAGGTCGCGGCCAAGCTCGCGGTCGGCTACACGCTCGACGAGCTGCGCAACGACATCACCGGCGGCGCGACCCCGGCCTCCTTCGAGCCGACCATCGACTACGTCGTGACCAAGGTGCCGCGCTTCACCTTCGAGAAGTTCCCGCAGGCCAACGACCGGCTCACCACCCAGATGAAGTCGGTGGGCGAGGTGATGGCGATCGGCCGCACCTTCCAGGAGTCGCTGCAGAAGGCGCTGCGCGGCCTCGAGATCGGCAGCTACGGCCTCGACCCCAAGCTCGACTCGTTCGGCGCCGAGGACATGGACCAGCTGCGCCACGAGCTGCGCGCCGCCGGCCCGCACCGCCTGTGGTTCGTCGGCGACGCGTTCCGCGCCGGCTTGGGCGTCGCAGAGGTCCACCAGCTGTCGAAGATCGACCCCTGGTTCCTGGTCCAGATCGAGGACCTGGTGCGCGAGGAGGCGGTGGTCCGCAGCGGCGGGCTCGGCGCCCTCGACGCGACCCGGATGCGCGCGCTCAAGCGCAAGGGGTTCTCCGACCGTCGCCTCGCCGACCTGGTCGGCGCGAGCGAGAACGAGCTGCGCGCCAAGCGCCACGCGCTCGGCGTGCGCCCGGTCTACAAGCGCGTCGACTCGGTGGCCGCCGAGTTCGCGGCCAAGACCGCCTACCTGTACTCGACCTACGAGGAGGAGTGCGAGGCGGCCCCGACCGCGCGGCGCAAGATCGTGGTGCTGGGCGGCGGTCCGAACCGCATCGGGCAGGGCATCGAGTTCGACTACTGCTGCGTCCACGCCGCGCTCGCGCTCCGCGACGACGGTTTCGAGACCATCATGGTCAATTGCAACCCGGAGACGGTCTCGACCGACTATGACACCTCCGACCGGCTGTACTTCGAGCCGCTGACGCTCGAGGACGTGCTCGAGATCGTGCACCTCGAGCAGCCCGCCGGGCTGGTCGTCCAGTACGGCGGGCAGACGCCGCTCAAGCTGTCACGCGCGCTCGAGGCGGCCGGCGCGCCGATCATCGGCACCACGCCCGACTCGATCGACCTGGCCGAGGACCGCGAGCGCTTCCAGCAGCTGGTCACCGACCTCGGCCTGCGCCAACCGCCGAACGCGACCGCGCGCTCGGCCGAGGAGGCGCTGGCCAAGGCCCAGGCGCTCGGCTACCCGCTGGTGGTGCGACCGAGCTACGTGCTCGGCGGCCGCGCGATGGAGGTCGTGTTCAACGACGAGGACCTCAAGGCCTACATCCGCGATGCGGTCAAGGTCTCGGACCGTTCGCCGGTGCTGCTCGACCGCTTCCTCGACCACGCGGTCGAGGTCGACGTCGACTGCATCGCCGACGACACCGGCGCGGTGCTGATCGGCGGGATCATGGAGCACGTCGAGCAGGCCGGCATCCACTCCGGCGACTCGTCGTGCACGCTGCCGCCGGTGAGCCTGAGCAAGGCGCTGCAGGACCGGATGCGCGTCCAGGTGACCGCGATGGCGCGGGCGCTCAAGGTCGTGGGCCTGATGAACACCCAGTTCGCGATCGTCGGCGAAGAGGTCTATGTCCTCGAGGTCAACCCGCGCGCCTCGCGCACCGTGCCGTTCGTGTCGAAGGCGACCGGGGTGGCGCTGGCCAAGGTCGCGGCGCGCTGCATGGTCGGCACCACGCTCGCCGCCCAGGGCCAGACCCGCGAGGTGGTGCCGCCGTACTTCTCGGTCAAGGACCCGGTGTTCCCGTTCGCCAAGTTCCCGGGCGTCGACCCGATCCTGGGTCCCGAGATGAAGTCGACCGGCGAGGTGATGGGCGTCGGCCGCTCGTTCGGCGAGGCCTACGCCAAGGCCCAGCTCGCCTCCGGCACCAAGCTGCCGACCGGCGGCCGGGCGCTGCTCTCGGTCCGCGACCAGGACAAGCCGGGCGCGATCGAGCTGGCGCGGCTGCTGGTGGCGCGCGGCTTCGAGGTGGTCGCGACCGGCGGCACCGCCGACGCGCTGACCCGGGCCGGCGTGCCCTGCGCGCGCATCAACAAGGTGCGCGAGGGCCGACCGCACGTGGTCGACATCATCAAGAACGACGAGGTGGCGTTGATCTGCAACACCACCGAGGGTAAGCAGGCGATCCGCGAGTCGCACTCGATCCGCCGCGAGGCCCTCCAGCACAAGGTCACCTACTACACGACCATCGCCGCGGCCAAGGCCACCTGCCTGGCGATGGACCACATCGACAACGCCGAGGTCCACGACCTCCACGAACTGCACCGCGAGGTCCGACGCTCATGAGCAGCAAGATCCCGTTGACGGTGCGTGGCGCGGAACGGCTGCGCGAGGAGCTCAAGCGCCTGAAGGGCGAGGACCGTCCCAAGGTCATCGCCGCGATCGCCGAGGCCCGCGCCCACGGCGATCTCAAGGAGAACGCCGAGTACGCGGCGGCCCGCGAGCAGCAGGGCTTCATCGAGGGCCGCATCAAGGAGATCGAAGGCAAGCTCGGCAATGCCGAGGTCATCGACGTCACGCGGCTCGGCACCACCGGCAAGGTGGTGTTCGGCGCGACCGTCGTGATCCTCGACCTCAAGGGCGACGCCGAGACCACCTACCGCATCGTCGGCGAGGACGAGGCCGACATCCGCGCCGGCCAGGTCTCTGTCAACTCGCCGTTGGCGCGGGCCTTGATCGGCAAGTCCGAGGGCGACGAGGCCGTGGTCCAGACGCCGGGCGGCGCCCGCACCTACGAGATCGTCGAGGTCCGCTACGAGTAGCCGACGCGGCGCGCCGCGTCACGGCAGCACGATCGGCTGTTCCTTGTCGGGGTTGCGCCGGTAGAGGATTGCGACGTGGCCGATGCGTTGCACCAGCTCGCTGCGGGTGGTGGCCACCGCCCGCGCGATCTGCGCGTCGCGCTCGTCGCGGTCGGCGGCCAGCACCCGGATCTTGACCAGCTCGTGGTGGGCGAGCGCGAGCTCGATCTCGCGCAGCACCGCCTCGGTCAGGCCCGCGTTGCCGGTTTGGACGATCACCTTGCGTGGGTGGGCGAGGGCGCGCAGGTGGCGCTTCTGGGCTTCGTTGAGCATGGGTGCAGTATATGGAACCCGGCCCCTCGCCGGGCCGGACCTGCCGGGTGACGCCGATGGCCAAGCGGTCGAAGAGCAGCAAGCGTTGGCTCGCGGAGCATTTCTCCGACGAGTTCGTGCTGCGCGCCCAGCGCGAAGGCCGGCGCTCGCGGGCCGCCTACAAGCTCGAGGAGATCGACCGGCGTGACCAATTGCTCGGGCCCGGGATGGTGGTGCTCGACCTGGGCGCCGCGCCCGGCGGCTGGGCGGAGTACGCGGGGGCGCAGCTCGCCGGCCGCGGCCGGGTGCTGGCGACCGACATCCTTGAGATGGAGCCGCTGGCCGGCGTCGAGTTCCTGCAGGGCGATTTCACCTCGGACCAGGTGCTGGCCGAGCTGCGGCGGCGCTTGGGCGCGGCCCCGGTCGACCTTGTGTTGTCGGACATGGCCCCCAACATCAGCGGGGAGGACGACGTCGACCAGGCGCGCGCCACCTACCTCGCTGAGCTCGCGCTCGACCTGGCCCGGCAGGTGCTGCGACCGGGCGGCGATCTGCTGGTCAAAGCGTTCCAGGGCGCGGGCTACGAGCCGCTGGTCAAGGCGCTGCGAGCCTCGTTCGCGAGCGTCGCGGTGCGCAAGCCCAAGGCCTCGCGGCCGCGCAGCCGCGAGGTCTACCTGCTGGCCCGGAACCACCGGCCTGGATAGTGTCTAATGTGTGTGGGCGGCCGGATGTGCCGCGCGAGGGACGGGAAAAGTGAACGACTTCGTCAAGCAGCTGGTCCTGTGGGTCGTGATCTTCGCGGTGGTGCTGGCGGTGTTCCGCAACTTCCAGCCGCCGGCCGGCGAGCCGAGCCAGGTCAGCTATTCCGAATTCATGGCCGCGGTCCGCGACGGCGGCGTCGAGGCCGTGACCTTCGAGGGCCGCACCATCAGCGGCACGCTCGACGCCGGCGGCAAGTTCGTCACCTTCAGCCCCGAGACCGACAACACCGCGCTGATCGGCGACCTACTCAAGAACGGGGTCAAGATCGAGGCGCGCGAGCCGGCCAGCCAGCCGGTCTGGCTGCAGATCTTCATCTCCTGGTTCCCGATGCTGCTGCTGATCGGGGTCTGGATCTTCTTCATGCGCCAGATGCAGGGCGGCGGCGCCGGTCGCGGCGCGATGTCGTTCGGCAAGAGTCGCGCCCGGATGCTCGGCGAGGACCAGGTCAAGGTCACCTTCGCCGACGTCGCCGGCTGCGAGGAGGCCAAGGAGGAGGTCAGCGAGTTGGTCGACTTCCTGCGCGACCCGAGCAAGTTCCAGAAGCTCGGCGGCCGCATCCCGCGCGGCGTGCTGATGGTCGGCAGCCCGGGCACCGGCAAGACCCTGCTGGCGCGCGCCATCGCCGGCGAGGCCAAGGTCCCGTTCTTCACCATCTCCGGCTCCGACTTCGTCGAGATGTTCGTCGGCGTCGGCGCCTCGCGCGTCCGCGACATGTTCGAACAGGCCAAGAAGTACGCACCCTGCATCATCTTCATCGACGAGATCGACGCGGTCGGTCGCCACCGCGGCGCCGGCCTGGGCGGCGGCCACGACGAGCGCGAGCAGACCCTCAACCAGCTGCTGGTCGAGATGGACGGCTTCGAGGGCAACGAGGGCGTGATCATCATCGCCGCCACCAACCGCCCCGACGTCCTCGACCCGGCGCTGCTGCGGCCGGGGCGCTTCGACCGCCAGGTGGTGGTGCCGCTGCCCGACGTGCGCGGCCGCGAGCAGATCCTCAAGGTCCACATGCGCAAGGTACCGGTGGCGGCTGACGTCAAGCCGATGATCATCGCCCGCGGCACGCCCGGCTTCTCGGGGGCCGACCTCGCCAATCTGGTCAACGAGGCCGCGCTGTTCGCGGCCCGCGCCAACAAGCGCGTGGTCTCGATGGACGAGTTCGAGAGCGCCAAGGACAAGATCATGATGGGCGCCGAGCGGCGCTCGCTGGTGATGAGCGAGGACGAGAAGAAGCTCACCGCCTACCACGAGGCCGGCCACACCATCGTCGGCCGCAGCGTCCCCGACCACGACCCGGTCTACAAGGTCACCATCATCCCGCGCGGCCGCGCGCTGGGTGTGACCCAGTTCCTGCCCGAGGGCGACCGCTACAGCATGAGCAAGCGCCGCCTCGAGGGGCGCCTGACGTCGGTGTTCGGCGGTCGCATCGCCGAGGAGATCATCTTCGGCGCCGACTACGTCACCACCGGGGCGCAGAGCGACATCGAGCTCGCGACCCAGCTGGCGCGCAACATGGTCACGCGCTGGGGCTACTCCGACCGGCTCGGCCCGCTGTCCTACAACGAGGAGCAGGACGAGGTGTTCCTCGGCCATTCCGTGACCCGCGGCAAGAACGTCTCCGACGACACCCAGCGCATCATCGACGAGGAGGTGCGCAAGCTGATCGACGCCGCCTACCAGCGCGCCGACGGCATCCTGCGCGACAAGCTCGTCATCCTGCACGCGATGGCCGAGGCGCTGTTGCGCTACGAGACGCTCGACTCCGACCAGATCGACGACGTGATGGAGGGGCGCCCGGCGCGGCCGCCGGACGGCTGGGGCGACGCCAACGGCAGCGACGCCGCGGCCAGCACCCCGCCGGTCGGCACCGACCCGAAGCCGGTCACGCACTGACCGGCGCCCGGCGCGACCGGGCCATCTCGCATGCGGCTCGTGCTCGGCGCCCATACGCTGGACCTCGCCACGCCCCGCATCATGGGCGTGCTCAACCTCACCCCCGATTCGTTCTCCGATGGTGGCCGCCACCAGGCGCTCGATGCCGCGCTCGCTCGGGCGCGGCGCATGGTCGCGGAGGGCGCCGACCTCATCGACGTCGGCGGCGAGTCGACCCGGCCCGGTGCGGTGCCGGTCGGCGCCGACGCCGAGCTGGCGCGGGTGGTGCCGGTGATCGCGGCGCTGGTCGCCGAGCTGCCGGTGCCGGTCTCGATCGACACCACCAAGCCTGAGGTGATGCGTGCCGCGGTCGCGGCCGGCGCCACCATGATCAACTCGGTCGACGCGTTGCGCGCGCCGGGCGCGCTAGCCGCCGCCGTCGCGCTCGGCGTACCGGTGTGCTTGATGCACATGCAAGGTGAGCCGCGTACCATGCAGCGCGAGCCGGACTACGGCGACGTGGTCGCCGAGGTGCGCGGGTTCCTCGCCGCGCGCATCGCCGCGGCGCTGGCGGCGGGCGTGGCCCGCGCCGCACTGCTGGTGGACCCGGGCTTCGGCTTCGGCAAGACGCTGGCGCACAACCTGGCGCTGTTCGACGCGCTGCCCGAGCTCGCCGCGCTCGGACCGCCGCTGCTGGTGGGGGTCTCGCGCAAGGCGATGGTCGGCGCGCTCACCGGGCGGCCGGTCGAGGAGCGCGCGGTGGGCAGCGCGGTGGCGGCGGCGTTCGCGGTCCGCCGCGGCGCGCGGCTGGTGCGGGTCCACGACGTGGCCGCGACGCGCGACGCGCTGGCGATCGCCGCGGCGTTGGGAAGAGGGGAGCGGACGGACTGATGGCGCGCAAGCATTTCGGCACCGACGGGATCCGCGGCAAGGTGGGGCAGTCGCCGATGACCGCCGACTTCGTGCTGCGCCTGGGTCGCGCGGTCGGCCGGGTGCTGGCGCCCGAGGGCGGCGGGCGGGTGCTGATCGGCAAGGACACCCGTATCTCCGGCTACATGTTCGAATCGGCGCTCGAGGCGGGTTTGGCCGCCGCCGGGGTCAACGTCCGGCTGCTCGGCCCGATGCCGACGCCCGGCATCGCGTTCCTGACCCGCGCCCAGCGCGCCGATGCCGGGATCGTGATCAGCGCCTCGCACAACCCTTACCACGACAACGGCATCAAGCTGTTCTCGCGCGAGGGCAAGAAGCTCGCCGACGAGTTCGAGCTCGCCATCGAGGCGGAGCTCGAACGGCCGTTCGCCACCGTCGAGTCGGCGAAGCTCGGCAAGGCTGAGCGCATCGACGACGCCGCCGGTCGTTACATCGAGTTCTGCAAGAGCACGGTGCCGGGCGGCTTGAGCCTCAGGGGGCTGCGGGTCGCGGTCGACTGCGCGAACGGCGCGACCTACCAGATCGCGCCGGCGGTGCTCGCCGAGCTCGGCGCCACGGTCTTCCCGATCGGGGTCCATCCCGATGGCCTCAACATCAACGCAGGCGTCGGCTCGACCGCGCCCGAGGCGCTCCGGCGCGCGGTGATCGAGCACGATTGCGATGTCGGCCTGGCGCTCGACGGCGACGGCGACCGGTTGGTGATGGCGGATCGGCGCGGTGAACTGGTGGACGGCGACGACATCGTGTTCGTGATCGCGACCGCGCGCCGCGACGCGGGGACCCTCGCCGGTCCGGTGGTCGGCACCGTGATGAGCAACCTCGGCCTGCAGCGCGCGCTCGAGGCGCGCGGCATCGGCTTCCGCCGCGCCGCGGTCGGCGACCGCAACGTCCTGGCGCTGCTCGAGGCCGAGGGCGGCTCGATCGGCGGCGAACCCTCGGGCCACGTGCTGTGCCTGGACCGGGCCAGCACCGGCGACGGCATCGTGGCCGCGCTCCAGGTGCTGGAGCGGGTGGTCGCGACCGGCCGCACGCTCGGCGAACTGCGTTCGGCGGTCGTCAAGCTGCCCCAGACGCTGATCAACGTGCGGGTCGAGGCCAAGCTCGACCTCGCCGACCCGGCGCTGGCCGCTGCGGTGGTGGCCGTCGAGCGCGAGCTGGGCGGCAAGGGGCGCGTGCTGCTGCGCGCCTCCGGGACTGAGCCGCTGGTCCGGGTGATGGTCGAGGGCGACGACGAGCACGACGTCGAGCGCCACGCGCAGGCGCTGGCCGCCGTGGTGCGCGAACGCGCCGGGAAGGTTTGATTACCGCAGCACCCGCGGGTATCCTTGCGCGCCTTTTTTCCCGACCGGACCGATGCGCACCCCCCTCGTCGCTGGCAACTGGAAGATGCACGGGACCCGTGAATCCGCGGTCGCGCTCGCGCGCGCCGTGGTCGACGGCCTGCCCGACGCCCGCGACGCGGAGGTGGCGCTGTGCCCGCCGTTCCTGCATCTCGCGGACGTCGGTCGCGAGCTGCGCGGCGCCGGGGTCGTGCTCGGCGCGCAGGACGTGTGCGCCGAGGAGCCGGGCGCGTTCACCGGCGAGATCGCCGCCGCGATGCTCGCCGACCTTGGCTGCGGCCAGGTGATCGTCGGGCACTCCGAGCGCCGCGCGCTGTTCGGGGACAGCGACGCGCTGGTGGCGCGCAAGTTCATGGCTGCGCAGCGCGCCGGGCTGACGCCGATCCTGTGCATCGGCGAGACGCTCGAGCAGCGCGAAGCGGGCGCGACCCTCGAGGTCGTGCGCCGCCAGCTGCGCGCGGTGCTCGATGCGGTCGGCATCGCGGCGTTCGCGCGCGCGGTGGTCGCCTACGAGCCGGTCTGGGCGATCGGCACCGGGCGGACCGCGACGCCCGACCAGGCCCAGGAGGTCCACGCCCAGGTCCGCGGCGCGCTCGCCGCCGAGGACGCGGCGGTCGCCGCTGGGCTCCGCATCCTTTACGGCGGCAGCGTCAAGGCCGCCAACGCCGCCGAGCTGTTCGCCCAGCCGGACATCGACGGCGGCTTGATCGGCGGCGCCGCGCTCGACTCCGCCCAGTTCATCTCCATCTGCCGGGCGGCGCGTTGAGCGCCGCGAGGGACCATCGATGATCGCCAACCTGACCCTCGTCCTAGACATCATCCTCGCGCTGATCCTGGTCGGCCTGGTGCTGCTGCAGCACGGCAAGGGCGCCGACGCCGGCGCCGCGTTCGGCAGCGGCGCGTCGGCCACCGTGTTCGGCTCGCGCGGCTCGGCCGGCGCGCTCGCCACCGCCACCAAGTGGGTCGCGATCCTCTGGATCTGCACCACGCTGGGGCTGGTGTACCTGACCCGCCACGCCACCGATCTGGAGCGGAGCGTGGTGGACCAGTCGGCCCCGGCGGCGACCGCCGCCGCGCCGAGCACCGCGCCGGGCGCGACGCCGAGCACGGCGCCGGTGGCGACGCCGGCCACCGCCGCGGTGCCGTCAACGGCCGCGCCGGCTTCGCCGGGCGGTGGCTGATGCGGTAAACTGCCGCGCCTTCGAGCGACCCTCTCTGCTCGCAGGCCGATCGACGCGGATGTGGTGGAATTGGTAGACACGCCATCTTGAGGGGGTGGTGCCGCAAGGCGTGAGAGTTCGAGTCTCTCCATCCGCACCAAGCCGCCGTGGCGCAGGAGCTGCCACGGCGCCGGGATCGAGCGCCGGAGCGCGGTTCCCGTTGACGACCGGCCCGACCGCCAGGATCCGGAGCACGACGGGATGATGCTGACCAACTACCAGCCGATCCTGATCTTCCTCGCGCTCGGCGTCGGCTTCGGTCTGCTCCTCATCTTCCTCGGTTGGGTCCTCGGCAACGTCGGCCACGGCGGACGCCGCCCCGACGCCGAGAAGCTCTCGTCCTACGAGTGCGGCTTCGAGCCCTTCGAGGACGCGCGCATGAAGTTCGACGTCCGCTACTACCTGGTGGCGATTCTCTTCATCATCTTCGACCTCGAGATCGCGTTCCTGTTCCCGTGGGCGGTCGCGCTCGACCGGATCGGGATGTTCGGCTTCCTGGCGATGGTGCTGTTCCTGGCCGTGCTGGTGGTCGGCTTCGTCTACGAGTGGAAGAAGGGCGCGCTCGAATGGGAGTAGCCGGCGCGCTCCCTGAGGGTGCGGTGCAGCGCGGCTTCGTGACCGCGCGCGTCGACGACGTCGTCAACTGGGCGCGGACCGGCTCGCTGTGGCCGATGACCTTCGGTCTGGCGTGCTGCGCGGTCGAGATGATGCAGGCCGGCGCAGCCCGCTACGACCTCGACCGCTTCGGCGTGATCTTCCGTCCCAGCCCGCGCCAGTCCGACGTGATGATCGTGGCCGGCACGCTCTGCAACAAGATGGCGCCGGCGCTGCGCAAGGTCTACGACCAGATGGCCGAGCCGCGCTGGGTCATCTCGATGGGCTCCTGCGCCAACGGCGGCGGCTACTACCACTACTCGTACAGCGTGGTTCGCGGCTGCGACCGCATCGTGCCGGTCGACGTCTACGTCCCGGGCTGCCCGCCGACCGCCGAGGCGCTGCTCTACGGCATCATCCAGCTGCAACGCAAGATCCGCCGCACCGACACGGTGGGGGGCTGAGCGGTGTCGCCGTACTACGCCGCGTTCGCCGAGCGGATCGCGCAGCGCTTCGGCGCGGGGCTCGAGCGCCTGCCTTCCGAGGTCGGCGAGCTCGGTTTCGCGCTGCCCGCCGAGCGGCTGGTCGAGGTCGCGACCGCGCTGCGCGACGAACCGCCGTTCCGCTTCGAGCAGCTCATCGACCTGACCGCGCTCGACCTCTCGACCTGGGGGCAGGGCGACTGGACCGCCGACCAGGCGACCCGCACCGGCTTCTCGCGCGCCCGCACCGCGCTCCAGCCCGACCGCGCCCGGCGCGGCCGCTTCGTGGTGGTCAGCCACCTGCTGTCGGTGACCCACAACCATCGGGTCCGGCTCCACGTCGCCTGCCCGGACGGCGACCCGCCGCAGCTGCCGTCGCTGGTCGAGCTCTGGCCGAGCGCCAACTGGATGGAGCGCGAGGCCTTCGACATGTTCGGGATCCTGTTCGACGGGCACCCCGACCTGCGCCGGATCCTCACCGACTACGGCTTCGTCGGCCACCCGTTCCGCAAGGATTTCCCGGTCTCGGGCCACGTCGAGGTCCGCTATGACCCCGAGCAGGGGCGGGTGGTCTACCAGCCGGTCTCGATCGAGCCGCGCAACAGCGTGCCGCGCGTCATCCGCAAGGACCCGCGCTTCGAAGGCGAGGCCTGAGGCGCGATGCCCGAGATTCAGAACCTGACGATGAACTTCGGTCCGCAGCACCCGGCCGCGCACGGCGTGCTGCGCATCGTGCTTGAGATGGACGGCGAGATCATCCGCGGCTGCGACCCCCACATCGGCCTGTTGCACCGCGGCACCGAGAAGCTCGCCGAGTCCAAGCCGTTCAACCACTCGATCGGCTACATGGACCGGCTCGACTACGTCTCGATGATGTGCAACGAGCACGCCTACGTGATGGCGATCGAGCGCCTGCTGGGCATCGAGCCACCGCCCCGCGCCCGCTACATCCGCACCATGTTCGACGAACTGACCCGCATCACCAACCACCTGCTGTGGTTGGGCGCGCACGGCCTCGACATCGGCGCGATGACGATGTTCCTGTACTGCTTCCGCGAGCGCGAGGACATCATGGACATGTACGAGGCGGTGTCGGGGGCGCGCATGCACGCCACCTACTACCGGCCTGGCGGCGTGTACCGCGACCTGCCGGACCGGATGCCGCAGTACGAGACCTCGCGCTTCCGGTCCAAGAAGGTTCTGGTGCGGTTGAACCAGGATCGCCAGGGCTCGCTGCTCGACTTCATCCAGGCCTTCACCGAGCGCTTCCCGAACGCCGTCGACGAGTACGAGACGCTGCTCACCGACAACCGGATCTGGAAGCAACGCACGGTCGGTATCGGCGTCGTCACCCCGGAGCGCGCGCTGGCGTTGGGCTTCACCGGCCCGATGCTGCGCGGCAGCGGCATCGCCTGGGACCTGCGCAAGAAGCAGCCCTACGCGGCCTACGACGCGGTCGAGTTCGACGTGCCGGTCGGCGTCGATGGCGATTGCTACGACCGCTACCTGGTGCGGGTCGAAGAGCTGCGCCAGTCGAACCGCATCGTCCAGCAGTGCGTGGCCTGGCTGCGCGCCCACCCCGGCCCGGTGATCAGCGACGACCGCAAGGTCGCGCCGCCGCCGCGCGCCGACATGAAGGGCGACATGGAGTCGCTGATCCACCACTTCAAGCTCGCGACCGAGGGCTACTGCGTGCCCGAGGGCGAGGTCTACGCCGCGATCGAGCACCCCAAGGGCGAGTTCGGCATCTACCTGGTCTCGGACGGCGCCAACAAGCCCTACCGAGTGCGGATCCGCCCGCCCGGCTTCGTGCACCTCTCGGCGCTCGACGAGATGGTGAAGGGCCACATGCTCGCGGACCTGGTCGCGATCATCGGCAGCCAGGACATCGTGTTCGGCGAGGTGGATCGGTGAACCAAACCGCCAGCATCCTCTCCCAGCACGCGCGCGCGACCATCGACGCGGCGCTCGCCAAGTACCCGCCGGAGCAGAAGCGCTCGGCGGTGCTGACCGCGCTCCACGAGGCCCAGCACGACAACCATGGCCACCTGACCACGGCGCTGTTGGACGCGGTCGCCGACTACCTCGGGCTGCCGCGGGTCCAGGTCTACGAGGTCGCCTCGTTCTACTCGATGTTCGAGGTCAGCCCTTGCGGCCGGCACAGCGTCAGCGTCTGCAAGAACATCAGCTGCATGCTGCGCGGCGCCGACGAGATCATCGCCCACGTCGAGCGCAAGTACGGCGTCAAGCTCGGCGAGTCGACCAAGGACGGTCGCTTCCTGCTCAAGCAGGAGGAGGAGTGCCTGGCGGCCTGTGCCGGCGCGCCGATGATGATGGTGGACCACGTCTACTTCGAGAACCTGACCATCGAGAAGGTCGACGAGATCCTCGGAGGCCTCAAGTGAGCGGCGTGGTGAGGACCGAGCAGGTCTGCTTCGAGACCCTGCAGTTCGAGCGCGACCCTTGGTCGCTGGAGAACTACCGCAAGCTCGGCGGCTACCAGGCCTGGGAGAAGATCCTGCGCGACAAGCCGACCCCCGAATCGATCGTCGAGGAGGTCAAGGCCTCCGGCCTGCGCGGCCGCGGCGGCGCCGGCTTCCCGACCGGCTTGAAATGGAGCTTCATGCCCAAGGACGCGTCGCAGAAGTACGTGGTTTGCAACTCCGACGAGTCCGAGCCCGGCACCTGCAAGGACCGCGACATCCTGCGCTTCAACCCGCACGCGGTGGTCGAGGGCATGGCGATCGCCGGCTACGCGATGCGCGCCACGGTCGGCTACAACTACCTGCGCGGCGAATTCATGGACCAGCCCTGGACGCGCTTCGAGGCCGCGCTGCGCGAGGCCTACGCCGCCGGCTACCTCGGCCAGGACATCAGGGGCAGCGGCATCGAGTTCGTGCTCCACGGCCACCTCGGCGCCGGCGCCTACATCTGCGGCGAGGAGACCGCGCTGCTCGAGTCGCTCGAGGGCAAGAAGGGCCTGCCGCGCTTCAAGCCGCCGTTCCCGGCGAACTTCGGCCTCTACGGACGGCCGACCACCATCAACAACACGGAGACCTACGCCTCGGTGCCGAAGATCATGCGCAAGGGCGGAGCCTGGTTCATGGGCCTCGGCAAGCCCAACAACGGCGGCACCAAGATCTTCTCGGTCTCGGGCCACGTCGCCAGACCCGGCAACTTCGAGGTGCCGCTCGGCACCCCGTTCGCCGACCTGCTGGCGATGGCCGGCGGGATGTTGGACGGCCGGGCCCTCAAGGCGGTGATCCCGGGCGGCTCGTCGGCGCCGGTCCTGCCGGCCGCGGCGCTCGCGGGCATGACGATGGACTTCGACTCGATCAAGAACGCCGGCTCGATGCTCGGGTCGGGCGCGGTGATCGTGATGGACGACCAGACCTGCATGGTCAAGGCCTTGGAGCGCATCGCGCGCTTCTACTACTCGGAGTCCTGCGGCCAGTGCACGCCGTGCCGCGAGGGCACCGGCTGGATGTACCGGGTCGTCAACCGGATCGAGAACGGCCAGGGCCGGCAGGAGGACCTCGACCTGTTGGTGGAGGTCTCGAAGCGCATCGAGGGCCACACCATCTGCGCGTTCGGCGACGCCGCCGCCTGGCCGGTCCAGGGCTTCATCCGCCACTTCCGGCCCGAGTTCCAGCACCACATCGACCACGGCTGCTGCCTGGTCGGCCCGGGTGCCCGCAAGGCGAGCGCCGCATGAACACCGAGACCAAGGCTCCCGCCGCCGTCAGCCCGGCCCCCGAAGGGATGGTCAACGTCGAGATCGACGGCCGGCCCTGCCACGCCAAGAAGGGCTGGATGATCATCCATGCCACGGACGCGCTTGGCGCGTACGTGCCGCGCTTCTGCTACCACCAGAAGCTGTCGATCGCCGCCAACTGCCGGATGTGCCTGGTCGAGGTCGAGAAGGCGCCCAAGCCGCTGCCGGCCTGCGCCACGCCCGTGATGGAAGGGATGAAGATCTCGACCCGCTCGCCCAAGGCGCTCGCCGCGCAGAAAGCGACGATGGAGTTCCTGCTCATCAACCATCCGCTCGACTGCCCGATCTGCGACCAGGGCGGCGAGTGCGAGCTGCAGGACCTGGCGATGGGCTACGGGCGCGGCGCCTCGCGCTTCACCGAGCAGAAGCGGGTCGTAGCAGACCAGGACATCGGCCCGCTGATCTCGACCGACATGACGCGCTGCATCCATTGCACGCGCTGCGTGCGCTTCGGCGCCGAGGTCGCCGGCCAGCCCGAGCTTGGCGCGACCGGCCGCGGCGAGAACATGAGGATCGGGACCTTCGTCGCCAAGAGCGTCGACCACGAGCTCTCGGGCAACGTCATCGACCTGTGCCCGGTCGGGGCGCTCAACAGCAAGCCGTTCCGGATGCGCGGCCGCTCCTGGGAGATGCAACAGCACCCGCTGGTCTCGCCGCACGACGCGCTCGGCAGCAACCTCTGGGCCCACACCTTGCGCGGCGAGCTGCTGCGCGTGGTGCCGCGCGAGAACGAGGCGATCAACGAGACCTGGCTCAGCGACCGTGACCGCTTCGGCTACGAGGGGCTGCGCGCCGCCGACCGCCTGACCGAGCCGCTGCTCAAGCAGGACGGACGCTGGAAGGCGGTGAGCTGGGAGGTCGCGCTCGAGGCGGCGGCCGCGGCGCTCAAGACCTCAGGGCTAGCGACGCTGGTCGCGTCCAACGCGACCCTCGAGGAGGCCTACCTCGCGCAGAAGCTGACCCGTGCGCTGGGCAGCGACGACGTAGACCACCGCCTGCGCCAGCTCGACTTCCGGGACGACGCGGCCGCGCCCCAGGCGCCGCTGCTCGGCCGCACGCTCGCCGAGCTCGAGGCGCTCGACGCGCTGCTGGTGGTCGGTCTCGACCTGCGCAAGGACGCGCCGCTGTTCGGCCACCGGGTGCGCAAGGCCGCGCTGCGCGGCGCGCGCATCGCCAGCGTCGGTCCGCGCCGCCAAGACCTCAGATTCCCGAGCGTCGAGCAGCTGTGCAGCGACGCGCCGGGCGTGGTCCGCACGCTCGCCCAGGTCGCGAACGCGCTCGCCGCCGCGCGCGGCAAGTCGCTGCCCGGCCACCTCGCCGCGGCGTCCGGCGCCGGCGTCGCACCGGCCGCGACCCGCGTCGCCGAGGCGCTGGTCGTGGACGGGGAGCGCGCGGTGGTGCTCGGCCCCTGGGCGCTCGCCCATCCGCAGCTCGCCGACCTGCGCGCGCTCGCCGCCGGGATCGCCGAGCTCGCCGGTGCCTCGTTCGGCCAGCTGCCGCACGGCGCCAACGCGGTCGGCGCCGCGCTCGCGGGCGCGACGCCGCACCGCGCCGCCGGCGGCAAGGCCAGCCAGGGCCGCGACGCGCGCACGCTGCTCAGCGAGCCGCGTCCCGCCTACCTGATCGTCGGGCTCGAGCCCGAGCTCGACAGCGCGCTCGGCGCGGTGGCGAGCGCGACGCTGGCCCGCGCCTCGGCGGTGGTGATGCTCACCGCCTTCGCCAGCGAGGCGATGAAGCGTTACGCGACCGTGCTGCTGCCCTGCGCCTCGTTCGGCGAGAGCGCCGGCACCTTCGTCAGCTGCAGCGGCGAGTGGCAGAGCTTCGCCGGCGCGGTCGCGCCGCCCGGTCAGGCGCGGCCGGCGTGGAAGCTGCTGCGCGTGCTAGGCAACCTTTCGGGCGTCGGAGGTTTCGAGCAGGATTCGTCCGAAGACGTGCGCGACGAGCTGCGCGCGCTGCTCGGCAGCGCCGTGCCGAGCGCCCGCATGGCGGGCACGCACCCGCTCGCGCTGCCTGCGGTCGGCAACGGCCTGCGCGCTACGCCCGAGTTCCCGATCCACGCCGGTGACGCCCTGGCGCGCCGCTCGGCGCCGCTCCAGGCCACCGCCGACGGGCGCGCCGGCACGGCGCTGCGGCTCTCGGCCAGCACTGCCCAGCGCCACGGCGTGGCGGCGAGCGCGGCGGCCGTGTTGCGCGCCGGCGGCGGCGAGGCGCGCCTAGCGCTGCTGATCGACGACGGCGTGCCGGACGACCTGCTGGTCGTGCCGCGCGGCGTGGCCGCGACCGCGGCCCTGGGCGCGCTCGACGGCGCGCTCAGCCTGGGCCGCGACTGAGGGCGCGATGGAGATCCAGCGCTTCCAAGACCTCCGCCCCAGCAGCCCGATCGCCCCGCTGGTGCTCGGCGCGATCGGCGTCGGCATCGCGGCGGTCCTGTACCTGTTCGGCGCGCAGCTGCTGGTGGCGGGTCGCGACCTCTGGTACTGGCTGTGGCCCGAGGCGCGGATCATCGTCCTCATCGCCTGCATCGTCCTGCCGCTGGTGATCGGCGTCGCGCTGCTGACCTACTTCGAGCGCCGCGTGATCGGCGCGATGCAGGCGCGGATCGGCCCCAACCGCGTCGGGTTCGTGGGCTTCCACTTCTGGGGCATCGGTCAGCCGTTCGCCGACGTGGTCAAGCTGCTGCTCAAGGAGATCGTGGTCCCGACCGCCTCCAACCGCTTCCTGTTCGTGGTCGCGCCGGTGCTGGCGATCGGCCCGGCGCTCGCCGCCTGGGCGGTGGTGCCGTTCGACGCCGGGGTGGTGCTGGCCGACGTCGACGCCGGGCTGCTCTACGTGCTGGCCCTGACCTCGCTCGCGGTCTACGGCGTGATCATCGCCGGCTGGGCCTCGAACTCGAAGTACGCGTTCTTGGGCGCGATGCGCTCGGCGGCGCAGATCGTCAGCTACGAGATCTCGATGGGCTTCGCGCTGGTCGGCGTGCTGATGGCGGCCGGCACGCTCAACCTCACGAAGATCGTGCTCGCCCAGCAGGGCGCGCACGGCGCGCTCGACTGGTTCGCGCTGCCGCTGCTGCCGCTGTTCCTGATCTACTTCATCTCCGGCGTCGCCGAGACCAACCGCGCGCCGTTCGACGTCGCCGAAGGCGAGTCCGAGATCGTCGCCGGCTTCCACGTCGAGTACTCGGGCACCACCTTCGCCGGGTTCTTCCTCGCCGAGTACGCCAACATGATCCTGGTCTCGGTGCTGGCGGCGCTGATGTTCCTGGGCGGCTGGCTCTCGCCTTTCCACGGCCTAGTGAACGCACCGACGCTCGCCGTCCCGGTGCTGAGCCCGGCGCTCGACTGGTTCCTTGGAGATGGCCCGCACTGGCTGGCGGCCAAGGTCGGCTTCTTCCTGTTCTGCTTCCTGTGGTTCCGCGCCACCTTCCCGCGCTACCGCTACGACCAGATCATGCGGCTGGGCTGGAAGGTGTTCATCCCGATCACCATCGTCTGGATCGTGGTGCTGGGCGGGGCGATCGTCGGCGGCTTGCCGCTCGTGACGCTCGGCGCCTGGACCGGCGGCGCGGTGGTGCTGCTCGGCGCGACCTATCTGATCGTCGGACGGAGGCCGCAGCACACATGAGCTCGTTCCGGGATTGGATCCGGACTTGGATGCTGGTCGAGCTGCTCGAAGGCCTGGCGCTGACCCTCAAGCAGTTCCTGTCCCGGCCCAGCATCACCATCGAGTACCCCGAGGAGCGCACCCCGCAATCGGCGCGCTTCCGCGGCCTGCACGCGCTGCGCCGCTACCCGAGCGGCGAGGAGCGCTGCATCGCCTGCAAGCTGTGCGAGGCGGTGTGCCCGGCGCTCGCCATCACCATCGATTCCGAGCAACGCGCCGACGGCACCCGCCGCACCACGCGCTACGACATCGACCTCTTCAAGTGCATCTACTGCGGCTTCTGCGAGGAAGCCTGCCCGGTGGACGCGATCGTCGAGACCCGCATCTTCGAGTTCCACATGGAGGAGCGCGGCCAGAACATCATGACCAAGGAGAAGCTGCTGGCCGTCGGCGACCGGTTCGAGGCGCAGATCGCCGCAGACCGCGCCGCGGACGGACGCTACCGGTAGGTGCCGACGATGCCCATAACCCCCTACGAGCTCCTGTTCTACGTGTTCGGCGCCGCCACCATCGGCAGCGCGACCGCGGTGATCCTGGCGCGCAACCCGGTCCACTCGGTGCTGTTCCTGGTGCTGGCGTTCGTCTCCAGCGCCTGCCTATGGGTCCTGCTCCAGGCCGAGTTCCTGGGCATCGCGTTGGTGCTGGTCTACGTCGGCGCGGTGATGGTGCTGTTCCTGTTCGTGGTGATGATGCTCGACGTCGACCTGGCAGCGATGCGCGAGGGTTTCACGCGCTACGCGCCGCTCGGCGCGCTGGTCGCGCTGCTGGTGGTGCTCGAGCTCGGCTACGTGGTCTGGGCGCGCAAGCTCGGCATCGCGCTGGCGCCGGTGCCGACCCCGAAGCCCGCCGACTGGAGCAACACCGCCGAGCTCGGCGCCGAGCTCTATACCCGCTACGTCTATCCGTTCGAGATCGCCGGCGTGATCCTGCTGGTCGGCATCGTCGCGGCGATCGCGCTGACGCTGCGCCGCCGCCCCGGCACCCGCACCCAGGACCCGGCGGTGCAGGTCCGGGTCAAGCGCGGCGACCGGCTGCGGGTGGTCTCGGTCCCGACCGAGGAGCGGCGCTGATGATCACCCTCAACCACTACCTGGCGCTGAGCGCGATGCTGTTCGGCCTGAGCGTCGCGGGGATGTTCTTGAACCGTAAGAACGTCATCGTGCTGCTGATGTGCATCGAGCTGATGCTGCTCGCGGTCAACATGAACTTCATCGCGTTCTCCGCCTTCCTCGAGGACCTGGCGGGGCAGGTGTTCGTGTTCTTCATCCTGACCGTGGCCGCCGCCGAGGCCGCGATCGGCCTGGCGATCCTGGTGGTCCTGTTCCGCAACCGCCGCACCATCGACGTGCAGGCGCTCGACTCGCTGCAGGGCTGAAGCATGGATCAGCAGACCGTCTACCTCGCCATCGTCCTGGCGCCGCTGCTCGCGGCGCTGGTCGCGGGCCTGTTCGGACGCGAGGTCGGGCGCAGCGGCGCGCACTACCTGACGATCGGCGGCGTCGGGCTGGCGTTCCTGCTCTCGTGCTGGGTGCTGGCGCAGCAGCTCGGCGGGGCGCCCAGCTACGACGCCTCGGTCTACACCTGGATGGTCAGCGACGGGCTGCGCTTCGAGGTCGGCTTCCTCATCGACCGGCTCTCGGCGCTGATGATGGTGGTGGTGACGTTCGTGTCGCTGATGGTGCACGTCTACACCATCGGCTACATGGCCGAGGACCCTGGCTACCAGCGCTTCTTCTCGTACATCTCGCTGTTCACCTTCGCGATGCTGATGCTGGTGATGGCCAACAACTTCCTGCAGCTGTTCTTCGGCTGGGAGGCGGTCGGGCTGGTCTCGTACCTGCTGATCGGCTTCTGGTACACGCGCGAGTCGGCGATCCGCGCCAACCTCAAGGCCTTCATCGTCAACCGGGTCGGCGACTTCGGCTTCATCCTCGGTATCGCGGCCCTGGTCGCCTACACCGGCTCGTTGCACTACGCCGACGCCTTCGCCGCCGGCCCCGGCCTGGCGGGGGAGACCATCGTGGTCCTGCCTGGCCAGAGCTGGTCGCTGACGACCGTGGTCTGCCTGCTGCTGTTCGTCGGCGCGATGGGCAAGTCGGCGCAGTTCCCGCTCCACGTCTGGCTGCCGGACTCGATGGAGGGTCCGACTCCGATCTCGGCGCTGATCCACGCCGCGACCATGGTCACCGCCGGCATCTTCATGGTGGCGCGCATGTCGCCGCTGTTCGAGCTCTCGACCACCGCGCTGTCGGTGGTGATGACGATCGGCGCGATCACCGCGTTCTTCATGGGACTGCTCGGGCTGGTCGCCAACGACATAAAGCGGGTGGTCGCGTACTCGACGCTCTCGCAGCTCGGCTACATGACGGTGGCGCTCGGCGCCTCGGCCTACGCCGCCGGCATCTTCCACCTGATGACCCACGCCTTCTTCAAGGCGCTGCTGTTCCTGGCGGCGGGCTCGGTGATCATCGCGCTCCACCACGAGCAGGACATCCGCCGGATGGGCGGGTTGCGCAAGTACCTGCCCTGGACCTACTGGACGTCGCTGGTCGGCTCGCTGGCGCTGATCGGCACACCGCTGTTCGCGGGGTTCTACTCGAAGGACGTGATCCTGGAGGCGGTGCGCCACTCGCAGACCCCGGGCGCGCACTGGGCCTACCTGGCGGTGCTGACCGGCGTGTTCGTCACCGCGCTCTACTCGTTCCGGATGTTCTTCCTGGTGTTCCACGGCCCGGAACGGTTCCGCGGCGCGGCCCCGCACGGCGCCCACGGCCACGACGACCACGGCCACGGTGGTGGGCACGACCCGCACGAGTCGCCGGCGGTGGTGGTGGTGCCGCTGGTGCTGCTGGCGATCCCCTCGGTCGGCATCGCCTGGTTCACCGCAGGGCCGGTGCTGTTCGAGGGCTACTTCGGCAGCGCGATCGTCGTCGACCCGACGCGCGACGTGCTCGCGCTGCTCGCCCAGGAGTGGCACGGGCCGCTCGCGTTCGTGCTCCACGCGCTGCAAGGCCCGGCGGTGTGGCTGGCCGCGGCCGGCGTCGGCACCGCCTGGTTCCTGTTCCTGCACCGACCCGAGCTGCCGGCTACGATCGTCGCCCGCGTTCGGGGCCTGCATGCGCTGCTGGTCAACAAGTACTACCTCGACGAGTTCAACGAGCGTTTCTTCGCCGGCGGCAGCCGGCTGGTCGGCACCGGCCTGTGGCGGGGCGGTGACGAGGCGGTGATCGACGGGTTGCTGGTCGACGGCTCGGCGCGCGGCATCGGCGCGTTCGCCGGCGTACTGCGCAAGGTGCAGAGCGGCCTGCTCTACCACTACGCGTTCGCGATGATCCTCGGCCTGTTCGGCGTGCTCAGCTGGTACGTCGGGCCGGACCTGGTCCGCGACCTGGCCGAACTGTTCGTCGTCGGCGACTGACCGGAGGAGCGATGGTGACCGACCTGCCCCTGCTCAGCATCGCGATCTGGTTGCCGGTGTTCGGCGGCCTCGCCGTCCTGATCGCCGGGACCCGCGGCGACGGCGCGGCGCGCGCCACCGCGCTGGTGGTGGCGGCGGCCTCGTTCCTCGCCAGCCTGCCGCTCTACACCGGCTTCGACCACGGCACCGCGGCGATGCAGTTCGTCGAGCGCAGCCCGTGGATCGACAGCCTCGGCGTCTACTACCACCTCGGCATCGACGGCATCGCGCTGCCGCTGATCCTGCTCACCACCTTCATGACCCTGCTGGTGGTCGTGGCGGGGTGGGGCGCGGTGGACAAACAGGTCGCGCAGTACTTCGCCGCCTTCCTGATCATGGAAGGCCTGATGAACGGCGTGTTCGCCGCGCTCGACGGCCTGCTGTTCTACGTGTTCTGGGAAGCGATGCTGGTGCCGATGTTCCTGATCATCGGCATCTGGGGCGGGCCGCGGCGGGTCTACGCCACCATCAAGTTCTTCCTCTTCACCTTCCTCGGCTCCGTGCTGATGCTGGTGGCGCTGATCTACATGTACGTCGGCGCCGGCAGCTTCGAGATCGCGGCCTTCCAGCGCCTGCCGCTCGGGATGACCGAGCAACTGCTGATCTTCATGGCGTTCTTCGCCGCCTTCGCGGTCAAGGTGCCGATGTGGCCGGTCCACACCTGGCTGCCCGATGCCCACGTCGAGGCGCCGACCGGCGGCTCGGTGATCCTGGCGGCGATCATGCTCAAGCTCGGCGGCTACGGCTTCCTGCGCTTTAGCCTGCCGATCGCGCCCGACGCCTCGGCCCAGCTCGACGTGCTGGTGATCGGCCTGTCGCTGGTCGCGGTCGCCTACATCGGCTTCGTGGCGCTGGTCCAGCAGGACATGAAGAAGCTGATCGCCTACTCGTCGATCGCCCACATGGGCTTCGTGACGCTCGGCTTCTTCCTGCCGTTCATGATCCTGGAGCGCACCGGCAGCCTCGCCGGCGCCGCGCTCGGCATCGAGGGCGGCATGGTGCAGATGATCAGCCACGGTTTCGTCTCGGGCGCGCTGTTCCTGTGCGTCGGCGTGATGTACGACCGGGTCCACAGCCGCGAGATCTCGGCCTACGGCGGCGTGGTCAACACCATGCCGCGCTTCGCCGCGCTGATGGTGCTGTTCGCGATGGCCAACGCCGGCCTGCCCGGGACCTCGGGTTTCGTCGGCGAGTTCATGGTGATCCTGGCCGCGTTCCGCGCCGACTTCTGGATCGCGTTCGTCGCGGCGCTGACCCTGATCCTGGGCGCGGCCTACACGCTATGGCTGGTCAAGCGCGTGATCTTCGGAGCCGTAGGCAACGACCAGGTCGCGGCGCTCACCGACCTCGAGCCGCGCGAGCGGCTGGTGCTGGGGACGCTGGCGGTAGCGGTGCTGGCGCTCGGCCTGTGGCCGGCGCCGCTGGTCGACGTGATGCACTCCTCGGTCGACGAGCTGCTGCGCCAGATCGCCGTGTCGAAGCTGCCGGTGGGGTGACGGATGACCTTCCTCGCGCCTGAGATGACCTACGCCATCCCCGAGCTCTACCTGCTCGGCGTGGCCTGCGTCCTGCTGCTGGTCGACCTGTTCTTGCGCGAGGACCAGCGCCACCTGACCTACCACCTGGCGCTCGCCACGCTCGCCGGCCTGGCCGGCCTCAACTGGATCTCCGAGCCCGAGGTCCGGACCCTGGCCTTCGCCGGGACCTTCGTCGCCGACCCGCTCGCCACGATGCTCAAGCAGGTCTGCACCGCGGCGGTCGCGGTCAGCTTCGTCTACTCCCGCGACTACCTCGCCGAGCGCGGCTTGATGCGGGGCGAGTACTTCGTGCTCGGCCTGACCGCGCTGCTCGGCATGATGGTGATCATCAGCGCCCACAGCCTGCTCACCATCTACCTTGGCCTGGAGCTGCTGTCGCTGTCGCTGTACGCGATGGTGGCGCTCGACCGCGACTCGCCGGTCGCCTCCGAGGCGGCGATGAAGTACTTCGTGCTCGGCGCCATCGCCTCGGGCGTGCTGCTCTACGGCATGTCGCTGCTCTACGGCATCACCGGCACGCTCGACGTGAGCGGCATGGCGGCCGCGCTCGCCGACGGGCGGGGCGAGAGCATCGGCGCGACCCTAGCGCTGGCCTGCGTGGTGATCGGCCTGGCTTTCAAGCTCGGCGCGGTGCCGATGCACATGTGGGTGCCGGACGTGTACCACGGCGCGCCGACCGCGGTGACGCTGTTCATCGGCAGCGCGCCCAAGGTCGCGGCCTTCGCGCTGTTCATGCGCCTGCTGGTCGACGGGCTGGGCGGGATGGTCGACGACTGGCGGCCGATGCTCGTGCTGCTGGCGCTGCTGTCGCTGGCGCTGGGCAGCGTCGTGGCGATCGCGCAGGCCAACCTCAAGCGCATGCTCGCCTACTCGACCATCTCCCACGTCGGCTTCATCCTGATCGGGTTCTTGGCGGGCTCGGTCGAGGGCTATCGGGCGGCGCTGTTCTACACCGTCACCTACGTGGTGATGGCGACCGCCGCCTTCGGCACCATCCTGCTGCTGGCGCGGCGCGGCTACGAGTCCGACGCGCTCGACGACCTCAAGGGCCTCGGCCAGCGCAGCCCGTGGTTCGCGTTGGTGATGCTGTTCGTGATGTTCGGCATGGCCGGCGTGCCGCCGTTCCTCGGCTTCTACGCCAAGTTCGCGGTGCTGTGGGCGGCGGTCGACGCCGGCCTGACCTGGCTGGCGATCGCGGCGGTGGTGTTCACGATCATCAGCGCCTACTACTACCTGCGGGTCGTGAAGCTGATGTACTTCGACGCGCCGCGCGAGGGACCGCCGGTCGAGGGCCGCTTCGAGCTGCGCATGGTGCTGACCTTGAACGGCCTCGCGCTGCTGGTCCTGGGGATTGTCCCGGACCGGCTGCTGGCGCTCTGCGCCCGGGTCATCGGATAGCGCTACCCGGCCAGCCCCGCGGGGCTCGGGCCCGCTAGCGCGCTCGCGGCTGTTGCACCGCCACCACGGGTTTGCGTAGAATCCGCGCCCGTCAGGTGCGGGGTGGAGCAGTCTGGCAGCTCGTCGGGCTCATAACCCGAAGGTCGCAGGTTCAAATCCTGCCCCCGCTACCAAGCTTCCCGGTAGATGAAGGGCCTGATGAGGCCCTTTTTTCTTCCTCGGTCTGTCCCAAGGCCCGCCGCGAAGCTCGATCGACCGAGGAGGAGGACCCGCGGCTGGCGTGGGTCGGAAGAGGGCCGCTGGCCCTCTTTTCTTTTGTGGAGGCTGACGAGGAGATGAGCGGGCTGCGCGAACGGCTGCTCACGATGCTGGAACCGGTGGTGGTCGGCCTGGGCTACGAGCTCGTCGAGCTCGAGCACAAGGGACCGCTGCTCCGGCTCTACATCGACAAGGCGGACGGTGTGGCGGTCGAGGACTGCGAGCGCGTCAGCAAGGGCGTCTCGGCGTTCCTCGACTGCGAGGATCCGATCAGCGGCCACTACACGCTGGAGGTCTCCTCGCCGGGCTTCGACCGGCCGCTGCGCACGCCGGCGCATTTCCTCGCCCACGCGGGGAAGCGCGCCAAGCTCGAGCTCGCCACGCCGCTCGACGGGCGGCGACGGTTCACCGGCATCCTGGTCGGCATGGAAGGAGACGCGATCGTGATCGAAGTCGATGGTCGGAACTGGAACATCCCGCACGGCGCGCTCGAGCGCGCTCGGCTCGTCGGATGACGCGCCGCGCCACGCAAAGAATCCCGGAATCCAAGACATCAGGTGAGACGATGAACAAAGAGATCCTACTGGTCGCCGATGCCGTCTCGAACGAGAAGGGCGTCGAGCGCGAGATCATCTTCGAGGCCATCGAGGCCGCCCTCGCCTCGGCGACGCGCAAGAAGCACGGCGGCGAGATCGACGCGCGGGTCGCGATCGATCGCGAGACCGGCGAGTACAAGACCTGGCGCCGCTGGGCGGTGTGCGCCGATGACGCGGTGCTGGAAGCGCCCGACCGCGAGCTGCGGTTGATGGACGCCATCGACGTCAAGCCCGACTCCGTGGTCGGCGACTTCATCGAGGAGCCGATGGAATCGGTCGGGTTCGGCCGGATCGCGGCCCAGACCGCCAAGCAGGTCATCGTGCAGAAGGTGCGCGAGGCCGAGCGTGCCCAGGTCGTCGACGCCTACAAGGACCGGATCGGGCAATTGGTCACCGGCATCGTCAAGCGCGTCGAGCGCGGCAACGTCTACGTGGACCTGGGTGGCAACGCCGAGGCCTTCATCGCCCGCGAGGAGATGATCCTGCGCGAGGCGGCCCGTCCCGGCGACCGCATCCGCGGCTACCTGCGCGACGTGCGCACCGAGCCGCGCGGCCCGCAGCTGTTCGTGTCGCGCACCTCGCCCGAGTTCCTCAAGGAGCTGTTCAAGCTCGAGGTGCCGGAGGTCGGCCAGGGCCTGATCGAGATCAAGGCCGCGGCCCGCGACCCGGGCGCGCGCGCCAAGATCGCGGTCCATAGCCACGACCAGCGCATCGACCCGGTCGGCGCTTGCGTCGGCATGCGCGGTTCGCGCGTCCAGGCGGTCTCCAACGAGCTCGCCGGCGAACGCATCGACATCATCGTGTGGGACGAGAACCCGGCCCAGTTCGTGATCAACGCGATGTCGCCCGCCGAGGTCAGCTCGATCGTCGTCGACGAGGAGCGCCACTCGATGGACATCGCGGTCGAGGAGGACAAGCTGTCGCTCGCCATCGGCCGCGGCGGCCAGAACATCCGCCTCGCCTCGCAGCTCACCGGCTGGGAGCTGAACGTGATGTCGACCCAGGACGCCGAGGCCAAGTCCGAGGCCGAGCAGACCAAGCTCAAGCTGATGTTCATGGAATCGCTGGACGTCGACGAGGAGGTCGCGGTGATCCTGGTGCAGGAGGGCTTCTCGAGCATCGAGGAGCTGGCCTACGTGCCGACCGGCGAGCTGCTGCAGGTCCAGGAGTTCGACGCCGGCGTGGTCGAGGAGCTGCGCAGCCGCGCCCGCGACGTGCTGCTGACGCAGGCCATCCAGACCGAGGAGGAGATCGAGTCGGCCGACCCGGCCGCCGACCTGCTCGAGCTGGAGGGCATGGACGAGGCGCTGGCCCACGTGCTGGCCGCCAAGGGCATCCGCACCCGCGAGGACCTCGCCGACCAGGCGGTGGACGACCTGCTGGAGATCGAGGGCATGGACGGCGATCGCGCGGCCAAGCTGATCATGGCGGCGCGTGCCCATTGGTTCGCCGAAGCACAGTGAGCGCGTGACGCGCGGCTGGGAGAGTTAGCAGATGGCTGAGAACACGGTTCGACAGTTGGCCGAGGTGCTGAAGCAGCCCGTCGACAAGCTGCTCGCGCAGCTCGCGGACGCGGGGCTCGGCGGCATCGCCAGCGAAGACGCGGTGATCAACGACGACCAGAAGATGCAGCTGCTCACCCACCTGCGCAAGGCGCACGGCAAGGGCGACGTCACCATCGCCAACCGGCCGAGCAAGGTCACCTTGCAGCGCCGCGAGAAGCAGGAGATCCGCGTCAGCGGCGCGGTCCAGGGCCGCCCCAAGACGGTCGCGGTCGAGGTCCGTTCCAAGAAGACCTACGTCAACCGCGAGGTGCTGCTGGCGGAGGAGCAGGCCAAGGCCGCCGAGACCGCCAAGGCTCGCGAGGCCGCCGACACCGAGCGCGCCTCGCGCGAGCAGGCCGAGGCCGAGGCCCGGCGCCGCATCGAGGACGCCAACCGTCGCGCGCTCGCCGACCAGGAGGACAAGCGCAAGACCGACGAGGAGCGGCGTCGCAAGGATGCCGAGGACTCCAAGTCCCGCGCCGAGGAGACCGAGCGCAAGAAGGCCCAGGCCGAGGTCCAGCGCCAGTCGCTCGAGGACGAGAAGAAGCAGCAGAAGGGACCGACCAAGTACGGTCGCGCCGAGCTCCACGTCGCGGCCGGCGCCGCCAAGCGCAAGCCCCAGGCCAAGCGCCCGATGCGGCGCGGCGGCGGCGTCCAGGTCCAGGCCGCGGGCGGCGCCTTCGAGACGCCGGTCGGCCCGATCGTCCGCGAGGTCTCGATCCCCGAGACGCTGACCGTCGGCGAGCTGGCCGCCAAGATGGCGGTCAAGGGCGCCGAGGTCGTGAAGGCGCTGATGGGCCTGGGCGTGATGGCCACCATCAACCAGCCGATCGACCAGACCACCGCCGCGCTGGTGGTGGAGGAGATGGGCCACACGCCGAAGCTGTTGAGCTCGAACGAGCTCGAGGAGCGCGTGCTGGGCGAGGCCGAGACCGACGTCGAGGCGCTGCCGCGTCCGCCGGTCGTGACCATCATGGGCCACGTCGATCACGGCAAGACCTCGCTGCTCGACTACATCCGCACCACCAAGGTGGCGGCGGGCGAGGCGGGCGGCATCACCCAGCACATCGGCGCCTACGTGGTCGACACGCCCAAGGGCAAGGTCACGTTCCTCGACACCCCGGGCCACGCCGCGTTCACCGCGATGCGCGCCCGCGGCGCCAAGGTCACCGACATCGTGGTGCTGGTGGTGGCCGCCGACGACGGCGTCATGCCGCAGACCATCGAGGCCATCCAACACGCCAAGGCGGCCGAGGTCCCGATCATCGTCGCGATGAACAAGATGGACAAACCCGAGGCCGACCCGGACCGGGTCCGCAATGACCTGTCTCAGCACCAGATCATCCCCGAGGAGTGGGGCGGCGAGAACATCTTCGTCCAGGTCTCGGCCCGCACTGGCGCCGGCGTCGACAAGCTGCTCGAATCGATCGTCGTGCAAGCCGAGGTGCTCGAGCTGCTGGCGCCGACCACCGGGCCGGCCGCCGGCGCGGTGGTCGAGTCGTCGCTCGAGAAGGGCCGCGGCGCGGTCGCGACCGTGCTGGTCCAGAAGGGCACCCTGCGCAAGGGCGACATCGTGCTGGCCGGCACCGAGTTCGGCCGGGTCCGCGCCATGTACGACGGCACGGGCCAGCCGGTGGACGAGGCCGGGCCTTCGGTCCCGGTCCAGATCCTCGGCCTGTCGGGTGTCCCGTCGGCGGGCGACGACATGGTGGTGCTGACCGACGAGCGCAAGGCACGCGAGGTCGCGATGTTCCGCGCCAACAAGCTGCGCGACGTGAAGCTCGCCAAGCAGGCGACCAAGCTGCACGAGGCCTTCGCCAACATCGGTCAGGGTGAGGCGCGGCTGCTCAACATCCTGGTCAAGGCCGACGTCCAGGGCTCGTCGGAGGCGCTCACCGATTCGCTCAACGCGCTCGGCAGCGACGAGGTCAAGGTCAAGGTCATCGCCAGCGGCGTCGGCGGCATCACCGAGTCCGACGTCAACCTGGCCGCGACCTCCAAGGCGATCCTGATCGGCTTCAACGTCCGCGCCGACGCCACCGCGCGGCGCATGATCCAGGAGCTGGGGCTCGACGTCCGCTACTACAGCATCATCTACGAGGTGCTGGACGAGGTGAAGGCGGCGCTGAGCGGCATGCTCGCGCCCGAGACCAAGGAGCAGATCGTCGGCTTGGCCCAGGTCCGCGAGGTGTTCCGCTCCTCGAAGATGGGCGCGGTCGCCGGCTGCCTGGTGGTCGACGGCTTCGTCAAGCGCAACAACCCGATCCGCGTGCTGCGCGACAACGTCGTGATCTTCCAGGGCGCGCTCGAATCGCTCAAGCGCTTCAAGGACGACGCTTCCGAGGTCCGTGCCGGCACCGAGTGCGGCATCGCGGTCAAGGACTACAACGACGTCCGGGTCGGCGACCAGATCGAATGCTACGAGCGGGTGACGGTCACCCGCACGCTCTGAGCCATGCCCAAGGAGTTCCCGCGCAGCCGGCGCGTCGGTGAGCAGCTCCAGCGCGAGCTGGCCGAGCTCGTCCGCGACGAGCTCGGCGACCCGCGGGTTCGGGGCGTGACCATCACCGGCGTGGATTGCGCCAAGGACCTCTCGCACGCGCGGGTCCACTTCTCGCTGTTGGGCGGCGACCACGCCGCCGCCGGCAAGGCGCTCAACGGCGCCGCCGGCGCGCTCTACCACGCGCTCAAGGCGCGCCTCCACATGCGCGCCATCCCGTCGCTGAGCTTCCATTTCGACGACAGCCTGGAGCGCGGCGCGCACATCGAGTCGCTGATCCAGCGTGCGCTCAGCGAGGACGCCGAGCACCTCCACGACGAGAGCGAATGACCGAGGGCTCGCAGCAGCGGTCGCGCTTCGACCGCGACGTCGACGGGATCCTGCTGCTCGACAAGCGCGTCGGCGTGACCTCGAACCGGGCGCTGCAGGAAGCCCGCACGCTCTACCGGGCCAAGCGCGGCGGCCACACCGGCAGCCTCGACCCGCTCGCCACCGGCCTGCTGCCGCTGTGCTTCGGCGAGGCCACCAAGTTCGCCGGACACCTGCTCGATTCCGACAAGCGCTACGAGGTGGTGGCGGCGCTCGGCGCGGCGACCGACACCGGCGACCGGGAAGGCGAGGTCATCGCCACCGCGCCGGTCCCGGCGCTCGACGCGACCACCCTCGACGCCGCGCTCGCCCGGTTCCTGGGCGAGATCGAGCAGGTCCCGCCGATGTACTCGGCGCTCAAGCGCGACGGCGTGCCGCTCTACAAGCTCGCCCGGCGCGGCGAGCAGGTCGAGCGCGCGGCGCGCCGGGTCACGATCCGTGCCCTCGAACGGGTGGCGATGGACCGGGGCGCGCTGACCCTCAAGGTCCACTGCTCGAAGGGGACCTACGTGCGGACCCTGGTCGAGGACTTGGGTCAGGCGCTCGGCACCCGCGCCCATGTCGCCGAGCTGCGCCGCACCGCGGTCGGCCCGTTCGGCCCCGCGGGGCTGGTCACGGCCGCGCAGCTGGCGTCGCTGGCGGGCGACCTGGTCGCGCTCGACGCGCTGCTGCTGCCGATGGACGCGGGCCTCGGCGACCACCCCGAGGTGCGTCTGGGGCCGGATGCCGCGAACTTCTTCCGTCACGGGCAGGCGGTCCAGAGCGCGGTCGGCGCCGAGGGCACGGTCCGGGTCTACGGCCCGGCCGGCTTCCTGGGCCTCGCCCACCGCCACCGCCACGGGGGCATCGAGCCTCGCCGGCTGGTCGCCAGCCCCCGGAAAGCCCCGCCACCGGCCTGATTCTCAAGGTTTTTTCCTTGTGGGGCGCGCGGTCGGTCCGTAGAATACGCGCCTCCCAAAACGACCCCCACGACAGATCGATCGATCGGAGCCCCAATGCCTCTCACCTCGCAGCAGAAGCAGGAGATCGTCAGCAAGTTCGGCACCAAGAACGGCGACACGGGTTCGCCCGAGGTGCAGGTCGCGCTGCTCTCCGCACGCATCAACGAGCTCACCGGACACTTCTCGACGCACAAGAAGGACCACCACTCGCGGCAAGGCCTGCTCAAGATGGTCAACGAGCGCCGCCAGATGCTGGACTACCTCCGCAACAAGGACGCGACCCGCTACCAATCCCTGATCGAGAAGCTCGGTCTCCGCAAGTGATGCTGCACCTCTTCGTACCGAAGAGCTGCTGAACGAGGAAGAGTGCTGATGAAAGTCACCAAGAGTTTCAAGTACGGCGACCACGAAGTGACCCTCACGACCGGCGAGATCGCGCGCCAGGCTGATGGCGCGGTGGTCGTCGGCATGGGCGACACGATGGTGCTGGTCACCGCGGTCGTCTCCAAGCGCGAAGGCATGGTCCGGGACTTCTTCCCGCTGACCGTCGACTACCAGGAGAAGTTCTTCGCCGGCGGCCGCATCCCCGGTGGCTTCTTCAAGCGCGAAGGGCGTCCGACCGAGAAGGAGACGCTCACCTGTCGTCTGATCGACCGCCCGATCCGCCCGCTGTGGCCCGAGGAGTTCCGTACCGAGGTCCAGATCATCGCGACCGTGATCTCGGTCAACCCCGAGATCGACCCCGACATCCCGGCGATGATCGGCGCCTCGGCGGCGCTCTCGATCTCCGGCATGCCGTTCCAGGGCCCGATCGGCGCGGCGCGCGTCGGCTACCTGGACGGCGAGTACGTCCTCAACCCGACCGCCACCCAGCTCAAGGCCTCGCAGCTCAACCTCGTCGTCGCCGGCACCCGCAAGGGCGTGATGATGGTCGAGTCCGAGGCCTCGGGCCTCGCCGAGGACGTGATGCTCGGCGCGGTGCTGTTCGGCCACGAGCGGATGCAGGCCGCCATCAAGGCGATCGACGAGCTCAAGGCGCAGGTCGGCAAGCCGGCCATCGCCTGGACCCCGGCCGCCAAGGTCGAGGGTGTGGAGGAGGCCGTCAAGGCGGCGTTCCTCAAGCCGGTGGTGGACGCCTTCGCGCTCCGCGAGAAGCAGGCCCGTCAGCAGCAGCTCGCGTCGCTCAAGCGCCAGGCGGTCGAGAAGTTCGGCAGCGGCGATGAGCCGCAGTTCCCGGCCGACGCGGTCGCCACCGCCTACGGCAACCTCGAGTACGTGACGATGCGCGAGATGGTGCTGGCCGGCAAGGCCCGCATCGACGGCCGCGACCACAAGACCGTGCGCCCGATCGACATCAAGGTCGGCGTGCTGCCCCGCGCCCACGGCTCGGCGCTGTTCACGCGCGGCGAGACCCAGGCGATCGTGGCCGCCACGCTCGGCACCGGCCGCGACGCGCAGATCATCGACGATCCGGTCGCGGGTGAATGGAAGGATCCGTTCATGCTGAACTACAACTTCCCCCCCTACTGCACCGGCGAGACCGGTCGCGTCGGGTCGCCGCGGCGCCGAGAGATCGGCCACGGCCGCCTCGCCAAGCGCGGCGTGGTGGCGGTGATGCCGGACATGACGACCTTCCCGTACGTGATCCGCGTGGTCTCCGAGATCACCGAGTCGAACGGCAGCTCGTCGATGGCCTCGGTCTGTGGCACCTCGCTGGCGCTGATGGACGCCGGCATCCCGATCAAGGCCCCGGTCGCCGGCGTGGCGATGGGCCTGATCAAGGAAGGCGACCGCTACGCGGTGCTGACCGACATCCTCGGCGACGAGGACCACCTCGGCGACATGGACTTCAAGGTCGCCGGCACCAAGGACGGCGTCACCGCCCTCCAGATGGACCTCAAGATCGACAGCATCGACGCCGAGATCATGAAGGCGGCGCTGGCCCAGGCGAAGGAAGGCCGGCTCCACATCCTCGGCGAGATGAACAAGGTGATCTCGGCCTCGCGCGTCGAGATGTCCGAGTACGCGCCGCGTATCATCACGATGAAGATCGACACCGACCGCATCCGCGACGTGATCGGCAAGGGCGGCGTCGTGATCCGCGGCCTGCAGGAAGAGACCGGCACCACCATCGAGGTCGAGGACGACGGCACCATCCGCATCGCCTCGGTCGACCGCGCCGCCGGCGAGGCCTGTCGCAAGCGCATCGAGCAGATCACCGCCGACGTCGAGGTCGGGGCGGTCTACGAGGGCAAGGTCGCCAAGCTCATGGACTTCGGCGCGTTCGTCACGATCATGCCGGGCCGCGACGGCCTGGTGCACATCTCGCAGATCAGCCACGAGCGCGTCGAGCGCGTCTCGGACGTGCTGAAGGAAGGCGACACCGTGAAGGTGATGGTGCTCGAGGTCGACAAGCAGGGCCGCGTGCGGCTCAGCATGAAGGCCGTCGACAACGCCTGATCTGGCGTCTCGAAGGTAGAAGCACGAAGGGCCCGCGAGGGCCCTTCGTCGTTCCGGGGCGACGGAACCCGGTATCCGAAGGAGGCCGGGTCTCCTTGTTCGGCGGCGAGGCGGGACGCGTCGGAGAACCTCGACCTTTTTCCCCCGCTCCCGAAGGCGGGGGCGAGGGGGATGCGGCCGTGAAGTTCAGCCGACGATGACCTCCGCCTCCAAGCGCTTGGTCCCCACCAACGAGCCGCTGATCAAGCAGCCCTTCTCGGCCTTCTCCAGCAGACTCTTCCAGCGTTCGACCGCCACCCCCGCCGGCACCGCGAGCCGCGCTCTGACCGTGAAGCCGGTGAAATAGGAGGCCTTCTCCGGCCGGTCGAGCGTCCCCTCGACCGTGATCTCCAGCGAGCGCCATTCGAGCTTGGCGGCGCGCGCCACGGCGCGGAGGGTCAGCAGGAAGCAGTCGGCGAGCGCGGCGCAGAGCAGCGTCTCCGGCGACCAGCGATCGCCCGGGCCGTCGAACTCGACGGGCGGCGCCGAGACGAGCGCCGGGAGCCCGGGGCTGGTGAGCGTCACCTCGCCGGTGGCGCCGCTGGACGCGGCGACCGTGTAGCGATGGGGGTAGGGGTGCATAGGGTCCTCCTGATGTGATCAACATCGCTATCTGTTCCCCCCTTCCGCAGGAAGGGGGCCAGGGGGATGCCGTCACCCGGCTCAACCCGTCGGCGCGAGCGCCGCTGCGAGGGACTTCGCGATCGGCCGCGCCTTCATCAGCTCGAACCCGCGTTCCGCCATCCGCTGGCGGCCGGTGGGATCGGCGAGCAACGCCCGGGCCCGTTCGACCAGCTGCCGGTAGTCCGCGAACGCCACGCCGCCCTCGAGCGCGGCGACCTCGGCCGGATCGGCACCGGGCTCGGACAGCACCGCGCAGCGGTTCGCGAGCAGGTAGGAGACGCGCACCATCTCCAGCACCTTGGCCTCGTAGAAGTGGCAGTTGAGCTGCAGGCGCGCGCGGCTGATCAGGTCATCGCGCGCCGCGCCGTAGGCGCCGAAGGCCGCGAGCACCCGTAGGCCCGTGTCCTGCATCGCTTGCAGCACGCGCTTGCGGCGGTCGTTGAGCGAGCCGATGAACAGCACGTCGATGTCGCAGACCATCGCCGGGCGGATGCGGGTCAGGCAGGGCGCATAGCCGATCGGCAGCACGCGCTCGACCGTGACGCCGAGCGCGGCCAGCGCCGCGGCGTTGCGCGGGCTGTAGTCCCACACCCGGTGGCGGCGGAACAGCTCGACCAGCTCGGGCTTGAACCAGGCCGAACCCATCTCCACCTGCTCGAGGTTGTAGAGGATCGCGTCCGGCGCGAGCGCGAGCGAGAACTGAGGGAGCAGGTTCGAGCCCAACACCAGATGCTGGTGGCCGGGCAGATCCGCTTCGGTGGTCAGCACCGCCTCATGCCCGAGCTCGATCAGCCCATCGCGCAGCGTCTCGGCGACCTCGGCGAAGGCCTGGGAATGCAGGTAGCCCGGCGGGGAGACGATGGTGACGGCGAACTTCATCGCAGCGCCGTCAGCTCAGGCTTTCTTCACGAACTCGGACTTCAAGCCCATCGCACCGATGCCTTCGATGCGGCAGTCGATGTCGTGGTCGCCGTCCACTAGGCGGATGCCCTTCACCTTGGTCCCGACCTTGACCACCGAGGACGAGCCTTTGACCTTGAGGTCCTTGATCACCGTGACCGTATCGCCGTCCTTGAGCTCGTTGCCGAAGGCGTCGCGGACCAGGCGGGCGGCCACGGGGGCCGCGCCCGCCGCGCTCGGCGACCACTCGTGGGCGCACTCCGGGCAGACCAGCAGCGCGCCGTCCTGGTAGGCGAACTCGCAGCGGCACTTGGAGCAGGGCGGCAAGGCGGACATCGGGGTCCCCGGGAGGTCAGGCGGCGCGGATTATCGCAGAATCACGGCATGCTGCCGGACCAGCGCGGACCTGACCGGCTCCCGACCACCCCTGGCGGAGCGGACCGTGGATGTTGAAGTCCTGATCGTCGGCGCCGGTCCCACCGGGCTGATGCTCGCCAACCAGCTCGGCCGCCGCGGCGTGCGCGCGCTGATCGTCGACCGGCACGGCGGTCCGTCGCTGCAGACCCGCGCGCTGGGCGTGCAGGCGCGCTCGATGGAGATCTACGCCAAGCTCGGGCTCGCCGAGCGCGCGCTCGCGCTCGGCACGCCGGGCAGCGGCGCCAACCTGTGGGCCGAGGGTCGGTTGACGGCCCACGTGCCGATCGGCGCGGCCGGCAGCGGCCTGACCCGCTTCCCGTTCATCCACATCCTGGGCCAGGACGACAACGAGCGGATCATGGGTGAACGGCTCAGCGATTGGGGGCTCGCCGTGCAGTGGAACACCGAGCTCGTGGGCATCGAGCAGCATCCCGACCACGTGGTGGTCTCGCTCGAGGGCGCCGATCGCGCGGCGCGGACGCTGGGGGTGGCCTGGGTCGCGGGCTGCGACGGCGCGCGCAGCGCGGTGCGCGAGCTCTGCGGCATCGGCTTCCCGGGCGCGCCCTACGAGCACGTGTTCTTCGTCGCCGACGTGGTGGCGACCGGCGCGATGGTGCCGGCCGAGCTCAACGTCTACCTCTGGAAGCAGGGCTTCCACCTGTTCTTCCCGATGCGCGGCCAGGACCACTGGCGCATCGTCGGCATCCTGCTGCCCGAGCTCCGCGGCCGCGACGAGGTCGGGTTCGAGGACCTGCTGCCCTCGGTGCGCGGCGAGGCCGGGACGGCGCTCCAGTTCCGGGCCTGCAGCTGGTTCTCGACCTACCGCATCCACCACCGCGCGGCCGCGCGCTTCCGCGACCGGCGCTGCTTCCTGCTCGGCGACGCCGCCCACGTCCACAGCCCGGTCGGCGCGCAAGGCATGAACACCGGCCTGCAGGACGCCTACAACCTGGCCTGGAAGCTGGCGCTGGTGGTCCAGGGCCGCGCGCGCCGACGCAATGCTGCTCGATTCCTACGAATCCGAGCGCATGCCGGTGGCCGAGCGCCTGCTCAACACCACCGACCAAGGGTTCAAGCTGGTGGTCTCCGACACCTGGATCGCGGGCCTGCTGCGGACCAAGGTGATCGCGCGGCTCGCGGCGTTCGCGATGCGCATCGAAGCGGTCCAGCGCGCCGCGTTCCGGGTGGTCTCGCAGCTCGGCATCCACTACCGCGGCGGGCCGCTCTCGTCGTCGGTCGGGTCGATGCCGCGCGGCGCGCCGCGGGCCGGCGACCGCTTCCCGTGGCTCACGCTGCGCTTCGCGCCCGACGGCCCGCTCGAGGACGGTTTCGAGCACCTCGACGACACCTGCTTCCACCTGCTGGTGATCGGCCAGCCCGGGCCCGCCGCTTCGCTAGTGGGGCTCGGTGGGCTGGCGAAGGTCCACGTCCTGCCGAGCGATGCGGTGAACCTGGCCGCGTTCGCGAGCGCGAAGGTCCCCTCGCCGTCGTTCTATCTGATCCGGCCCGATGGGTACATCGGCCTCTGCGGTCGCGCGCCGGACCCGGCGGCGATCGCGCGCTACGCCAAGGGACGCTTGCGGCTGGGGTAGGCCCCCGTGCCCCTGCAGCCGGCGGCCGCGGCGCAGAGCGCGATCAGGACCGCGGCCCGGGCGAGACCGGTCGGCGAGCTCAGGGCGGCGGCGCGAACTGGCACTCGGCGCGCAGCGACGCGGGCGCCATCTCGGGCGGCAGGTCGGTGAAGCAGGTCCAGTCGCTGTACTCGTCCTCTGGCGCCTGGCGGCTCCAGACGATCACGCGGCCCACGAGCTGCGCGGGCTCGTTGAACACGACGACCAGGGTGCCGCCCGGCTGCACCTGCAGCTCATAGCCCTTGCCGCGCGCTTGGTCGCCCATGGCGAGATCCTCGAGGGTGTCGGGGTAGCGGCCCATATCCACGTAGCGCATCTCGCTCTGGGCCCGCGCGTTCATGAACAGCGCCGTGCCGCCGTTGATGATGGCGCGCTGCTGGTAGGTGAGGAAGGTCGGGATCGCGCTGGCGGCGACCACGCCGACCACCGTCACCACGATCAGCAGGATGATCATCCCGCCACCGCCGCCGGTGGTCGGGACCGGCGCGCCGCGCCCGGTGAGCGCCCCGAGCATGACGAAGAACACCGGCAGCGCCACGAACACGACGGCCAGCAGCAGCAGGACCTCGGGCAGGCCGAGGCCGGATCCGCCGCCGTCGGCGCCCCCGAGCAGCCACCGGTAGTACGAGAGGAGGGCGTCGAACATGGCGAGTGCCTCCACCGGGCCCATGCCGCAGCCCGTGCCGGATGCTGCCACCGGCGGTCGCTGGTCGGCAAGCGCGCTGGCCCGCGATGGCCTGGGGTATGCTCCGGACCGAGACGAGAGCCACGAGCGCGGGGGCCATGGCGCACGACGTCTTCATCAGCTACTCGTCCAACGACAAGCCGATCGCCGATGCGCTGTGCGCAGGGCTGGAGGCCAACGGCGTGCGGGTCTGGATCGCGCCGCGCGACATCGTGCCGGGCGTGGCCTGGGGCGAGGCGATCGTCGACGGCATCTCCGCCAGCAAGCTGATGGTGGTGGTGTTCTCGGATGCCTCGAACCGCTCGCAGCAGGTGCTGCGCGAGGTCGAGCGCGCCGTCAACAAGGGCATCGGCATCATCCCGTTCCGCATCGAGGACGTGGCGCCGACCAAGTCGATGGAGTACTTCCTGAGCAGTCCGCACTGGCTGGATGCGCTGTCGGCGCCGCTCGAGCGGCACATCGACGAGCTCACCCAGACCGTGCGCGTGCTGCTGCAGAGCAAGGTGGTCCAGCCCGAGCCGGTCGCGCGACCGCGGGTGGTGGCCGCCGAGCCCGGGCCGCGGCCGACGGTCGCGCCCGACGACTGGTACCACCGCGAGGGGGGATGGCTGAAGCGGTTCCTGGCGATGTTCGATGACCGATGACCTCGGTCGAGGAGGAGCGATGGCGGACGACAAAGCGACCAAGGGCGGGATGATCGACTTCGAGGCGAGCGTCTTGGCGCGCGCCAAGCTCAACGATGCCGACGCGCTGGCGACGATGTTCAAGCAGTTCGTGTCGGAGGACGAGACGGTGATCGCCACCGAGTACCTGGGCACCGACGGCATGTGGGGCATGGGCACCCACAGCTTCGGTTGCCTGACCAACCGCCGGGTCGGTACGCTCCGGGTCGGGGCCTTCGGCGAGGTGGTCTACCAGGACGGTTACCTCGAGCACCTCACCAGCATGGTGGTCTGGCAGCCCTCCAAGCTCGGGCTCTACGTCTGGTCGTTCTTCCTGTTGCTGTTCGCGATCGGCACCTTCGGCCTGGCGCTGCTGCTGTTCCCGTTCATGGTCAAGACCTACTACCGCTTCAACAAGTGCGGCCTGGTGTTCGTGGTGCGCGAGGGCGTGTCGGTGTACATGTTCACCAACCGCAAGCTGCTGACCCGCGCCAACGCGCTCTATCGAGCGACCGTGATGCACCGTGAGAAGCGGGCGCGCGCGACGGGGTGAAGCAGGCCCGGATCCCTCGACGCCGTCTGGGTCAGACGCCCTTGGGGCGGCGACCGGCGAACAACGCGTTGTAGACCGTCGACGGGATGCAGAAGTGCGTGATGCTCACCAAGGCGGCGACCAGGATCAGCGGCACGCCTAACGCGTATCCGACCAGCGTGGACCCCACGTGGAAGGCCCAGCCGGTGGCCAGGAGCCAGGCGGTCGCCACCCCGCAGGCGAAGCGCCGCTGCGGTCCCTGGTGCGGCAGGGGCCGCGTGCCGGTCAGGTAGCGCGCGCCGTGGTTGTACAGCAGGTCGAACGGATGGAAGGGCAGCAGCGCACCTAGGAAGGCGGTGCCCGCCGACGCCCAGAGGATGACGGGCGACTGCAGCGCGACGCCCAGTGCCATGAAGGAAGCGCACAAGGCCGGCGACCAGCGCAGCCAGGGTGCCAGCTCGTCGAGCGCGGCGTCGTCGAGGTCGCAGAAGCCCTGCGCTTCGAGGCGTTCGCGGATGGAGGTGCTGACCGTCATCGCATCCTCCTCAGCGATCGATGGAACAGCAGGGTCGGGGGACCGATGCGGACCGGCTCGCACCGACGCTCACGGGCATTGCGCCACGACGGACCGCGTCCCGCCGAGCGGCCGGTGAGGCCGGGCCATGGTCAGGTGCGTCCTTCTCGCCATAGCATGATGGCAAGCCCGCCAGCGATCGCGCTCGCGATCGCGCTCGCCCAGACCGGGACGAACACTCCATCGACCGTGACTGGCCAAGCCAGCATGACCCTGAGCAGGTGAACGAGAGCGACGAGCGCAAATACGACGACCGCGATCGTAGTGAATGGTTTCATGAACAGTTGCTCCTTACTATCCACGCAGTTCGATGCCGCAGCTGCGGCAATGCTTGGGGTTGAATGCGCGACCGAGGTACTCATCGCAAGCGGGGCAGCGCCAGTTTCGACCGTGGAAGGTCACCCAGCCGATGGCGATGACGACGAGAACGGTCGGGCCGAGGACCGCTCCGGAGAGCCCGAAGTAGGTGGCGTTGTCCTCGATGAACGGGAGCGGCATCATCACAGCGAAGAGGAGCACGATCATGATGAGCTGCTTCCGCAGCCGTTTCGCGTAGGCATCCTTGAATGCGGTTCGCTGCTGGTCGGTGTACTGCATGGTCTTTCCTTCGCGCGGCTCAACGCTGGCGCTCACCCGCGCCGGAGGTGGGCGCTTCGGCCGCGGTAGGCGGCTGGTGGAGCGGTTTTTTAGGTGGCGCTGGTTCGCCGCCTTTGGTGCCGATCTCGAACTCGTCGCCCATGGCGTTGCCGTAGGTGAGATAGCAATCACGCTTACAAGGTCCATAGACGCCAATGTGGTACCGCCCCGGCCCTGCTGATTCTCCAAAGGAGCCGCGACGATCCCAAGAGAAATGCAGAGTCGCGCGAGGGTCGAAGCTCATGGTCCGTGATGCGCAAGTCACCTGGTCTCCACACAGCAGATTGCGCGAGAACACAACCGACCCGTGTTCGTGCCGTTCAACAAGTACTCGGTCTATCTCATACGATCTGTCAGCGATATTTGTCACATGAATCTGAATAGGCAGCGTCGAATATGGGCTGATGTCGTGGACCACGACGGAAAAAACGGTAGGCAACACTGTCGCGACCACCGCGGGCGCAGCAACAAACGCCACGACCAGGAATGCCTTGCGCCGACTCATAGCGCCACCTAGCGCAAAGTAGGCCGCATAGATGCGGCGGTCGATCGGCGACGAAACGCGGCAAAACACGGCAGCATGTTCGTGGCCTCTTGATCCGACTCCGGTGGGAGTCGGTATACCACGGGACCCCCGCCTGGGGAAAAGCCGCAGCGCTAATCGAGCCGCGGCCCCAAGTAATCGCGGACCCGCCGCTCCGTCCAGACCTTCCATCCCGCGAATCCCAAGCCCTCTGCGAACCCCGTGTGCCCGCCGTGTTCAGCAAGTTCGAACACGGTGGTGGGGGAGAGTTCCGATGCGGTCGGCACCACACCCGGGCTCATGAACGGGTCGTCGGCGGCGTGGATGATCAGCGTGGGCGTGCGGATGCCGGGCAGGAACTGCCGGCTCGAGCAGCGCGTGTAGTAGTCGTTCGCGTCACGGTAGCCGTGCAGCGGCGCGGTGAACGCGTCGTCGAACTCGGCGAACGTCGTGAGGTGCTCGAACGGCGGGGGAGCGAAGCCCGCCACACCGACCGCGAGCTTGCGCTTGACCGAGTTCTTGAGCCGGCGCATCAAGCGGTACTGGTAGAGCTTCGCGAAGCCCGTGTCGATGGCGCGCGCGCACTCGCCTAAGTCGAACGGCACCGAGATCGCGACCGCGGCCTGGAGGCGCTCGGCATCGGCCGTCTCGCCCAAGTACTTGAGCAGCGCGTTGCCACCCAACGAGAACCCGACCGCGGCCAGCGGCACGCCCGGTTCGCGTGCGCGCAGCAGGTCCAGGAACACCTTCAGGTGCTCCCAATCGCCGGAGTGGTAGGCGCGCGGCAAGCGGTTCGGCACGCCCGAGCAGCCGCGGAAGTGCAACAACACCGCGCGCCAGCCGGTGGCATGCAAGGCATGCAGCATCCCAGACGCATAAGGGCTCTTGATGTTCCCTTCGAGCCCGTGCAGCAGCACGACGATTGGGCCGGTTTTGCGCGGGGTCCAATCGGCGTGCACGAAGTCGCCGTCTGGCAACTCCACGACCTCGCGCCGCAAGGGCAGCCGCTGGGGGCGGCGGACGAGGTTGGGGAGGATGGTCTGCAGGTGGCGATCGCGCAGCCACCACGGCGGATCGAACGCGGCGCGGACCAGGCGGCCGGTCGCGGCACCGTCGCCCCTCATTCGGGGTCGCGCTTGCCGCTGACGAAGCGCTTGAACACCTCGTCTTGCACTGCGCGCAGGCGCTGGTAGTTCTTCTGGGCGATGCCGAGCGCGAGCTCGACCGGGTCGTGGCCGACCGCGCCCTTGACGCGCTCGCGCAGGTCGCGCTGCTGGGACATGAACAAGCCCATCGACTGCTCGAGGTACTTGCCGGCGATGCCCTGCATCTGCCCGCCGTAGGACTGGATGAGGTGGGTCAGGAACTCGCGCGACAGCAGCGGGTCGCCACCCAGCGCTTCCTGCTCGGCGATCACCTGCAGCAGGATGGCGTTGGTGATGTCGGCCTGGGTCTGCTGGTCGAGCACCCGGAACTCGACGCCGTCCACCACCAGCTTGCGGACCTCGGCGAGCGTGATGTACTGGCTCTCCTCGGTGTCGTAGAGGCGCCGGTTCGGGTACTTCTTGATGATCCGCGGCTCGGCGCCGGAGGGCACATCGGTTGGCGCAGCCTTCGACTGGGCCACTGCCGCGCTGGCGTCCACCACGGCCGGGCTGTTCCTCGGAGGATTGATCTTCATCAGGCGTCCACGTCCGAGCGGTTCTTGACCAGGTCGTCCACCACGCCCGGGTCGGCAAGGGTGGTGGTGTCGCCGAGGTTGCTGGTGTCCCCTTCGGCGATCTTGCGCAGGATACGCCGCATGATCTTGCCGGAGCGCGTCTTGGGCAGCCCGGGCGCCCATTGGATGGCCTGGGGCGTGGCGATCGGCCCGATCAGGCGCCGGACGGTCGCGACCAGCTCCTTCTTCAGGGCGTCGGTGGGGGTAGCGCCGAGCTTGAGGGTCACGAACGCGTAGAGGCCCTCGCCCTTGATGTCGTGCGGGACC
>Ga0247727_10001583_pt1 | contig 53565 bp, 43 predicted proteins | sample WisWelCaveWW1625_FD_202498 | JGI IMG/M metagenome (GOLD analysis project Ga0247727, IMG submission 202498) | Biofilm microbial communities from Wishing Well Cave, Virginia, United States - WW16-25 | ecosystem: Environmental > Aquatic > Deep subsurface > Groundwater > Cave microbial mat | place... | reverse complement strand
TTCTTGCTGAGCGTGATGGCACAAACGACAAACCATCTGATCCTGATCCAAGATGGTGCCAAGTATCACACCTCGAAAGCGATGCAGGAGTTCTTTGCCCAGCACACGGCGCGGCTGACGGTTTATCCGTTGCCCTCCTATTCGCCAGACTATAACCCGATCGAGGATTTGTGGCGCAACACCAAAAAAGATGCGACACATAACAAATATTGCGAACAGTTTCAAGAGGGGATTGGTTCAGTGGAGCACCCCTTGAACAAGTTTGCGCGCGACGCCTCGGCGCTGTTGCGAGTGTTTGGCCAATATGGCAAAGAACTCGGGTTGGCAACTCAACCGGCCAACTAATTTTCCAAAAGCAAACCTTAACCTCTATAGGACGCGCGTTTTGGGTTTTCCAACAACGTCCCAAGTTGCGCGAGATCATTCGCGTCAACGTATCCTTTGTCTTGAGCCATCGGTTCTCCTGACTTTGATTATAATCGCATTTGTCGTACTCAAGTGGAATGAAAAGCGCGCGGGATTTCCCTTCCACCTGTCACATTACATCACAATGCGTAGGAAGCGCTCTCTAGCGCGGCGTGTCGAACATTGCCAGACCCAGCGGCGTTAGAGAACGCCTTTCTACGCGCAGCTGTGTCACCTCTCCAAGATTTTTTGTTTTCAACCACCCCCACTATAATCCTTGCGACGAAAGATGCTTTGTCGGTTGCCATACAACCGCGCTCGATCGTTCGGGAAGTGCGTTGTGGTCAAATATGACGCAACGAACGCCAAAGCGGGCGATGGTTTCCATCGCCACACGGGGGAACCATCCGTAGGGGTGAATACGCGCGGGGAGCAATCCCGGACGCACGCGCGTTAGGGTCAAGCAGTGGGACCCGAACCCGTCAGCTAACTCCGTCGGCGTACCCTCTCCCGCCTTTATTTCGCACATGCCCGTCTCACGCGTTGCGCGTGTGACGGGTTTTATTTTTACTACACCCATCCTCATTGCGCGTTGCAATCCCCCGCGCACACGCGATATAATCTCCTCACCACATCTTTCCTCTTTCCAAATTTTTCCCGCCTATGAACACAAACCAAATCATCACCCGCGCGAAAAAACAAAACGTCCAGCTCATCCGCTTTTTGTATTGCGACAATAGCGGAATCATTCGCGGCAAAACGACGCACATTGATCGTCTTGCAGATCGCATCACACAAGGCATCGGTCTCGTGATGGGCATGCTGTCCATGACCGGCATGGATTTTCTCGCGCCCAACGCCACCTTCGGACCCGTCGGCGAAATTCGACTCGTAGCGGATCCCGAAACATTCACGTTGCTGCCCTACGCGCCGCGCAGCGCGCAAATGGTGTGCGACATGCTCACGCTCGACCACAAAGCCTCGGCGCTTGACCCACGCGCGTTTTTGAAACGCATGATCGCGCGCGGCGCGGCACGCGGCTTGTACTTTGACGCGGTATTTGAAAATGAATTTTATCTCGCGCGCAAAACGGAACACGGTTTCGAGGCGTTAGATCAATCGTTGTGCTTTAGCGCCATTGGCATGGACTCGGCGGAAAATGTGATGCAAGACTTGGTCGCGGCATTGACGGCGCAAGGATTGATCGTCGAACAATACATGCCCGAACTCGGACCCGGGCAGCAAGAGCTATCGATTCGGCACGCGTCCGCATTGCGCGCGGCGGACAATCAAATCACCTATCGCCAAACCGCGCGCGGGGTCGCACAGCAGCATGGTCTCATCGCCTCGTTCGCCCCCAAACCCTTTGCGAATCAAGCGGGCAGCGGCGCGCACATTCACTTGAGCGCGTGGAACAAAGCACATTCCAAAAATCTTTTTGCCCATACGCGCGACGCGAATGGTTTATCGCCCCTCGCGTATCAATTCATCGCGGGCGTGTTGGAGCATCTCCCCGCGCTGCTCGCGCTCACGACGCCAACGGTCAATTCGTATCGCCGTTTGCAGCCACACTTTTGGAGTTCCGCGTATACCGCGTGGGGCATTGAAAATCGCGAAGCCGCCGTGCGCGTGCCGACGCGTTACTGGGGCAATGAAATTGGGACAACAAACATTGAATTGAAAGCGAGTGATCCAAGCAACAATCCGTACCTCGCGCTGGGCGCGGTGCTTGCGGCTGGATTAGATGGCGTCGCGCGCACATTGGATCCGGGCGCGCCCGCTGATCAAGACCCAGGGAATTGGAGTGATGATGAACGCGCCGCGCGTCACATTCGCCGCTATCCAACTTCGCTCGCCGCTGCGTTGGACGAATTGGAACGCGATATGGTTTTGCAAAACGCGCTGGGCGCGCCGCTCGCGCGCGAATACCTCCTCGTCAAACGCGCGGAAGCGGAACATTTCAAGGACAAGGGCGATGAGTACGAGATTGAGAATCATTTTTTCAAATACTAACCATGAACCTCGACTCGATCCCCATCCTCGATCATCACTGCCATTCGCTCTTGCGCGCGCAACCGACGCGCGCGGACGAATGGCGCAAATTTTTTACCGAATCGTACTATCCCGAAATTGCGCGCGAGCATGTGGCGCACACGGTTTTTTATCAATGGGCGCAGCGCGCGCTCGCGGGCTTTTACAACTGCGACGCGAACGACGACGCGATTTTGGAAAAACGGAGCGCGTACGATCTCGCCGCGCTGACGCAAAAAATAAACGCGGACGCCAACATTCGCGCGTGGCTCGTGGATTATGGTTATTCGACAACGCACACCTACGGACACGACGAATTGAAAACCATCGCGGGCGTGCGCGTAGAAAATGTGCTGCGTCTCGAACCACTGCTCGAGCAATTGATCCAGCAATCTGCTGAGCAAGCGTCCACATTCGACGCGCTGCACGAAGCGTTTGGCAATGCAATGGATAATTTGCGTGGCAATGGATATGTTTCGCTAAAGTCCATCCTCGCTTATCGCGTCGGTTTGCAAATTCAACCGACGACGCATGATGCGGCGCGCGCGGAATTTGGCGCATTACGCGAACGCGCGCAGCGTGATGGGAAATTGCGTTTGGACAACAAAACATTTTTGGATTATTTTATTCCACTCGCGGTTGAAATCGCGGCGCAGCAACAATTCCCGATTCAGTTTCACACGGGCTTTGGCGATCCCGATCAAGATTTGGCAATGGTCAATCCCGCGTTCCTGCGCCCGTTGTTTGAAGGTGAAAAATATCGCGGCGCGAAAATTGTTTTGCTGCACGCGTCGTATCCATACACGTGCACGCTCGGTTATCTCGCGTCCGTGTATCCAAACGTGTACGCCGATTTTGGTTTGGCGATTCCGTTTGTCGCAGGCGACGCGCGCGCAGTGGTGCGCGAGCTGTTGGGTCTCGCCCCGGCGTCAAAAGTGTTGTACAGTTCAGATGCGTTTCACATTTCCGAACTGTATTGGCTCGGGGCGAAATTGGGACGTCGCGCGTTGGGCGATGTGTTGGACGAATATGTTGCCGATGATTTGATTACGGAAGCGTCCGCGCGCGAAATGGCAGAGAAGATTTTGGGGGGGAATGCGGAGAGGATTTATGAATTGTGAAAAGCCCCGCGCGGTTTTGGCAGAGGAGAAAGAATCCGTTTTCTTTTTTGCCAACCGCTTTTCTGTCGAGTAAAATCACTGCGAAATGCTTGCCCAAACCCAAATTTCCGAACACATCAATCCCACCAACCCGCCCGCATATCTCTGCACTGCTGTAGAGCGTTTGCGCGCGGCGTTCGGGGAAAACCTTGTCGGCGTCGCGTTGTATGGTTCGCGCGCGCGCGGCGAGGCGCGCCCTGACAGCGATGTAGATTTGTTGATGATTGCGCGGGATTTACCTGAAAGGGCAAACGTACGCTCGCAGTTGTTGTACGCGGCGTTGCGGGGGATTTCACTCGATTTTGATTTTTCGGTATATGACCGCACGCCCCAAGAATTTGAAACGCAGTTTCCGTCGGTGTATCTCGATATGGGATTGGATTGCATCGTGTTGTACGATTCGGAGGGATATTTGCGATCCAAGTTGGCGCGAGTTCGCGAAATTATTCAGGACGCCGGTCTCTATCGCTATCGTTTGAGTCCAAAAAGTTTGTGCTGGAATTGGAAAAATCCGCCGCGCCGCGGTTGGGAAATCACATGGGAGGGTTATCGTGCACTCCGATGAAAATTGCCGTGCTGTCGCTCGTGCTGGAAAAAATTTTGATGAGCTGACCAAACCGCCTCCCAACCCCGACGAATAAAAAACTGACGAGCGAGACGTTTCACCGAAACGTCTCTACCTCATCCCTCATTCCTTCACCGATTCCTTCCATACTTTTCATGTGACGAAACCCAATCGCTCGATGAAATCGCCGCGGCGAGCGAAATTTCTCCAGCTAACGCGACAGCTGCAACAATTTCCGCGAGCTTGTTCACTTTGCCTTTGCCGACGCAGCCGAGAATTTCCAAACATTCCTTTTGCGTCGCTAAACCTACGCCGCCACCGAAGGTGGCGACAATCAACGAGGGGATCGTGAGCGACATGTACAAATCCCCTTCCTTTGTCATTTCGCAATAAATCAATCCCGCCGACGATTCCGAAACGTTCGCGACATCTTGCCCCGTCGCGATAAACAGCGCCGTGATGCCGTTCGCGGAATGTGCGCCATTGTTGTTGACGCCCGACATGAAACCGCCAATCGTCGCGACGCCGTAATGATAAAACAATTTTTCGGGTTCGACGCGCATGTTTTCGATCAACACCTCGCGTTTCACCGTTGCTTCGGCGACGACGCGTTTGCCGCGTGTGCGCGCGATATTGATCCACGACGCCTTTTTGTCCGTCGCAAAATTCGATTCCAAATAAAAATTTGTGATGCCCGCGTAATTGTCAATGATCCAACTGCACGCGCCGAACGTCGCGCGCCCCACCATGTTTTGCCCCGCCGCGTCGCCGGTATGATAATTGAAACGCAGGAACGCGAATTTGTTGGCGAGGTACGGATCAATGTCTTGCAATTTCGCCACCGATGAGGTCGCGTCTGCTTGTTCCTTGATCGTCGCAAAATTATCCTGCACCCATTTCACGAAATCGCGAGCTTCGCAGGCGTTGCTAAAAACAAAAACGGGCGCGCGCTGCATCGCATCGCCAACAACGGTGACGGTGATGCCGCCCGACAAATTCATGATCTTGATGCCGCGATTGTACGACGCCACGAGTGTGCCTTCCGCCGTCGCCATTGGAATCAAAAATTCACCTTGCGCGTGTTCGCCATTGATCTTTACCGGCCCCGCAATGCCAATCGGCACTTGCGCCACGCCGATAAAATGTTCGATGTTGCCCTTGCCGATGTGTGGATCGAACGAGTATTTTGGAATGTGTTCCAATTTCACGCCGCTGAATTGTTCGAGCAATTGCTGACGCTCCTTGATCACAGCGGGCGCGTAATCATCATTCTCATCGCGCGGAATCCGAATCCCTTTTTTCACTTCATCGGAAATCGCATCATCCACCTTGAATTGCAGCTTGCCGAAATTTTTGGCTTCAATGCCGATTTCGATTTCGTGTTTCCCTTTTGCCAGCGCGGGCAATTTTGTTTGTACCGTGATCGGCGAACGCAGTGGAAACGCAAGCGGCGTCGCCGCCGTAATCTGCAAGGGCGCGAGCGTTCGCCCATCGCCAAGAAGGAGCTGCAATGAATCGAGAGGCACATCCTTGCCATCAATCGCGACTTTCCGAACACCGACGAGTTCGACATCGCTCAAGCGATTTTTGACTGAGAATTGCACGCCGCCCGCGCCGTTTTTCAAACTGCCGAGCGTATACAATTTTTTCAAGAGCATACTGGGGATGATCATGGAGAGACTCCTTTGTCGAGTAGAGTGGCATGAGTGTAACATAAAATTTGAAAATTTTGCCAAGCTCGTTTTCGGGGAAAAATCGCGCTTGCATCCAATCCGCGTCTGCGCGACAATCTGCCCACGCGGCGATGCCGCCGCGAAATTTTTCAATCCCGAAAGGAGCGCCCTGTAAGGCGATTTGTTGCGAACAACGTTCGCGCAATCGCCCCACAGGCACAAATGCTATGGCAGACAGCGTGTACAAAGTAATCGAGTTAGTCGGCACGAGCAGCGAGTCGTGGGAACAGGCGGCAAAAAATGCCGTCTCGACCGCAGCGAAAAGCTTGCGCGATCTACGCATCGCCGAAGTGACCAAATTGGATTTGCAAATTGACGACGGCGCGGTGGTCACTTTTCGCGCGCGCGTCCTCGTCTCGTTCAAGTATCATACAGAACAAGATTGAGAAACGCGCGAATTTCGTGCTACCATTGTGCGGTGATGATCTGTTTCATCGCCGCACATTTTTTTGAAATCAAAACGCCATGAGCAATCCCCTCGAAAATTTTTCCCCTCTCACGCGTGACTGGTTCCGCGAAACCTTTGGCGAACCCACACCGCCGCAAGCGCAAGGGTGGCTGCCGATTCAGCGCGGCGAACACACCCTCATTCTCGCGCCGACAGGTTCGGGGAAAACCCTTGCCGCGTTTTTGTGGGGCATTGACCAGCTCCTCACCCCCCCGCCCCCTCTCCCAAATTCTAAAAGCAAGAATTTGGGAGAGGGGGTGGAACTGCTATACGTTTCTCCACTAAAGGCGCTGAACAACGATGTCGAACGCAATTTGCGCGTGCCGCTCGAAGGCATCCGCGCCATCGCTGCGCGCGAAAAAATTCATTTGCCCCACATTCGCGTCGCCGTCCGCACGGGCGACACGCCCGCGAAAAATCGCGCGGACATGCTGAAACATCCGCCGCACATTCTCATCACCACCCCCGAATCCCTTTATCTAATGTTGACGAGTCCGCGCGCGCGCGAATTATTTCGCGCGACACGCACCGTCATCGTGGATGAAATCCACACGCTGGCAGGCAACAAACGCGGTGTCCACCTCGCACTCACGCTTGAACGTTTGCAGCATATTGCAGTACAACGCGTCCAACGCATCGGACTTTCCGCGACGATTAAACCGCTGGATGAAGTGGCGCGCTTTTTGGGAGGGCAAGAACCAACCACCGAACCACCAAACCATCCAACTACCCTGCCGCCCCGTCACCCGTCACCCGTCACCCGTCCCGTCACCGTCATTGACGCCCGCTACAAAAAAAATCTCGAACTCCAAGTCGTCACCGTCGTAGATGATTTTCGCCAACTCGGCGGCACCGATTCGATCTGGCCCTATGTTGTGCCAACTGTTTTGCATGATATTCGCACGCACGATACAACCCTCGTGTTTGCAAATTCGCGGCGGCTGGCGGAAAGAACCGCAGATCGTTTGAACGCGCAACTCGAGGCAGAGCAATCCGAAGAAATTCCACCGGGCAGTCCCGAAGCGCTTGCGCCCGGCGGCAAAATGCGGGACAGGGGAATTTTTGCCATCGGCGCGCAAGGTCCCATTCGCGCGCATCACGGCAGCATGTCCAAAGAAGCGCGGCGCGAGATGGAAGAAAATTTGAAAGCGGGAAAATTGCCCGCGCTTGTTGGGACATCATCGCTCGAACTTGGCATTGACATTGGTTCGATTGATCTTGTCGTGCAATTGCAATCCCCGAAAAGCGTGGCGCAAGGTTTGCAGCGCGTCGGACGTTCGGGGCATCTCGTCGGGCAAACGAGTCGCGGAAAAATTTACGCGACGTTTCGCGAAGATTTGGCGGAAGCAGCTGCAATTGTGCGCGGCATGTTGGATGGGGATGTGGAAGAAACGCATACGCCGCAAAACGCGCTCGATGTGTTGGCGCAGCAAATTGTCGCGTGTGTAGCGATGGAAAATTGGGACGCGGATGCTTTGTTTGCGCTGGTACGGGGCGCGTATCCGTACCACAATCTTTCACACAACACATTCGTTTCCGTTTTGGAAATGTTGACGGGAAAATATTTTTTGGAGGAACCCGGCGCGCGCGCCATTTCCGCGCTGCGTCCAAAAATCGCGTGGGATCGCGTACACAATCGTTTGAGCGCGCTCCCCGGTTCGCGCCTTTTAGCTATTTCCAATGTGGGGACGATCCCCGATACGGGACAATATCGTGTGTACCTCGCGGACAATAAAACGCGCATCGGTGAATTGGATGAAGAATTTGTTTTGGAAACGCGCGTGGGCGACACATTTTTGCTTGGTTCGCAAGTGTGGCGCGCGTTAGAGATCAAAGAAGATCGCGTGATTGTCGGCGATGCGGCGGGTTCGGTGCCGCGTATGCCCTTTTGGCGCGGGGATATGCCGTGGCGTCCGTTTGAATTGGGGGAACGGATTGGGAAATTTCGGCGTGAGGTGGAGCAGCGTCTTGAAACCCCCGATGTTTCGGAAACATCGGAGGTTTTAAGACGCGAATATGCGCTGGACGAAAAATCCGCGCGCAACTTGATTGATTACGTCGCATCGCAAATTAAAGCTCTCGGCGCGATTTCTTCGGACAAGACGATCATTGTCGAATCGTTTCAAAACGCGGTGGGCGATCCCCATCTCGTCATTCATTCGCCGTTTGGCGGACGCGTGAATGGCGCGTGGGCGGTGGCATTGACGAGCGCGCTCCGCGAACAGGTTGGCGTGACGCCCGAAGTGATGACGAATGATGATGGAATAATTTTTCGTTTTCAACAAACAGAGGGCGACGCGCCAATCTCACTCATCGCGCAAATGACGGCGGCAGAAGCGCGCGAACGCATCGTGCGCGAATTGCCCGAATCCGCCGCGTTCGGCGCGCAATTTCGCATGAACGCGGGGCGCGCGTTATTGCTCACCAAACCGCGCGCGGGGAAACGCACACCGTTTTGGCTGCAACGCTTGAAAGCAAAAGATTTACTCGCCTACATAAAACATTTTCCCGATTTTCCAATTTTGATTGAAACGTATCGCGATGTGTTGAGTGATGTTTTTGATTTGCCGCACTTGGAAGAAATTTTGAATCGCATTGCGTCGGGCGAAATTCGCATTGTCGCGCATGAATCCGTTGTGCTTTCCCCTGTCGCGTCCGCGCTGATGTTTAATTTTGTCAGCACGTATTTGTACGAATGGGACGCGCCAAAAGCGGAACGCAGCTTGCAATTGTTGTCCGTGCCGCGTCAAGCATTGCAAGAAGTAATGCAAGGCGTCGAGTGGAGCGACTTGTTGAAACTCGACGCAGTGATTCAAGTCATCGCGCGCGCGCAGCATACGGCGCAAGGGTATCAAGCGCGGACAAAAGAGGAGCTCGCCATTTATTTGCGCGAGTTGGGCGATTTAACGCGCGATGAAATTTTGGCGCGCTGTGTTGGGAATGGAAACGCGTGGCTTGCAGAATTAGCGCGCGAGAAGCGAATTGTCGAAATCGAAATTCCAACCGCGCACGGAAATGAAACACGGTGGGTGAATGTTGAGATTGCCGACGAATACCGAAACTTTGAACGCGAACCAGATGTGCTGAAACGCTTTCTAGTCACCGCCGCGCCCATCACACGCGACGAAATTTTGCAGCGGTACGCGTTTGCAGAAGGTTGGTTGGACGAAACCCTCGCCCGTTTTGTCCGCACGGGTGAACTCGCGCGCGGACATTTCACATCCCCCGAACGCGATGAATTTCTCGACGGCTCTATGCTCGAACAGATTCATCGCCGCACGTTGAACCTGTTGCGCGGGGAGGTGCAGCCCGTTTCCATTTTTGCGTACGCCGATTTTCTCGCGCGCTGGCAGCACATTCATCCCGACACGCGTTTGCGCGATGAAAACGCGACGGAAACAATTTTGAAACAATTGCGCGGCGTTTCGTTCGCGGGTGCGGTGTGGGAACGCGGGGTGTTGGGCGCGCGCATTGCCGAGTATTCGCCCGAGGATTTGGACGCGCTCGCAGAAAATGGCGAATGGATATGGGTGGCGAAGGGCAACGATCCGAAGCGATTGAGTGTGCGCGTGTTTGCGCGCGGGGAAGGCGCGTTGTTTCTGTCCGCGCCCGAGCTGGAGGATTTGAGCAAGGACGCGCAAACTGTGTATGAATTTTTGAAAAGCGAAGGCGCGTCGTTTGGGACAGATATTCAAAATGGCACGCATTTGAAAGCCGACGCGTTGGCGCAGGCGTTGGTGGAACTCGCCTTGCGTGGTTTGGTGACGAATGACGAAATGGAAACACTGCGAAATCTTGTCGAATACGGCGCAGTCATTCGCGAGGCGCGTCTGGGGGAACCGTCAGCGCGTAAACCCCTTTCCGCGTTGGAAGCAGACCTCGACGCGCGTTTGGGACCGCGCCCGTTAAAGCTGACGCGCTATCGGGAAGCGAAGCGGCGGACGATGGAAAAAATTTCGCGTTCGGTGACGCAACAAGCGTCACCCTGGCGCGGGCGATGGACATTGACGCACCGCGCGGGCATCTTGGGCGCGCCGCTTTCGGACGAGGAACGCGCGGAAAAATGGGCGCGGTTGTTGTTGGGGCGGTATGGGGTTGTGACGCGCGAAATTTTGGCGCGCGAGGAAATTCCAAATTTGGATTTGGTGTATGCGGAGTGGCAACGAATGGAGTGGCGCGGGCAAGCACGGCGCGGCATTTTTGTCGCGGGCATGGCGGGGCTTCAATACGCGCTGCCTGACGCGGTGGAACGCTTGCGCGGGGAGGGGAACGCTGCGGTGAGCGTTCCCTACATCCTGAACGCAACAGCGGTGAGCGTTCCCTACATCCTGAATGCGACGGATCCCGTGAATGTATTTGGCGGTGAAGCAGGCGAATTAAAATTCGCGCGTGTGCCTTCGACATTCATCGTATTGTCCAATGGACGACCTGTTGTGTTGGCACAAGAAAATGGTGAACGATTGACGCTTGCGCCGAAGGTTGATGATGTGTTTGTGCGCGACGCGCTGCGCGAATTTTTTACGCGCGCAAACGCGCCCCGTCACGCGCTTGTGACGGAATGGAATGGGGAAAATGTTTTGGGCAGCGCGGGCGAAAAATTTTTGCAAGTATTGGGTTTTTATCGTGTGCCAAAAGGGATGGAGTTGTGGCGAAAATAAAAAGCCACAATTCGTTGACGCTGTTTCTTTACCCGTGATACAATTTGGAGCGTTTCCAGATGCCACGCACTTCCAAAGTGCGTGGCATCTGGAAACGCCAATTCGCCCATGAACGAAAAGCCCACACCGATTCTGGATCAGCCGTTGGAATTTACGGAAAAAGGAATTCCGATTTCGCTGCGCCCGTTTTTTCAGGAATACGTTTTGGAAAATCTTGATCCTGATCTCCACGCGTTCACGGTGATGGAACGCGCGTTGGCGTGGGGAGACTTTGCCGAGTTACGTTGGCTGTTTGGAGCGTATCCGCGCTCCATGTTGCGCGCGTACGTTGAACAATACGGCTGGCGCGGTTTGCCTTTGCTCTCATTCAATTATTGGGCAAATTATTTCGATGTGGAAATTCCAGAACGCGGGGAGCGAATATGGCCGCACTAGGCAATCCACATTGGGAAGCGGTTCCTCCCAAAACGCGCGAACTGCTCATCGGTCTGGGGACGATGAACATTGAGCCCTTTTATCTGGCGGGCGGAACTGCGTTGGCTTTGCGTTTGGGTCATCGGATTTCTCAAGATTTGGATCTCTTTGGCGCGATTGATGATTTCCATGAAGATTGGCGTAAACAACTTCAAGATCAAATCAATCAACGCTTTCCACTGAAGACGAATCAAAATTCACCGTTGGGGCTGGTGATGTCCGGGGAGAACATGGACGTGAGTTTTTTACGTATGGCTATCCCTTGCTTGCGCCGACAGAATCCGTTGAGGGTATGGAAATTGCGGGGGTTCTCGATATTGGGTTGATGAAACTCGACGCGATTGCAGGGCGCGGTTTCAAAAAAGATTTTTATGACGCGTTTGTGATTTCACAAACCACTTCCCTTGATGAGCAGTTTGAGGCGGGACGCCGTAAGTATCCATATGTGCATGGGTTTGGAATGAGAATCTTGCGTTCCTTCATAGATTTTCGCCAAGCGGATCCGCAGCCCGATCCAATTTTGCTTACGCCTATATCGTGGATTCAAGTCAAAAAGTTTTTTTCGAGCGAAGCGAAACGTCTTGGTCAAAAAAATTTTGAGGGAAAATAAAACGCTGTGCGCGTCGTTTGCGTGTTACAATTCACCCATGAACGAAAACCCCACACCGATTCTGGATCAGCCGTTGGAATTTACGGAAAAAGGAATTCCAATTTCGCTGCGTCCGTTTTTTCAGGAATACGTTTTGGAAAAGTTGGATGTGAAAGATAGCGCGTTTGTCGTCATCGAGCGCACGCTGGCATGGGGAACGGTCAGCGAATTACGTTGGTTGTTTCAAACCTACAGCGCAGCCCACTTGAAAGAGTTTGTCCAAAAATATGGCGTGCGTTTGTTGCCACGCCGACGCCGAAAATATTGGGCCCTGTATTTTGATTTACGTCTTGAGGTGCCCGAGGATCGAATATGGATCCATTAGCGCAACCGCATTGGCAAGCCACGCCCGCGTTGGTTCAACGTGTCCTTGAAAACTTGGCGCGCGCCACTATGCTTGAACCATTTTACCTTGCGGGGGGTACGGCGCTTGCCTTGCGGTTAGGGCATCGTCTTTCCGTTGACCTCGATTTTTTTGGCGCGGTTGAAACCTTTGAAGATGATCATCGCAGGAGATTGATCCATGATTTGAGTCAGCATTTTAGGGTGGATGTCGTGCGTAATTCACCGCTTGGACTCACGTTGAATGTAGATTCCGTTTCAGTCGGATTCTTTACATATAGCTATGAATTGCTTGACCCATTGCATCACGTACAGCGCGTTCCCCTTGCGGGCATTTCAGATATTGGGCTCATGAAACTTGAGGCGATTGGAGATCGCGGCTCCCGCAAAGATTTCATTGACTTGTATTTTATTGCCCAACATGTTTCTGTTGAGCAACTGTTTGCAAGCAGCAAAGAAAAATATCCACACACGCGATATTTTGAATCACGCGCGCTTGAAGCCCTAATTGATTTTGATGTTGCTGACACGCACCCAGACCCTCCCATACTCATTCCTGTAGATTGGGAAGAGGTCAAAGAATTTTGCATTACCCAAGCCATTCGGCTCGGCAAAAAAAAATTTGAAGGAACATAAAGCCCACCGCATTCACGGCGGGTTTTTCATTTCACCTCCACCAACAACAGCGTCATATCATCAAACCGTTCCGCCTCGCCTTGATGTTTCGCCACCGCGTCAAACAACGCGTCGCCCATTTTCTCTAGCGGCGCGGAAAAATTTTCGCGCGCGACTCTTTCCAAGCGTTCCCGCCCAAAATGTTTTTCCTTGCCATTGATCGCATCTGTCAAACCATCTGTGTACAACACGAGGCGATCCCCGCGCTCCAATTGCATTTGCTCCTCGTTCAAAATGATTTCGCGTTCCTCCAACATGCCCAAGACCGTCCCCACCCCGCGCAAAACAATCACCTCTTTTTCTCGCACCACCAACGGATAATCATGTCCCGCGCGCACAAACGTTAACCTGCGCGTTGGCAGTTCCAACACGCCATAAAACAACGTCACAAATTGCGTCGGCTCGGCAAGTTCGAGTAACAAACGATGCACGCGGCGCAACACTTTTTCGGGTGACAATTCGCGCTGTGCTTCCGCCCGCACCAAACTGCGCGTCAACGCCATAAACAACGCGGCGGGCATCCCTTTGTCCGACACATCCGCAATCACCACGCCCACGCGCTCTGCGTCCAACAAAAACACATCATAAAAATCGCCGCCCACTTGACGCGCGGGTTCATTGCGCGCGTAAAAGTGCGCGCCCGCGACGAGGGGAAATTGATGCGGCAGCATATTTTGCTGTACCGTGCGCGCCAATTCCAATTCGCGTTCCAGCCGTTCTTTTTGCGCGATCTGTTTTTGCGCGGTTTCCAGTTGCTCAATTTTTTCGCGCAGCGAATCAATCAAGTCCGCGCGCTGTAATGCCGCCGCGCCCGCGTTCGCCAATGCGTGCAGTAATGCCGCTTCGCGCGCGTCGAAATTTTTGCGGATCGTGCTGTGAAAGATCATTGCGCCCACCACTTCGCGCTGCGCGACGAGCGGCACGCGCAAACCCGCGCGTACGTATGCGCCCTCTTGATCCGCCGTGCGCGTGGGAATCCCCGGCGGATACCCCACGAAGGGCAAATGTCCTTCACTCACATCGCTTGCGCGAAACAATTCTTCAAAGCGCACGCGTTGACGCAGCCACTGCGTGTCCCAGCCATTCAACGCCACAATTTCGGCTGTTTGATCGTGATGCAATAAATACAACACCGCGCGATCCGCGCCGCACAAGTCATGGGCGCGCCGACAAATGTACGCGGCGAGTTCTTCCACCGCCTCCAATTCGAGCAATTTGTAGCCGACTTGCTGCAAGGCGAATGAAGCAAGATATTGCTGCTCGTGCGTGCGCGCCGCGATTTGTAATTCCGTCACTTGGGTTTTGAGCGATTGCGTCGCGTGAAGCGCGTGTCGTTCGCTGGCGGTCAACAAATGAAATGTGCGATGCAGCAGTTCACTTTCTACATCGCGCACATCTCCTTGCGCCAAAAATCCTTGCCGAGCTAATTCATTTGCATAGATTTGAAACGACAACACGCTCGGCGTTTCGATTGGATTGGTTTTGCCCTCTGCGCGCCACACATCAAAAATGGAAATCTCGCCGCGTCGTCCCGTGCCGTTGCAATGTGGGCAGCCCACCGCGCGAAAAAATTCGCCGTCGCGTTGTTTGCAATCCGCGCACAAGGTTTGCATACGCTGCACCGCAATCACCGCGCGCAATTCTCGCAACAACGCGTCATCCTCAATCCCCTCGCGCAATTCACGCGCCACCCACGCGCCCGCGAGCGGCGTATCCATTTGCGTCACAATGCGCCGCCCGCGCTGTGCCGCTTGCAAGGCGGGAGCAAAACATTCGCGCGAAAATTTTTCCGCAAACACCAAGGGATACCCGCGCGCCATCGCGTTTTCCATCACCGTCGCATAATCCTCTGCATTGGCAGAAAACAATTTTACGCGGTCACGCGCACGCGCCGACAAGCGCAACTGCGCGTCCGCATGTTCCGACACAATCGCCGCCCGCGTGTGCGGATGCGCGCGAAAAATTTGCCGCGCCAAAATGCTAAACACAAACCCGCGCCCGCTCGATGCCGCATCGTATCCCAAATGCGGACGCGGTTCGAGACCCGCGACGACGACGAGTCCCGCGTCCTCACGTGCGATTTCGTCGAATAACGAATCGAGTTGAGGGAGATGATGAAACGCGTTGAGATCGAGCATGTGTCGTATTTGTCATTGCGAGGAGCGCCCTCTGCGATGCGATGGACTTCATCGCATCGCAGAGGGCGCTCGCAATGACAACTAAAACTCTAATAATCTCTCCATCGCCGCGCGAATTTTTTCCACCGACGGAATCACAACGCGCAACAAATCTACGCTGAAGGGAATCGGCGTATCGGCGGATGCGACGCGTTCAATCGGCGCGTCCAAATCTGAAAACGCATCGCGCGCGAGCGTCGCCACAATTTCCGCGCCAAAGCCCGCCGTCATCGTATCTTCATGCACCACCATCGCCTTGCCAGTTTTTTTCACGGATGCCAAAACGGTTTCGCGATCCCACGGCGCAATCGTTCGCAGATCCAAAATCTCGACGCGCCCTGAAAAATGTTGCGCCGCTTCGAGACAGCGATACACACATTCGCCCCACGTACTTACGGTGAGCTCGTCGCCCTCGCTGACGCGCGTGGCGACACCAAACGGCAAACAAAAATCATCGCCCGGATATTGACGCCGCGCGTGGTTGGTGTCAAGCAAGCCGCGATGTTCGAGAAAAATGGTGGGGTCATCGCCGCGCAGCGCGGTTCGCAACAAGCCCACCGCGTCCTCCGCGTTGCTCGGAAACGCGATGCGCCAACCAATGAGATGCGCGTAGATCACTTCCGCCGTCGGACTGTGCCACGGTTCGCCGAGCGCGCCGAATTGTTTCACGGTGAAACCGAGCGGCATCCGCACCACCATCGGGTTGCCGAATTTGTTTGCCGTGCGCCAACGCGTTGTGCCAATATCATCGAGTTGATTTTGCGCGGGATCGGCGTACTTGCGAAATTGAATTTCGGGAACGGGTAGCAGCCCCGCCCACGCCAGTCCGAGCGCGCGCCCCATGATGCCTTCTTCATTCAGCGAGGTGTCGAACATGCGCGCCTCGCCAAATTCTTTTTGCAAACCCACCGTTGCGCGATGCACGCCGCCGCGCGGTCCCACATCTTCGCCAAAGACAAGCATACGCGGATTCACGCGCAATTCATATTCCAGCGTTTTGCGAATCGCGTCAAGCATGTTCATACGCGCGCCCTCGGGCTGCGGCGCGTTCATTTCAATTTTCAGATTCGCATTTTCTTGGCGTAAGCCGCCTTGTACATTCACCGCGCCGTCGAAAAACACAAAGCGCGTCGCGTGCGCGGGATCGGGGTCGGGCATCGCTTCCGCTTCACGCAACGCCGCGCGCAATTCTGCGCGCACATCGTTCGCCAGTGTGTCCCATTCCTCCGCGCGCATCCCATTTTGCAAAACAAATTCGCGCAAACGCACGACGGGATCAATTTCAAATTCGCGCGCGATTTGTCCTTCGCTCTTGTACGCGCGCTGATCTTCACCGAACGTGTGTCCTTGCAAACGCGGCACGCGCAAACGCGCGAGCGCGGTGCCCTGTTCGCGCGTATAACGCACTGCGTCATGTATCGTTTGCGCCGCTTCGCGCGGGTTCGTCCCATCACATTCAAAAATTTTCAAGTTGCCATACGCGGCAAGATTCGCGGCGATGTTTCCATTTGGCGTTTGCAAGTGCGCGGGAACAGAGATGCCGTACCCGTTATCTTCGATCCAAAACAGCAGCGGCAAATTTTGCGTGGTGGCGATATTCAACGCCGCCCAAAACCCATTCGCTGCCACGCTCGCGTCGCCGCCCATCGCCACCGCAATCGCGCCTTCCCATTCGCGTTCCTGCAACACGCGCGCGCGATATCGAATCGCGTGCGCCCAGCCAGCTGACGGCGAAAATTGCGAACCCACATCGCCCGCGCTCGGCAGCGCGGTGGCGTGTCCGCGCGCGGGCAGGTTGAACACCACGCCCACATCGCGCCCATCGCTCTGCGAACCCGCGCGCGCCATGCCCGCCGCCAACGCTTCACGCGCGGTATACCCAATGCTCAACATGAACGGACGCGATCTGTAATAGACGCCCGCCGCATCTTTTGGATGATCGAGCGCGCACGCGAGTAAGACCTGAACGAGTTCGTGTCCGCCCGCCGAAAATTGATATTTGATCATTTTGCGCGGGTCATTCATTTTGCCCGGCACGAGTTCGCGTTCTTCGAGTTGATCGAGTTCGCGCGCGAGGAGAACACGTCGCGCCACATTGCGCCAATCGAGTGTGTGCATGGCTTTATTCTGTTGAAATTTTGAGGATTGGCAAGTGGTGAAAAAAATGCGGCGGAAGCATTTTGCTTCCGTCGCACTTGCGCTGACGCTTGAATTTTTGGTTAGCGCTCGCCCATGCACCGCGCTGCGCGTTTTTTTTGATTTTGACACCCTCACTCTATTTGCCGTACTCCGCCCACTCGCTGCGACGTTGTTCAAGCGGGGCATTCATGGCACCGGGATTATTCGCATCAGCCGTTGCGACTGTTCCAATTCCCAAATCGTCCTTTTCCTTTCCGGGAAAGCGCTTTTCCGATGCGCCCAAGCTAATCCCCGCGTCCCACTCGCCGCGTCGTTGTTGAAGCATTGCGTTTGCGGCGTACGCTGCCGCGAAAACCTCCGCATGGTGCTCGTGTTGATCCAAGGTAACATTTGATGCCGCCGCATTGTTCGCCGCGCGTGGTTCCGCGAACTGCGGCGTACTGACGTACAGCGCTGCCGCCAACATTCCGCTTATCACGATCAGCGCCAGCACCGCCAGCACACTGGCGGTTTGTCCAAATTCGCGTGCCTTGGCTTTGGTGTTGATTGTTGTATTCATCTCTCCGCTCCTTGTCGAGAATCTACTGATTCTCAAAAATCTCCTCCATGTTTTGAGGAACCTGTTTGACCACAGGCAAGTTATTGTTGTATCTGTGGTCATCATACAGGAGCAGCGTGAATCTATAGGGAATGTTTGCGGGGATACAGCGTGAAAGTTGCGTGAATGGAAAAACCCGTTTTCGTTTTATGAAAACGGGTTTTTGGCGATGGTATTGGAAAATGCAAAATCAATGGCATGCTCTATTGTCATGTCCGCGCCTTTGCGCCAGGCGATTTCCAGACTTGCCGAGTCCAATTGCGAACGCAATGTGGATACATTACGCTCATACGCCATGTGGTCGATCTGAAGCATGTGACTATTTCGGGCATTGATGAGGGCTTGGACAGCCCCAAAGAGTTGAGCTGCAATCATCAGCTCGCCGCGCGCCAAGACAATTCCTGCGAACGCCGAGACGCATGCAATGATCGCCCGTTCATCTCCAAGTTCGAGATTCATTTCCAAACTCTCGCGGTAGCACTCGAACGCCTTTTCAAACTCGCCGCGATGCAATGCCAGTTGTCCCAAGCGCCGCGCGGGATATGCCCTAAAGTTCCGATCCTGGATTTCGCCAAGAATGGTGGCACATTCGGCATAAAACATTTGAGCCCCATTCAAGTCATCCTGGTTCATCGCAACATCTCCCAGAAAAATCAGCGCCCAAATATATTCCGTTTTGCCTTCAGGTCCCAACTCGCGCAATAGCTCCAAACCTTGTTGCAGGAGGGAACGCGCGTGCGCGTAGTTGCCCTGAACGTTTTCAATCAGCCCAAGATTGCAAAGCGCTTGCGCCACGATCGCAGTGTCTCCCAATTCCCTGCCAATTGAGAGGGCTTGGTCAATTTCGTGGCGTGGATTAACAGGACTCTGATCGCTCCACGGGAGGAACCCTAATGCATTCAGCGCCTTTGCCCGTTCTGCTGAGCGGTTCAATCCTTCCGGTAGCGAAAGCGCCTTGATCAAATTCCGCTCCCATTCACCAACCGAACTGCGGTTCGATCCAATAAAATAGAACCCCGCTGCCCAAAAAAAATTGAGTGCAGTCGCGAGACGGAACACTTGAATTGCCTGATGGGTCTGGATCGTCCAATCCATCGCGGCGCGGATATTATCCAATTCCTGATCGAGTCGCTTAAAGTACTTGACCGATTCCGCCCCAAAGGCATTTGCTTTCGCTTTTTCCGCCAAGCCGACAAAATATTCAAGATGCTTATTTCGTACTTGCGCCGCCGCGCCGTCCTCTTCAAGTTTTTCCCGCGCATATTCGCGTATCGTTTCCAACAAATGATAACGCGTTTCGATCGCTTGTGCGTTGACGATCACGAGGGATTTGTCCACCACATGCGCGAGCAAATCAAGCACTGCGGTATGTGTGATTCCTTCGCCCGCGCAGATCTCTTTTGCCGCGTCTAGCGTAAAGCCGCCCGCAAACACCGACAGCCGACGAAACAAGCTGCGCTCGGTTTCCGTCAGCAGGTTGAAACTCCAATCAATCGTCGCGCGCAGCGTTTGATGGCGGGGCAGCACGGTACGACTTCCCAGTGTAAGCAGGGCGAACCGATCATCCAGGCGCAGCGCGATTTCTTGCGGCGATAAAATTTTGACTCGCGCAGCTGCCAATTCAATCGCAAGGGGAATGCCATCGAGCTGTTGGCAAATTTGTGTGATCACCAAAGCGTTTTTGGAGTCGAGCGCAAAATCGGATTTGACGGCGAGGGCGCGCTCGATAAACAAACACGTCGCTTCATGTTCCAAAACTTGATGCAAGGGCAACTCGATGCTTGCGGGCAGCGAGAGAGTTGGCACGTGATAGATCTGTTCACCGAGAATATCCAACGCTTCGCGGCTTGTCGCCAAAATTTTCAAGCTCGGACACGCGCGCAAGAGGGATTCCGAGAATTGCGCGCACGCGTCAATGAGATGTTTGCAATTGTCGAGGACAAGCAACAGTTGTTTGGCGTAAAGAAAAAGCGCAACCGTATCGGCAATGGGTTGATTCGTCACTTGGTGAACGCCGAGCGCGTTTGCAACTGCCTGCGGCACGAGCACAGGATCGCTCATTCCCGCCAATTCCACCCACCACACGCCAGCTTGAAAATCATCGAGCGCGGTCAGCGCAAAGTGTGTGGCGAGCCGCGTCTTGCCCGTGCCGCCTGCGCCTGTCAATGTCACAAGGCGTTCGGTTTGAATCAAGTTTTTAACTTGATCCATTTCGCGCGCGCGTCCAACAAAACTGGTCAACGGTTTTAGAACGTTGGTCAATGGCTTTGCGCGCGCAAGCGTTTCCGTCGCCGCGTGTTTGAGCTCCTGAAACAGGGCAGTGGTTTCGGGGGACGGTTCGACATCCAACTCGGCGTGCAAGACGCGCACACATTCTTCGTACTGCTTGAGCGCGGCGTTGCGATTGCCCATTGCAACATGACACAACATCAATTGACGATGCGCGTCTTCGTTCGTAGCGTCGGCGGAGAGAATTTTTTGTGCGTACGCGATGGCGCGTTCCGCTTCGCCGCGCGTTCGCATTTCCACGCTGGCGCGCGTGAGCGCGTGGAGATACAACGCGCGCAGCCGTTCCCGTTCCTGCAAAATCCAATCGTCATAAAAACCCGCGAGCAGATCGCCACGATACAGCGCGATGGCGGCTTCAAAATCCGCGTTGGCTTGCGCCTGAAACTCGCGCGCATCCACCCACAAGGAAAACTCACGATTGATTTCAACTGACTCGCGATCCGCGAGCAGCAGCTCCTCGCCAAAGTGTTTACGAAGAATTTTCAGCGCGGTGCGGAGCGAGTCGCGCGCTTGCGTGTCGCTCGAATCGCCCCAAAAGAGCGCGGCAAGTTTTTCGCGCCCGTGTTCGCCCGGATTAAGGAGGAGATAGGCGAGCACCGCTTGGAGTTTGCGCGCGGGACCGTCAATCTCGCCCTTTTCGTCTTGCGCCTGAAAAGCGCCGAGAAGATAAAGTCTGAGGGTTTTGGGAATTGATTTGCGCGGCATAAAAATATCGTGCCGTGAAATTATCGCATGAATCCCCGTTGTCGTCACGCACGATTCGTCTCGCCTTAAGCTCACCATAAGAAAACGCAAAACTCCTCGTAAGGACTCTGCGTATTTTTTCTGCTATGCTGGCTCACATTGAAATCGCGTATCGCTAATCCGAAATCTGAAATCCAAAATTTTCTTCGGGGTTTTCTTTTCGGGCAGGTGGGACATCACGTCGGGCCGGGCGCGATCTCTCACTTGTTCGAAATGAGAATCCCCTTTCGTTGTGTCAGACCGCAAGGGCTTTCGAAAACCCGCGCGGTCTTGATGCACTTTTTTCAAATTCGGCAACAGCGAGCCAATACGCCGCCTGTAGATTCCACGGCACTGTCAGCTTGTCGCTGAGAACCCATGCTTGATCTTCAAGCGGTGAAGGCAGCGCGCGGCGCAACTGATAAGTGCCACCGCAAATTTGCCTGCGCGGCGCTTTCGGTTTCGTCGGGCCACAAGGCATAGGCGAGAGTTGTGCGCGCGACCGGTGCGTTGCGGTGCAGTAAAGATACGCCAGCAGTGGCAAGACGCGCGGGCGCGCTCGAAATAGAAATTCCGTATCCCCAAATTGCAAGTGCGGTTGACCACATAAAAATGCGCGCAGCATCGGCGCAAGCGTAACATGGATGCCAAGACAATTCAATCCGAATGAGCCACTTGGCGCTTCCCACCTCCTCCTGTCATACCCACGGCGTAAATAAAAAAATTCCGAATCATTTTTACAAAAATGATTCGGAAAATTTATTCCATATTCTCAAAAATCCCCGCCGCGCCCATGCCGCCGCCGATGCACATGGTCACCATGCCGTATTGCGCTTTGCGGCGTTTCAATTCGTGGATGAGCTGCACGGTGAGTTTCGCGCCGGTTGCGCCGAGGGGATGTCCCAACGCAATCGCGCCGCCGTTCACGTTCACGCGTTCTTCATCAATTTCCAATTGCCGAATTACGGCAACGGCTTGCGCGGCGAATGCTTCGTTGAGTTCGATCACATCAATATCTTGCAATTGCAGCCCCGCGATTTTCAACGCTTTCGGAATCGCCTGCACGGGACCGACGCCCATGATTTCGGGCGCGACGCCGCCGACGGCGAACGAGACCATGCGCGCTAATGGTTTCATGCCCAACGCGCGCGCTTTTTCTTCGGACATCACAACCACCGCGCCCGCGCCGTCGCTCGTTTGTGACGAGTTGCCCGCTGTGACGCTGCCGCCGTTGCGAAAAACGGGTTTCAAATTCGCGAGCGCGTCGAGGGTTGTATCGCGGCGCGGACCTTCGTCCACGTCGAAAATATATTTTTGTTCGCGTGTCCCACCGCTTTCCATTTCGTACAAATCAACATTCAGCGGAATAATCTCATCGCGAAATTTCCCCGCTTCAATCGCCGCGAGCGCGTTGCGATGCGAACGAAACGCGAATTGATCTTGCGCGTCGCGCGAAATGTCGTACTGCTCCGCGACATTTTCCGCCGTGAGTCCCATGCCCAAATACACAGCGGGATATTCCAGCGCGAGATAGGGATTTGGCGCGAAATGAAATCCGATCATCGGCACCATACTCATACTTTCCGCGCCGCCCGCGATGATGCACTCGCCCCAGCCCGCGCGAATTTGCTGCGCGGCGAGCGCGATCGTTTGCACGCCCGACGCGCAAAAACGATTCACTGTCATACCCGTCACCGTGTTCGGCAAACCCGCGCGCAATGCCGCGATGCGTCCCATATTCAATCCTGATTCGCCTTCGGGCATCGCGCAGCCAATGATCACATCATCCACATCCTCGGGCTTGAGTCCGCCCGCGCGTTGAAATGCTTCCATCACCACCGTCGCCGCTAAATCATCGGGGCGCGTGGTGCGTAATTTGCCGCGCGGCGCTTTGCCGACAGCGGTGCGTACTCCTGAAACGATGACTGCTTGTTGCATAATTTTTTCTCCTGTGAAACCGTACGACAAATTTGTAATTTGTCGCACCAACAGACGACAAATTACAAATTTGTCGTACCTTTACTCAATGTAACCGAGATTTCGCAAACGATCTTGAATCAATTTATCGTCAGCGTCATTCAACGCGTCGGCGTTGGGTGTGTACGCGGATGCTGTTGTCTTTTGGATCGCGCGCTGCGCGGCGAAATCATTTTCAAACCAATCGGTCAAGACGCGCCCATCCAGATCGTCGGGGAGGGGCTGATCGTGCAAATACAAAATCGTCGGCGTCAATTCAAAATGCGAAATCGGATCGTGCGCGACGCCCGCGCGAATCCCTTTGCCATACGCCATGAAAATCCCGTTGGGGCGATGCGCGCCAATCCATTTGTTTGTATGCGGCGGCGGTGTGATTACAAAATCATGTCCATTGCGACGATACGCGAACGCATCACGCACTTGCTCACGATCCCAACGGATAAAGAGATCGCCCGCGCTGTCGGCAAACGGTCCGCGAAAAAAATCTTGGGGGCGATGCGTCCCCTTGACCAACGGCGCATCGGTTTCGGGATCGACGAGCGCGCTAACAATCTCCGCCAATTCGTTAACTAACGCTTCATAATCTGCATCTTCCACGATGCCAAGTGCGGAACGACGACGAAGATTGATGCGGATCGAGCCGCTGGCATAGGGCGCGTACGCGCGCGTCTGTGACCAAGCATAACCGCCTACCCGTTCACCCCCCGCGGCGCGCTGATGCAATTTTGGAAAACGCATGGCGAGATCCCGCTGCCACGCTTGTGGAATTGTGCGCCGCCCAAGGTCCAACCATCTTCCCAGCAATGGAGTTTTCGCCGCGCGTGACGCGGGCGCTTGATAACCTAATTTTTCTAAAAGTTGATTGATGCCGCGATTTCCAATATGCATTGTGCCAAAACCATGATCGGAAATCAAAAATACAGTTGTGTCGTGAGCAGCATGACTCAATACTTCCGACACTTGCTCATCATACAATTGTAATAAATCGCGCAACGGTTTCCACTCGCGCGCATCAGGCAGGGGCGGGGTGTCGCGCCAAAAATAATGCGCCATTCGATCAAAGCCAATGTACACCACCATCGCCGCATCGCACGGATATTTTTCCAACAAATACAAAAACGCGCGCGTGCGCGCCACCGTCATGGCGCGCACGGACGCGGGCATCTCATTCGGATTGGCGCGCGCGGCGCGTCCCATATTCGGCACATCAATTTCATACGCGATACGCGCGCCGCGCAATTCTTGAAACAGCTGCGCGGGCTGCGAAAATCCTTTGCTCGTCGCCAAGGGCGCGTCCATCCCGCTCAACATAAAGCCGTTGATGGTTTCCGCAGGAAAACTGATTGGCACATTCATCACCCCGACGCGTTGTCCACTTGCCGCGAGCGTATGCCAAAACGCGGGCTTGCGGCGATCACGCGCGGTGACGAGATACCACTCTTGCGGCGAGTGGACTTGTGCAGTGAAACTGAAAACGCTGTGCTGCCCCGGATTGTACCCCGTGACAATGTTTGACCACGCAGCTGCACTGTTCAGGTACGGGTACGCGTCGAGCGTGGCGTGCGCGCCGTGTTTCAACAGATGCGCGAAGGTGGGCAGCAAGCCCGCGTCCGCCCACGGCTTGATCAAATCGAATGTTGCGCCATCAATGCCAATGACGAGAGTGCGTGGAAAATTCATGTGAGATATGCGCCTTGCCAATTGCGATACTGATCGGGGTAGCGGCGGATATACGATTCCAACCGCGTGGCAAAATTTGTCATGCCGATTTCAGCGGCGCGCGCATCGTTTGGAAATTCGAGCGGCGGTTCGATCACGAGTTGCAGTTGATCCGTTTCATCGCGCCAACAAAACAGCGGCAAGAGTGGCGCGCCCGTCAATTTCGACAAATTGATCGCGCCCGTCGCAAAGCGGCGCGGGTGTCCCAAAAAATCGCGTGTGATATGTTTATGCCCGAGCTGTCCCTCCCCTGAAAGATAAAACACTTTATTCGCTTGCAGCAAATTCGCCAACTGCCGCGTCACTGCCAACGATTCGCCGCGCGGCAAATAATGAATGGCAGCCACAAAATTTTTTTCGCGCGCTTCGAGAAAGGGACGAATCACACGCGCGCGAATTTCGGTTTCGCCTTGTGCATAAAAACCGCCGAGATGTTCGCGCGAATGGGTTTGATGAATAGAGAACCCGTGCGCGCGCAAAATCTGTTTTGCCGCGTTGCGCTGACCAAAAAAACTATTTTCTAAGAGGATTGCGCCGCGCCCGCGCCAACGCGTCTGAAATAAAATTCAATCCGCGCGTCGCCGTGTGTGGTAGTTGAGTTTGGAAACCGATGCGCGCCAACATGAAAGCGTCGCGCCAGTAGCAATGAAATGTGCCGCGCACAATGCGATCCAATGCGCGCGCGTCGAAGGCGTCTCCAAAAAATTCTTGTACGTGTTTACCGATGCGCGCGCGTTTTTGGTGCGAGACGTGATACGCGAGACGCGCGGTCAAGGACGCGGTTTTTTCGCGCAGCGCGGACGAACCTGCTATTTCGAGTGTTTGAAAAAGAGCCAGCACCGCGAGCAAGTACGCATCAGTTGCGTCAAAGCGCCGCATGAGTTAATTCGCCAACAACGCGCGGCGCAATTTGCCTGTCGGACTTTTTGGCATTTCGTCGCGAAATTCAAAGGCGCTCGGAATTTTAAAGTCGGCAATTTTCCCGCGACAAAATTCCGCGAGTTCCACTTCGGTGCACGCGTTGCGGCGAACGACAACGGCTTTTACTTTTTCATCCCCATACGCAGTGACGACACCCACTACCGCCACTTCCTCGATACTTGGATGCGCTTCCAACACCTCTTCCACTTCGCGCGGATCAATTTTGAAACCACTTTTGTTGATCAAAAATTTCAAACGTCCTTGCAAATACAAATTTCCACGCGCGTCCAGTTTTCCCAAATCGCCCGTATAAAAAAATCCGTCGCGAAAAACCTCCGCGATCAATTCAGGCAAATCATCATAGCCGCGAATCGCGCATGGACTCGAAACAATCACTTGCCCAACGCATCCCGTTTCCACGCGCCGCGCCGCGTCATCCACAATCGCGAATGAAATTTCCTCCAACGGCGCGCCAACAGAGTCAAGCGTGGTTTCAATCTCGTCCGCTAAATTTACGCTCATCGTTCCCGTTTCTGTCGAACCGTACAACTGCCGCACATAGCTTCCAAATTTGGAATGAAATTCGCGGTTGTATTTTGTGGGCAGTGGCGCGCTCGCCGAGACGCAGAGCCGCAGCGACGAAAAATTGGGCGCCTGTTCAAAGCGCGTTTGCGCCAGCGTGATGAACATGAATGGCACGGCAATAAAAATGGAAAGCTGTTCGCGCTCAATGAGTTCCGCGACGCGATGTCTTTCAAATTGCGCGACGGGGAAAAGTGTCGCGCCCGCGCGAAAACTTGCCAGCATCGTTCGCATCAAACCGTTGACATGCGAAAAGGGCGCGACGCCAAGAAAGCGATCATTGGATTTCAATTGCAGCGTATTCACCAACGCGTCGAGTTCCCACAAAATTTGTGTGTGCGTGCGCGCGATACGTTTCGGTTTGCCCGTTGACCCCGACGAAAATTGAAACATCACGGGCGCGATCGGATCAAGCGCGGGCGGCTGCCAATTTGTATCGAGCGCGAAAGTGTCCCACGTTTCGCGCAGCAACAATTCACACCGTGTTTTGGTTTGCGGCAAAACCGTTTCGCACAACGCGCGAAAGGATTCGTCCGTGAGAATCATTTTCAATTCGCACGCGTCAATGAAATACAAAATTTCATTGTGCTGATAATGATCATTCAACGGCACCGCCAGCGCGCCCATATTCAATACCGCCCAATACGCGATCACAAATTCGGCACTGTTGCGAAACAGGATACCAACGCGATCTCCAACGCGAATGTTGCGGCGTTGTAATTCTGCCGCGAGCGTGTACGCGCGTAAACGTAAATCGTCAAACGTGAGCGCGTGTTCGTTGGACACGAGCGCGAGGCGCGACGCGTACGTTTTGGTGATGTGCGCGAACAGTGTGGGTAAGGTGTGCATCTACAAGTTGTGCGGTTGGGATTCGACGCTTTAGCGGGACCGTTGGTCGAGTTCGGAACCTGCTAACGCATAAAATCCACATCAAGTTTGTTTGCGCGCGTCGCGCGCAGAAATGGCTTGCACAACATATTCCGTCAACGCGCCCAACGACGCAAACAATTCCACCGTCAACTCCGCGTCGGGGATCGATATGTCGAACGCGTTTTCCAAACCGAGCGCGAGACGTAGTGCCTCCACCGAATCGAGTCCGATGCCGCGCCCGAGCAACGGCGTTTGCGCGTCCGCATTTTCGAGCTGCCCCGCGTCCACTTGTAGATCGTTGATCAAAATTTGTTTGATGGTAGTTTCAATTGCGGAACGATTCATAAGGGGCGAAAATTTCCCAACGCGCGTTTCACGATCCGCCAGCCGCCATGTAAAAACGGCGCGGGATCATCCCACGCCAAGATCATCGGCTGCGCGCCGCGCAGCGATTGTAGCCACGCCATTGGGGTGAGCGAGCCGCGTCGGCGCAATTCCAAAAACGCAAAGGGATCAATTTCTTCATTCACCATGCGGACGCCGCGCTGATAGGTGTTGTCATGCATGAACGAATTTCCGATCAGTGCTTGATACGCCAGCCACGCGTAATCCACGCCTGCGCGCGGAGCGATTTCTGTCATACCGGCGGGGCGCGGATTGATTTCGATAAAGTACCAAATGTTTCGGCGCGCGTCGAATTTAAATTCTACATCGGCGATGCCGTGAAAATCAAACGCGCCCAAGACGTGACGCGACAATTCTAAAACGGGCGCGGCGTCCACCGTTTCAAACAACGCGCCATCCCCAAAATCGGGCGGATACTGCCGCAATTTTTTTACAACCACATGTGCGATTTCGCCGCGCGTTTTTTCCCAATAGCCGAAATACGCGTAAATCTGATCTTCGCCGCCTTGCACAATTTCTTGGACGAGAAATTCTGACAATGGCACATCCGCTAACGCGTGTTCCAAAGCGCGCGGCGTGTCTGCGACGCGCGCTTTGAGATTCAACGCGCCGCGCCAGATGTGCGAGATGCGCGGTTTCGCAATGCACGGAAAAGAAATTTGCGCCGCAATGTTGGAAAGGTCTTTGCGCGTTTCAGGATAAAACGTGCGCGGCACGCATACGCCTGCGGCTCGCACAAATTCGTACTGTGATTTTTTGTCCATGATTTGATGCACCGTTTTTACAGCGGGCATCAAAATTTTGTAGCGTGCGGCGACGCGTTCGTAATTGCGCGCGACGAGCAACACATATTCGTCGTGCAAGGGAAACAAAATCTGCGCGCCCAGATCAGCTAGGCGATCCAATGTTTCCAACCACACTCGAGGTTCGTAACGCGAAATCGGCAAACGCATCACGCGCGCATAACGCGACAATTCACCGACGAGACGAAAACTCGAAAGCATCCACAACGGCACACCGCGTCTGCCGAGTGACCGCGCAAAACTCAAGCCGCCCGTTGCGCTGCCGAGAATGACGGCGGGAGGGAGAGACATGGAAAATTTGAAATTGTGAAATGCGGATTGCGAATTTGAAAATCCGCAATTTCCAGTTTCAAATTCACAATTCTCGTTTTCAATTCCGCAACGGCTTGCCCGTATTCAAAAAATGCCAAATGCGTTCGCGCGTTTTTTCCTCGCCGCACAACGAAATAAATGCTTCGCGTTCGAGATCGAGAATGTATTGCTCGTCCACCCACGCGGGCGCGGTGAGTTTGCCGCCGCACAACACATACGCGAGTTTTTCGCCTACTTTGGCGTCGTATTCGGAAATGTATTTGGCAGACAGCATCGAATAAATTCCGATTCGCATGGCTGCCATGGCGCGTTCGCCTGCCGCGTAAATTTTTGCGCGCGCGGGCGCTTGATAATTTTCCGCGACGAGATCGAGAACGGTCTTTTTCGCTTCAGACAAAAGATGATTGCGATTCATGATCACGCGCGTATCGCCTCCGAAAAAACCCAACTGTTGCGCTTCGTGCGCGCTCGTTGCAACTTTGGCGGTGCCGATGGTTTCAAAAACGCGTTGGAGGAACGGAAGCACATCCGCGTTTTGGGTTTGCAGAGCGGGTGAAACAACGCGGCGCAGCATTTCTTTGCAGCCGCCGCCTGCGGGAATGACGCCGATGCCGACCTCGACGAGACCAACGTAACTTTCCGCGTGCGCAACGATGCGCGCCCCTTCCATCGCGATTTCACAGCCGCCGCCGAGAGTGTAACCAAAGGGCGCAATGACAATGGGTTTGCGCGAGTACCGCACGAGCATGCAAAAATCCTGCAATGCTTTGGCGACCTCATCTATTTTTTCCCACTCGCCATTTTCCGCCAAAAGCCCGATGCCCAAAACATTCGCGCCCGCGCTGAAGTGTTCACCTTGATTGCCAATGACCATGCCGACAAAATTTTTGTCAATCTCATCAAACGCGGCGCGCGCAACTTCGATAATATTGTCGTCGAGCGCGTTCATCTTGGTATGAAATTCGAGACATGCCACACCATCGCCCAAATCGTGTAGCGTCGCGCTTTCATTTTCCGCAATGACGCGCGTATTTTTCAAGACGATAACGTTTGACGCGGAATCGCTTGCGTTTCCCTCACGTTTGACGAGATATGTTTTCGACGCGGGATCATAGTACGATCCATCTTGATAAAACGACGCGTTGCCCGCCGCCAACATTTCCTTCACCCACGGCGCAACCGCAATATCCTCGCGTTCCATCCGTTCGATAGTTTCTTGCACACCCAGCATGTCCCACATTTCAAACGGACCCGCTTCGTATGCAAAACCCCAGCGCATCGCATTGTCAATCGAAACAATATCGTCGGCGATTTCAGGAACGCGGTGGGAGGTGTATGCGAGATAGTGCGCGGTGGTGTCCCAAATATATTTCGCCGCGCGATCGTCTTGCGCGATGATATAGCGCAAACGTTCCGCGAGTGTGTCGTACATTTCCGAATTGGTGATCGCATCAAAGAAAAATTTTTCGGGACGTTCGTATTCGAGCGTGTGGACATTGAGCGCGTAGAATTTTTTCTTGCCGCCCTCCTCTTTCACCTCTTTGTAAAAGCCCGCGCCCGTCTTGTTGCCCAACATGCCGCGTTCCACCATCGTTTTCAAAAATTCGGGCGGCTTCAAATCCGCTCGCGCTGCATCTTCGGGCACCGCGTTGTATAAATTTTCGGCGACGTGATACATGATGTCCACGCCGACAAGATCGCCCAGTCGAAACGTCGCGGATTTGGGATGCCCAATCGCGGTGCCAGTAAATTCATCCACTTCATCCACGCGATAATTATTTTCAAACGCGTAACGCATGGCATACATGCCGAGAAAAGACGCGAGGCGATTCGCGATAAAGTTCGGGCGATCTTTGCACACAACGACGCCTTTGCCCAAAATGGTTTCGCCAAATTGTTTTACAAACGCGACGACATCGGGCGAGGTGTCGGGGGAGGGGATGACTTCGAGGAGTTTGAGATAGCGCGGCGGATTGAAAAAATGCGTGCCAAGAAAATGTTGCTTGAACGATTTGCTGCGCCCTTCCGCAATCGCGTGAATTGGAATGCCTGAGGTGTTGCTCGTGACAATGCTGTCGGGTTTGCGCGCATCTTCAATACGTTCCATCAGCGCGCGTTTGACATTCAGATTTTCGACAATGACTTCCACGATCCAATCCGCTTGCGCGACGAGATCAAAATTGTCTTCTAAATTGCCGACGCGAATTTTTTCCGCGATGCTGGGCGTGAACAACGCGGCAGGTTTGGATTTCACCACCGCTTGCATGCCCGCGTTGACGATGCGGTTGCGGACGGCGGGGTGTTCGAGCGATAATTTTTTCTTGACTTCGTCTGACGTCAATTGATTGGGGACAATATCGAGGAGCGCGACATCAAGCCCTGCATTGGCAAAGAGACCCGCGAGCGCGCCGCCCATGGTGCCTGAACCGATGACGGCGACGCGGCGAATGACATACGACATTGTAGGTGACTCCTTTGGGGAAGGGATTCGCGTATCGCGAATCGCGTATCGCAAATCGAAAATTGCGGAATGGATTGTCTCTGAAGCAGTGCATTTATGACGCAATGCGTCATAAAAACGCGCGTATTGTACCATAAAGGCGAATTTTTGCCTACCGATTGGTAGGTAAATTCAAGAGATGAGCTTGTATTGTTCCACCAGCGCGGGCGGCACAGCCACCACCAACACTTTCGGAAATTTGTCGCGTTCCACCACATCGCGCGTCGAATACGCGACGTTTCCTTGCGCGTCGTACACATTCACGTACAAATCGGGCAGTGACTCGATGCGCCAATCGGGACTGTCTTCATCATCCTTGTATTTTTTCTCGTCGAATTGAAAAAAGATTTCGCCCTTTGCATCGGTGATGTCTGTTCCAAGAAAATCATCCTCGCTTTTCCAATCACGATCGTACAGCGAGACCTTGACGTTCGACAAAACTTTTTTTGGTTCTTTGGCGATGACGAGTTGAACTCGCAGCATCAGTTTCATTTTTCCCTCCTCGCGTGTCGCGAATCGCAAATCGCGTATCGCAAATCGCGTATTGCATTTCACGTTTCTCGTTTCACGTTTCTCACAATCTGAAATCCAACTTCCAACTTCCAACTTCCAACTTCCAATTTCACATCCCCCGAATCAATCCCCTCGGTTGACAGGTTCTACAAAAATTGGTGATCCTTTGGTTCGCGCTGATTTCGGAAATCGTTGTGCCGCAGCGCGGACAGGGTTCGCCCGTTTGCATATGAACCGCAAAAAAATCGCGCGGCTCGCGATGAATGTTCTCGCCCATCTCGACGCGGATGTGATCAATCGCATCGCGTAGCGTATTTTGAATCGCGTCGTACAAGCGATCGATTTCGTCGGATGTGAGTTGCGTGCGCTTGCGATATGGATGCAATTTTGCATGCCATAAAATTTCGTCCGCGTATGCGTTGCCGATGCCCGCGAGACATTCGCCGCGCGTGAGGATGCCTTTGATTTCGCCGCGAAAGGGGCGCAAACGTTCGCGGAATTGTGCGCGCGAAATTTCAAACGGTTCGGGTCCCAGGATTGCGAAATCGGGGACGCGGTTTATGTCGTCGGTGAGATACAATTGCCCCATCGCTTTGCCGTCGTAATAGCGGAGTTCTGTATCATCCTCTAACGTGAAAACGACAGCGGTTTTTTTGTAGCGTTTGTCTTGGGCAGTTGCGAGTTGGAGACGCCCTGTAAGTTTCGGGTTGAGGACGAGCTTTGAATTTTCAAAACCCGTTTTCTTCGCTCCGCTTGAGCAAAAAACGGGTTTGGAAAATTCAAAAGTCAGAAATTTTCCGCGCCGTGTCACGCTTTCAAACGTCGCGTTGGTGAGCGTTTCAACAAAACCGCGCGTGGTGAGATCGCGCACAACAATCGCGGCAGTCGGTTGAAGCAATTCGACGCGCGCGATTATTTTTCCGACGACGCGTTTTTGCAACACCTCGCGCACCACTTCCAGTTCGGGGAGTTCTGGCACGAATCTATTGTATCATGTGGGCAAAATTTTATGGAACAGGTGATGCATAGTGCGTGATGTGAATTTGGCGCGGCTTTATTTTTTCGTGTGGATCGGCGCGCTCGGATTTTCGTTTCCGTTCGCCAATCTTTTTTTTCGACAGCAAGGATTGAGCGGGACCGAGATTGGTCTGGTGTTGACGGCAGGTTCGGTAGCGGGGTTGAGCGCTTCGCCGTTGTGGGGACGCTGGAGTGATGGCGGCGCGCCGTTGACGCGCTTGCTGCAAATTGCTTTTGTCATCACTTCGGTTGGCGCGTTCGTGCAGAGTCAACAAACAGTTTTCATTTGGATCGCGCTGATTCATGGCGCGCGCGGTTTTGTGGGCGCGGCAATCTCGCCCTTGTCCGACACGCTGGCGTTACGCATCAGTGAAGCGCGGCGCGCGGGCTATGGCAGTATTCGCGTTTGGGGGTCAGCTGGTTGGGCGGTGAGTGTGTTGGCGAGCGGCTGGGTGATTGAACGCGCGGGTTTGGTCGCGTCATTTTATGGCAATGGCATTGGCTATGCGTTGGCGGCGCTGCTGTTGTTTTTTATTCCAAAAACCCTGCACACCGCGCCAACGGAACGCGCGCGTGAAAGTGGTGGATTGCGCCGCGCGGCGCGTGAACTGGTGATCAATCGCGCGCTGTTGGGACTTGCGGTCGCGTTGGTGGTGCGCGGGATCTTGGCGGATGGACATTTGCAATTTGGCAATATCTATTTGGAACAACTCGGCGCAAGCACCGCGATCATTGGCATTGCGAGCATGAATGCGCGACGTGCCTAGTTTATTCCAGCGCGTGTCGTGCCTGCGCTTGCGCGTCTGGAAAATTTATTTCGCGCACGATTTGTTTCGCGTTCGAAATAAGGGGGGGGGACATCGAGAGTTCGTCCACGCCGAGTCCAATAAGGATCGGAATCGCGTTCGGATCGCCTGCCATTTCGCCGCAGACGCCGACCCATTTGTTTTGTGCGTGCGCGGCGGTGACAACATTTGCAATCAGTTGCAAGACGGCGGGATGAAATGGATCCGCGAGCGACGCGACATTGGGATTGCCGCGTTCGGCGGCGAGGGTGTATTGCGTGAGATCGTTTGTGCCGATGGAAAAGAAATCTACCTCGCGCGCGAACGCGTGGGCGGACAGAGCTGCACTTGGCACTTCGACCATGATGCCTGTTTCGACACGTTCGGGGACGATCATGGCGCGTGTTTGCAATTCCGCGCGCGCCTCCTGCATCACAATCTGCGCGGCGCGAAATTCGTTCAGGGTAGAGACCATTGGAAACATGACACGTGTCGAGCGAAATTCCGCGGCGACGCGGAGAATGGCGCGCAATTGCGTTTTGAACAGTTCGGGCTGCGCGAGACAGAGACGCAGACCGCGCAATCCTAAAAATGGATTTGCTTCGCGTGGTAGGTTTGCATAGGGCAACGGTTTGTCGCCGCCAATGTCGAGCGTGCGAATCAAGAGCGAACGATTTTGTAATGTTTGGGCGACAGCGCGATACGTTTCAAATTGTTCGTCCTCACTCGGCGCGTCGCGGCGATCTAGAAATAAAAATTCGGTGCGGAACAAGCCCACCGCTTCCGCGCCCATCTCCACCGCGCTGCGCGCATCCTTCACGGAACCGATATTCGCCGCGATTTCGACGCGATGCCCATCGCGCGTGAGCGCGGGGTCGTTGCGCGCAGCGCGTGTTTTTTCCTGCGCGACGCGCGCGGTTTCGATTCGCGCGTTGTATTCCTCTAAAACATTCGCGTCGGGATTCACCCACACGCGCCCGCGTTCGCCATCCACAATGACCCTCGCGCCCTCTTGAATGTGCAAAACTTTTTCGCCCAACGCGACAACGGCGGGGATGCCCAAACTTTTTGCCAGAATCGCGCTGTGTCCCGTCGGCGCGCCAAACGCAGTACAAATCGCGTGCACGATTTTCGGATCGAGTTGCGCGGTTTCCGCAGGTGTGAGATCGGGCGCGATTAAAATTCCTTCTCGAAACGAAAATGTTTGCGACGCGCCGAGCAAATTCATCAACACTTGACGCGTCACGGCGCGCACATCGGCGGCGCGGGCGCTGAGATATTCGCTTTCCAACTTGTTGTATTGAGACGCGATGTTTTCCGCCGCGTCGTGCAAGGCGCGCGCGGCATTCTTTTTGTTTTCAAAAATCGCGCGCCGCGCAGGTTCTTGCAACGCCTCGTCTTGGAGCATCAACAGTTGCGCGTCAAAAATTTCTGCTTCTGCCGAATTGCCGCGTCCATTCATTGCAGCGCGGGCTTGCTGCAATTGTGCTTGTGCTTGCTGAATCGCGTCACGCAAACGTGACCACTCGGGTTCGGGATCATCAATCGTGTTTTGTGGAAGGGGCGGAAGCGTTGGGCGATACAAACGCGCCGCGCCGATGGCGTATCCCGCTGAAGCGGCGAGTCCGATCCATTCATTTTCCAATGTAGGTTGCGCGGACGCAGGTGCCGTTGTCGGTTGTCCGGCGTCCGCCGTCGTCTCCGCGTCGCCAAAATTTTCGCGCGCCAATTCTTGAATTGCATCCAACGCAGTTTGCGCGTCTTCACCCCGCGCGCTGATTTTGATTTCGTGTCCGTGTAACACGCCCAGCGTTGTCACTGCGTTGATGCTTTTTGCATTTACAGGTCCGCGTCCATTGGTGAGGTCTTGCAAGCGCACATCGGAAGAAAATCGTGCGGCGGTTTGCACAAATTTTGCGGCAGGACGCGCGTGCAAGCCCAGACGATTTTTGATCGGGAGAACGAGTTCGAGGGAGGGTTCGTTGGTCGGGTGGTCGGAGGGTCGCAGGGTCGGTTGGTCAAATACGCCGAGCTGCGCGAGTTTGGCGTCGAGGGCGGTGCGCGCTTCATTTACGACGGCGTCAAGGGAACTGCCGAGGCGTGCTTGCGTGGCGGCGGCGATGCCACCTTCGACGAGAGGCGCGGGCGCGAGGACGACATGCGCGCGTTGGTCGGGCGCAAGCATTTCGAGCGCGACTTCGGTGGAGAGAATCGCGCTGCCCAAATCGACCAGAACAGCCACACCTTCAGCCGAGTATACTTTTTGAATTGCGTGAAAAATGAGGTTGGCATCCGTGCCTAGCGGTTGACCGGGTAGATCTAAACCGCCCGCCACTGCGATTCGCGCGTCCGCGCCCGCCATGCCGCGCATGAGCTCCGCGACACCTTCCGCGAGTTTGGCGCTGTGCGAAACAATGACCAAGCCAACCATGAAAAGGGGAGAGGTGTTTTGAAAAATAAAAATGACTTTCGGAAAACAATTATTATTTTTCAAAACAGAAAGGATTCAGCGAAATAAAAAGGCTGTCGGCGCGCTGCCTTGTGCGAGAATCGTATACGTCAACCAAAAACCGTACACGATCGTCAAGCCACCAATCACGATAGACGCGTTTGTCACGACGCGTTCCATTTGTGGACTCAAACCCAAGTCAAAAAGAATCGAACGCATTCCCAGCATGGCATGAATGGTGACGCTGATGAGAAATGCGAGTTCGGTGACAATGATCAGGGGATTGCGTAAATACTCGATCACTTGCGCGAAATCGCGGATGCCGCCCTCCGCGACGTAATGATGCGCGATCATGTGCAAGCCAAGTAACAGGATCAGTGCGACGCCTGTGACGGATTGCCAGAACCAGCCCCAACTGGAACGTTTGCGATTTTCCATTGTTTATTCCACAAAAATTTTCAACGCGCCCGCGACAAGCACGACTGCTGCAACGATCATCAACGCGACGAACAACGGTTTTTGTCCGCGCACGCCAACGCCAAAACCTGTGAGCGCGACGCGCAAACCATTTAGCCCGTGAATCAAAATACCCGCGAGCAAAATTACGTCGAGCGCGAGAAACCACGGCGTGCGCGCGATTTTGATGAACGGGTCCCAGCCCGCTGCTCCTTGCGCCAACAACGTCAATATCGCGAGATGCAAATACAAGTACACGACGAGTCCGATGGCGGTTACGCGATTGAGAATGTACGCAATCATTCCCAAACGCCAACTACGAAAATCGAACCAGCGGAGAAAGCGGAAGCGTTTGAGATCGGGACGGTAGAGGTTCATGGGGAAAGAGTAAAGAGTAAGGAGTAATCCGTAATCAGTATTCGGTGATTTACTTTTTACTCTTTACTTTTTAAAAAGATTTCTGAACCGCTGCTTGTTGATTTCGCCGCGCAACGCCATGATGGATTCAGCTGGAAAAACATTTTGCGGACATGCTTCGGTACATTCCCATGCGCTGTGGCAACGCCACACGCCTTGTTCGTCGTCCGCGAGTCGTAACAATTGTGCGCGTTCGTTTGTGTCCGTCGTCTTGTCGAGTTGATGTTTGATCGCGGCGAGACCCGCGGGTCCAAAAAATTTGTGATCCGCTGCCATTGTGGGACACGCGCTCAAGCAGATGCCGCACTCGACACAATTTTCAAAACGATTGAAGGGAACGACTGCGACGGATTCGGGATCGAGACCTTTGGTGTAGGCGACGGGTTTGCCGTCCAGTTCGTTTTCGGTGGGACGCGTAATGACGAGTTGACTCGTCTCTTGATGGTGAAAAAAGGGCGCGACATCCACGACAAGATCGCCGACGATGGGAAAATTTCGTAATGGCTCTATCGTAATTTCTTTGCCCACATACTCGCGCACGGGCGCGATGCACGGCAATTTTTCGCGTCCGTTGATTCGCACCGCGCACGTTCCGCACGATGCGTGATGGCACGCGTGGCGAAACATCAAATCGCGATCGTGATGCGCCCACACCTGCTCAATCGCATCCAACACATTCGCGGCATCGGGAACGCTGACGTTGAAGGTGTCGTAACGCTGCGGTTGATCGGGACGCGCGCGAAAGATTTTCAAGGTAACGTCGAGTGCCATTCAGTTTGGGAACCGCGAATCTTTGCGAATACGGGGAAAAGATTCGCGTAGATTCGCGTAGATTCGCGGTTAGTTATAGAAATCGCGATATGAGACGAGTGGCGTTTCTTTTGTCTTGCACACCGCGTTGAAATTCAATTCCGCGCAGACGAGATCGGAAACTTTTTCTGCCATGCCGCGCGCGGTGGTCGTTTTGCCGCCCGTGATCGTGATGAGTCCATGCGCGCCTTCGTGACGATGATTGTATGCTTCGAACGTGCGCGAAAAATCGCGCGCATCGGCGTTGGCTTTGGAAATGAGCGGACGCGCGACTGCCATCACACCGCGTTGTCGCCCTTCTTTCAAGATCGGCATCAACATTTCGCCCGCGCGCATCATCTTGTCAATTTGGTCTTGCGGAATTTCGATCGCGTCGGGTGAAGTGACGCGCCATGACGTTGTGCCGATAATTGAAGTGTTGCGAATGGGAACGACAATATCGCCGTCGTGCGGTTTGTTGAGACGATTGATAACCATGTTGTTGAACCGTTTGCCAATCGTCACCATCACGCCCGCTGTCGGGGCAACAGGTACGTCCACGCGCGCCATCGCCGCAATCATGCCCGCCCACGCGCCCGTCGCATTGACAACCAAATCCGCGCCGATGGTTTCTGTTTTGCCTGTGCGATGATCGAAAACTTTTGCTCCCGCCACTGCGCTGCCTTGAAAAACGAGATCGCTCACTTCGGTAAAATTGCGAATCGTCGCGCCATTTTTTTTCGCGGTGGCGAGAAACGACGCGCAAAAACGCCACGGCTCGAAAACACCATCGGGGACTTGGACGGCGGCTTTGATATGCGGATTCAAAAAGGGTTCCAGTTTCAACCCGTCTTGCACGGAAATTTCGCGCGCGGGGATGTGACATTCTTCGCAGCCCGCGAGAAAGGTTTCTCGAAACGCCATGTCATCATCATTCAAGGCAACAAATAAGCCATCGTTCATTTCGAGCGCGTGCGGCATGATGCGGCGCAAAATTAAATTTTCTTCAATGCACTCTAGCGCGCCCTCGCGATCATTCACGCAATAGCGTCCGCCCGAATGTAACAAACAATGATTGCGCCCCGTTGTCCCTGAAGCAATCTCGCCGCGCTCGACCAGCGTGACGCGCAAGCCGCGCAGCGCGAGATCGTGCGCGGTGGCAGAGCCGGTGGAGCCCGCGCCGATGATGAGGATGTGGGGGGCGGAGGAATTTCCCATATTATTTTTTGGGGCTCATCCTTTGTTTTGCGCGGCGTTTTCCTTTGCCTCTCTCATTAAACGCGCAACACCGTACATGTTGTAAGGTGTGTACAAGTAATAAACTCTTTTTGGTTGAATTGAGTAGAGTTCGCGCTCCAATTCAAGTTCTTTCGCCCACTTGCGTATCAAGCGTATTTTTTGTTGCCGCGTTAATTTGTTGAGTGTAGGCAGAGCTTCTGCGAGTGACATTTTTGTTTTTTCCTTTCTGGATGAACGCGCAGCGCCATAGACTTGCGTGAGATCGTGCGCGGTGGCGCCTTGCTTATTTCGCCGCTTGCACTTGTTCTGCCTTGTGTTGCGCGATCCAATTTGGCAATGGGAGATCCAATTCTTGTCCCAAGATTTGCAAGAGTTGAATTTGTTCTTGGCGTGTTAATTCTTCCACCATTGGCAGAACTTGTTCCAAAGATACTGTTTGATTTTTTTGAGGTTCAACCTCCCACCTGCTCGCCATCTCAATCATCTCCTCCCCCACCTCATCCCAATCGTGCAATGTCGCGGGATCAAAATCCGCGCCGTTGGACCAAACAATCGTTTCCGCTTCTTGGTCCAAGCGCACTTGATTGAAAAAATCCAAGTCGCGCAAAGGGCTGTAGAGTTCGCCGCGCAACATCAGTAAAAAATCAATCGCCTTGATGACGCCATCATTAAACGTCAAACGCAAAGTGTAAGGGGCGACGATTTCAAAATTGGTAATGGTATCAATTTCGTGGGGCATTGATTCCACTATAGGACTTACGCACAGTTGTCATTTCGAGCGGTTTTGCGAGAAATCTCGCTGGGCAAAATCGAGATTTCTCGCTACTCTACTCAGAAACTTCCAATTGTCATTGCGAGGAGCGCCCTCTGCGACGAAGCAATCTCGGTCTGACTCGCGTGTGAGATTGCGGCGATGATTACATCGCATCCCTCGCAATGACAAGCCACCGTTTCTGTCCTTGAACATCACGCCTGCGCGTGATGTTGGTCTCGAAATGACATGCGTAAGTCCTACACTTTATTTTTCAAGCTATGCTTTAGCAAATGCAATCTGCGGAGCGAGAGCTTGCATTACACGCGCATCCACTTCATCGGCACGCAAGATATTTTCAACAATGGCATACGCAACGGCAAAATCCAACTCGCCCATCCAATAGCGCTTGTAAAGTTCGCGGCTCGTCTTGTCGTGGAAAACATGGATACGTTCCGCGAGATCCACACTCTCCATTTCGCCGCCGCGCCATTTTTTGAAATCCTGTTCGAGGTGTTCCAACAGCGCGACCAGCTCGTGTTCGTAGGCAATGCTACCGAGTTCACGAATCAACTGTTTGACCTTTTTAGGATGCGGGTTAATCATGCGACGAGTTCACTTGTACAAGTGTGATTAAAAAAGCCCAGAAGCCCATCGGCTCCTAGGCTTCTCCATTATTATACGCTACAACAGACCAATCCCTTCGCCAAATCGCTTTTCACCTCCCAAAACCTCCGATGTTTCCGAAACATCGGAGGTTTCAAAGGCGGATTGGCGAAGGGATTGCAGATCTGACAGATTTTTAGATCGCGTCCAAACCCGTCAGGTCCTTCATGTTCTTTCCCGCGCCGTGAGACGTTTCACCGAAACGTCTCTACCCATTTCCCTGTTTCCCTATATCCCTATTTCCCTCTTTCCCTGTCTCCCTTTCCCGCTCACACCCAATCAAACGTCCGCGTCACCGCTTTCTTCCAGTTCGCGTATTCTGCATCGCGTTTCGACGCGTCCATGTTCGGATCCCATTCCTTGTCCTTGCCCCAATTCGCGCGCAGACCTTCGACGCTGTCCCAGAAACCGACGGCGAGTCCAGCTGCATAAGCTGCACCCAGCGACGTTGTTTCCGCGACTGTGGGACGAATCACGGGGACGCCGAGGATATCCGCTTGGAATTGCATCAGCGCGTCGTTGTACACCATGCCGCCGTCCACTTTGAGCGCGGTCAGTGGCACGCCCGAATCATTGTTCATGGCGTCCAACACTTCGCGCGTTTGGAACGCGGTGGCTTCCAATGCCGAACGCGCAATGTGTCCTTTGTTCACATAGCGCGTCATGCCGACAATCGCGCCGCGCGCATCGCTGCGCCAGTACGGAGCGAACAAGCCGCTGAACGCGGGGACAAAATAAATTCCGCCATTGTCCTCAACCGTCGCGGCGAGCGCTTCAACATCACTTGATTTTTGGATCAAGCCGAGATTGTCGCGCAGCCATTGCACGAGCGCGCCCGTGATCGCAATCGAACCTTCGAGCGCGTATACGGCAGGTTGATCACCGATTTTGTAACCGAGCGTGGTGAGCAAACCGCTTTTGCTTGGCACAATTTTTGTTCCCGTATTCAACAGCATAAAACAACCCGTGCCATACGTATTTTTTGCTTCGCCCGGCGAGAAGCAGGTTTGCCCAAACAACGCGGCTTGTTGATCGCCGAGATCGCCCGCGACGGGAATGCCCGCGAGCGCGCCTGTGGCTGTGCCGTACGTGTCGGACGAAGAACGAATCGTCGGGAGCATGTTGCGCGGAATGTTCATCAGCGCAAGGATTTCGTCGTCCCAATCGAGCGTTTCGAGATTCATCAACATCGTGCGCGACGCGTTAGAAACATCGGTGACATGCACGCCGCCGTCGGTGCCGCCCGTCAAATTCCAGATGACCCAGGTGTCAATGTTGCCGAACGCGAGCTCGCCCGCTTCCGCCGCCGCGCGCGCGCCGTCCACATTGTCGAGAATCCATTTGATCTTGGGTCCCGAAAAATATGTCGCGAGCGGCAACCCAACTTTCGCGCGCAAACGATCTTGTCCACCATCTGCGGCGAGCGCGTTGCAAATTTGATCCGTGCGCGTATCTTGCCACACCAGCGCGTTATGAATCGGTTTCCCCGTCTTGCGATTCCACACCACCGTCGTCTCGCGTTGATTCGTCACACCGACCGCGGAAATATCATTGGGATCAATCGCGCCTTTTGCCAACGCGCCCGCGATGACGGATTGCACCGCGCCCCAAATTTCCATCGGGTCATGTTCAACCCAACCGGGTTTGGGATAAATTTGTTCGTGTTCTTTTTGATCGTAACAGACTACCTTGCCGCTGTGATCAAAGATCATGAAGCGTGAGCTTGTGGTGCCTTGATCTACAGCTGCGGCATACTTGGCCATGTTTTGCCTCCTTGCAAAATGAAACGTGAAAAGTAAAACGTGAAAAGTAAAAAGTAAAATGTAAATCCTGATTACTGATTACTCTTTACTCTTTACTCTCTACTCTTTTCCCCAACTCTCCGCCGCCGTCCGCATCAAATACCAGGACGACGTGGAACCGGGGTCTTGATGTCCCGCGCTGCGTTCGCCGAGATAACTCGCGCGCCCTTTGCGCGCGACCATCGGGATTGTTTCCTCCATGCCTTGTTTCGTCGCGTCCGCCGCCGTGTTCAACGCGTCAGGAATGGATGCGCCCTCATCGCGTTTTGTTTTTAACGCAGCGAGACCGGGCGTGAGCGCGTCCACCATCGTCTTGTCGCCCACTTGCGCCTTGCCGCGCATCACGACGCCATCATAGCCCGCTTGCATCGCGGCGATCCAATCATCGAGCGTGAGTTCCATTTTGCCCGCCGTCGCGCTGCCCATTTGCATAAAGAGCGTGCCGTACAAGGGACCGCTCGCGCCGCCGACGGTGGAAACGAGCTTCATGCCCACCGTTTTGAAAACGGAACCGATATCTTTGTCCGCCACACTCGGCAGAATCGTCAACACCGCTTGCATCCCCCGATTCATATTCGCGCCATGATCGCCATCGCCAATATCGGAATCGAGCTGTGTCAGGTACGCGTTGTTTTCATTGATGATTGCGGCAAATGCTTTGAGCCAGTCGAGAATCGCGTCGCGAGAGATGGTCATAAAGTCGGTTGGTCGGTTGGTCGGATAGTCAGTTGGTCAAAGACGCAAGCCATCCGACTATCCGACTATCCGACTATCAGACGCCCCATCTGAGTCCCGGCGTTTTCACCGGCGCGTCCCACAACTGCGTCAGTTGATCATCCAACTTGAGCAGTGTGATCGAGCAGCCCGCCATTTCGAGCGAAGTGATGTACGAGCCGATCAGATTGCGCGTGATGGTGATGCCGCGCGCTTTCAGGAAATTGTTGAGTTCGTTGTACACGACATAGAGTTCGATCAGCGGCGTGCCGCCCATGCCGTTCACGAACGCGAGAACTTGATCGCCCGAAGTGTACGGCAGATCGTCAACAATCGCAGTGGCCATCATTTCAACGATCTCGTGCGCGGACGCGAGCTTCATGCGCGTGCGTCCGGGTTCGCCGTGAATGCCGATGCCGATTTCCATTTCGTCGTCGCGCAACTCGAACGTGGGTTTGCCCGCGTGCGGCACGGTGCAACTCGTGAGAGCCATACCCATCGAACGCCCGTTGTCGTTCACTTTGTTCGCCACCGCTAAAACTTCCGCGAGCGAATGTCCGCGTTCCGCAGCTGCGCCCGCGATTTTTTCTAGCACCACAGTGACACCAACGCCGCGCCGCCCTGCGGTGTAAAGGGAATCTTTGACCGCCACATCATCATTCGTCACTATCGCTTCGACTTGAATGTCTTCACCGCGCGCGAGGTCTGCCGCCATTTCAAAATTCAACACATCGCCCGTGTAATTTTTGACAATGTGCAAAACGCCCGCGCCGCCATTCACCGCTTTCGTCGCCTCCAACATTTGATCAGGTGTCGGTGAGGTGAACACCGCGCCCGGCGCAGCCGCGTCCAACATGCCCATTCCCACAAAACCACCGTGCATCGGTTCGTGACCGGAACCGCCGCCCGAGACGAGCGCGACTTTGTTTTTCACCGGCGCGTCCGCGCGCATCATGAAATTTGGATCGTAATGCACCTTGACCAGATCGGGATGCGCGGCGGCGATGCCTTGTAATTCCTCCACGACGACATCTTCAGGTTTGTTGATTAGTTTTTTCATCCGTCCATCTCCCCTTAATCGAATCGTGCCCGGCAGGCAGCTAAACCGACCTGATCCGATCACATACCTGGAATCATAATCTGCACAAGCGCTGCCAAAGCCGCACCAATGATTGGGCCGACAACGGGGATCCAGGAATAACCCCAATCGCTACCCCCCTTGCCGGGAATGGGCAGGACAAAGTGCGCGATGCGCGGACCCAAGTCGCGGGCTGGATTGATCGCGTAACCGGTTGGACCACCGAGAGAGAGACCGATGCCCCACACCAGCATCGCCACCAAGTACGGCCCCAAGCCTCCCGCGGCTCCGCCTGGAATCGCGAGCTTGCCAAAGATCGCAAAGATCACGAACACCAGCACAAAGGTGCCGATGATTTCGGTGACGAGGTTCCAGACCGGGTTCCGGATTGCTGGAGCTGTCGAGTAACACGCCAGTTTCAATCCTGCATCCTGTGTCTCGCCCCAATGTTGGTAGTAGGCGAGGAATACGATCACTGCGCCGATAAAGGCACCGATGAACTCCCCAATGATCCGGACCAGTCCATCGCCGACTGTCGTGCCGCCGTTCACGATTTTGGCAATGGTGACCGCCGGGTTGAGATCAGCATTGGGACTGCCTGTGGCTTGAGCGACAAAAACCCCGGCCAACACTGCAAATGCCCAGCCAGCCGTAATCACAATCCAGGCGCCGCCGCCACCGCCGCCTTGCGCTTTGGATTTTGCCAGCAAGACTGCGGCGACTACGCCATTGCCCAAGATGATCAACATCATAGTACCAAGTATTTCGCCCAAAAGTGGGTTGGGTGCCATTGGAATTGCCTCCTTGTAGAATTGGCGCGACAAAACTTGTCGCAAAAGTGTATGACGTTTGAAACGCGAACAACCTGCAGAATACGAGTGTTGCGGCAGTCCACCTCCTTGTTATGAAATTTTGAGCGCGATAAAAAAAGCCGTTCACGCGCGAACGCGCGGAACGGTTACATCAAGCCCAAGCGGAACGGACGACCATGTCCAAAACATGAGTGGAAAGGAATGGCGTCTGGCAAAATGAATTGCGAGACCCCGGCGAGAGGAAACAACGAGGTTAAGAGTATCACACCGCACGCGCCAACGTCAATAAAAATAGTCCAAGTGTTTCATAGTGAAACACTTGGACTATATGGTATTGTTTCAATTTGGAACATAGCCGAAAGTTGCTATATCCGCCCCAAATCGTTAGGCGTGAGTCCCAACATTTTCATTTTCCGCCACAGGGTGCTGCGCCCAATTCCCAAACTGCGCGCCGTCGCGCTCAAATTTCCCTGAGCTGCACGCCCCGCAGCTAAAATTGCTGCGTGTTCACTTTCGTTCATCGTGCGAATGGGTTCACCAGAGCGCATCGAAACCGCGCGTCGTTCCCGCACTTGGGGTGGCAAATGTTCGGGCTTGATCAGATTGCCTTCGCAATGCAATGCCGCGCGTTCCATGATGCTTTCGAGTTCGGTGATATTGCTCGGATACCGATAATGCAGCAAACGTTCGCGCGCGCTCGCGGCGAGTTGGATCGTTCGCCCAAATTGCCGCGATAATTTTTCCAACAAGCGTTCCACCATCAGCGGAATATCTTCGGGATGTTCGCGCAGCGGCGGAATCGAAATCACAATGGGCGACAGGCGATAATACAAATCACGGCGAAATGTCAGCTCCGCCAGCCGTCGTTCCAAATCCACTTCTGTCGAAGCCATCACGCGCACATCCGTTGGAATGACGCGCGTGCCGCCGAGACGAATCACTTCGGCAAATTCGATCACGCGCACGAGGACCGTTTGCATTTCAAGCGGCAGCGCATCCACTTGATCCAAAAATAATGTGCCGCCTTCCGCCAATTCAAATTTGCTCGGCTGTCCGCCCGAACCATTCGTGTGAAACGCGCCCTGCTCGAATCCCAAAAATTCGCCCAACACCAAATCGCGCGGCAACGCGCCGCAATTGATCGCGAGAAACGGTCCCGCCGCGCGTTTGCTCGAATTGTGAATCGCGCGCGCCAACGCGTTTTTGCTCGTCCCCTCTTCGCCCATCAGCAGCACACTGCCTTTTGCGTTCGCGGCAGTCAACGCTTGTTTTCGCACGCGCCGCATCGCAGGACTGTTGCCCAAAATATCATCCAACGTCAAACGCGCATGCGCGCCCACCATGCGCGTTACAAGTTGCCGCACCTGTTCCGTGCGTCGCAGCGTCGCGATAAATTGTAACGGCGCGTGATCTTGATTTTTCAACACGCGCAAACTGACAAAACATTCGCGCGCCAGATCGTTCACCACAAAACTCGTTTCCACTTCGCGCACCTCTTCGCCCAATGCCGTCGCGCGCGCCAACACTTCGGGCAGCGTGAGATATTCATTCAACGCGCGCCCAACGACGAGGTTCGGTTCCAGCCCCAGCAACTGTCCCGCCTGATCGTTGAGGTGCATCACAACGCCGCGCGCGTCCCACGCGAGGACACCATCCGAAATTGCATCGAGCGCGGCGTTCAATTCACTCGCGCGCGTATTCGCTTCGCGCATCAACAAATCAGCTGACAATTGATTTTCAATCGCTTTGGCAGCGGCGACGACGATGCCCAACGCGTAGGCGGTGTGATTCTCTACGCGTTGGATAAAACCGATCACGCCCAACGGTGAGCCGTCCAGATCAAAGATCGGCGCGGCGACGGTGCTGCAGGAATGGAACGCCGCGAGAAAATGTTCTGCGCCCACAATTTGCGCGGGCGAACTTTCATTAAACACAACCCCAAACGCGTTTGTACCGATCCGCGATTCATCCAGAAACGCGCCAATGCGAATACCGAGCGCGTGAATTTCCTTTCGCATCGCGCCATCGCCCAATTCATCCAAAACACAATGCGTACTGTCGGTGAGCAAAATCAACGCGCCCGCGCCTTCGATGAATTGATATACATCTTCCAGCAGCGGACGCGCCAGCGCGAGCAGTGACGCGTGTTGATGCAGCGTGCGCGGCAATACATCATCCGAAACATACGTCCACTGTGGCGTTTTGTGTGGATTCAAGCGCGGCGCGGCGCGCTGCCACGAACGCTTCACGAGCGGATCGAGATTCGACGCAAAGGTGTTGTGCGTGACAAATTGTTCCCACGCGTCGCGCAGTGCGTCAAGGTTGGGTTGTTGATTCGCGGGCTGCATGGGCGAAATGATGGATCAAATAAAGGGGGTTGTCAAGCACAGGAATTAAGATGCCACGCACTTGCGCAAGTGCGTGGCATCTCAATCGGAATGACAGCTGCCCACTTTTCGGACTTGGCGCTACGGGTTGATGCTAAACATGAACCACGCGCTCTTGGTGGAACCAAAAGAATTGATGGCTTTCACACGCCAATAATAGGTGTGTCCTTTTGCTAACGCGGTGGTTTGCGTTTGCGAAACTGTCACTTTTTTCTTGAACACTTTCGCTCCATCCTTCGCATCCTGTTTGACGACGACTTTATATTTTTCCGCGCACGGCGCATCATTCCAATCCAATGTCGGTTTCTTGGTTGTGATTTCCGTGTTGTTGGCGGGTTGGCTCAAAGTGGGCGCGGTGGGTTTCGCATTGCACGCCGCTGGCGTCGCAGTTGGCGTACTGGTTGGCGACGGAGTGTGGGTTGGAGTTGGAAAGGGTGTAACTGTCGGCACGCCGGGGGAATTGTATTCGTATGCGCCAATGTCACACTGTCCATTCCACGGGCGCACAAAGCGGCGTTGGTCCATCGTGAGCGTTGCGCCCACATCATCCACACAGCCGCTTGGGTTGCCCGCGTCAATCGCGGGGCTGCTGCTCTTGAGCGCGTGAGTGAATGTCTCGCCGCCATTGTCTGCGAGCGCGTCGAGTTGAGAGACGCCCGTTTTGTTGTTCACTGTGAATCCTTGCACGCTGCACGCCGTTGTCACACGAAAGAGGTTATAGTCTTCAGAGCTAACTGTTCCCGCACAGTCGTTGTACGTATCAAAAATTGGCCCTGAGATAATGTTTTCGGCGAGGATGCTGTTGCGAACATTGAAGATTGCGCCTGTATTGACAAGGACGCCGCCCCCATTCGCCGCGCCTGTTAGGTCAGCATTGGCGCTGTTGAATGCGATCGTCACGTTGCGTAGATTCACCGTTCCCGATTGAACATAGATGCCGCCGGCATCCGCGTTGGCATAGTTCCCACTCACCGTCGTGTTCGTAAGAACGGATATGCCAATATGGTTGAGGAGACCCCCACCACGCCCATTTGGATCGTTAGTTTGCGCGGTGTTGCCACTCAACGTGCTGTGGCTTACCAAGAGCGTGCCAAAGTTGACGACACCACCACCAACCCCCGAGTTATTCTCGCGAACGGTGGAATACGTTAGCACTGCCGTGCCATCGTTAAAGATGCCGCCGCCCGCAAACCCCTTGTTTTGCAAAACAGTACTCTGGTTCAACGTCAACGTGCCGTGATTCAGAATGCCGCCCCCTTTTTGCAGCGCATAGCCATTCTGAATCGTCACCTTGAGGATCGTCACAGTCCCCGACAGGATGTGGAACACGCGATCATTCGTGATGCTGCCGTTGCCGTCAATGTTCACACAATCCGCGTTGATGCCCCAAAGTCTTACATCATCAGTGATGTCGAGGTCGCCATTCAACGCCGTGTCGTCTTCTCCCACGCGTGTCAAGAGAACAGATGTGCCGCAAAAGAGATGGATGTAATCTTCGCCCGCGAGCGCGTTCGTTTCCATGATTGCCGCGCGCAGTGTGCAGATGCCGTTGCCTTGTGCCGTTTCGCATTTTTCATCGCCGGGGGCAAAATCGGGCGCGTCCACATTGGAATTGACGCCGAATTCTTTTCCTGTTGGTGCCGCGGGTGCAACGGCGGAAATTGCGTGATGCGTAGGCGATTCAGCGGCAAGCGTCGCGGTTGCGGGAATGAGTCCCAACGCCAACGCGCCCAACACCATCACGAGCAAACTGATCCAAACGTATTGTTTTCGCTTCATGGCGAAACCTCCTTTATTGGTTTCATGTTGCAGGTGGCAGGAAACAAAATGTGATTGACGTTTCATCCTTCATTCCATTCAGGACAGGCTGTTTCTCGTTTCATCCTTCATTCCATTCAGGACAGGATGTTTCTCGTTTCTCGTTCTCCGCGTCACCCGTCCCCTGCCACTATTTTTCATTTGCCATTAAAGCAAAATCGGCGCGAGAATGGTATATCAATGTGTGATACAAAAGTGATATAAAAGAACGATGCAGCCCGTAACCTTTGGCGAGTGGCTCAAAGAAAAACGCAAAACGCTTGGCGCAACCCAAGCGCAATTGGCGCGCCAAACGCATTGCTCGGTTGTCACGATTCGCAAGCTCGAGTCGAACGATCTTGCGCCGTCCGTCGCGCTCGCGCGTGAAATGGCGCGCGTGTTGGAAATTCCCGTCGAGGAAATCGAAGCGTTCGTGAATTTTGCGCGCGGCAAAGGCGCGCCGCTGGTTTTGTCGCGACGCTCCAGCAAGACACCGTGGCGCGTGGAACCAAATCGCTACAGCTTGCCCGCGCCAACCACGAATCTCATCGGGCGCGCGCGCGAGCTTGACGTGATGCGCGCAACGCTGCAAAAACCTGCCACGCGTTTGCTTACGCTCGTCGGTCCACCCGGCGTCGGCAAAACGCGCATGGCGCTCGCCCTCGCGCACGCGGTGGAACGTGAATACGCCGATGGAGTTTGCTTTGTCGCCCTCGCGCCCATTACTGAAGCCCCGCGTGTTTTGAACGCGCTGGCAGATGCGTTGGGCGTGCGTCAAACGCCCGATGAAGCGCTCGCCGTCACAACCAACAAGTTTTTGCGCGGCAAACACTTGCTGCTGCTCCTCGATAACTTTGAGCAAATTATGGATGCCGCGCCGCTGGTCAGCGACTTGCTCCATGCCGCGCCCGAATTAAAAATTGTCATCACCTCGCGTGAGCCACTCAAAATTTATGGTGAACATGAATTTCCTGTGCTGCCCCTTTCCGTCCCCGACATTCAATACACATACGCCCCCGACCTCCTGCCCCTGTACTCTGCGGTGGAACTCTTTGTGGAACGCGCGCATTTAGCCAATTTCAATTTTGCGTTGACGAATGACAACGCGATGGCAGTCGCAAAAATTTGCGCGTGGCTCGACGGCTTGCCGCTCGCGATTGAAATGGCAGCCGCGCGTGTAAAGTGGGAACCGCCGCAAGAATTATTTCCGCATCTCGCGCGACGGCTCGAAGCGCTGACGGGCGGACCGCGCGATCTTTCGGCGCGCCAGCAAACGCTGCGCGGCGCGCTGGATTGGAGTTACGATTTGTTGGAGGAAACGGAGCAGTGTGTCTTGAGACATCTCGGCGTGTTTCGCGGCGGCTTTACCCTCGATGCGGCAAATGCCGTTTGCGCGTCGCCCGTTGCGCGCGTGTTGGAGACTCTCGTCGAAAAATCGTTGGTCAAATATGAACGCATAGGGGATGCCGCGCCGCGCTATGCGCTCTTGGAAATGATTCGCGAATACGCGCTCGAAAAATTAACCGCGTGCGGCGAAGCCGAGCGCGCGTGCGAACGGCATTGGGCATTTTTCATTGCGCTCATGCAAACGATGGGGACCGATATGCTGCACGCGACTCCCGTTGAAAACTTTGCCCACCTCAAGCGTGAGCAAAGCAATGTGTACGGCGCGCTGGAATGGGCAAGTTCAACCGGACGCGCGGAACAGGCGCTTGCCCTCGCTGCCGCGCTGACGCCCTATTGGTATGATCTCGGTTTTAGTCCCGATGCGCTCGACTGGATGAAAAAGGTGTTGGCGCTGAATCGTCACGTCAACGTCAGGATGGTCACGGCGCGCGCAAAGGTCCGTACGCTGTACGTGGAATTTTTACGCCTGCGCGGAGAGCTCCATGAGGCGCGCCCTGTCATGGAGGAAGCGATTGCAGATTGGCGGCGCGTCGGAGAAACGGGGAAACCACAACTCGCGTTTGCGCTGCTCGTCAAATCGCGCCTGACTTCCGCGCTGGGCGAAAGCGAAAGCGCGTTGGCTGCGGGGAAGGAAGCATTGCAGCTCTACACCGAGTTACAAGACCCATTGGGTCAAGCGAGCGCATGGCGGCGCGTCGGAAATTGGGCGCTCAACAACGGCGACTATCTCTCTGCGCGCGAGTGTCTTGACCACGCGGTTGCTTTGACAAAACCAACGGGGGATGTCTTTGCCTATGCGGTCTCGCTTCTCGAACGCGGTGACGTTGCGCGGGCAACGCGACAGTATGCGCTCGCGCAGCGCGATTATGAGGCATCCGATCAGGTGAATCAGCGCGCGCACATTGGCTTTGTCGAGATGCGCCTCGCGCAGCGTTTCGGCGTCATTGCCGCGTTGCAGGGAGAACCCGCGCGCGGCAAAGAATGGCTGGCGCAAGCTGCACAGCTCTCAATCAGCAATTATGTGCGCGTGAATCTTCTTTCTGTGTTCGCGGGACTGGCGTTGTGTGCGGCGCTCCAGCAGCGTCCCGATGAGGCGATGCGTTGGTTGGGCGTTTTGGATCGCACGTCCGATTCATTCCACACGCCTTTGCTCGCCCCCGATAATTTGGAACGGGAGATGACAATGGCGCGTGTGCGGGAACAAGCGAATGAGGAATTGCTCGACAAGTGGCATGCCGAGGGGCGCGCGCTTGAATTGGATGACGCGCTCGCGCGGCTGGAACAGATGACCCATGACCCGAATCCGCAAGCGGGATTTTTCTCGGAATGAGCATTGCCAGACGCGAAAAAATCCGCCGAGCAGAAATGTTCGGCGGATTTTTCTTAGTGACTCACGTTACGCACATTTGTCCTTTCGAGCCGCACTTGCCCCGATGTAGTCATCGCCGAAATCTCGATCGGCAAAACCGAGATTTCTCATGGAATTTATCCCGAAGGATTGGGGGATTCGAAATGACATGCGTAACATGAGTGAATGATTTTGGTTGACCGAGCGCGCCCATCGGCGCGTTCGATACGGGTGTTGGCGTGACAACTTCGCGCGTCACGCGAAATGTTGCCGCGTATTCATCACGCGCAATGGGTTTGCCTACGACATTTGGCGGCTCTACATTCACGAGTTCGACGTGATAATTCTCGACTGCGATGGTGTGTTTTGGATCGTTCGGCGTCGTCGTCAATTCCAAAATTGGGGGACGCAGCACTCCATTTTCTTGAAAGGTAATTTCGACACGCACTTCACCTGCCCACACACAGACCACACCTTGCGGACAGCGCGAATCTTGTTTCATATTCCAAAACGTAATGCCAAATTGATCGGGCGAATCGGTGAGGATGCCCGTTTGTCCGACGCGCAGCACAAAATTTTCATTCAAGCGCGTGTTCACAATGGTCGGCGCATTGGGAATGAATGTGGGGGTGACAAAACTGTTGGCAGCGCGGGAGGAAGTGGGGCGCAGCCCAGTAGAGTCAGGATGCTCAAGACGAGTAGAGAAGATGTGTTATTTTTTTCATTGTCGTTTCTATAGTTCTTCAGGTTAGGTTCTGGACGAGTCGATCAAGACCTTTGAGGTTTCGACGCCATTGCTTCATTCGACGCGATTATTTCAAAACCTCGAAGGTCGGCAGTCCAAATCATTATCTGAATGTCTACACCAAGACGCCGCGCGCGGCATTTTAGTTGCGCGCGGTTCTTTGCGTTCTTTCGTTCCTTCGTTTGCCGTAGTTTTCCAAACTACGGATTAAGAAACATTCACAGAGCATTTACACGCGCGTCATCCAATTTTGAAGCGCCCTTAATGTTCAAGCGCGATGCTCTCTACGAAAATTTTTTCAATAGACAAATTTCAAATTTGTCTTACATTTTCAATGGAGCCAAGATGCCAACCCTAATGCTTGATGATCCGCGCACCCGCTCGCTGTTGCGCGAACGCGACGAATGGCGCACGCGCAAAGATCAATTTTTCGTTTTACGCGCAAGCGCGTGCCGCGAAGAAGATGACGACAATCTGGTATGGTTCACGCGCGAGTACGAACACGCGTTGATGCAATACCGCGCCGCGTGCGACGCGCTCGATTTGCGAAATTAAACCAACACGCCGCGTAATCGGAGCCCTGAAGGCATTTCACCTTCAGGGCTTTTTCGTGTACATTTTGCGCGCAGAGATTCTTCATTTCATTCAGAATGACAATCGCAACTTGGAGTCAACGGAATGAATCGTTTTGTCGCAACTGATTTGGAAGGCACGTTGAGCACGGGCGAAGCGTGGCGCGGCATTGGCGCGTATTTTACAACGCATGGGCGCAAGCGCGCTCATCAACTTTTTTTGGCAACGCACATTCTCACCGTGTTGTTTGCGCGCATTGGACTCACGGACAAAACCGCGTTCCGCAATCAATGGCTTGTGGATCAAGCAAAATTGTTCAAAGGGTATTCGGCGCAGGAATTGAACACGCTCGCGGATTGGGTTGTGGAAAATGAATTGTGGGCAAAACGACACGCGAACGTGATTGACGAATTGAAACACCATCACGACGCGGGCTGCACGATCATTCTCGCGTCGGGCGCATACGAACCGATTGCGAACGCGTTGGCGCGTCGTCTCCCATTCGACCATGTGCGCGTGCTTTCGACGCCGCTCGAAATGGCGAATGGGCGCGCGACGGGAAATTTTGCGGGCGCGATTGGCGTGGACACACTCAAGGCGCAGCGCGTGCGCGCGTTGATTGGCGATGGGCAGTTGGTTGCGGCGTATGGCGATACGGCTGCGGA